>OLSH01000019.1_pt1 | contig 185380 bp, 117 predicted proteins | sample 1643221 | NCBI WGS metagenome assembly OLSH01 (sample SAMEA3136681, study PRJEB25190) | human gut metagenome | biome: human gut; feature: human-associated habitat; material: faeces | place: Austria | collected 2013 | reverse complement strand
GATTTAAAAAAAGTAGGACTCGAAGATCCATAAAAAAAAGTGCTGAACTTTAGAGGAAGAACAGCACCTTATTGAAGGACAGAAGAAAGAACGCCATGAAGAATATTCCGACCACGACTAGGCTACACCCTTTTCTTCGGATGGTGTAGCCATCGCCTACAAAGGGTGTAGCCATCCGTAAAAAAGGGTGTAGACCTGCAAAAGCTGCGTTACAGATATCTACAGACGGGAACGATCGAATTCAACAGTATTCCCTCCCAGCATCGTCATGTAACTTATTCAGACTTCCAGGAGGACAAAAAGCTTCATTAAATAAATATTAGCCGTACAGAAACAACGGCAATCCGGTGATAAGTTAATAGAGGAAGCATGAGACTCAGGTAACGTGATATATCCGGCATCAGTCAGCAACAACTTCTGCACGCCATTTTCATAGACCAAATTTCTAAAATAGTCAGTCATTGTGGTAGTGTTACCTATTTTTGAGGACAGTACGGAGTTTCGTGCCGTTCAATGCATAAGTATAAATAATGAAAGGATGGGGAGATAATCAAGACTGACTCCAATCAGTCATAAAGACGGATTTTTGAGTTCATTGGAACTCAGCAAGGTGTCTTTTGAGTAACTCAAAAGGCAGCGGGTAACTCGCCACACCTTGCCCTAAAGGGACTAATCACCCTCCGAAGTCGGGCAATTGCTATGCATTATAAAGCAGACTCTTTCTTGTGTTTTTTAACAGGTTGTTAAATTATTATTCAGCAATCTGATATAAGCGATTGTGTTTTTCAATATCTTTGTGTCAGACACAATAACAATTGAGAATAATGGAAGATATTAATCGGATAAAAGTGGTTCTTGTAGAAAGGAAGAAAACAGGAAAATGGTTGGCAGAGCAATTAGGTAAAGACCCATCAACTGTATCGAAGTGGTGCTCTAATGCCTCACAGCCCGATTTAGGCACATTAACCAAGATCGCTGAATTGTTAGATATTGATAGACGTGAATTGATAAATAAAAGCAAATAATTATATGACATTCAAAAATATACTTGATAAATTCCGTAAAGATGCACTTTCGGAAAAGGACAAAGGTGATAAGTTTGAAAAATTGATGCAGGCATACTTGCAGACCGACCCTAAATATGCCACCTTATTTTCAAAAGTTTGGCTTTGGACAGAATTCCCATTCCGTAAATATTTTGGCGGTAAGGATACCGGAGTCGATATAGTCACTTATACGCATAATGGAGATTATTGGGCAATCCAATGTAAATGCTATGCAGAAAATGCAACCATAGACAAACCGGTGGTAGATTCGTTTCTTTCCACATCGAGCAGAAGTTTTACGGATACATCCGGAAAGACTACTACTTTTGCCCATCGCCTTTGGATTTCCACCACTAATAATTGGGGCACAAATGCCGAAGAGGCTATCCGTAACCAGCAACCGGCAGTTTCCCGTATCGGTTTATCCCATCTGGAAAGTGCTCCTGTCGATTGGGGCAAGTTGGAAAAAGGATTATCGGGTGAAGCATCCCGATTGGTCAAGAAAGAACTTTTCCCTCATCAAAAAACAGCATTAACTGAAGCTCATCATTATTTTAAGGATAATGACAGGGGAAAGCTGATTATGGCTTGCGGAACAGGTAAAACATTTACATCGCTAAAGATTGCAGAAAATGAGACAAACGGGAAGGGATTCATCCTGTTTTTAGTACCGTCTATCGCTTTACTCGGACAAACATTAGAGGAGTGGTATGCCGAAGCCGACGAACCGATAAAAGCAATATGTATCTGTTCGGATGCAGAAGTTTCAAAGAAGAAAACCAAAAGCGAAGATATGGATGGATATAGCACGGTGGATTTGGCTTTGCCTGCTTCAACCGATGTCGAATCTATTATCAGCCAGCTCAAAAGCAATTCGCAAAACGATTGCGGAATGACTGTTGTGTTCTCTACTTATCAATCCATCGAGGTCATTGCAAAAGCGCAAAAAGTCTACAAGCAGGAGGCTGGTGATAAAGCTATATTCGATTTGATTGTTTGTGATGAAGCCCATAGGACTACCGGCGTTACATTGGCAAAAGAAGATGAATCAGCCTTTGTTAAGGTTCATAACAACAATTTTATAGAAGCAAAGAAAAGGTTATATATGACCGCAACACCTCGCCTATATAGCGATGACAGCAAATCCAAAGCCGCACAGGGGGACGCTATTCTCTGTTCTATGGACGATGAGCGTATTTATGGTGGAGAGATTTATCGTATCGGATTTGGCGAAGCTGTCAATAAGGGAATGCTGTCTGATTATAAAGTTCTGATCCTGACTGTCAGTGAAAATGATATGCCTGTTGCCGTTCAGAAAATGGTAGCTAACCCGGAAAATGAAATATCATCGGATGACGTATCAAAGCTGATAGGTTGTATCAATGCGCTTTCCAAACAGATTTTGGGGGATGCCGGTATTATAAAAGACAGCGATCCGGAACCGATGAGGCGGGCGGTTGCTTTCTGCCCGAATATACAGGCTTCAAAAAAGATAACAAATACGTTTAATTCAACTCTGGAATCTTATTATTCGGAGTTGTCCGAAGAGCAAAAAGATAAGATTGTAGCTGTCGCCTCCGATCATATTGACGGAACAATGGCGGCTACTATACGCCAAGAAAAACTGTCGTGGCTTAAAAGTGTGCCTGAAGATGCAAAGGAGTGCCGTGTATTGACGAATGTTCGCTGTTTGAGCGAAGGAGTAGACGTTCCATCTCTTGATGCGGTCTTGTTTTTGTCGGCACGAAATTCACAAGTCGATGTCGTCCAATCGGTAGGACGTGTAATGCGAAAATCACCGGGAAAGAAATATGGATATATCATTATTCCGGTGGTAGTGCCTGCCGATGTTGCTCCTGAAAAAGCATTGAATGACAATGCTCGTTATGCGGTAGTCTGGACGGTATTGAATGCCCTGCGTGCTCACGATGACCGCTTCAATGCCACAGTCAATAAACTGGAACTGAACCGAAAGAAACCCGAGCAGATTGTCGTAGGCCGCCCCGATTATACAGGAAGCAGTAATAAGGAAGGATATTCTTCTGAAAAAGGCTCCGAATTAAATCGGCAACTGACCATTCAATTCGAACAATTACAAAGTGTCCTTTTTGCCCGAATGGTTCAGAAAGTCGGTGATAAACGCTATTGGGAACAGTGGGCAAAGGATGTGGCAGAGATTGCAGAACGCAATATCGAACGCATCAAACGATTGATTGAACACGATAAAGAACATCGTTGGGCTTTTGAGCAGTTTATGGACGGATTACATAAAAACATAAATCCATTCATCACTGACGATGAAGCAATAGAGATGCTTTCACAGCATATTATCACCAAACCAGTCTTTGAAGCGTTGTTCGAAGGCTATTCCTTTGTAAAAAACAATCCGATATCGCAATCCATGCAAGCTGTCTTGGAATTACTGGAGAGTGATGTTATGGATAAAGACATTGAAATACTTCAGAAATTCTATGATTCCGTCCGTACCCGTGCGGATAAAATAGACAATGCAGAGGGAAAGCAAAGGGTAATCGTTGAACTTTATGATAAGTTTTTCAAGACCGCTTTCCCGAAAATGGTTGAGAAGCTGGGTATTGTTTACACTCCGGTTGAAGTAGTCGATTTCATCATCCGCTCGGTGGATGAGGTCTTGCGTAAAGAATTCAATCGCTCTTTATCAGATGAAAATATACATATTCTTGACCCGTTTACCGGAACAGGAACTTTTATTACCCGTCTGCTGCAAAGCGGATTAATTTCAAACGAAGATTTAGAACGTAAATACAGCAAGGAAATACATGCGAACGAACTTGTATTGTTGGCATACTATATTGCAGCCGTAAACATTGAAAATACATTCCACGACCTAATGAAAGGTCAATCGGAATACAAGGAGTTCAACGGTATATGCCTCACTGATACTTTCCAATTGGGCGAAAGCGATGCAAGCGAGAAGCTGTTTTCTGAAATGTTCCCTCAAAACTCAGAGCGTGTTATTGAGCAAAAGAAAGCTCCCTTGCGTGTAATTATGGGGAATCCTCCTTATTCCATAGGACAAAAGTCGGCTAACGACAATGCACAAAACCAAAGTTATACAAAGTTGGATGCAAAAATTGCGAGTACTTATGCCACTGTTTCCTCTGCAGGGCTCAATAAATCGCTTTATGATGCTTATATTAAGGCATTTCGATGGAGTACTGATCGGCTTGACCCGGAAAACGGTGGTATTGTAGCGTTTGTATCCAACGGTGCTTGGCTGGATGGCAATAGTACAGATGGGTTTCGTAAGTGTCTGGAAAAAGACTTTTCAACCATTTATGTATTTAACCTGCGTGGAAACCAGCGTACCAGCGGTGAATTATCCAGACGAGAAGGTGGTAAAATTTTCGGTTCAGGTTCTCGCACACCGATTGCCATAACGTTACTTGTAAAGAATCCCAAAACAGACAAAACTCCTGCCACAATACATTATCACGACATCGGGGACTACCTAAGTCGTGAAGAGAAATTGGCTATCATTCAAAAGTTCGGTTCTGTTGGAACGATGGAGTGGCAAACGCTAAAGCCGAATCAACACGGAGATTGGCTCAATCAGCGCAATGACGCTTTTGAAAGTTTTATTCCGTTAGCACCCGAAAAGAAATTCGACACTTCGTCTAAATCAGTATTTGTTGGTTATTCTTTAGGGCTTTGTACAAATCGAGATGCGTTTTGTTATAATAGTTCACAAACTGAGTTATCTCGGAATATTCAAATGTCGTTGGAATTTTATAATAGTCAACGGCTTAATTATCATGCTGCCTTAAAAAATAATCCGAAAGTTAAAATTACTGATGCTATTTGCTATGATTCAACAAAGTTAAGTTGGACTGATACTGTTTTGAGGGATGCTCAGAATAACATAGAATATATGTTTGATGACTCCAGCATTACAGAAGGTTTATATCGTCCATTTTTCAAACAAAAAATTTATTATAAAAAAGAACTAAACCATAGACAGTATCAAATACCAAAACTATTCCCTTATGCGGGAGCTGAAAATAGAGTAATCTGTTTGTCGGGCGTTGGTGCAAGCAAGGATTTTTCGGTTTTAATGATGGATACAATTCCGAATTTGGACTCTATTGAAAAATCTCAGTGTTTTCCATTATACCACTACGAAGAACGCAAGGTTGAGAGTAAGACCCTCTTTGATGACGACAGCGAGGATGTGGTAAATAATTTCGTGCGTAGAGATGCTATTTCTGATTTTATTCTGGAGCGTGTACGCAAGGCATACGGAGGAAAAATAACCAAAGAAGATATTTTCTACTACATTTACGGCATACTCCACAACACAGAGTATCGCACCGTCTTTGCTGCCGACCTTAAAAAGATGTTGCCCCGTATTCCATTAGTGGATGAGGCTCGTGACTTTTGGAGTTTCAGCAAAGCAGGCAGAAACTTGGCTGATTTACACTTGAACTACGAAGCACAACCAACAGCACAAGGTGTCATTGTTACTTATGGCACAATCCCACAAGATGAATTAGAAAAAGGATTGCAATCGGATGAGCTAAAAGATATAAATTATCTGGTAGAAAAGATGCGTTTCCCATCCAAAGGCGACAAAAGTCGTATCATTTACAACAGCCAAATTACGATAGAAAACATCCCTCCCGTAGCTTATGAGTATGTAGTAAATGGCAAAAGTGCCATCGAGTGGGTTATGGAACGCTACGCCATTACCACCCACAAGGATAGCGGCATCACCAACAATCCCAACGATTGGGCAACGGAGCACTATAATCCCCGATATATTCTGGATTTATTGCTTTCTGTTATTTCGTTAAGTATGGAGACGGTGGAGATAGTAAATGGATTACCGAAATTAACCTTTTAAATATCTGATAAGATGGAACTTGATAAGAAATACAAAGAGATTCAACTTAAGATAAAAAAATATTTGTCTCTTGAAAATGTCAGTTTTTTGACTGGTGCAGGGACGAGTTTTCATTTGGGAGCACCTGTAATCAGGGATATTCCTGAAGGATTAAAGCCTGTATGTCAAAATGCAATAGAGAAATATTTTGGAGCAGGTGCTAATCCGCCATATGAGGATTTATTTAATAGTTTGCAAGCTGCAAAATTATTGGCCGGAAATAAGGGTGACGATGTAACAGAAATTGAGAATACGATTAAAGCTATGCAGAAATGGCTGTTTGAAAATTGCAATACACAAAATACGGAAATTCATCCTATTTATAGTTCTGATGACAAGCTAAAAGTAAATAAGTATCATTATCATGAGACTTTTATAAAAAAGATATTACAACGACCTAATAACTTAAAACGAGCGAACCTCTTTACTACAAACTATGATATGGCTTTTGATTATGCCTTGGATAATTTGGGAATATATTATATTAATGGATTTATGGGGGTTCATAATCGTTGTTTCCGCCCAGAAGTTTATGACTACGATTTGTATTATCCGGGACAAAGTGTAACGGGGAAAGTCTATCGTGCAGAGAAAGTAATTAAGTACTATAAGATTCACGGCTCATTATCTTGGGTTTCAACTAAGCCAACATTCAGCAATTCATATGGGATAAAGGAGGTCTCACTCGGTAGTGAATACAACTGCGAAGATGGTCAAGAAATAATGATATATCCTTGTGTTAGCAAAAAGACTTTCACTCTGGATTTGCCGTATTCAGAACTTTTCAGGCAGTTTGCTCAAGCAATCACACAACCTCAATCTGTATTGTTCTGTATTGGTTACTCATTCAATGATGAACATATCAATGATATAATTTATCAAGCACTTTCAATACCTTCTTTTACGCTTATCATTGCCAACTATTCTCCAACGGCAGATGCCACATCCAATATTGGCAAATTGAAAGCACTAAGCGACAAACGCATTATTGTACTAGACGAGGAGGATGTGAATATATCTACTTTCTCGAGTTTTGTTACAAATGTTCTTCCCGATTTACTTGATGAAGACGACACTCTTATGATAACTGAGACAATGCAAACTTTATTTCCTCTGCTACAGGAAAAGGAATCAGAACCTGTCGTTAGTAAATTAAATACCAAAGAGCAATGCTAACACATAATAAATCAACAGGTAGGGTCTTGTCAGTAGATAACTTTAGAGTTTTCATTAGAATTGATGATGATCTAAGAGGGGCATATAAAAGTGGTATTAATGATATTTATGAGATTGCAAGAATCAATTCATATTTAATCATTCCGGTTGGTGCAGAACGCGTAGTCGCACTTATTACACGCATAACAATGCGTGAAGAAATGGAGTTTGACCACACTTCATCAACTATCATGTTACCTTCGTCAGCACGATATATTTCAGCAACAATGTTAGGTACTATTGCCAAAGATGGTGATAAAGACAAATTTATACAAGGTGTGTATAATTTTCCAACCCTTAACAACCCAGTCTGGTATGTGACAGAAAGAGATTTAGCTCAAATATTTGATGATCACCAAGATAATTTCATTATTAACTATGCTAAAGATTTTTATTTGCCAATAGGTACATCTCCGGCATTCTCTAATTATAGTGTTAAAATATGTCCCGATCAATTTTTTGTTAAGCATGCTGCTATTTTGGGGAATACGGGGTCAGGTAAATCCTGTACATTCACATCAATTATCAGAAATTTATTTAGATATGATTACAATGGTAGTAAATTAGAAAACGCCCATTTCGTATTGTTTGATACAAATGGTGAATATAAGGATGCCTTTTTGCCTAATTCCGAAAATTACGATAAATTGGAACCTAAAGTACAAGAGGAATTAAACCAAATAAATGCATACTATTATGGTGGTGATGATTACCCTAAAGTACCATATTGGTTTATGAATTGGGCTGACTTCAAAGAGTTATTGAAACCAAGTGACGGAACGCAAGCACCTATACTTAATAGAGCCATTGGATTAGCTAAAAATGATACAGAAAGTATTGCTGAAACCGTATTACCCAGACACTTAATTAGCGATGTGGAAAACTTGTTACAATGTAGCACCGAAGAACTAAAAAAACGCACGTGGGATGCTGGTGGTACATGGAAATGGCTTAAGGATAATGAAGTAATGAGTATCGGCGAAGCAGTAAAAGTAGTCAATATAGAATTAGGCGAAGCGATTATATCATTGGCAAGCCAAGAAAATTTCAATAATGCAGCAAAGCAAACTCCTATTAGAGAACAAATAGAAACTTTATTAACTAAACTTATACAAAAAAATATTACCACACAAATTACAAGCGAACAAAATATTGATATGCCTACTTGGTTTTCTTATCGGGAACTTTGCACTAAATTTATTGATGCTGCAATTACGCAAGAGAGTGTAAGCAATAGTCGCATTAGTGAGTTTGTGTCAACTCTTCGTTTAAGAATGAATAGCTTCCTGAACGACAAAAGAATTGCCATTCCATTAATGTTAAAAGACTCAGAAACAAACAACAAAGATATTCTAACTCATTTTATTGCATTCTTATTGGGGGACTTTAATCGTTATTTTGAGAAAACTGCGCCAAATCATTTAGTTAAAACTTATAACGCAAAGAATAAGCCAAAAGATATTACTAAATCATCTCAAATAACTATTGTCGATGTATCCAATCTTCCGTTTGAAATATTGGAAACGGTAACTGCACTTTTGGGAAGAATCATATTGGAATTTGTATCACATTTTGTTGAGGATCGAGGAAAATATCCGATTGTAATAGTCTTAGAAGAAGCTCAAAATTATATAGCTGAGCAAAAAGATTCTGTTGCTAAAACTGTTTTTGAAAGAATCGCACGAGAAGGAAGAAAATATGGTATTTCATTAATCGTCTGTAGTCAGCGACCGTCTGAACTTTCACGAACGGTTCTGTCTCAATGTAACTCATTCATAATACATAGACTTCAAAATCCTGAAGACCAGAAGTATGTGAGAGGGCTTGTATCAAGTGCCAATGCCGACATATTAGAACAGTTACCTGTAATTCCACAGCAGCATGCAATTATTACTGGAGATTGTGTCAGAACTCCAATTCAAGTAAGAATTGATGATGTGAATCCAACGCCTAATAGTCATAATCCTAAATATATAGAGCGTTGGCTTGATTCAAGTTTGGAGATACCGTATGAAGATATATGTGACAAATGGTTAGACAAAAAAAAATGATTAGCATTGAAAGGATTCATGATATGGCAAAAGAAATAAGAATAAATGATAGCGAATACGCTCAAATATTGCAGCAAGCGGTTTCTGAGATTCAGACTGCTCGCACTACCGTTGCCCGGCAAGTAAACACTACCGTCAATTCTGTATATTGGAATATCGGGAAGTTGCTCTTTGATAGAAATTTAGAGAGTGGATATGGTAGTGGCGTAGTTAAACGATTATCAGTGGATTTGAAAGAACAGTTTCCAGATATGGGATTGTCTCCTCGTAATCTTTGGAATATGAAACGCCTATACGAGCGTTATTATCAAGAAGATACAAAACTGCTACAAGCTGTGGCAGTTTTACCTTGGGGACATAATTTACTACTGTTGGATAAGTCGTTGTCAGCTAATGAAGCCTTATTCTACGCAGAAGAGTGCTTGCAAAAAGGTTGGTCGAGAGATATGCTGCTCAATGCAATAAAGATGAATACCTACGCAGCCCGTCAGACGAAAATCAAAACGAATAACTTTGATGCCGTACTGCCGATGGCGCAAGCCGGCTATGCTAATGAAGTATTTAAAAGTTCGTACAACTTAGGATTCCTTAGAATAACAGAGCCTGTTAAGGAGTTGGAACTGGAGAAGCGATTAGTATCTAAAATCAAGTCGTTTATACTGGAGTTGGGCAAAGGTTTTTCTTTTATCGGAAACCAATATCGTCTGGAGTATAACAATAAGGAATATGCAGTAGATATGCTCTTTTTTCACAGAGGTTTGAGGTCGCTCGTCGCGATTGAATTGAAGCTCGGGGCCTTCAAGGCAGAGTATGTAGGCAAGATGAATCTCTACCTTTCGCTGCTTGACCGCTTGGAAAAAGGAGAGAATGAGAACCCGTCAATCGGTATCATTCTTTGCGCCGACAAGGACCACTTGGATGTAGAGATTGCTTTGCAAGATATAAACAAGCCGATTGGGGTAGCCGAGTATCAACTGTTGCTGCCCAAAGACGAACTTCAGGCATTACTCATTCAAGAAATCAATTCCATCGAGGAGAGTGGTGATTTAAGCGAGGAGTAGTAACTTTTGTTTTGCTACTCCAAAAACTTTTGTACCTTTGTATTCGAGCTAAAGAACTACTCGAAAAATGAAGAGTTTCACCGAAGTTCGCTTGTTGCAAATCCGTTACCTATTCCGCTCTTCTCTATGCGGAAGTTGCTTATAAACAGGATGATAAATCTGAAACATAGTCATGTATCCAGTTCCTTACCGTTATACTTATAAGCCTGAACATTACCGTCCAGCGTGAAAGTCAGATTGTCGATCAGGCCGTAAGAGGAAGCTCCTGTGCGACCATTACGCCGGAGTGAGGTTATATTACTTTGCTTATTATACGTATATGAAGTACTGTAATTCGTACTGGAAATGCCGTTCCATAAATAATCGGCGGAGGTCAGTCGGGAAAGTCTGTCATAGCGGAAGCGGTATCCGTGCAGTCCCGTGTCGCCCGAAGCTTTCCAACTCATGGCGGAGATATTGCCATTGTAGCAGGGGGTGTTTCCGCCGTAAGACTCGTTGTAATACAGGGTCTGATTGAACAGCGTACCGGTGGTTAATGTCTTGATCCATGAGCGGACATTATAGGTATAGTTCGTTGTAAGGGCAGATGTCTCCGCGTTCGTTGTTATCATTTCCCATCAGTAGTCTAACAAGATACCCAATTAGACAATTGAGGGTGTGCCAGAGTGAAGTGACACATCCTCAATTGTAATTTAGGCGAATTAAAATCCTAATAATCGAAACGAACGGATAGGATATTCGATTGAACAAGAATAAATTAGATCAAAAAGCAACAATTTATGTACATTTGTTTAAAAATACCAACAAAGCAAATAATATGACTAAGATTTCGGTTAACCAGAGCATTTTGATCGTTACACACATTACAAAAAAACGATCTAATAACAGTACAATAAGCATTATCGCAATAAATCCTATTATAATATAAAAACTAAATGCAGTCCAGACACAAATATACGCTCTCCATAAAGTATGTAATGTTATTATGAAAGGAAAGAGAATTAATATAGGAGACCATTTTATTCTTCTCATATAGCTATCTTTTTTTTATTCTATATATCATATTCCCTTGTGGATTATGCTTTATTATGGATTTAAAAGAAGACTGAGGAATAATAGGACGTGCATCAGCATGAGTAACAACAAAAGATGACTCTCCTATATTACGATTAGCAGGCACTTTATAGCTTCTCAGATTCATATCATATGTTTTAATCCCAGCAGCCTCCATCGAACGCTGTACTGTGGTACTGCAATTATTACCTAAAAGGTCATATTCTTCATTTTGACTAATATTTTCAAAAGTAGTACGCATCATATTATCTTGTTTTGCAGTTGTTGGAATGATATACCCCTCGGAGAATCCATAACCATTAATAGAATTAGCATCCTCATTTCCATTTCCTGCTGAATTATAAGAACTTTCAAAGAAATCTTGTGGGCTATTAAATTCGCCAACAGCAATATCATCAGACTTCCGTCCACCAAAGAACTTTCCTGATATATAAACATTATCTCCATTTACAGAGAAATATTGCCATTTATTGTCATTATTTTGAATTAGCATTGCCATATGCATCCCTTCACCATGATTTAAAACAACAATACTATCTCCATTGACATCAATATTATTTATGGGGTGGTTTCCTCCATACTGATATGGCGATATTGGATAATATTTCTCTGCAAATCTATCCACTGTTGTAAATCTTCCCAGTGCTGGATCATACTGCCTCGCCCCATAATCATACCAGTTCACCCCCTTCTTTGTATCCAGTTCCTTACCGTTATACTTATAAGCCTGAACATTACCGTCTGCTGAAGCAAACGTGCCACCGAACGGATAGTAATGATTCACTTCTTCCTTCTGTCCTGTTTGGTCTACAACCACACGGTTATTACCCTGGTGATCCTGCAAGTAGTAGTGATATTTCTTGTCAGAGAACGTGATATATCCCGCATCAGTCAACAACAACTTCTGCACACCATTCTCATAGACCACATTTCCGCAATAGTCAGTCGTAGTGGTAGTGTTACCTATTTTATGGACAGTACGGAGTTTCGTGCCGTTCAACGCATAAGTATAAGTAATGGTGCTACCATCCTTAAACGTGACCTTACTTGGCAAATTTAAACAATTATACTGGATATCAGTAATATTCTTATTTAAATCTTTCGTCATATTTCCATTCTTATCATAGGCGTACTCATCGGCCTGTTTCACGGCATCCTTAAATTCAAAGCCACCATTATAAGCTGAAGCTGTGGCAGCATCGTCCGTACGCGTTAGCTTGTTACCGTCCAGCGTGAAAGTCAGATTGTCGATCAGGCCGTAAGAGGAAGCTCCTGTGCGACCATTACGCCGGAGTGAGGTTATATTACTTTGCTTATTATACGTATATGAAGTACTGTAATTCGTACTGGAAATGCCGTTCCATAAATAATCGGCGGAGGTCAGTCGGGAAAGTCTGTCATAGCGGAAGCGGTATCCGTGCAGTCCCGTGTCGCCCGAAGCTTTCCAACTCATGGCGGAGATATTGCCATTGTAGCAGGGGGTGTTTCCGCCGTAAGACTCGTTGTAATACAGGGTCTGATTGAACAGCGTACCGGTGGTTAATGTCTTGATCCATGAGCGGACATTATAGGTATAGTTCGTTGTAAGGGCAGAGACGCCATGACGTTTGTTGCTCTTCACTCGCCCCAAGTCATCGTACGTATTTTCGATGAGTGTCACCTCACCATTTGTGTTTAACTTGTGTTTTGACTTTGACAGGCGGCCCGCATGGTCGTACTCGTATGTACATACTTCCGTCTGTGTAGCCTTACCCGTGGCTGTATGAACATGCTGGCGCTTCAAAGGATCGCCTATAAAGTTATAGGTAACGTACTCCACTTCAGTTCCTCCCAAATGGTTCGTTGTCCGGCTTTGGATGATACGTCCGCGCTCGTCGTAATAGAAAGCGGCGTAATCATATCCGGTCACTCCGGCAGCGTCCACGCGTGCTGTTACCGTTCCTGTCAGCAATCCTTTGCTGCTTTCCGTGTAGCGGGTGCCGTAGCCCGAAGGGGGGGTGGTGTAGTTCAGAGAGGTGGGTACTCCGTGCTTGCCGATGAAAGAGTAGTCATCGTAGTAGTTCACCGTATACACTACAGGAGTCTTCAACGTGATATTCTCGGGGATATAACCATGAAAGGCAGTGCCTGTATCATCACGCCGTGCTTTTATATTAATCTCCGACAACTGTAAATCTTCGTAAAAATAGGAGTTATTACAAATTCCCGTCACTACCGGACGACTAAATTCATCGGAAAGGGAGAAACTCCATTCTCCGCGGACGCGTTGTTCGCCGTCTTGTGAGAAGACCTGATGGCTTCCACGATCGTAAACGAAATAAATGGCATCACGTTCCGGAAGTTTCTTGTAAATGTAGCGGTGCAGGAAGTCATAGCGGTAGGAATAACTGCTCTGTGCATTAAAAGACCCTTCAGGTGCTCCCGGCTTTGGGGAAGCAACGAAAGGCGGGTAAACATTCACCAAATCATCGCGACTGTCATATTCATAATGAGTGAAATAGGGTTCGGAACCGTCCATACGTCCCGCTAGGATTGTGCGTCCCAGGCCGTCTTTAAATTCATAAGCCTGATTTCCGTCTTCATCCGTAGTGCAAACGCCTAATAAATCCCTGTTGGGAACCCTGTTGGAAAAATAAGCAAACGACTGAGGATTGCGAGTGACATAGCGGTAGCCTACAGGCTGTTCCGCCCATGCCTCGCCCGCTCCATGCTCTGCAACCGGCCTCTTCAGGGGAGAGGCTTCATAGGTGGTCTGTGCGTAGGGGCGCGAATCACCGCTTGCCAACGAACTTGCGCCGCTCTTCAGGGAGGAGATATTCATATAGCTGCCATTTCCCGCCGATTTGGCGGGAAGCCATGTGCGCAGCTTGCGTCCCTGGTCGTCATATTCCTGCAGGGAGACGATATCCTTCCCGTCGGGGGTGATGCTGCGGTCTACTGTTTGTGAGGGGCGGCCCAGACCGTCATAGTATACCACCTGCTCACGGCAACCACTGCGGTCGGCCGAGGTGTAAGTACGGGCACTGATGTAGTTCTGAGAGGTGCTTACCTGCGACATGCACAAGAGTTGGCACAATAAAAGTGAAAGTAATAGATATATTCGTTTCATAAGTGTGTACGGATTTTAGTTATTGGTTACGGTAATGATAGTCATATTCCTGCAAGACGCGTTTCTCGCTTTCCTGCATAGTGTTGTTTTCGTAATAGTAATTTCTCTTCAGGCGTCCCAGTCCATCATACTCGTAATACAGGGTCTTCCCCGTAGGGTCGGTGATGGAGGCGACGCCTATCAACGGAAGATGCGTAAAAACAGTGACCTGCGCTTTCGAGAGGGACGTGTGTTTGCGCAAGGCTTTCAGTTTGGCTGCATCGGGGACGGCATTCCGTGCCAGTGCAGAGGATGTCATGCCAAAAACGGAGGACACGGCGGTTTCTACCTGTGCCAGAGTGGCATTCTTGATTTCCGCGATAGGATAACGATCTCCATACCCCCACAGGTAGACTGTATGCAACTTATCATTGGAGATTACTTCACGGGGATTTCCGTTAGGAGAGTAAGCGAGGATTTCGCTGTGGAATCTATTCGTTGCATAGCACTTTTGATAAAGCCGGGCGGGCAGTATTAATGTGTCTCCGCTTTGTGTGGGGAACTCTCCGAATTCACGTTCATAGCCGTTGGAGTTACTTTGTTTTTCTGTCAACACGGGGGTGATAATATGCTTCTCTACCATTTTGCGGACTATATCCGTGGTAGTGCCGGTTTGTGACAACTTAGGATATTCCCAATTGGTCTCTCGTTGCAGCCCCCCTGCATCGCGCTTTTTCTGTTGCATCCGGTTGCCGGAGAGATAGCTGTACTGCTCTGTCTCTTTAACACCGGTTTCCGATTCGTCATAGGTAGTTACATCACGTTGGTATAGGAGTGAGTGCCCAAGCAACTGCCAAGTGGAAGTATAAAAATCACCAAGGACAGCGGTTACAGGGACAAAAGATAAAGTTCCATATAGATTGGAATATTCCCAGCTTACCACCGATGCGCCACTGGGATGCCAAATGAGCGTTTCGCGTCGTTTCAGTTTATACTCCTGTCCGTCGCTCATGTAGTCAGTTTGTTCTTTCAGCAAATTATAGCGATATTTCTCTGCCACATACGAAAGCACATTGTTGAAGTATTGCGGTTTCTCGAAAAAGGCTGTGTCATACTGCATTGCTTCGTAGATGTCATATTGATAAACGGTTTTTCCATTACAATTTTCGGGGGTATATGTAGTTGCTCCATCTTTCAGATAATAGACCGTGACTTCGGGATAGACCACTGCAGGACGGCCATTCAGTAACCGCTGAAAATTAAATGCACTGAAAGTACATTCCCATTCCCACTTATCAGTAATGGGTCCTACTGATGGATTATAGCTCATAAAGGGATTGTAATTAAAAGAACGATACTGTCCGGACGGATCAAGGCCGAGTACCATGTTTAGTACCGACATCGGAATAGGCTCTGATGATTGATAAGTCATATAGGTCTGAATAGTAGGATCTAAGGTCGGTTCGCCTGCGCCTGTATGAAAATAACGTCCTCCTATTCCACCATTTGCGTCATAATCAGTTTGCCCGTAGCAGTAGTGTTTGGAGTCACTTCGTACGCCTTCTGCCGTATAATTGACGATTTCATAAATCCTGAAACCGGTAGCTTGGGTTTTGATACGTCTTTTTTTGTTGTGAATATAGTCACCGTCATAATCTGTAAACGTAAAGAACTCATGGTTCTCAAAGTGAAACTCTGTATAACCACCCGTCGGATAGGTTAGTTTGTTTAGCACACAATGAGCTTCTGCACTGCTCGGTGTTCGTGTATTGGCGTATGAATTGGAAATCCTCACTTTATCCAATGGAGACAGGTCATCTCCATCTTTGGGTACATCTACTACGTAAGTGGAAGAGGCAGCTCTGGATACATCGAAGCCGACAAAAAGATTCAGGCAGGCCACATTGTGAATATCGGAACGATAATTCAGGTTGCCCCAATGGTCTGTTCCCCCAAAACTGGCGCTTGAAGATGTATATCCACATTGATAAGTCTCGGATGTAATGCCATTGCTACCAAGAAGTATAATTTTATCAAGAGTGCTAAAAGGCAAGTTCCCCGATCCGTGATAGTGCAAAATTCCTTGATGTTGCTCCAGATTGATTTTCCGGATAAGCGTGCCGTTATCTCTGATGTTGATAGCTTTGGCATAGTTGTAATGCTCGCTGTCGCTACCGTCTTGATAGTCGATGTTGATGGTTGTGCTGCCATAAGCTATGGAGGTTAAAAGTTTCATTTGATAGGCGTGCTGTTGCGTATAGGTTTGGAAAGTGACGTCAAACCTATCCGGATCTCCATTCACTTCATAAATATGATGGAAACGTACCGCTGGTTCCACCTGATGCCGTCCATAGTTGGAGCTGATACTCTTTCCATAGGCAAGAGTAATAAGTTCTGCGGAATGGGGTAGGCGGATTGAAGTCAGTTGCCAAGATACGTAGGCAGTACCATAAGGGGTAATGGTACTGCCTAGTCCTGCAAAGGTAGTATCTGCGCCATCAAAAGAATATTCAATGCCTTGTTCGTCTACCACTTTAAAGGAATATATCTTACTGGCATCAGCCACGTGGGTTATCTTTACATCGCGTCCGCCGGAAACCACGTATTCGAGCTTACCATCATACTTTATCCGGATGACAAAGTCGAAAGAACTGCCATCTGGCAGGGTAGCGGTAAAGAGGTCGTACTTTAAATTGAGTCTGTTCATGCTTGCTTCCGTAAAGTTACGGTAGGATTTACCAAACTGATCGGTATCCAGTTTGAAACCTGTAGTCTCATCAGGCATACATTCAATGCTTCGGGATATACAACTGCTTACAGATAATGCCCAACCACGGCCGAATACGTCGTAGTTATAACCTGGATGAAATGGTGTAGGATTATACTTCAGACTTAAAGGTAACTGATAGCCGTGATGCTCGATATTGAACAAAGGGATGGAAATATCAGGTACTCCCATGGCTGGGTTCACTGCCACGTCTCCGTACATTTTGAAGGCCGCTGCCTGAGGAGAGGTCGGAACAGAAGGGGCAATGTATGGAAACTCTGATCCTGCATGTGCCGCAAATGGAAAAAGTGCAGCGAAGAAAAATAGTATAAAAATGTATCGTTTCATTTTTCGTTTTTGTTTTATAATGATTAAAAACTAAAGAAATGGTATTAAACAGAGTCTTAATCTGTCTCAAATATTGGTTTGGAACTCTGCAGATTCCGGAGTATAGAATCTGCAGAGTTATAAAAACATGGGAACTTTGTAATATTTACAACGGCATCGCATTACCCCCAATCACCCCGGCTATTGCCGACGCTACCGCGATTACCACCTTCAGGATTATATCCCATACTGATTTCTTGATTGCCATAGTTCACACACCTCCTTTCGTGTTCTTTTTTAAAATGATTTCATGATCTGAGAGAGTCAAAGTTCCTTCTCCACCTTCGAAGCACGGACACAGTTCACCCGGGTGGCACTGCAATGCACCACGAGAAAATAAATACCTCTCATGTGTTAAATGAAATAAGTTTAGTTAATTAAAAATGAATAGTTTAGTCAATTAGAATGAATGCAGAGCAACGGAGGCCCATCCTGTTTTTTAAATCTGATACCCGGGAAACCCTCTGCGTCTCCGCGTCTCTGTATTCAACTCTTTAGCCCAGCGGATTTTCGTCCAAACCACCGCCACCGCTACCGGAGCCACTGCCGCCTTCGTTGCCACTACCCGAACCGTCCGATTCAGGTTTGTAAAGCACACACTTCACGCCTGTCACCAGCGAGCGGGTGGCTACGGTACGGTCCATATTGCGGGTGGATGCCGGGGTGAAGTGCACCTGTAGTGTGGCTTGTGCCGCAGATACCTCCTCTTTCGTCTTCACTCCCTTGCCTCTCGATTTCATGGCTAGTCGGAAAGTACCGAAGCCATCCAGTGTCACCACTTCGGAGGATTGCAGGTGTCTGGTCAATACGGTGACCAGGTTGTCGATGGAATTCTTTACGTCACCGGTGGAGAGGGAGGAATACTCCGCAATTTCCTGGGCGATCTTCTCTGTGTTGACACCACCCACGTACACGGTACGGGGATGAAATAGTTTGTCACCTTCTTTGTTTTTCATTGTTGACTGAATAGTCTTGTAAAGTACTGGCATAATAAATTAGTTTTTAAATGTGAATGTTTTATCGTTTTGTGTATTAAGCTTAACCACATTGCAAAGATACGACTCTACTTTTAAGTAAACGAACGATTTTCGCAAAAGCGTTCAAGAAATTATTCAATATTCGAAAACATAACCAAATACATGATTCACAATATATATCACAATCCTCTTTCTGTTCACATTCTATCTATTTTGCTAGAATCCCGGCACAGACTCAACAGATAATGTCCCGGCTGGCGGATCTTCCCGTGGCAACCACGCAACTCGTAGAAGCCTCTCCACACCGGATGTCCGATGACGCCAAAGTTGCTTTTGCAGACAATAGCATACTGCTCGGCAGGCGGAATGGCATAGAGCCGGAGATTACAGAGCAGCCCGTCGAAGTTGCGCTGCATCCCGTCCCGGGGTGGTTGCAGGCGGGAGAGGTCTTCAAGAGTCCACTCTTTCCGCTTGCCACCGCGACCGGTGGGTTTGGCAGGGTTATCCGCTATTCCTCGTTCCGGAGAAATCTCCTCCTCTCCTTCCTCCGCGGACTTCAAGGCCGCGTCTCCGGCAGCTCCACCAACGGGGGAACTATTGAGGAGGGGGTTTTCTATGCTTTGCTGTGCTATACTATGCTGTGCTATGCTATGTGTACCAAGGTACATAGTTTCGTTGTTTTCAGCGTTAAACGTTGCATTTATAGGGATAATCGCAGCATTTTCACCATCGGGTTCCCCGTCCCCTTTCCGATCCTCTGCCGGCTGCTGCACACCGAGTTCCTCCGGTGAAAGCAGGCAGTAACGCGCATCTATCAGTGAAGCATTGCGGCGCTTGGTTGCAAAAAGGAACTGGCGCTGAATATCGGCTGACGTCAGCAGTCCGTACTTATTGAAAACTTCCGGATCGAAAAGTTTCAGTTCCAGGGCAAGGGCGACGATGCGCCGGATATCTTCGGGCTCCATCTGATAGAGGTTATCCGCCTGGTCGTCATAGAAAAGGTCGTCCGCAAGGACGTAGTAACCTTCTCCGGAGTAGATGCTGCAAAGCACCTGAAGCAGTACGGATACGGCACCGTCCCCCTCGCTTTTCATAATGCGGCGCACGATGCGATCGCGCATAAAATCAATACTTATGGGGAAGTAATCGAGTCCCCGTTTCTTTATTCTAGGCATATTGTTTTAGTTCTTAATTATGCAAATCAGGAGTTGAAATTCATTCATTTCCGAAAAGAAAAGAAGGAAAAGAGTGATAAGGTGGTAAGGTGATAGAGCTGCGCTATATATCACAGAGCGTTATCCCGTTATCACTTTATCACTCTACCACCTTATCACATTTAGTTCATATCCGTATAGGATGAGCTAAATTCAACCACTGATTCGCATTAATTCTTAATCCTCAATCGTTTCTCTGATTCGCCTCCGCTTCCGCGCAATGCTTTCGTTCACCACCTGCAGGGCATGGAGGATGAGCTTGAGGCGTTGTTCCCTGTCCTCAATGCGGGTGAGCACCAGATAGCATCTCGGATGATTTGTACCTTGCGGATGGATGTTTTTCTTCCGCACCATCCGGTTACATTCCCCGCGGCACTTTTTGCAATAGCAGTCCGGGGTTTGAGTTTTCTTGTTGAAGTAGAAGGCTTCGAAAGGAAGTTTACGGTGACATTTTCCGCAGACGCGGGTGTCTTCTGATAATACCTGATTCATGATTCTGACTTTTAATAATTTATAAAACAATGATTGACTGTCCTTTATCGTATATACATCACATGCATACCTTGATTATGTAACGCTTGTGTCCTGTATGCGTAACGCTTGTGTCCTGTATGCGTAACGCTTGTGTCCTGCATGCGTAATACTTGTATTCTGCGTGTGCAACACTTGTGTTTTACAGCTCTGTCAGGTTGTTACTATTCACATATATAGTACTACCCACGCAAGGGGGAGGCTTATTTTTTAAACGCCCACGTTTCTTTTCCATAATTTCCGCACTTTTATTTGTATTTCTAAAACAAAATGATTAATTTTGTTGCCGCAAATATAACCAAATTTCCATTTTAAAACCAACATGTTTTAAATATTAATTTTCACAAAGTATATAACTACATATCAATGAGCAAGAAACAAGTTTTATTTTATTTACAATATAATCATGGAAAAAGAACAGGATTTATTATTCAATGTAGCCGACATCGTGAAACGCGCCAAGCGGGTACTGAATTTCAAAACGGATGCAGAATTGGCAGCTTATCTGGGTGTGTCGCGTCCCACACTAAGTAACTGGATTGCACGAAACGGCATTGACTTCCCGCTGCTGCTGGAGAAACTGAAAGAGATAGACTACAACTGGCTGCTGGTGGGAAAAGGGAAGCCTGAACATCAGGCTAAATTCTGCAATGGCGAAATCGTTTCGGGTGAAGTGGAAATGATTCATAACCCCAAAACAGCTGATCCGGTAGACGATCGCAGCGTGTCACTATACGATATCACCGCTGCCGCCAACCTGAAAACACTGCTTGCCAACAAAGATCAGCATGTGGTGGGAAAGATACAGATTCCGAACATACCTGTCTGCGACGGAGCACTCTACATCAGTGGAGACAGCATGTATCCCATCCTGAAATCGGGAGATGTTGTGGGGTTTAAGGAAATCAGCAATTTCAGCAGCGTCATTTATGGAGAGATGTACCTGGTGTCATTTTGCATCGACGGCGATGAATACCTGTCGGTGAAGTATGTGAACCGTTCCGATGTGGAAGGTTGCATCAGGCTGGTGAGCTACAATCCACACCATGAACCGATGGATCTACCGCTCACGTGCATACAGGCGATGGCGATTGTCAAGTTCTCCATCAGAAAGAACATGATGATGTAAACCCGGCAGGCAAGCTGGCTAAGCTATAGGACAAAAGAAAAGGTGACCAAGCAGTGTCTACACCGCTTCATCACCTTTTCCATCATTTATCACCTAAACCTATATATTATTTGTCTGTGCATCCTTTTGTGCTGAAAGCAACCAGCATCCAAACCATCTTTTCCTGTTCTTTCAGATAGCCTGTCATCAGGTCGGCAGTAACGTCGTCACCTGCTTCATTAGCCAGTTCAATGATCTTTCTTTCCTCACCAATGAGGTATCCGTAAGTTTCAAGAATATTGCTGACCGCATCGCTACCACAAGCCACGTCAGACACTTCTTTGATCTTTGCAACTTTCAGGTATTCGCTGAACTTGTTTTCGGGTACACCACCCAGCATCAGGATACGTTCTGCAATTTCGTCCACCTTCTCGGCTGCGTCGTCATACATACTTTCAAACTTCTCGTGCAATACGAAGAAACCATGTCCCTTGATGTTCCAGTGGAAACCACGCAGATTCGTGTAATATACCTGGAAATCTGCCAAAAGCTGATGCAATGCAGATACTACGTTAGCTACTCCCGATTCATTTAACTTGATGTAATTTAAAGTCTTCATAATTTTATGGTTTTAATAGTTTATACTGTTTTTCTTTTTTCTGTTGCAAAGATAAGGCGGAAACCCATGCTTGTCAAACAGATAATTTCTATCTTTGCATAGACAGAATCTATATAACCCGTTCAAACCCCTTATTTATCATGACTTTACAACAACTGGAATACATTCTTGCCGTTAATCAGTTCCGCCATTTCGCTAAAGCCGCGGAACACTGCCGTGTAACTCAACCCACCCTGAGTGCCATGATACAGAAACTGGAAGACGAGTTAGACACTAAGATATTCGACCGCAGCCAACAGCCCATCTGCCCTACTCCCGTCGGACAGCTTGTAATAGAGCAAGCCCGTATCGTATTGGAACAGGCAGGCCATATAAAGGATATTATTGAAGAAGAGAAGCACTCCTTATCGGGTGTCTTTAAGTTAGGCATACTCCCCACCATCGCCCCTTATCTGTTGCCCCGCTTCTTTCCGCAACTGATGAAGAAATATCCTAAATTGGATATCCGCGTAACGGAGATGAAGACGAAGGACATCAAACAGGCTCTTATAAAAGGAGAGATAGATGCCGGCATTATCGCCACCCTGCCTGAAAAGGATGACTTCCGCCAGATACCTTTATTCTACGAACAATTCTATGCTTATATCGCGCGCGAAAGCAAACTGTTCGACAATAAGATTATCCGTACCTCCGATCTCAGCGACGAACAGCTTTGGATGCTTGACGAGGGACATTGCTTCCGCGACCAGTTAGTCCGCTTCTGCCAGATGAAAGCGGCGCAAGCCAGCCAGATCGCTTATCATCTAGGTAGCATGGAGACATTCATGCGTATGGTAGAAAGCGGTAAAGGCGTTACCTTCATTCCCGAACTTGCCATCGATCAGCTCAACGAGACACAGAAAGAGTTGGTGCGCCCCTTTGCCATCCCCACTCCTACCCGGCAGATCATTCTCATCACCAACGAGCACTTCATACGAACCACCTTATTGGAGGTACTCACAAAAGAAATACAAGCCTCTGTACCCCGCGAAATGCTGTCCCTGCGGGCAACTCAGTGCGTTGTATAGATTTCGTCTATCGGCCCATAAATCTTTTCAATCGTTTTTTTTGTTCTATCGGCAAAAGATGCTATATTTTTGCATCAGTAAAACAAAGTACTAAACCTTTTAAAACAAAAAAGATTATGGAACCAATTATCAATTCACAGCTTCCTGAATTCAAAGTTCAGGCATTCCAGAACGGAAGTTTCAAAACAGTAACTAACGAAGACGTAAAAGGCAAATGGGCTATTTTCTTCTTCTATCCCGCAGACTTTACGTTTGTATGCCCTACCGAACTGGTGGACATCGCTGAAAAATACGAGCAATTCCAGGCAATGGGTGTAGAGGTATATTCTGTAAGTACCGACTCTCACTTCGTGCACAAAGCATGGCACGATGCATCCGAAAGTATCCGTAAGATCAAGTATCCGATGCTGGCAGACCCTACAGGCGTGCTGACTCGCGCATTCGGTGTAATGATCGAAGAAGAAGGTATGGCTTACCGCGGCACATTTGTCGTGAACCCCGAAGGCAAAATCAAGATTGCCGAAATACAGGACAATAACATCGGACGTAACGCCGACGAACTTCTCCGCAAGGTAGAAGCAGCACAATTCGTTGCAACACACGACGGTGAAGTATGTCCCGCAAAATGGAAGAAAGGCGGCGAAACACTGAAGCCAAGTATAGATTTAGTTGGTAAAATTTAAGTTCACATCCCTTTTTTATTAGCGAGGCCCCCTTTATCCATTGCACACATAGAGGGGGCTTCTTTTATCTTATCAATACTGTTATGTTAGAAACAAGCATTTTAAATCAAGTACGCAGTGTCTTCCAAAACCTGGAAGCACAGTACACTTTTCATATCACCTGCCATCCCCGGCACGAAAGCGCACAGGAACTGACAGAGTTGCTGAAAGATGTAGCAGGATGTTCCGATAAACTCTCCTGTGAGGTAACTGAAACCGAAGAACCGAAGCTGGAATTCTCTTTACTGAAAAACAGGAAAGAAACCGGTGTCAAATTCCGCGGAATACCAAACGGTCATGAATTCACATCTTTGCTTCTGGCCGTACTGAATGCCGATGGAAAGGGGAAAAATCTTCCCGATGAAGCCATCAGCCGACGCATTCAGGCGTTGAAAGGGCTCATTTCATTGCAGACTTATGTATCATTGACATGTACCAACTGCCCCGATGTGGTGCAGGCTCTGAACATTATGGCTTTGCTGAACGGACAGGTCACACATGAAATGATAGACGGTGCCCTTTTCCAGGAAGAAGTGGATGCACTGAAAATTCAAGGCGTACCGTCCGTCTATGCCAACGGTAAATTGCTTCATGTAGGACGTGGCACTTTAGGCGAACTTCTACAAAAGCTGGAAGAAATGTTCGGCTCCGAACCTGTGGGGAATGCAGAGCCTATCTCGCGAACTTATGATGTCCTCGTATTAGGTGGTGGGCCGGCAGGTGCCTCAGCTGCGATCTATTCAGCCCGCAAGGGATTACGGGTAGCTATTGTAGCTGAAAAGATCGGTGGCCAGGTAAAGGAAACCGTAGGAATCGAGAACCTGATCTCCGTGCCGCAGACTACAGGCGCACAATTGGCAGACAATTTAAGAAGCCATATCAATCATTATCCCATCGACTTGTTTGAAGACCGTAAGATAGAGAAGGCGGAACTTCAAGGAAAAGAAAAGAGGATTTCAGTAGTGGGCGGTGAAGTATTCATATCTCCCAGTGTAATTATTGCCACCGGTGCAAGCTGGCGCAAACTGAATGTGGAAGGTGAAACGGAATATATAGGCAGAGGAGTTGCTTTCTGTCCGCATTGCGACGGACCGTTCTATCAGGGAAAAGACGTAGCCGTTATCGGTGGCGGAAACTCCGGTATAGAAGCAGCCATCGACTTGGCGGGTATCTGCCGGAAAGTGACTGTCTTTGAATTTGCCGATACGCTGAAAGCCGACCAGGTACTGCAAGAAAAGGCGCAAAGCTTGCCGAATGTAGAAATCTTCACTTCCTCACAGACTACCAAGGTAGTGGGAAACGGTGATAAGGTAACAGCTATCCGCGTCAAAGATCGTGTAAGCGGCGAAGAACGGGATTTCCCATTGGATGGTATCTTCGTACAGATTGGTCTGGCAGCCAATAGTGCTCCTTTCCGTGACATGCTGGAAACGACTCCGATAGGCGAAATCAAGATCGATGCTTTTTGCCGCACCACGCTTCCGGGTGTTTATGCGGCAGGAGATGTTTCGAACGTTCCCTACAAACAGATAGTAATTGCAATGGGTGAAGGTGCAAAGGCGGCACTGTCGGCATTTGATGACCGCATCCGGGGAATTGAATGAAGTTACGAGCTACGAGCTACAAGCTACAAGTAGCTGCGCTATGTTCCGAAAGGCACTTGTAGCTTGTAGCCTGTAGCTCGTAACTGATTCATATCCGCTCAGAAAGAAATTCAACGATATCCTCTTTTTCTGCCATGCCCAATTTCTGCCGTATGACCGTCTTACGTTGATACACTGTCCGTATGCTTTGCTGGATAACCACGCTAATCTCTTTCGTCGAAAAGTCCGACTTCAACAAACAGCAGAGTTGCAGTTCCTTTTCATTCAGGATATTTCCATACTTCTGACTGATACGGGTATAAAAGCCATCATGTACCATGTCGATAGTCTTATATAAATCACTCCAAACCAGCAAATCGTCCACCGCTACATCTTTATTGGCTATCCGTCCCATCTGTACCAATAGCTCCTGATGATCGGAACTGGGATTCGTAGCCACAATACGTATCAGACCTAACTGCTGAAGCAGCATCTTCTTGACAAACTTATCATTATTGCCGCTTTCATCGCCTTCCGTCTCATGCAGCAGACGGCGCAAGGCTTCCAGCTCTTCTTCCTTCTCCACAAGCAAATGCTTTCTTCTCTGCAAATACCAGACGACAGCCAGCAACAACAAAATACAGAGAGCCACCACTCCGACAAAGAAAGTCCGTTCTTTCTGTTTTTCCAGTTGCAGATTCATATTCTGCTGTTGGAGTAACAATTGCACCTTTCCTTTTTGAGCTATCACCCGCTGGTCACGGATAAAGTTGTTATACAGCCGGTTTGAGAAGAACGCCACATCCCGAATTGTAAAAGAGCGGTTGTCCATATAATCCATCAATGTTTTCTGTACCAGACAAAAGTTAGCCAATGATAAGTCCTGGTCGATGTAGGGCGAACGCACGCTATCTCCCATTTGCATATAGTAGCGGGCGGAATCCATCTGACCCATATTCAGGAAATAACGCGAAAGAGCATAATAAGATAAGGACTCGAAGGGGTGTTTAGTCTCTTTATATTCCTGTAAACTGCGGCGTTGTAAATCGATAGCTTCCCGGTTCTTTCCGGAGTCACTCAATATATCCGCATAGTTGCGCATCACATAGTACAGCGCTTTCAGAGAGTCCGCGGATGTATACAGGCATTCAGTAGCTTTGCGGAGAGCCAGCAGCGCAGAATCATTCTGATTTGCACAGTAGTATGATATCGCCAGACTGTTGTAGTTGGAATATCGCCGGGTGGAATCAGGCTCTATAGCTATCAACTGCTTCTGTAAGCGTATCAGCCCTTCAAAATCATCATTACCTTCCCCTATATTCGCTACAGACCGCAGCAAATCAAGACGGGCGGCCGTATCACCGTACAGGACTGCAATACGATTCCCTTCGGCCATCATCTCAGTGGCTTCTTTATATCTCTCGCTATCGTAGAAGTAATGCGCTGCCAGTTTGCAGGTACGCAGCAACCGCAATGTGTCACTCACATCCGGCCTTCCATAATAATCCAAGGCATATAACAGCAAAGAATCTTCATTCATTACCCAATGTGCATTATAGTGGGCTTGCCCCATAGCCAATGCAAACCGTGCCTGCAATGAATCCGGCAATGCTTCGGGATCTTCCACCGACCGAAGCAGAGCAATCGCCTCCTCTGCATTCTGCTGTAACATCTGCTCCGCCTTTTCTATCCGGATGCGTTGCGATGGCAGGGCTTCTGCACATGCTGCCAATACCAACACGCATACCCAACCTATCAAACCATGTTTCAATGCTTTCATGCCGTCCTTCCTTCTTGCTTTAAGTCTTTGCAAAGATAGATATTTATCAATTAACGGAAGTTACGGCATCCCATTTTTTGCACTTTTCTTTATATATAAACTTGAAATGGGAAGATATAAACTTTTCTATAAATTGCAGTTTAAATCTCCTTAATTCTCAGATAGTTGCAAAAGTTGTTGCACTTTATTTAGTGCCACATATAAACCGCTTTTCTCCCCCGATCCCCCTACCTTTGTCATGTTCAAAGAACAGAAATAATCACTAAAAATAATAAGAAAAATGAAGAGACTAAGTATCATTTCAGGAGTATTATTCCTATGTACCTCCCTGATGGCGGCAAACAAAATCACAGGGAAAATCATCGATGAGAGTAACAATCAGCACATCGAGTATGCCAATGTCAGCCTGCTGACTCAGGATTCGACATTCATCACCGGAGTTGCCACAGATAACGGTGGCGGCTTCCTGCTGAAAGAAGTAAACGATGGAGATTATATCTTATGTATCTCATGCGTCGGATATGAAAACTCCTATCTCTCCATCCGCAACCTGCAAGCCAACCTGAATCTGGGAGAACTGCCCTTATCGCCCGACAATGTAATGCTAGAAGGTGTTACCGTCACAGCCAGCCCCATCATCAAAAAGACCGACCGGCAAATTATCCTCCCGACCGAAATGCAGACTAAAGCCGCTTCCAACGGAGTTTCCTTACTGAGAAATCTACAACTGTCGCGCATCCTGATCAATCCGATAGACAACAGCATCACGATTCCCGGAGGAGACAATGTGCAACTTAGGATTAACGGCGTAGAAGTGACTCAAGCTGAAATAATTGCCATCCGCCCGACAGATGTAATCCGGATCGAATATATAGACAATCCCGGCGCACGTTATGGAAATGCAGGAGCTGTATTGAACTACGTCGTAAAGAGAAGGGAATCAGGAGGAAGTATCTCTGCCGATCTCGCCAACGGGGTATCCGATACGGGATATGGCGAACATAACCTCGCTGCCAAATACCACTTCAACAAGTCAGAGCTCAGCACTACCGTATATTGGGGACAGAGAGATCTGAAGTGGACACGCGAAAACTATGAAAGTTTCCACTTCCCGGAGGCCTATCAGGAGAACAGAGAAGTAGGAGAACCAACTAAAGTAAAGTACGATAACCTTAACTTCAACCTCAATTACAGTTATCAGGATAATGACAAGCAACTTCTCAATATTGCTCTCAGAAATCAATACAGCGATACTCCCAGTTCTATGTCGGACAGAATCAGTACATTGTATGAAGGAGACACCTCCTACTCCATATCCGACCTTTCCGCTTCCAAAGTACTGATCCCTTCTTTGGATATCTATTACCAGAGAAATCTGAAAAATAAGCAGACAATCTATGCGGATATAGTGGCTTCTTATCTGGACAGCAAGAACGAACGGATTTTTATGCAGAAAGCTCTTAATAATGATAATAACGATACCGATATCTATTCGGAAACCAAAGGTGAGAAATACTCCGTCATCGGCGAAGGCATCTACGAAAAACAATTCAATACGGGTAAGTTTACCGGAGGCATCAAGCATACACAGGCCTATTTGCAAAATAGATATTCGGGTAATATAGAGAATAAAATCACGATGAATACGGCCGAAACGTACCTATTTGCCGAGTATCAATCAAAGATAAAAGCTCTGAACTACACAGTAGGGATTGGAGCCATGAGAACTTATAACAGTCAGGAGCAATATTCTTCCGAGAAGTATATAGTCAAACCTTCCTTAAGCCTGTCGTACTCTATCAACGGGAAGTGGTTTTTCAGATACAACGGATACGTGTCGGGCTATGCCCCTTCCCTGTCCGACCTGAACGACATCTCGCAAGCAATGGATAAGTATCAGATACGCAAAGGGAATCCCGACTTAAAGTCTGTTACATTCTATGCCAATACACTGTCTGCCAGCTGGCAAAGCAAGTATGTATCCGTTGACTTGTTTGGAAGATATAGCTATGACAATAAGCCGATTATGGAAAATACCTACTACGAAGACGGGTATTTTGTCCGCACTACCGAGAATCATAAAGGTTTCCACCGGATCAATCTGGAGACAGCTATACAAATACGACCTTACAAAGAGTATATCTCCATTAAAATCACTCCGTTTCTGAACCGCTATATCAGCTATGGCAACACCTACACGCATACACACACCAATGCAGGACTGCGAGGCAGCCTGATGGCAATGTACAAGAACTGGGTACTGATGGCAGAAATGAATACCAGCAACCACACTCTGTGGGGTGAAACGCTGACTAAAGAGGAGAAACTGCACACCATCATGGCAGGATATAATACGGAGAAATGGAGCCTTTCTGCCGGGGTGCTGAACCCGTTCACCAAGAAGTATGAACAGGAAATAGAAAATCTGTCAAAGTCGGCTCCCTACCGCCAGTTAGCGTATTCCAAGAACTTAAGGCTTTTGTTCATGGTAAATGCATCCTTCAGCCTTGACTTCGGAAAGAAGCGCAACAGCCAAGGCAGAAGAATCAACAACAGGGATACCGATACCGGAATCTTGTCCGGAAGCAAGTAATTGTCTCCCTCACGAAAAGCAGGGGCCCGTCCACTAATTGAGAATATTCAATTCCTGGATCAGGTTCCCTGCTTTCCCGTATTTCTCAATCATAAACAATATATAGCGCACGTCCACCCCGATGGTACGCTGCATCTTCGGTTCATAAAGAATATCACTGCCCATAGCTTCCCAGTTTCCATCGAAAGCCAACCCCAGCAATTCACCTTTCGAATTGAACATCGCACTACCACTATTGCCACCCGTAATGTCATTATTAGAGATGAAGCACACCTTCATTTCGCCCTTTTCATCGGCATATCTTCCGAAATTGCCCGAAGAGAGCAATGAAAGTACCTCCGGCTGTACTGCAAAATCAACATCATCCACATGAGCTTTCACTTTCTCCAGGACACCCTTTGTCGTTGTATAATAATCATATTCCGCTCCGTCAAAGGGAGTATAACCGCATACCGTTCCAAAGCTCAGCCGCATGGTGGAATTGGCATCCGGATAAAAGTTACGAGACGTATACATCCGACGGATAACCCCGTTCAGCAAACGTTCCCCACGGATGATCTCCGTAGTAGGCGCCTGCATCTGCATATTCATATCGAACAACATCGTCAGCATATCAATGCCCAACGAGATAGCCGGATCATCGAAAATCTGATAGGTAGTATCCCGTTCAAGAAAGCGCTTCAAACCACGGGGAGTAGTCAACTCAGAACTTGCATAAAGACTATCTACGAAAGCTTTCTCATCCCCATTATATTTCTGTGCGATAGTATGGTAGATTTCCGGCAGGAAAGTGGTATCCACTTTTGAGCGATACTCCTTCAACAGTGCCGTAAATACTTCCTTGTCTATATCCAGGTCCAAATTAGAGTATTGCTCAACGATATCCTTCAAGGCGGCAATAACTGTTTTCTGCTCCCCTTCAAAGTCGAAGTTCAGAATCTTCAGTGCAAGCTGCACTAATTCGGGTCCATATAGGAAAGACTCGATAAAGTAAGCCTGCGCACGGTTTACCTCCCGGCGGTTCTTATAATTCAGTTCCAGGTCGGTAAACAGTTGAAGAAGCTTCTCACGTTCGTCCGGGTTCTGCTGTATCCATCGACGGATTTCCTGTTCCATTTCACGTTTCTTCTCCAGGATTCCCAGCTTACGAATGGCACGGTTGACACCAATACTGTTCTTCCAGTAATTGGAGCTTTCATCGTATTTGGAAGCATACTTAATGCGTATACTGTCTTTACTGTCCATTTCACGTTTCCAGATGGCTTGCTTCACACCACGGATGTCAATCTGCGCCTGATTGGAGTTATTCATCATTTCCTCGATACCGAATGAAGAAAGGTAGCGTTCCGTACTACCCGGATAGCCTATCGTCATACAGAAAGAGCCTTCCTTATAGCCATCCAGTGAAATCGGCGCTACATATTCAGGGTGATACGGAACATTGTCGGGGGAGTAATCGGCAGGCCGGTTCTTGTGGTCTGCATAAATACGAAACACACAGAAATCTCCTGTATGCCGAGGCCACACCCAATTATCCGTATCCCAACCGAACTTACCGACAGAGGAAGGAGGTGCAAACACCAGCCGCACATCGTTGAAATCGCGATAAACGGAGAGCCAGAACTCATTGCCTCCATAATAAGCATCTACCACGCCAAGCAAAGTGGAGTCTTTCAGAGATACCTCACCACCTATTACCATCATCATAGAGTCTACCGCACTGGAACGTTCCATCTCGTTCATCGAAGGTTTAACGGCTCCCAGCACACGCTTGGTTACATCTTCCGTACGAAGCAGAAAACGAACATAAAGCTCCGGATTAGGTAATTCCTCTGCACGGCTACGGGCTACGAAACCATCTTTCAGGTAATCATGCTCCACCGACGAATGTTGCTGCACACTACTGAAGCCACAGTGATGATTGGTAAACACCAACCCGTCTTCCGACACTACCACACCGGAACAAAACCCTCCAAAACTGACTACCGCATCTTTCAACGACGGCTTCTTCGGATTATATAGTTTATCGGCAGGCATTTGCAGGCCGAGTTCTTTCATGGTCTTACGGGTCTGTTTATTCAGGTTTCCCAGCATCCACATACCTTCGTCCGCCTGTCCCGTCAATGTGAAGAGGCTGCAAGCTACAATTAGGATACACTTTAGCTTCATTCTATACTTGGTATTAAATTATTATTTAGAATAACTCGTTATACTTAACTGATTATCATTCTGCAATCAGTCTTAGTTTTTTCGCTCCAGTACGTGCTTTCAGCCATTCGGAAATCTTCTGTTTCTCATGGGCGTCGGGATGCTTGCCAAACTTCAGCACAGCAAGTGTAATGGTATCCGTCCGTACCGAATCAACCGTCAGTTCTATGGCATGAGAGATAGAAACAGTTTTCACTGATGGATAGAGAACTTTTAGCTCCGGAACGATCGTTTTGCCCAATTCATCGAAAGATTTGTATCTTGCCAGACTCTGTTCCAGCACTGTGATTTTCTTGGTTTGTTCCACCAGTCGTTCCTCACTGTTTTTATAGAAATCTTCCATCACCATAGCTCGGATAGAAGAAATATCCACAGCTTCGTTATTCATTCCCTGAAGAACGATCAGCTTCGTTTCACCTAACTTATAGTCCTTCATCTTGTTGCGGGCAATGGCAATCGAAGTTTCGGGAACTTCTTGTCCGATCAGTACCACACGTATTTCATTGTCTTTGTTACCATGATAATGAATCTTCTTGTCTAGCACCTGTGTATTCTCAAAAGAAAGCTGTTCGGCAACAAACCGATTGGCGGCACTCTCATAGAAAGTACTCTGAATAATGCCTACCGTCAAGTAGACAGCCGGACACATAGTCAGCACAGCAATGAGTATTATATATTGGCGTACTTTCTTCTCCCGCTTCTTGTCCACAAACTCTTTACGCTGGAAGTGCATCACACGCACACCGGCAAACGTGGCAAGACTGATAAATACCGAATTAATGAAGTAAAGATAGAATGCTCCGAGGAAATAAACCAGATTCCCCGTTGCCAACCCGTAACCTGCCGTACAGAGTGGAGGCATCAAGGCCGTAGCAATGGCAACACCAGGAATTACGTTTCCTTTCTCCTTGGTAGACAGGGCAACTACACCGGCAAGACCACCCATCAATGCGATGAATACGTCATAAATCGTAGGTGAAGTACGTGCCAGAAGCTCCGACTGCCCTTCGGCAACAGGGCTTACAAGAAAGAAGATAGTAGCGGTAGTCACACTGAACAAGGTGGTTATCAAAAAGCTCTTCAGTGAGCGCTTCATCAGTTCGAAGTCATTCAGACCGACAGACAGTCCCACACCCATGATAGGTCCCATCAGTGGGGAAATCAACATGGCACCGATGATTACGGCTGTGGAGTTGACATTCAGTCCTAATGATGCCATAAAGATGGCAAAGATCAAAATCCACAGGTTGGCCCCTTTAAACTCCACTCCTTTGCGGATGGAGTCTACTGTTTCCAGCTCATTATCTTTGTCTTTCCTCAGATCAAGATACTCGCTCAGGAACTTTTTGACGGCAAAAACATTCCGGTTTTGGTTCTGTTCAAGTGTTTCCATAAGCATAATTATTTTCGAATGAAACGGTTCAGGATTGGTATTTGGCTAAGCGGCAAATCACGCTTCACGACATAAGCGACAAACAGCAGCAGCAGAACTGTGCGGTATGCCATACGCAAGTAGATATTGTCTATCGGTACATATTCGGCAGCCACATAAAGCACAGCCGCCAGAAGCACATACATACCTATCGCCTTCAGGTCGTATTGTATCGGATATTTCTTCTGGCCCACAAAGTAAGAAAGCAGCATAGCAACGCCATATCCGGTAAATCCCGCCCAGGCACAAGCGATGTAACCATACTTCGGGATCAAGAAGACGTTCATCAATATCAGGATGGTGCAGCCTGTCAACGAGAAGTAGGCTCCCCAACGGGTCTCATCAATCAATTTGTACCAAAAGGACAGGTTGAAGTAAATGCCCATAAAGATTTCAGCTGCCATGACAATAGGCACCACCCGTAATCCATCCCAGTAATCACGTCCGATGACATGGCGCAGGATGTCCAGATAGAACATTACAGCCAGAAAGGCAAGCAAAGTAAAGATAATGAAAAATTTCATAGCCTGGGCATACATCTCACGACTATCTTTCTCCTTGCTCTTACCGAACACGAAAGGTTCATAAGCAAAACGGAAAGCTTGGGTAAACATAGCCATAATCATGGCAATCTTACTGGCAGCTCCGTAAATGCCGAGTTGTACGGTAGCCTCAGCCTCGTCGGGATAGACGAAAGGAAAAATAATCTTATCAGCCACCTGATTCAGGATGCCTGCCACACCCAGAATTACCAACGGCAGAGAGTACCGAAGCATCCGTTTCAATAACTCTTTATCCAACACATAGGTAAATCCCCTCAGTTCCGGTATCATGCACACCATAACAACAGAGGTACATACCAGATTGAAGAGGAAAGCATACCCCACATCATTCCCTTCCAATATGACATAATAGAAAAGATTGAGTGCTATATTGAGGAAGATAAACAGCAACTTCAATGCAGCAAACTTGATAGGACGTTTTTTATAGCGCAGATAAGCGAACGGAATACTTTGAATGGCATCCATCGCTACCACAATCATCATCATGCCTATATACCAGGGATGTTCTCCGTATTCCAACCATCCGGCAATAGGTTCCAGAAATAACAATCCCAAGACTACGAACACCAATGAACCGATACTTACGCTCAACAAAGTGGTAGAGTACACCCGCATCGGGTCATCCTGTCCTTTATTGGCAAAACGGAAAAACCCCGTCTCCATGCCGCACGTCAGCAATACCAGTATCAATGCCACCCAGGCGTATATATTCGTAACTACACCATAGCCACCCGACGATGCAGGCAAAGCTATCGTATATACAGGCACCAGCAGATAATTGAGGAAGCGCCCTACAATACTACTCACCCCGTAAATAGCCGTTTCTTTTGCTAAACTTTTTAATCCCGCCATGTTTTCTTAATTAATGAACAAAACTATCTTTATTCTCAGTCCGGGAAGAAAATAGAGATAGTATTTGTTCTTAGTCGTTAAATAAGGTACGCTGACTATTGTAAAGGCTACGTCCTAAATGTTTATAAGCCAGTTCAGTCACTTCACGTCCGCGCGGAGTACGTTTCAGGAAACCTTCTTTTATCAGGAACGGTTCGTATACTTCTTCTACGGTCCCAGCATCCTCACCCAATGCCGTAGCAATGGTAGTAAGCCCTACCGGACCGCCTTTGAATTTATCAATAATGGTACAAAGTATCTTATTATCGATTTCATCGAGTCCGTACTTATCGATATTCAGCGCTTCAAGAGCGTAATTCGCAATCTCGGTATCAATGCTCCCCGAACCTTTCACCTGTGCAAAATCCCGTACACGACGCAACAATGCATTTGCAATACGCGGCGTTCCACGGCTACGGGAAGCAATCTCTGAAGCTGCCCTTGTAGAGCAAGGTACATTCAATATCCCTGCCGAACGACGAATAATACCGCTCAATACATCATCATCGTAATACTCCAAATGCAGATTAATACCAAAACGTGCACGCAAAGGCGCAGTCAGCAAGCCGCTACGGGTAGTAGCTCCCACCATCGTAAACGGATTCAGATCAATCTGGATGCTCCGTGCAGACGGGCCTTTGTCTATCATGATGTCAATGCGGTAATCCTCCATTGCAGAATACAGATACTCTTCCACCACCGGAGAAAGCCGGTGAATTTCATCGATAAACAGCACATCATTCGGCTCCAGACTGGTAAGCACTCCCGCCAAATCACCCGGTTTATCAAGCACCGGACCGGAAGTAACCTTAAAACCAACTCCCAGTTCATTTGCAATAATATTGGAAAGTGTGGTTTTTCCCAATCCCGGAGGTCCATGCAGCAATACATGGTCCAACGCCTCGCCACGCAGGCGGGCTGCCTTAACAAAGATACGCAGATTATCCACCACCTTATCTTGTCCGCTGAAATCTTCAAAGGACAACGGACGAAGTGCGTTTTCAAAATCGCGTTCCCGACTGGTCAACTGATTATCGCGTATGTCAAAATCTTCTCGTTCCATTCTATATTTATTTCTTTTCTTATCTTTTTAGAAAAAGAATAGAAAACAAAAACAAAGCTGTAAATCAATCACTTAAACCTTTTCTCTTTCTATTTCTTTTTTATTTCTTTTCTTTTTTACCACCTATTTCAGTATATAACGTCTATCAGTACGAACCCCTTCTGTTATCAATTCCACATCCACCATCCGTCCTTCTCCGCTTGCTCATGCAGAAAAACTCTGCCTCTGCGACTCACATGCAATCACACATCATGAAAAAAAGACTGCACAAGGAACATTTCCCCATGCAGGCTTTATCCCCAATGAGGCTTAGTTTATTTTACTTAAGTTTCTTGTAGTTTTTGATGTACAGTGACTTCATACCACAATTTTTTTGTTTTCTGCAAAATAACTAATTTATTTTGAGATAATCCCTATAAGTTAACTCTTTTCACAAACAGCCTTCTTACTCCCTTTTTCGGCATAGCTTAATATACAGCAAAAGAAAGAGTGTACCGGAAGCAAGTAATCCTCAACTTCCAGTACACTCTAATTTATGGCAAACGTTCCACATCTACCCAACAATAAGTCCACTATTACCTTACTCTCACAAATTGAGCTGAAGCATTAAACGAAGGAAATATTGACATAGAAATCTGTACCACAGCATCACACGGTTTACCACCTTTTGTTGCCGGAGTCCACCCTCTTAACATGTTTACTAAACGCAACACTTCTTTATCAACACGTTCATTGCAACGCCTTTTATAATCCGCACCGACAACCTCACCATTACGTGTTACAATAAACTGGACTGTAGTTGTGCCATATCCTGCCGTTTCTATTGCAATCTGAGGTTTACGCATGTTTTTGTGTAAAAAGGAATAAAGCGCTTGAGTACCTCCCGGATATTTAGGAGCTGTTATCACCCGTGCAGCACGCTCTACTTCTTCTTTTTCCAACTCAATCACAACGAAAAGAGAATCGCCTTCAGCACCCAAGTTCTTCAATACTTTCAAGGCATAATCATAATTAACCGTTGTACCCAATCCTCTGTGATACATTTCAGCTAAGCGCATCAGAGCTTTCGAAGAATAATTATAATTTTCTTTAGTATAACAAGTAAAAGCTTCCGGATAATTCACATTAGTACCGATTCCTTCATAGTACATATCACCCAACGTTTCCCAACCATATCCCGCAGTGGTACCGCGCTTTAAATATTCAAAGGCCAATGCCGTGTCTTCCTGTGTACCATACCCTACTTTATAGCATAGTCCTGTTTGATATTCCCCTTCTGCACACCCCATATCAGCAGCCTTTTTATAATAGGAAAATGCCTTTTCAGAACTCTTTGGAACTCCTAAGCCTTTTTCGTACAATCGGCCTATACTAACGATACCCGGTCCATAATTAGCGCTCTCCGCCTTTTTATAAAGGTTTAATGCTATCTGATAATTCTTATCGACACCAAGTCCACATTCATACATATATCCCAAATAATCTTGCGCACGTGCACTACCCTCTTTAGCTGCGCGTTGCAGATAGGGTACAGCAACACTGTATTGCTTATTTTTAAAACACCTTATCCCTGTTTCTTCGTCATAACTCTGCGCCATACAAAATGAGGCAGTACATACAAAACATATTAATACAGCAATAACTCTTCTCATACGATACATTTTTTTATTTTCACACCAAATATTATTAAAAAACATTGTTTTCTCCCAGGCTTTTTATTGAAAAGGAATTCTTATTTATAGTTATGGGAATAGAAAATATCTATCTCATTTCCATCTAAAGCTTTATTTTTGAAATAGCACAAATCACCTATTCTAAGATCATAAAGTCCTGCACAAAATACAAGTTTCATAAACTGGAGTTCTTTAATATCTATAAAAAACTCATTCCCTTTCCAACGACCATCTATATAAATCTCTGCCTTTTTAATGGCCTTACTGTACGTCAGCACAATGTGATGCCACTGTCCGTCAAAAATGTTTTTTTCAGTATCCGCAAATTGCTTAAAAGCGTGAAATTCATAATTCTCCTTTCCCATTCTTAGGGTAAGAAGCTTGTTAGCTATTGAGGCAATAGGATAATTTTGTTTATTTATATCACTTCCCACATAATCATTATATCCATAAAAGAGACATCCTCCGTTAGCACCCATGCCCATTGATTTCATAAAGAAAGAAATCGTAAAACTGCTCCCAAATATCCCATTTGTACCTAATGCTTTCTTCTGATGATAAGGGATATTCACAAAATTCACCTTGCGCCCGGAAGGCAATGTCGCTACCTCAGGATACGCAATCTCCGGACTAATGCAAATCCGCAACAATTCATTATACTGTTGTTCCTTTTGCTCTGCATATTTAACTTTTTGGGCAGAATCCCACAAGATACGCTCATATTTCTGTTTAAGCTCATTCACTTTATCCGGATATCCCTGAACGGAATTCAAAATTTCTCCGGCTTTCACCACATTCTCGTCATAATTCTTGCTATAGTAAAGAGCACTCTTATCACAAAGCATATCGACTAAAGCCACCAAAGCTTTTTCTGTCAAAACAGAGTTTTGGTAGGCCTTCATATATTGTTCATAAGCCTTTCTTTTTTCATCCAGCATTTCAAAAACAGATCCCAAATTACTATAAGCACGTTTTTCTCCACAATCTGCAGCACAAGAATAGGCAATAACGGCTTGATTCAAGTCTATACTGTCACCAAAACCATGCTTATAATAGTCACCAAGAAGAGTATACGCCGGACCATATTTCAACTGGGCCGCTTTCTTCCACCATTTAACAGCTTTCTCATTGTCATTGCCAAGATAGTAAAATCCCAAGCTAACCATTGACGGCGCATAACCTTCCTGAATAGCCCTATTATACATATTCATCATGATAGTCTCGCTCTTTTCCACTCCCAGGCCATCGGCATACATCTGCCCTAAACAATCCAGAGCCTTTAAACTACTTTCTTTAGCAGCCCGCTGTAAATAAGGTAAAGCCTGTGAATAAGACTGTTCATAAAATAGTCGTAAACCAGTATCTTCATCAGAATTTCCTTGGGCAAAAGTAAAAGCCGCTACAACCAACAGCATTTGTATAAATAAAAATCGTCTTCCCATAATAGTTTTTTATCCTTTAGACAAACTAGAAACTTCTACTCAATAATTGCTCCATCCTAAATTATCATTAAGAATATCCTTAATCTGCTTATCGCTCACATAGATAGTTACAATGCCCGGAGAGGCCTTTACTTTTACATATTGCCCGGAACCGCGTTTGCCATTATTTCCTCCCAATGCATTAATCACAGCATCATACAATGGACGGGTATTTTCATTATCCTTTAACTTCAACTGTATGGTTACATAGTCAAGGCGTGCATTCGGAAGCTGCTTGGTTGTCGTTCCCCACCAGCCGTCAGATACATTCTCATAAAAAGTTCCATTAGCATAAATCTCATAAGACATGTCACGTGAATATTTCTTTTCAACGCTAACGCCTTTTTCTCCCAGATTGTACTTCTTCCGAAAGCCAGATATAGTTGTTTGCGTCACCGTCATGCCATCTACCTTATTTCCATCCAGCATCATGTTAATCCAAGAGATAATGCCCTCTACATCGAAATATTCAGATACAACATAGTTTCTAACTGGAATAAATAGCCTGTAAGAACATAAAACATCATTAAATTGAGGATTCACTACAAATTTGCCATCTTCATCTATAAGTCCCCATTTATCGGCTGATTTTACCCAAGCGACTTTCCCTATGAATGGTAAAGCAAACTGAAACTGAGGATTAACTGTGATTTTCCCTTCCTTATTCACATACCCCCACTGTTCACCCATTTTTATAGCCGCTAAATTGGCACCCAAAAAGGGAAAGGCATTCTCGAACTGAGGATTGATAATGATTTTACCCCTTTCATCACACCAACCATACTGCTCACCTATCTTTATCAAGAACTTATTATAATCCTGCTGCATCTCTGCAAACTGCGGATTAATCACATATTTGCCTTCTTTATTGACCACGCCATACATATCATCAGCTCTTACTATAGCTTTCCCGTTTAAGAAGAAATCAGCTCCATAGAACTGACTATTAATTACAGCTTTCCCATTTTTGTCAACATACCCAAACAGTCTGTCCATATTTTGAACGGCAGCCAATCCATCTACGAAGTTTGTCACAAAAGCAGGACCAGACAATTCAAAAACAGTCTCTCCAGCTGTATTAATCGCTCTAAACATTTCATTATCATCTACAACAACGGCCAGCCCACCAGAATAATTATATACTGTCCTAACGTTTTTCAAGGTGAAGCAAGAGCGTCCTTTAGTATCAATCAACACAGGAGCTCCCTTAGGTTTCACCGTCCAGGCCTTCCCCTCAAAAAAATCGGTAGCGCTGCTATATTGAGGAGCTATGACATATTCACCTTTCTTATTGATAAATCCACATTTATCGCCAACCCATACTCTTGCCAATCCGTTGTCAGTGAAAACATTCGCCCCATCAAACTGAGGATTGATTATATATTCACCTTTCGCATTAATATATCCCCATTTATCTCCTTGTTTTACAGGCATCAATGAATAGTCAATATCGCTTTCATACCCAATAGAACAAGAGCATAATAAAACAAGTACCAGAAGCAACCTGGCTCCGAACTTAGTAAAGACTCCCATATTCAATTATAGTTAAATTATTATTAATACTGGTCAGATTTCTTACAAGGTATTTTTTCGTCCCCGTTTATAGACAATGAGCCATCACTCCGATTAAAAACCAAATGCATCTTGTCAGGAACGCTTTCCGGATAGTCTACAAAGCACCTTTGCACTTCTGCATAGTCATAGTGTATGGACAGTATGGAATCAATGACATAATATGCATTATCCTGACTACTCTGAATGCCGTATCCGTAGCACTTCACTCCTTCAAAAGGATAATCTTTCGGAGCTTCGATTTTCTTATAAAGGCTTAACTTATAGTAGACAGACATATCCCAATCAGGGTCTTCCTCATTTTTATAATAAATCTCCCATTCTCCATTAAAAGGCTTATCATCAGGAATAGGCTGGAATGTGAAGTCATTATTCTTTACACAGACCACCTTCGTGTCCGGATAGTACACAAGTGTATCCGTACTAAGTTGATTCCAACCATCGATGGAAACAACTTTATAAGTATTGCGCCCCAAATAAAAAACTGAATCTATATCATAATGATAAATGCGGGATAGATTTGAAAAGTCCATCCAACCATAACACTTCTCCTCTCCACTCGGCAAATCTAACTCCGGCATAAAAGTCCGTTCCGCAAGATTCAACTCCATGCTATAAGTCAGATTTCCGGCATTTTCCACCTGTCCCCTCAGCGAAGGATCTTTGCTCAAAGGCATTTCCCATCTTCCCTTCAACAATTCCGGCTTGTTCTGTTCACATACAGCCACAGAGTCTGTCACTAATGTATCTTGTTTTTTGGTTTTAGAGGCACAACTACCCAAAAAGAGAATCCCCCCAAACATGATAACGATAAGTTTGTTTATTTTCATATTACCACATTAATTAAAATTGTCTTCTACCATTTCACCTCCGTAAATGTAATCTTCTTCACCTGCGGATTCCACGGCTGCGAACTGGAGATAACCCAATCCAGCCGTTGCAGGAAAGAAGCCTCAGCTTTCATGCCGGGTATTATGACGCGGCACTTCGTACGAACTCCCTTCATAAACGTCACGGCATTTCCGCCCGTAACAAAGGAGTCAGAGTTACCCACGTAGAATTTTATATTGTATCCGGGGCAACTATTCCCCTTGTCGTCCACAGCATCCGAATTGTCCCTGTTGAACCAAACCTTCCAGTCTTCCCGGTTATTGGTCAGCATGAACTGGAACTCAACCGCATCGGCATTCTTTATGCACGACAGGAACTCAATTTTCACTTCCGAATCGCAGGAAGTAATTTCCCCGCAAGAGCCTTCGCCACCGGAGGGGCCATCTCCCCCGCCTTTACTTTCACCGAACTGCACGTTGATTTCCAACGGCATGGACTCTCCATCCGCTTCCACTATCAAGTTTACCGTCACGCCCTCAGTTATCTTTGTGCGGTCTATATTGACTACTACCGCACTGCTTTTTCCCTGCCCCGTGGTTCCGCTTGAGGGACTGACACTTATCCAGGATTCCCTGAAGGTAATGTTCCATGATACGGAACCGGAAGTTCCGACATTCATCACGTCAAAAGTCCTGGACGACTCTCCTTTGGCAAACGTCAGCGAGTTCGCACTCAGCTTGATGCGCGATTCACCCCGCTCTAGCACCATGTCTCCGGAAGCTTCCTTACCCGCAACAACGGAAATGCGTTTCGTATTCGTCTTATATCCGTTCTTGGATATCTGGATAGTGTACTGCCCCGGCTCCATGTCAAGGAATTCATAACGCCCGTCGCTCCCAGTATTGGTGGTTTTACCTCCCGGATTCAGCACCACGTGTACTCCCGAAACCGGTTCTCCGTTATCGGCATCATTCACTATCCCGTATATGGTGCCGGTGGTATCCACCTCATCTTTAGCGCACCCGGCTACGAGAAATACCATAGACATACAGCATACCAAAGCCAACAAATAGCCCTTACTTGTTTTCATGATTATTCTTTTATTAATGGAATTTCTAAAAATTCAAGGCAAAGCTTACTCCGTTGCATTCACCTACCGAGGGGTACATGGCAAACTGCACCGGTTTATGAACAACCGCCCTTTTACGCCCGTTCACCACGACTGCGTCAATCAGATTGTAGACGTAAAATGCGGCCGCCGCACCAATGCACACATTCCGCACATTCTCCCAGTTGTCGGCTTTCGTGTTATACGTTTGCAGATGCTTGGGCTGTTCATGCATCTTCTTCACATAAGAGCTGCGTAAACTTTCCGAAACGATGATGCCACCCGCAAGCAATACTTCGCCTCCCAGTATACATACCCCTTTCACCGTACTTCCCTTGTACAGCTGCCCCCAACCCGGAACAATCAGTGAGCGCATCATACCCCGCACACCATATTTACGGGTAAAAGACAGGCGGTCGAATTTCGGAGCAGACGTATCGGCTACGCCAAACAGCACATAGCAGTGATAGCGTCCGCCACCCGGATAATACACATATTCCCAGTATTCATCGTACTTAGTAGACGTGATGCTTATCTCTTCATTCTTTATCTTATAGTGGAAAGTATAAACCGATGATTCTTTATAGACTCCGTTCTTCTGCTCCATACGGATATCCGTTTCAGCCTCTCCGCTGATTTTCCATGCCTGCCCTATGTAGCGGGAAAGAGCCAGCAGGCAGTCGTGGCGGGCTTTTTCCAACGACTCGTTCTCTGCTTCAACCAGTTGGTAATGGAAAGTCGCATTCGTAGTTTTCGGTGTCTTGTCCGCCAGCCATGCTGGACGCATTTGTTCTGACTTCCGGAGCACTTTTTGTGCCAAAGCATCAGAGGAACCGAAAAAAATGCAAGATGAGGCAATAACGGCCATCATCCCGATTCTCAAAAAACTCTCTTTCATTCCTATTCGTATTTATTAGTTTATTCACAGCAAGTTACAGCGGCAAAAGAATCATTGAGTCAGATTTCCAACCAACCTCCCTTGATAGCCTTTATCAACATATCAGATGCATTCTTAGCCTCCAGCTTAAGCATGATCTGCTTACGGTGAAACTCCACTGTATTGACTGATATATACAGCGTTTCTGCTATCTCATTGCTCTTCAGACCTTCGGATATGCATTTCAGCACCTCCAGTTCGCGTTTGCTGAGAACCTGTGACATTTCAGGAGGAAGCTTCTTCCGGGATTTCTGGAAGTGTGGACAGTAGTATTTACGACCTGCCAAAACCGATTGAATCGCCTCTTGCAGGTTCTCCGGATCAGACTGTTTAAGAATCACTGCATCTACATCCGCCTTTACCATCCGACGGACCACCCACACCTCACTATGCATCGTCTCAATAATAATACGCATACCCGGATAGAGCAAACGTATCTGTTCTATCAGCTCAAAACCCGACATGTCCGGCAATTCTATGTCGACCATGCAAATACTGATATCGTGGGATTTAAGAAGTTCCAAAGCTTTCGCAGCACTGTCAGCCGCATATATCTCACCTATTTCCGGACAGACTTCAAGAATGTTACGGATGCCCGCCAATACAATAGGGTGATCATCTATAAGAAGAAGATGGTATTTCGATGTATCCGATGGAAGTTGCACCATATTTCTTTTATTTATATGCTTGTGGTCAGATATTAGTCCTCCCTGTTATCATGTTTACTATTTTGTGCAAAGGAAGGGTATTTTTAGTTTAAATCTACTATTGTTTTCCGTAGTTTTTCAACAGGCAGCATGTAAATGCAATGGTATACTTTCCATACATGAAAGCTATTATGGAATAAATCTTTATTTAATAGGAGCCGTAACCGTAACGCACACACCGGTCTCATCAGCAGCCACATGAAGCGTACCATTCATACATCTGACCCTATCTTCCATCGTGCGCATCCCGATGCCCTTGGAAGAAGAGCGCTTCATTACTCCATTACTGAATATCTCCAACCGCACATGCGCCCCATCCATCAACAGTGAAATGGAGATCTGTGTGCCGGAAGAATATTTGAGAATATTATTCATGCTTTCCTGTACAATACGATACAATTCATAGGCCACATTGTAGGATACCAGACTCCAATCGGACGTAGAGGCATCGAATGAAAGATGCATGGATGAAGGAATATTCAGATGATCGATATAGTCTGTTATAATTTCATCAATAGTGGCATCAGAAAATACAGGAGGCATCAGTTCATGCGAGATACTACGGATATTCGCACGGCTCCGTCCCAGTTTGTCCAGCAACTCACATTTATCCTCTTCTCTATTAAATCCCGATTTAAGTTCCATTTCCAGTCCCAGAAGTTCATTGCAAACCCCATCGTGCAGCTCGCGTGCCAGACGGGCGCGTTCGTTCTCCATTCCGTCAATATATTTACGGCTGAGCTGCAACTTGCGTTTATACAAGAGGACGATCAAGAGGATAATCATAAAGCTGATAAAAGCTATAAACCAAATTGTGAGCCGAAGACTGCGAAGTTCTTCCTGCTGTTGTAATTCTTTCAGACGCTTAATTTCAAGTTCTTTCTTCTGAGTATCATAGCGCACTTGCAGCTCGCTCATTTGCTTCTCCACCTCCTGCGCAGCCAGGGAATCACGCAATTCGAGAGCTTGCTCCATATATCTGTAGGCCTCATCAGGCTGTTGCAGGTTATGATAGCATTCGGCCATACGGCTGTACCACACGTAGGGAGCGGTAGGCGAATTCGCACTTATCAATCCCGTCAACTTTCGATAAAAATCCAAACTTTCCCGATATTTCTTTTCCTTTAGTAAGAGCTGGGCTTTTGTCTCATAAATACCGATAGCTTCATGGCTCGTTTCTGGTAATTCATCCAGAAAGCGGTCACATACATTCAGATAGTAACGCACCGAATCATCTTGTGCAGTAGCCTGAAAAGCGGGTAACAGCGCTGACAATACTTTTAACCGGAAACGCGGTGATTGTTGCTGGGAAGCTATTCCATAAGCCTTATGCAGATAATTGATCGCTTGATCGTATTCCCCTGTCTTTACCAACAGAGAACCGCAGATGTAGTAAGCCTGCAACCAGTCCAAAGCATCTTCTTCTTTCAGAGCATACGTAATGGCTTCCTGTGCATGTTCCCTCGCGTTTTCCAGTTGTTTGAAAGAGATATACATCACGGCAATATTGGCATGCAAATTGGATACAGCGCTATAGTCCTTGCTTTTCATGGCTGCCTCAAGCTCTTTGCTGTAATAGTAAAGAGCAGAATCCGGAAGGTTTATTCTACGGTAGGCGACGCCCAACGAACTGCAATTGGTCAGATAAGCTTCGCTATCACTGGATTTAGAGGTGGCATCCAAAGCTGTCAGATAGTGTGATGTTGCTTCCCGGATATCTCCCTCAATCATATAGCAACTTGCCAAATCGGTAAGTAACCGTCCACGGATACTATCAAGTGCTGTATTCCCTTCACAATATTTCAGTCCTTCCAATAAATAAGGTCTTGCCGAATCGGTCTGAGCTATTCCATTGTAGGATTGCCCCAACGACAAACAGGTGATAGCCACCTTTTCGTTTTCTCCACTCTCACGATATAGTTCTAAGGCTTTTGCCAGTTTATAGGTACAACTATCTATTTCTTCATTTTCATAATGTGCACAAGCTTCCTCGTAAAGACTATCGGCTTCACTGTTAATTTGCAGATCCAAGGTAGCGGGTTTCGTACACCCTGCCAGAACAAACATCAATAAAAGTAGTAATTTCATCTTCATCACAATTTACCATACACTATAAACTCCCATTCAACATAATGATCATGCCATATGGAATTTCATCTTCCAGTCAGCTGAAATTGTGACAAAGTTAAGACTCTTCATTTAAAATGAAAATTATCCGGTATATTTTTATCCGGCATTTTTACCACATATCATTTATTTTCAAACTTACTAATCACTATTTTAGATTTATCCTTTACCTGTTGGCAGAATTAATTTATTTCGATACAGTAATGAGGTTTCACCACAGAGTAACACTGAGTTTCACATGCCACGTAACCATCTGTGTGACAACGCACTTGGTGTTTCAACACGATCAGTCGTTGTGAAACACGAATTCAGTCGTAATGGGAAGTACTTTCAGTCGTAATGGGAAGTACCTTCAGTCCTAGTGGGAAATACCTTCAGTCGTAGTGGGAAGACGACACACTGATTGCTTATCCGGGCCTTTGTTGCAGCGGAAATGACGAAAGTGTAGCCAACAACGTATGTCTGCCGCTTACCGCTTCATAAACTCTTTCCGTTCTTCTTCCGGAAATTTCTCTATTGCATAACGCAACATAGTACGTGGCATCACTTTACAATGTTTTTCAAGAAACTGCACCAACAAGTCTTTGTTCCGTTTTCCCATTTCCCGTAACATCCATCCCACGGCTTTCTGCATCAGGTCATGACGAGTGTAAAGGAGATGCTCTGAGAGGGCTAAAACATCGATGAAATCGTTGTTTTTAATCAATGTATAAGTAGAAACCACTGCTATGCGCTGGTCCCAAAGCAATTCATTACCGGCCAAGCGATAAAGAACATCACGAGGTTTATCCTTCAGATATTCGCCCACAATACCCGGAGCAGATAAGTCTACCAAATCCCAGTTATTGATACGGGAAGTCTGCGACAAATAGAAGTCGAATATTTCTTTTTTCCCCTTTTCATCGCACTTTTTAAAGCGTTCCACCAGCATCAGTAAGGCACACAAGCGACATTCGTGCCATTCGCTTTGCAATAGTTCTGCCATTACCTCAAACGGCACATCCTTATGCCGCTTCGCTACCATACGGGTGTTGGGAACGACAATACCGAGAAACTTGTCACCTTCTCCGTATTGTCCTTTCCCGGTTTTAAAGAAGTTGGGAAGATACTCCCGTTTCACCGGGTCAATGTACTGTTCCAGCTCCTGCTGTATTTCCTTTGTTTTCTGCATAATTTCATTGTATCATAATTTCTACTAGAGGCATAACTCCAGATAACATCAGGAAAGCCGTACTCCATGCTTATTCATTTGATAACACTTATAACTAAGATGTGCCAAATATAAAGCTTTTCCCACGAATGATTCATCTCCACAGGGAGATTTTTATATTTCTGCTAATACCTTTTACAGACCCGGCCAATACTTTTAATAGAAGTTTGAAGGCATCATATCCCACACCGTCACACTCTTAAACCTGGCACTTCCACCCTCTCCAAATAAAGAGATATTCTTCTCGTTCGATTCCGAGAAGAAAGCGTTGGTACGCACCAAAGCCTGCCTTTCATTGGCATAGACTTCTACAATACACTTGTCTATCAGGATATCCAATACCAGCTTTTCACCTTTTTGCAATTCGAATGGCGCTTCCTCAATCTTTTTAAACTCTACTCCAAGCGGCGTGACAGGCGCCATCCCGATGGCATTCAGACGTGACATATCAAGCACAAGTTTCTTACCGGCAACGTCATAATAGACCTCGCCATATTCCTTTCCATCCTGACTCTCAAGTATTCTTACACCACATTTGGTTGCTTCCCGAGGGTCTATTTCCACCACGATCTCTTTGACATCACCAGCGGCACCGGTCAGCGGGGTTACTTTCGATATATTCTGCGCAGCGTACAATTTCTCGTTATATCGCAAAGAGCGCAACTCACTGACAGGACGCATCCCGAGTGTATGATCCTTTCTCATGAACAGCTCACGGGGAAGGCTCATCATGCCACTCCAGCCACTTTTCTGTACAACCTCCTGACTTCTGGCATCGAATAGCCATGCCCACATCACCCTACGCCCATCAGGAGTCAACAAGGACTCCGGTGCAAAGAACGTGTTGTCTGCAAATGACATACAGGCATGATTCTCCGGATAAAACTTTTCATCCTTCCATGTACCAACGTAATAACGGCAACCCAAATGATGGCTGATACACAACAATACTTTCTTTCCGCCCAAAGCGAAAAAGTCGGGACAAGAAACATCTTCATTCTTTGAAACATCCGACAGATATGTACCAAACAAATCACCTACATAGTTCCACTTATCCAATTCCACAGCCTTAAACACAGCCGGACGTTTTCCACCGAAAATAGCATAATATGTATCTCCTTCTACCCAACCATGAGGGTCCCACGAAGCATACGGTGCACCCCCTTCGAAGTCTCTGTCCGCCTCATTGGCAATAGCCGGACGATCTTTCGGATCGGGTACAACCGGATTGGAAGGCAACTGCCTCCACTGGTCCAGCAGCGGATCACTGCTCAACGAAATGCTATTCCCCTGCCCTACACCATGATAAAGCATCGTAGCCTCTCCTTTCTTATTCACAAAACAATTGCCGCTGAAAATACCTTCTATCTTCGATTCATGAGTCGGATACAAAGCTTTGGGATGTTCTCTCCAATGTATCATATCCAAGCTGGATAAATGGGCAAAAACATGCACACCACGATCCTGGAAAATATGAAACATATGATAGCGTCCTCCCCAATATATGCACCCGTTAGGATCGGAAGGAACAGCGTAATCTTCCGGAATGGCAAAATGATAGACCGGACGATATAGGTCTGCCAGCAGTTTATTCCGGAACTCCCGGATGGCAGCCACATCATATCCCGAAGGGAAATTATTTTGTTGGGCATAAGAAGACAAACAAAACAATATGCCCAAAACTGATAAAACAGAAATTTTCTTCATATAAGTATGTTTTTAGTTCATAGTATCTTATTCTTCCAACCTGAATAATTTCAGGTTCAATACATCCAAAGTCCCGTCATTGGCAAATATGCCCGGCAAGTAATTGCCCGAACTATACAAACTGGAATTAAAAACCAGTTCGTCGTTGATATAGAATTCAATCGTATTCCCCATCAGGAGTACACGAAAATCATATTTCCTCCCTTCTTCAAAAGTATAAGAACGGCAATTCTGGAAATCCCAGGTATGATTGGTCAGATAGACCCGGTCTTTCTTCGGCTCAATCACCAGGATATGAGACAAATCGCTCAAAGATATCTCCGCAGCAGGTCTGGCAAGTACGATTCCGAAAGAAGAACACTGGAAATCCTCTACGGTAAATGAGATTTCCATATTGGCGGAAGCTCCTTCGAATACAGCTGCCTGCCAACTGTCTTTGTCTGTCTTGCATGAAAACACTCCCTCTTTTTCTTTCCAGAGACCACCGTATGTAGGCCAGCCGAAACTATTGGCAGGCTGGTCATATATTACCGGAGAAATCTCCTGAATACGAAGTTTAGGCAGCAGGTCAGAGGCATACAAGGCTCTCAATTGCCCTTGGTTGTTCAGCCCTATATTTTTAGGCAATGACAAAACGGAAACGCCATTGTCCACATCTACATACATCAACCTCCGCTCTCCCTGATAATAGACAGTACGCATACTATAACCACTGCTCAACTGTCCGCCTATCAGAACATTGTCCTTCATATCCTCCACAAAAGGTCCTTGGGGCGAAGCAGCAGTGGCATAGATGGTTCCACGGGTAATGTACGGATCGGAAAATGCAGTCAGACTGCCATTATCCTTAGCAGTAGTCAGAGTCATGTACCAAACGCCTTCGTGCTCAAAGACATCAATCATCTCCGGCATACTGACCCCTGTCGGGTAATATACAATTCCACGTTGCTCCCAATGAAGCAGATCGGTGGAATATGCCAAACCGATAACAGCCGTAGGAGATGTCAATCCAGACATATCGGAAGAAGAAACAAAGTAGCCATAAAAGCCTCCTCCGGACTTATCCTTAACCACCACCATATCCCGGCAGTCTACCCGGTCCCAGTTCGCATAGCCGCTGCCCGCTGATGAACTGCCGGAGAAAGTTATAAACCAACGTCCATCAGGCACAATGACAGGATTTCCTTCATATTCTGTCCAAGTATACAGGTCGTCCGATACAGCCACCCCTATGCGCTGCCCCGCCCACTTCCGCATGGTATAAAAAGTGTAATATTTTCCTTGGTGCTCTACCGTGCACCCGGTATAGCGGAAATCAGCCTCATTATCCAGATTCTTGTCATAAAGAGACAGTACTTCCGGCTTTTCATTCCAGTGCAGCAAATCACCGGAAGCGGCATGCCCGAATCCGCGCAAATTAGTATCACGAGGATAAGAAACACCATTCACTATACCCTGAAGATGGAAAAGATGGATCGAGTCTTCCTTTACAATGTACCAATTATCCCACATCATATAGTTATATGGTCGGTACTTCACTTTGTTCACCACCCGCAGTCCCGCTTCCGGGTCAGGTGCAGGATCAGGATTTTCTATCGGATTTCCTTTGGTTACTATATTGTCATCTCCACAAGATGCCAGCAGGAAACTCCCTGCTAGCAATATGTACCATAATAACAGATTCTTTATGTACTTCATATAGTTCTTATATCATTCACAAGATTCGTTTGGATCACAACGTTATACTTCCTTTCAGCGGTAAACACTCAGAGGAAGTCCCTACAAGTATTTCAAAGTCTCCTTTTTCTACAACGAAGCGTTGCTTGTCCATATCGTAATAAGAAAAGGCATCATCTTCCAATTCTATGGTGACACGTTTGGTTTCTCCTTTCTTCAGAAAGACTTTTTCATACCCTTTCAGCTCTTTATACGGACGCGGGACAGACGACTTCACATCATGCACATACACCTGGGCAACTTCCGCCGCATCCATTTTCCCCGTATTACTTATATCAAACGTTACTTTTATCCGGTTCACCCCATTCTTTTCAACAATTAGATTATCATAGGCAAAAGTGGTATATGACAACCCGTAACCAAACGGATACAAGGGTTTTATACCCGATTTATCATATCCCCGATACCCCATAAAGATACCTTCCGAATATTGTGTACGCTTATACTCGGCAAACTTCATGTTCTCATAATAACTCTTCGAAACCGGATTATCTTCCCAACGATGCTCTATTGAAATGGGTAGCTTCCCGCTTGGCGAGATGACACCGGTCAGAATCTCAGCCACTGCACGCCCGCCTTCCTGTCCGGAATACCAAGCCATCACAATCGCTTTCACTTTATCACCCCAATCGGAAAAATCAATGCCGCCACCAGCATTTACCACTACCACAACGTTATCATGTAAGGAAGTCACTCTGCGAATCAGCTCCAACCGAGGTTTGGGCAGGGCAAAAGAACGGTCGGCTCCTTCTCCCTCAATACCACCATCTTCATCACCATTGTTAAAGCCGACACAAAGCACTACATTTTTTGCCTGAGCTAATGTCTGCTTTAACAGACTTTCATTCAGTATCCCAGTTTTCAGACCAATACGGGCATCTCCGCCATAATTATGATATTCTACACGCAACCGGTAGTTTTTACCCGCCTCCACTTCTATCACCTGTTCACGTTCCGGCAGATGGTCAGTACAGATCAGTTGATCATTGATATAAGCCCTATAGCCACCTCGCCCACACATCGTCATGCGTACAAGTCCATTGGTTGCCGGAACATACGTTGCAGTCCAGCGCACAGAAAAGCCGTCAGCCGGAAATCCTTCCAATGGTGCACCGGTTCCCCAATCATGGGCAACCTGATTTTCCAGACAAGTCGCATCAGGAGTACCTTTCAATTCTACATTCTTGAAATATTCTGCCTTGAATCCTTTTTGCTGCTTACCCTCATCTGCATAAATCGCATCCTTCAAATCATCAAACAGCAAATCATCCTTCAGCCGGATTGTATTCCGCTTTTGCAACTGCTCCAGCCCTTCGGCAATAGAGACAGTAGAAAAAGGAGATACAAAGCCGCTTCCACCACCGGTTACCAGCACTTCCGCATTAGACCCCATCACTACTGTCTTACCTTTCAGAGGTAACATGTTCCCTTCATTTTTCAGCAATACAATTCCTTCACGGGCAATATCCAAGGCGGTCTGACGCGAATGGGGATTGTCCAGAGCTATAGAAGTATCTTTAGGGTCCTTATCCAAAAAACCAAAAGCTATCAGAGTCTGCAAAATATGTTGTACTTTCAAATCAATAGTAGCTTCTGTTATCAATCCTTGCTCTATAGCCGGCATCAGGAGTTCTTCATTCAGATACTCCCCCGCAGGCATTTCCAAATCCAAACCATGATTGCCCGCTCCCACTGTAGAATACACGGAAACCCAATCCGACATCAGGATTCCTTTAAATCCCCATGTATCTCTCAGTATATCAATATTCAGCCAGCGATTTTCGCTTGCATGTACCCCATTCAGCAAATTATAACTATTCATCACAGCTCCTACATGGGCCTCTTTCACTGCTTTCCGGAAAGGTGCAAAATAAACTTCCTGCAAAGTGCGCTCATCTACTTCCGAACTGACATGGTGGCGATCCCATTCCTGGTTGTTAGCCGTAAAATGCTTGATTGTGGCAATCACACCTTCCGATTGCACTCCTAATATGTACTGTTTGGCAACTTCACCCGACAAATAAGGGTCCTCGCCAAAATACTCAAAGTTGCGCCCGCACAACGGAGAACGATAAATGTTCACCCCCGGTCCCAGCAGAATGCCTACACCTCTTGCTTTGGCATCTTGTCCCAATCCTCTGCCAAGCCTGTAGTTCAAATCACGATTCCAAGTGGCAGCAGACAGGATGCCGGATGGATACATCGTACTTTTCGTATTGTTACGGATACCCTGCGGTCCATCTGCCATAAACACCTCCGGCAATCCCAGACGGGGAACCGGGCAGATTGAAAATCCGCCCGTATAACCCGATATATACCGTAGTTTCTCTTTTAAAGTCATTTTCGCAACGATCTCCTTTGCACGTTGCTCCGCCTCGGAAGTAATAACGACCTGGGCGTTCAGAATGCCTATTCCGCATAACAGGATTCCTATGGTAAAATACCTTCTTATATTCATCTTCAGCCTCTATTTATTTAGATTATTCAAAGTATCATACTACTTGTCCCAACCCGGACTCTGAACCAGATTCGGATTATTATCCATATCTCCCTGAGGAATAGGGAACCAGTAGAACTTCTTATCAAAAACACGGTTCTGATAGGATGAACGCTTATAGAAATCCTGTGTGGTGGTGGCTTGCCTGTTCATGCCATAGAATTTAGTATTCAGCGTCTTATCCCCAATCATCCAGCGACGGATATCATTGTGACGGATTTCTGTTTCACAACACAATTCCACTCGACGTTCACGACGGATAATATCACGCATTTCTTCCTGCGTACCGGGAGCGGGAATCATTCCCTGCCCATTTCCATATTGTGGAATGCCTGCCCGTTCACGAATGAGATTCAGATATGTCAGGATATCCGGATTACCGGGATCAGACTCATTCAGAGCTTCTACATAGTTCAGATAAGCTTCACCGAGACGGTAAAGGATGGAAGGATAGTAGTTCCATTGCTCAATGACAGGATTGTTTTCCGGATGAATCAGTTTACGCATCAGATAGCAGGACTCGGGACAGTCAGGATTGTTATTCTCCGGCTGGCCGGAAAGAAAGTTCAACGGTCTTTCCAACCTGTTGTACCAACAGCCGTTGTATAATACGGAAACATAGAAGCGAGGCTCACGTTGGCAATACATTTTATATGTACCTGCATTCGTAATCATACCATGATTGTTCTCCACATCATTATTCCAGCATCCTTCGGTCCAGTTTGTGGTACGAAACTCAGGAGCAGCAGAAAAACCGGATTCACTGTAACCGCTCTGAGTGTTGATAATGGGACGCCCCACATCATTATTTTCATACCCCAGAATAGGCGGGAGTCCATTGTTCATAAAAAAAGCATCGACCAACGACTGGCTAACCCCCAGTCCGCTGCCACGGCCCACACCACGGGGTGCCGCCAGAAATGGAATAGCCCAATATGCCCAGTTGGGACGGGCAAATAAGATTTCCTTGTTTCCTTGCGATTCCTTCTTCCACATCATATTCTGGTAAGATAAGAATGGATCTATCTCTCCGTTGATATATTCCTTATAAAGTCCTCTTCCTGCTGAATGGGCGGCATCAATCAGTTCTTTAGCGGCTTTTGCTGCACGCGTCCATTTGGAGGCATCATATGTGCTGTTAAAAAGCTCAACTCCATCTTTATTTACATGCTCTTTATACTCCGCATTACCATTCACCAACGGACTGGCGGCAAATAGTAAAAGACGGGAACGGACAGCCAGACACATCAAGGAGGTAGCACGGCCAAATTTCTCAGCCTGAGGATAGACAGCCGGTAACCCCTTGGATACTTCCAGTAACTCATTATCTATCCAATTGACAATTTCGTCGAACGGAGTCTGTGTAGCCAGCAATTCATTGGTAGGTGTATCAAGCGGCCACAACTTATCAGGATTAAAAGGTACAGGACCATATTTTTCAACCAGTAATGTATAATAATAAGCTATCAGGAAACGAGCCTCCAGCTTCATATATTCCACTTCCTGACTTGTCAATAACTGAGCTTCATTAGGCTTCACATTTTGAATAAAAATCAGAGAAGAACGGATGCGTTTCGGCAATACGCTCCAATAATCACGGTCGACGGTACTTGCAGGATTCCAGTTTCCGGACTGGAAATAGATGCAAGGCCATCCCCACTGCGCCCATATTGTATTCGGGGTTACATCATCCGCCATTATTCCCTCCTGGTGGATGAACCTTTCATGGTCAGGGATACTGGAATAACATCCGGCCAGCCATTCTTCCGTATTGACCTTATTCCCAAAAACCATATCCAACGTCTCCATATCATCCGGAGACTTATCCAGAAAATCGGTACAAGAAGCTATAGACAGCAAAGCTCCCAGTAAGAAAATATATTTGAATGTTTTCATATCATTATCATTTTATATTTATTACTTCTTAGAAAGAGACATTTAAACCAAGTGATACGGACTTCGTAATAGGATAGCACTGTCCGTTCGGAGTATCCAACTCGGGATCCCACATTTTGAACTTAGAGAATTGCAGCAGATTAGATCCGGCAATGAAGATACGCGCACTTTGAATAAAGTTCGGTAACAGCGTCTTTTTAGAGAAGCTATACCCTAGCTCGATATTTTTCAACCGCAACATACTCATATTACGCAGCCACCAAGTGGACGATTGTGCATTATTCTTGTTTTCCATACGGGAAAGGCGGGGCCAAAATACATTCTGACTTGGATTTTCGGGGGTCCACCGATCATTGTAATTGGAGTAAATAGCACCCCAACCGTCACCGCTTCCCGGAATAAAAGCATTCTTACCGGCACCAATCACACGGTAAGTCTTGCCGTTGCCCTGAAAGAAGAAGCCAAGATCAAACTGCCGGTATTTCACAGTCGCACCAAAACCATACACCAATTGGGGATCTATCGTACCACCGATAGCTGTTTCATCGAAACTATCCACAACGCCATCATCATTCAGGTCTTTATATTTGATGTCGCCCGGACGTACCGGTCCGAAGGTATGCTTAGGAAGTCCCTCCTTCAGTGAACCATCTGCCTTGAAATCATCTTCCGTAAACAATCCCTCGTCTACAAGACCGAACAATTGGTTAATGCGGTGTCCTGTGCGGGCACGATTGGTTCCTACTACAGAAAGCGGTTCATCCATTTCCCTTATTTTGCTTTGTGCATAAGTGAAAGTTCCCTGTAACATGATAGTCCAATCCTTGCCCAGTTGCTTATTAAAGGCCAGTGACAAATCAAAACCCTGATTGCTCGCTTCACCATAGTTGGCAAAAGGTACTTGAATAAATCCCGCGGTAGAAGGTATAGTCTGACGTTGCAGGAAAATATCATAACGAAGGTCATAGAAGTAATCAACAGACAGATCTAAAGCATTCCATAACCCCAGATCGATACCGACATTGAGTTTCTTTACTTTTTCCCAAGTCAGAAGAGGAGAACCGGCCAATCCCTCCTGCTTGCCATTTGCATAACCATAATTGTTATCAACCCCCCAGTAGTAACCATCCGTCACATCAATCGTAGTCAGATAAGGGAAACGGATATCCCTGCGATTCTGGCCGAGACAATCATTACCGACCAATCCGTAAGAGCCGCGAAGTTTTAAAGTAGAAAGAGTATTCTTATAGCGTTCCATAAAGGGTTCTTCCGATATCACCCAGCCCAGAGCTACGGAAGGGAAGAATCCGAAGCGGTGTCCGCTGGCAAAGTTCTCAGAACCGTTATAACCAAAATTGACCTCGCCTACGTAACGACTATCATACGTATAAGACGCGCGTCCTGCTATACCCTGAAAACGGAATGGTAGTTTCTCACCTTCATCAAGGCTACGCTGGTTATACATAAACATTGCACTAATGGCATGCTTACCAAATGTCTGGTCATAATTGACTGAACCTTCAAGATATACACTCTTCGTTCCAAACTCGGCCTCTTTCATGTAATCAAGATAAGGCTTACCATAACTCTGAATAGTAAGATTAAGTGTGCCGTCCGGATTACGTCTGGTGGCTGCTGCATCGTAGTAATTCGGCTCCTTGGTACGAAGCACAGAGTTAGCGGAATAACTATCAAATGAGAAAACTCCTTTCACCTTTAATCCCGGTAATAGGAACTTTAAATCTTGCTCAACAGAGAACAACGACTCTATCTTGGTCGTATTGGTGTTTTTATATCCATTTTGCGTCGTTACAGCCCATGGATTATTATGTTGGCCATGTTTGGGAATCTCACCGGTGGAGTAGCGTGTAGGATGTACATAAGGGGGAGTGAAGAAAGCATCTTCATACAACTTCGGAGCTCTGTCCGGCGCACTTGTTCCTTCCTGTAAATACCCGCCGATGCTAACACGCAACAGAGTGGTAGGTGTCACATTCACATCCACATTCGAGCGTAAGTTATAACGGCGTAGTCTGGTAGAGGAATCCCACTCTTGACGTGAATCATTCTCAAGAAGTCCCTTCTCCGAATAAACCGAAGCAACCAACGAATAACGAAGAATCTCACTACCCCCGCTTACTTCAAGGTTAGCACGTGTGTTATGCCCCATATCTTTCATGATTGCATCTATCCAGTCTACATCCGGATAGAGGTCGGGATCTTCACCCGTACGATATTTTTCAATATCCTTATAAGGTGCCGGTAAACCTTCGTCAGCATACAGTTCGTTCATCAGGCTCAGATAGTCATACGACCCGATCAACTTAGGTGTTTTTCCCAACATCGTAACGGCCTGCTCAAAACGTACATTCACTGAAGGCTTTCCTATCTTGCCACGCTTTGTATTGATCAGGATAACACCATTCGCACCACGAACACCATATACCGCACTGGCAGATGCATCTTTCAGTATGGAAAACGACTCTATTTCAGCAGGATCGATATTATTCAGATCCCGTTCGATGCCATCAACAAGAACCAGGGGATTGTTGCTTCCTTTGAAAGAAGAGATGCCGCGGATAAAGAAAGTGGAGTTATCATACCCCGGTTCCCCGGTACGTTGCGCCCCGATGACACCTGCCAGTTGTCCAATCAGGTTAGTACTCATGGAACGGCTTGTACCTACCTGTAGTTTCCTCGGCTCGATGGTAGTGACGGCACCCACCACAGAAACTTTCTTCTGCTTGCCAAAACCTACCACCACGACCTCATCCAATGCCTTTGCATCTTCTTTCAGTGCCACATTGACGTTCAACTGATTCCCAACAGTGATTTCTTGTGATTCGAAACCTATATACTGGAATACAAGTACGGATTTCTTATCCGGAACAGTAATAAAATAGTTTCCGTCCACATCGGTAACAGTACCCGACGTTGTTCCCTTTATTACGATATTCACTCCCGGTAACGGTTCACGCTGCATATCCCGCACGGTACCGTTTATCGCAATTCCTTTCTTTTGCTGGGTAACTTCCATTACACCGGCATTGTCAAACGTATGTGCTTCCATAGTCGATACCGGTTTTGTATAGTCATCCTCAGCTGCAAGGGGAAGACTCACTAGACCCAGTAAACCGGCAAAACATACTCGTTGTAAATTAATAATCAGTGCTTTCTTGTACATGATTAGATTGATTTGATTAACATTAAATAGTATACATCTCTCTTGTATATGCTTATATCAAAGCATAAGATATTTGAAATCGTTTCTGTTTCTTCTTGATCATTGCATAGGCACTACATCTTTTAAAGGTTAAACTTATTTCTATCCATTCATAAATTCTCACTTAATTCTTCCAATGACTTGCCTTTTGTTTCGGGAAAGTATAGCCAAGCCACCAGCATCTGCAACAGCATCATAATGGAGAAAAATCCGAAAGTGAAAGCAAGACCGATTCCCCCATTTTCCGCTATCACCGGGAAACAGAATGTTATCAGAGCTGCAAAAAGCCAATGGGTTAAACTACCCAACGATTGTCCTTTGCTCCGCACCGAGTTAGGAAAGACCTCAGCTATCAACACCCAGATTACAGCACCGGTAGACATACCGAAGAAAGCGATATAAAATAAAATTGAGATTAACAGAGGAATACCACCCAGATCGAAGGCAAAGAATATGTAGGAAGCAACACCCAAGCATACCGCCATACCCATTGAGCCAAACATAAGCAATTTACGCCGACCAGCTTTATCTATCAGCAGGAAGCCTATAAATGTGAAAACCAGGTTCACGATGCCAATAGCTACAGATTGTAGTAAAGAGTCTCCCGACGATAAACCACTCTGCTCAAATATTCTCGGTGCATAATACAAAATAGCATTAATGCCGGAGAATTGATTAAACATAGCAACCAGAAAAGCAACAATGATAGCTTTCTTATTCGCTTTAGTGAAAAGAGCACCTTTCTGAGCAATATTCTTTCTGATCTGTTGCTGTATAGACCCGACTACTTGCTCTACCTGCGTATCATCAATCTGCATCAGTACCTCTTTAGCCTGAGCTATTTTATTCTTCATCACCAGGAAGCGAGGACTTTCGGGAACAAAGAACAACAGGATGAAATAGATTAAAGCCGGAACCCCCTCAATACCCAACATGATACGCCATGAATAATCCGACAAATCATATAGCAGGTAGTTGGAAACATAAGCCATCAGTATACCGAATATCACATTGATCTGAAAAATAGCGGTCATCTGTCCTCTCACTTTAGCCGGAGCTACCTCTGATATATACATAGGCGCCACCACCGATGAAGCCCCCACACCCAACCCACCAATAAAGCGGAAAAAGATCAAAGAACCTGCATCAAACGAAAAAGCACATCCTACGGCAGAAAGCAAATAGACCGACGCTATAATCAGCAACATAGGACGCCTTCCATATTTATCCACAGGCTTACTGACTCCTAAAGCCCCGATAACCGTCCCGATTAGCGCAGAAGAAATAGTAAATCCATGCTCTACGGAGGTTAAACTGAATATAGACTGAATGGTCTTTTCTACGCCGGAAATAACCGCTGTATCAAACCCGAAAAGGAAACCGCCTAAAGAGACAATTACCGACCAACTTAATATACGAAAATAGTTTTTCATGGTATCCATTTATTTTATGATAATAATGAAGAGGAAATCGTTGCACAAATATACCCGGCAGTAGTAAATATGAGTATCAATATTGTTTCGTATACTATCACCATTCCGATTCCGAAACATCCATTATAGTAAATGAAACATGCTACTTCGGATCAGGTACAAATATTCCTTTTTCAGGTTATCACTCATAAAGAATCTTCATTCTTCAATGCCATACGTTTAAGAAATGCAGTAGGTAATTCCTTATAGAATTCACGATAACATTTAGTGAAATAGGCCGGCGATGAGAACCCTACCCGGTATGCAATCTCCGCAACGGCAAGATCTGTTGTAGACAATAGTTTTTTAGCTTTTTGCAAACGATACACCCTAAGCAGTTCATTGGGAGAATAACCGGTCTGTTCTTTTATTCTCCGGTAAAGTTGTACGCGAGACAAGCCTATAGACTGCCCGAAAGCCTCTACTTTAAAGCCACTATCGGCAATGTGACTATCCATCAAGGCATATATCTTTTCCATGAACAGGCGCCCTTCCAGTTTTACTCCGTCATTGGGTGTAGAATCTGCCTCATTCAAAATCGCTTTTGCATCCTTCCTGCTTTTAATCAAATTCTTGACGTAAGCCAGTAAAAGAGACGAATCGAAGGGTTTCTCAAAATAAATGTCCGCTCCGCAATCAATGCCTTTTATCTTCTGACTGCTTAGCGTCAAGGCCGACAATAGAATGACAGGAATGTGATGCGTTATGGATTCACCTTTTAAACGCCGACAGAGTTCAAAGCCATCCATCATGGGCATCATTACATCTGCAATCACCAGGTCAGGCAAATACTGAGAAGCCAGTTTAAGTCCGTACTGACCATTCTTCGCCAGCAAAACAATATATTCTGTTTGCAGCAGGTTGCAAATGAAGTTCAGTATATCCAGATTGTCATCCACCACCAAGATGACAGGTTTATTTCTCTCATTCAGAAGAAGTGTTTGATTGCCAAGGTCTATGTTATCTCCTTCTTCATCATTGTTTTTAGTTTCCAACGAGAAAGTCTGTCCTTCTATAGTTGCATTGAGATAAGGCAGAATAACATAAAATTCCGATCCTTTACCTACTTCACTTTTCACCCTGATATCCCCTCCATGAAGTTCTGCAAAAGCTTTTGCAACAGCCAGACCGATACCCGAACCTGATGAATAGTTATCGACTTTGAAGAAACGGTCGAATATGTTCTCTATATATTCAGGATCAATTCCGACCCCGGTATCGGAGATTTTAATGACAGCCTTCTTTTCATTCGCATCCCATTCGTTATACAAATCCACCCGTATCGTTCCCCCCTGATTCGTAAATTCAAGGGCATTCGATAATAGATTGTAAAACAGACGTTCTATCTTATTGTAATCAAGAGCCATTTCAAAATTCGCGGCATCTTCTGTTACGTGAATACAAAACTTAATGCTCTTTCGCTTAATGGCAGGACAAAAGGCCTTACTCCACCCCTCGATACAATCTTTCAGATTCGCTTGTGACAGGTTCAGCGCCAGCTTTCCATTCTCATATTTCCTAAAATCAAGAAGTTGCTTAACCAAGCGGTGAAGGATGATAGCATTCCGTTTTACCATTACCAGCAGGTCGTATTGATCATGCTTCATCTGATGATTCTGCAACAACAGCTCGACCGGTTCTATAATAAGTGTCAGGGGAGTCAGAAAGTCATGTGAGATGGTAGTGTAGAAGTGCAATTTCGATTGTGTAGCTTCCTCTAATTGTCTTCTCTGCAACTCCAGTTGCTCATTCTTATCTTCAATATCCTTGTTCTTTTGAGATAATTCATTGTTGTGTTGTTTATTCTTCCGGAATGCATTCATCAGCAGATAAAGAAACAGCAGTAACAAAATCAGAATAATGACAGAGCAATATAAAAGCACCTGCTGGCGTGCATACAATGAGATATTTTTATTAATGTCTTTATTCAGTGAGAATATCTTATCGCTTTGTCCATTCATATACCTTGCCTGAAGCTTCAATATTCTGGCATTCGTATGATCCACCTGAGTAGTAGGCAGGATCGTCTCCCGTTCGAACGGCTTATTTTGCAGGATATTCATGGCAAGCTCCATTATCTTATCCCCTCCTGTAGCATTCACAAACGAAGCTGCTAAAACTCCATCCAATATCATATCGACACCGTATCCATCTTCAGCAAGCCCATCAATACCCACAAAGGTGATCTCCTTCTCTCTTCCCTCCGCTTTCACAACCTTATATGCACCCTTAGCCATCCGATCATTGTGGGCAAACACCAGATCTATTTCTGGATTCAGCTGCAATGCCTCTTCCATTTTCTTTTCTCCAATGCTTTCCAGGAAAATACCACTCTCCGAATAAATAATCTCTATATCCTTATATTTATTAACGACAGACATAAATCCCTCATGCCTTTCAATTGTAGGAGAAGCACCTTCTGTACCCTTAATCTCAACAATCTTTCCTTTCCCTTTCAGGTATTTCACTATAAATTCACCTGCCAAGGCACCTATTTCATAATTATCAGGACCGATATATGCAGTGAACTTATCTGAACGTATCTTCCTGTCGCTGATAATAATGGGGATATTACTTTTGTATGCCATCTCAACAGCCGGGGTAACAGGTGCCGATTCATTGGGAGAGATAATCATGAGATCCACCTTTTTCTTCATGAGATAAGCTATATCTTCAGCCTGTTTAGCATTATTGTCATTAGCGGAGCAGAAGATAACATCTATATTCCCCCTGAACATAGCCTCCAGAAAAATTTCTTTATTCAACTTGTCACGCCACTCGTCATCACTACATTGTGATACTCCTATCAAATATCTTTTCTCCTCATTTTGCCGACAAGAAAAAGATATAAGCATCAAAAATGATATTCCTATCAATAGTGATACTCTCCTTAATTTACATTCAATTCCTATCATCATGTTCTTCATGTATATTGATTCAGTAATCGCAAACATAATGATTTAAACAGAAGTTCAATATAACAGATGATTCATATAATATTATAATATCATTTATCAGGGTTTTGGAGAAAGAAAAAACAGCAATATTCTATCATGTTGACAGAAATATAGGATACTGATAAAGCATTGATATATTGCAAAATCTTGAAGGAATATAAAAATCCGGATACTGATAAGGAATGACAGTACGCTTACTGTATTCTTCACATCGACACACAGAAAATAATACGGGTACCCTGAGTGTAGCCTTTATCAATCATCAGGTATCCACCCAGCCTTTCCGCAACGATACGGCAAATAGACAAACCGAGTCCTGCTCCCTGACTAAAATTATCCAACTTCACAAAGCGCTCAAAAACACGTTCCTGTTCCTCGACGGGAATACCGATCCCGGTATCTGTAACCGTGAAAATCAATTGATTCTCTTCTTTCTTAACTTCATAGGCTAATGTAACGGAACCCTCATGAGTGAACTTCGATGCATTACCCAGCAGGTTGTCGAGTACCTGCACTATATAATTATAATTACTGTTTATGATCAGTTCATCACAGGCTGGTTCAAAAACGAGCTTTACGCCCGGGTCGAAGGATGCCCCCGCCGCATCTACCGAAGCTTGGCAACAAGCATTGACATCAACAGCATTATGCTTGATTTCAACCTCACTGTCGAGAATGGAAATATCAAGGATATCACCTACCAGCTTCAATAATAGCTTGCTGTTACTCTCAATCAATGCAACATATTGCCCGATGTCTTCCTTTTCATCAAGCATATCAACCAATACCCCGGAGAATCCGACAATGGAGTTAAGCGGAGTACGGATTTCATGGGACATATTCTGAATGAACATTGTTTTCAGCCAATTACTCTGTTCAGCAAGCTCTTTGGCTTTACGCAATTCCTCCTCGGCTTTAATTAATGTACGATTCTGCTCGTCCAGTTTATTTTTTGCCCTATGCAACTTTGCATTGAGTTTTCTCTGTTGCCACAAGAAGATAACGACGACACATAAAATACCTATAACAGAGAATAAAATGGTCCGGGTATTTTGCAGTTGTTTCTTCTGAGAAATCTTCTCCAGACGTACCTTTTCAGCATTGAGCTGCTGCAAATTCAGCATGGTAGCAAACTCACTGGTGGTGATTTCTTCATTCCTTTCTCTCTCCTTCTTCTGTTCCAACAGAAAGTCGCGGTATAACCCGGCTGCTTCTTCTTTACGGTTCATATCCCAAAGAATATCCGCCTTCATTTTTCTCAGTAGCACCAGGGTCGTCAGATTGTTTTTCTTCTTCAGTTCGTTTTCCCGTTCATCCAATACGCTAAGGGCCTTATTATAGTTGCCCACCCTCCAGTTATAATCAATCTCTACATCATATAAATAGTGGATATGACGTTTCATTGAAGGTTCTTCCATATACATTCGCCTACATTCCTCCAATGCCTTGCGGGCAGCTGCTGTATCTCCTTGTGCAAGATAGAGTGATACATAAACCAGTTTGGCCGTCACTTCATGATAAGTGGTTTTAGAGGTTTTGAGTGCCTTTTTAAGAAGTTCGGGAGCTTTTTCCGCTTCGCCCAAATCAATGTATATCTTTGCGGCATCACTATACTGACAGGATATATTATATCTTACCACATTGGCATTCTCAAAAATATCAATCTCTTTAAGCATGAACTCCTGAGATTTTTTCACTAAACCCTTAGCTGCATACACATTGGCCAATGCATAATAGCACTCAGCAATACTTCCCTGATCTTTCTCACCTTTGGCCTCCTGCAACATCTTTTCAGCTTCAAGAAGAGCAATGTTATATTCTCCCTGTATGATATAATAGTTAACCAACCTGGCAGCCCACGCCCAGTAGTAAAGTTCTGCATTACCGACCCTTCTGGCATATTGTTTTAAGCGATTGACTCCGGCTATGATGCTATCTGTACGATTCTCACCCTGTCCGTAATAGTAATAGTCCACCTTGGCTCCCAAAGCTATCTTAGCCATCACCGTATCGTTGCACCTGATTGCCATATCGAACAATGTATCCGATGCTGCAAGCACAATAGGATCAGTAGGATCATTGAAATACTGTTTATAGTAAGCACGCATGCTTTTAATATCGGTAGAGTCTACATTTTGGGGTGAAATAGTTCCTACAACCAAATGCAAAAGAACACAGGCAAGAATCGTTTTTTTCAGCATAAGTTATTTGTCTGTTGTATGTTATATGATGATAAAGATATGTTTTATCTATGAAATAAAATATCCCCCTATCTCACAAGACAGACTAATTGATGATTTTTACCTTCTTATTGCATATAATAAGCATTATTTAGAACTATAACAGTAAATAAGCAAGCAAACGTTCATCTTCACAGTATCTATCAACAAGTAACATTAAAAAAGGACTCCGCTTATTATCAATAATTTACAATCGATAATAAGCGGAGTCGCCATACAACCGGACGCATTGATTATTTCTGCGTCACCCCTTTCCAGTCATCCGTACGGAAAGGTGAAGCCGGAAGGCCGGCACCATTATATAAGTTACAAACCGGATTGTTGGCCCATGCGTAGCGCACGGCAACGGGATACGGCACATCGGGAGAACTCACCACAATCTTATCACCCTGTATTTCGGCCTTCGCCCAGTGGAATTTATGATCACGACCGGCAATGGCAAAGCCTTGCAATGCCTTCCCGTCACTACTCTTTAAGCCACCATCCGTATGATCAAAAGAAAGGATGATCTTATCCCCATCCACCTGATAGGAACGATAGACGGGACCGGAATAAGGAATTTGTTCTCTGTACGTCTTGGCACGGGCCACCAATGCCAGGCGATGTCCAACGGCCTGTTTATCTTTCGGGTGGATGTCATTGGCATCGCCTTTATCAATAATTACAGCCATTCCGGTATTCGCTACCGACAATGTACGCGCTTGTGCTTCACGAAGTTCCGCCCAGTCAGAATCAACGGGGTTTGGAGACACTTGCATAAAGTTGGCCAACTGCACAAAATAGAATGGAAAATCCTGCCCCCAGTCCTTACGCCAGTTCTCGATAACCAGCGGGAAAAGCTCACGATACTGATAGGCACGGGAAGCATTGTTTTCCCCCTGATACCAGATAGCACCACGGATACTGTAAGGCACCAGCGGATGGATCATAGCATTGTATAAAGATGTCGGCAGATTGGGATCCTCGGACATATCCTTCGGAAACATACCCTCTTTCCGGGCATCGGCGGCTATCTGATATTTCCATTCACCGACCAGGCTGATTTGTTCTCCATTGTCTGAACGGAGATAAAGCTCATCCGGCATGCCACAGCCACCGCCTGTATCTGTCACACGGACAGCCAGCGTAAGCGGTCCTGCCTTCACCAGCTTACCCGGAACGGTGTAATTGCGTTGAACAGAATAGCCATCCGTACGGCCTACTTCCCGACCATTCCAATACGTTATATCATTATCATCAATGGCTCCTAAAACTAACTGCACCTTCTTACCTGCCCAGGATGCAGGAATATCGACGGTGCGGCGAAGCCAGATCAGTCCGTCAAAATCACCAAGCCCTTGCTGATCCACCATTCCGGGGAAGTTCAGTTTGCCCCAGGCTTTATCATCCAGAGATGCCTCAGCCCGTACCGGTTTTCCGGCAGCAAAGCCTTCATCAACGCAATTGTTCCAAGCCTCCAAAGCTTTCAAATAGTCCGCTTTCATCGCAGTTTTATCGGGCATTGCACGAATATCTTCCACTACTTTACTAAAGTCCGGCATTTCCTGTAACACCTTCCCGCTTATCCAGGACTCTACATTGGTCCCACCCCAGGAAGTATGAATCAGCCCGACGGGTACATTCTGTTTTTCAGAGATTTCACGACCAAAGAAATAGGCGGTAGCCGAGAACTCAGGAACGGTCAGCGGTGAGCATACTTGCCAGCCATTATCACGGATTTTGATATCCGTCTCCGGCTGTGTACTGGTTACATGTTCCACATGCAATAAACGGATATTGGGATGATTAGCGGCAGCTATTTCCTTCTCATAATCCATAATCTTTCCCCATCCTTTCAGAGGCATTTCCATATTGGACTGTCCGGAACAGATCCATACCTCACCAATCATTACGTTCTTCAACACCAGTTTCTGACCATCGGTCAGTGTAAGCTCATACGGGCCACCCGCTTCAGGGGTACGAACGGAAAGCTTCCATTTACCCTCCTTATCAGACAGCGTTTCACACGTCTTCCCGTCCCAGGAAGTGGTTACTTTCACCGTTTTCATCGGTTTTGCCTCACCCCAGATAGGGGCATCCGCCTGTTGCTGCAACACCATGTTATCCGAAAACATCGGAGGCAATACCACCTTGGCCGAGATTGTACCGGATAACAACAGCAAAGCTGCAACTAACATACATTTGTTTTTCATATCAGTTAATTATTGGTTTAAACAGACGCATTGCAAACAGTTGCTTTAATCACATACCACCGTCGCAATATCGGAAAGCAAAGATAGCTAGAATTTCATATTCGAAATAGTGTTATTGCCCTAATAAATGCAATAATCTTTCCATTTATCACGCTAAATAGAAAGATATTCCTACTTTTGCACGAAAATCAACGCGTTATTTTATGGTTTTAAATTACATTTGGGTAGCATTCTTCGTAATTGCTTTCATTGTGGCACTCATCAAGCTCCTGTTTATGGGCAACACAGAAATCTTTACGGAGCTTGTCAATTCAACATTCACTTCCTCGAAAACAGCCTTCGAAATATCACTGGGGCTGACGGGCATCCTTTCTCTATGGCTGGGTATCATGAAGATCGGTGAGCAAAGCGGTATGATTAACGCGCTATCCCGCTGGCTGAGTCCGGTGTTCTGCCGTCTTTTCCCCGAAATACCCAAAGGGCACCCTGCCATGGGTTCCATCTTTATGAATCTCTCCGCCAATATGCTGGGACTGGACAATGCAGCCACCCCAATGGGTTTGAAAGCTATGAAGGAACTGCAAGAACTGAATCCCCAAAAGAATACGGCAACCAATCCGATGGTCATGTTCCTGGTGCTCAATACTTCCGGATTGATCCTGATCCCTATCAGCATCATGATGTATCGTGCCCAGATGGGCGCTGCACAGCCTACCGACATATTCATCCCCATACTGATCACATCAGCCATCTCCACCCTTGTGGGAGTGATTGCCGTCAGCATTGCCCAACGTATCAACCTGATCAACAAGCCCATCCTTATCCTCATCGGTTGCATCAGCCTTTTCTTTGCAGGGCTGATTTACTTGTTTATGAGGCTTGGCCGGGAAGAAATCGGCACGTATTCCACACTGATTGCCAACGTTATCCTGTTCAGCATCATTCTTTTGTTCATAGTCTGGGGATTATGGAAGAAAATAAATGCATATGATGCCTTCGTAGAAGGTGCAAAAGAAGGCTTTACCACCGCCGTGCGCATCATTCCATACCTAGTGGCGTTTCTGGTGGGTATTGCCGTATTCCGCACTTCCGGCGCAATGGATATGCTGGTAAGCGGCATCGGTTACGTTGTGGGATTGTTCGGCGCAGACACCAGCTTTGTAGGCGCTTTGCCAACCGCACTGATGAAGTCGCTGAGTGGCAGCGGCGCCAACGGTCTGATGATTGACACCATGAAGGAGTATGGCGCAGATTCTTTCGTAGGGCGAATGAGTTGTGTAGCCCGCGGCGCTTCGGATACCACCTTCTATATCCTGGCCGTCTACTTCGGAAGTGTAGGCATCACCAAAACGCGTAATGCCGTCACCTGCGGACTGATAGCGGACCTTGCAGGTATCATTGCCGCCATCATCATCAGCTATCTGTTTTTCTTTTAATTTATAATTTTTAATTGATATGATTTCCTATCAGACAGACGGTGTAGAAATGCCCGCCATCAAAAAGAGCCAAACCACAGAATGGATTAAAGCCGTTGCCGCCACTTACGGGAAAAGAGTCGGTGAAATCGCTTATATTTTCTGTTCCGACGAGAAAATCCTTGAGGTGAACCGCCAGTATCTGCAACATGATTACTACACGGATATCATCACTTTTGATTACTGCGAGGGGAATCGCCTCAGTGGAGATTTATTTATCAGCCTCGATACGGTACGCACCAATGCAGAGCAGTTCGGCAGTGACTATGAAACGGAGCTACACCGGGTTATTATCCACGGCATTCTGCATCTTTGCGGCATTAATGATAAAGGACCGGGAGAACGGGAGATTATGGAGGCAGCAGAGAATAAAGCGCTGGCTATGCGATAAAGAAACGAAAGAAAGTAGCTGTTTAGAGCATCTATAGATGGGACGCGCAGGATATATAGATGGGACACGCAGGACATATAGATCGGATGTATAGGATATATAGATCGGATATGCAGGATATATAGATGCAACGTGCATGAGATTATGACCCATGCACGTTGTATTTTATATCCATCTTTTTATTTCAATAAGAACTTCTCCGCACGTCCCGGAGAGAAGAGTTCCCACAAAGAGGCCACCGTCCAGCCCGGAGCGAAGATATTGTTATAATATCCCTTTCCATTGCGACCATAATCCCAGTTGGTATGCTGCACAACTTCGGGATAAAAGCCCACTTTGGCCACACCGCACATGTGTCCTTCGTACGGCAAAAGTTGGCGCATAGAGGTAGAAATCACCTGTGCAAATTCTGAGAAACGAGGTTCACTGTATTCTTTGGAAAGCCAATTCAATACGTCGGCAAATTCGAAAACAAACACATCGATGTGGTTATTCTCTACCGATACATTTCCCCAGCCACGGGTTTTCAAACCGATATCACCCAGCATCTGACCTTCGGCAAAGGGAACGTCCCAGGTATAATACCAGGATAAAGCAAAATAAGCCGCTTTCTTCGACAGTTCGGCATAATGTGCACGCTCTGCACCTTTAGTAACCAAAGCCAGATAATACGTAGCGGTAGCGGCATACAGGGAAGCTTCTTTATCCTCACAATTTGCATCCAGGGTCGAAGAGAAGAAATCGGCCTTGGAGATAAGTTCTTTCTCCAGATAGCCCACCGTGCGTTTCGCACTCTCCAGATAACGTTTATCCTTGAAATACTTGTAAGCCATCACCAAAGGCAAAGTGGCCGAAGGGGTGCTTCCACCGGTTCCGTCTACAATGGAGAAATCATCCTTAAACTTGCGCGGGAAGCTGCCGTCCTCGTTCTGTAAACGCAGGAAGCTATCCAAAATACCTTTGATACGCTTCTCCCACTCAGGATGTTTGCGCTTCTGCTGCTTTTCGTAACTCAGATAATTCAGCACGGCATACACACCCTCTGACTGACGACGGATGCTGTGCTTGGATTCTTTAAAGCCACGATTGTAATGTACCACCTCATTGAAGAACCCTGCCGGAGAGAAACCGTTCTGAAGATACGTATCAAAAACACTGTTGGCACTATTCATTAATTCCCGGCGGTTCTGTTGCGTACCATATTCCAGTGCATTGAAAGCATTGAGCAACGTACGTCCCACAAATCCGATTTCGGCAACATCCACATGATCGCAAGTAGCCGTTTTCAGTTCCACGCCTGAGTAGTAATGAGTAGGCGTATTGTCCACATAACTTTCTACAAAGAAATTGCTGAGTACTTCTTTCATTCTGTCCACCGTATAAGGTGTATCAACAGGCTGAGGGCGGTTGGTATCGTAGCAATACTCCCAGGTACGCTGCACGCACTCAGAGAAATCGGCAGCATCTATTTCCGCCAACTCCCAGTTCAGAGTAATGCTGTCTCCCTTGCGAAGCGACTGGAAAGCCTCAACGGGAGGAGCTAAAGTCAATTTACGAATATAAGTTTTCGGAGCTTCCCGATACGGAAAGCCGTAAGAAAGCACAGTCATGCCTCCTACATTTTCAAATCCGGTATAGCCTATGGATGTTTCTCCGGACACAATGACCTCTCCTTCTTTGTGAGTGGCCAACGCCTCCTTGTCAAACTTATCAATGCGGATAACCGACATTGATTTACCATTTGCAGGACTGAAAGCTGCTGTAAGCGGAGTACTCAGACGGTCCTCGCGCACCAACCAACTATCGGAAGTATGGAATGAAGGTGCTTCCTTGGGTGAACGCAGATTACGACGATACCAGAAACCGGGCATATAGAACTGGCAGTCATCATGCTTATAACCGGTTTTTATCTGCTCTCCATAATTGAAATACACATTCTCCAGAGCTTTGATGACAACATTGATGCGTTGTTTTCCATCTTTCTCCGTAACCTGACGGGTAATGACCAGCGGCAGATTCTCGGAAGGCTGACAATTGTACACGCCATCCTGTACTTTCCGGAGAGTTAATGAATAGTGTTTGGCATCATTTCCCGGAACTTTTAAAGATACGGAAACATTTTCTGGAATATAGTTTGCCGCTCCAATATTTGCAATGCCCGCAGAAAGCATTATCCCTAAAAACAATCTTTTTAACCTCATATTCAATCTTCATTTTACTATTTTACAATACAGGCCTTTCGGATTCTGATGACGGAGAATTGCCAGACACGGATGGCCATCCGTTTTTCCAATCAACCTTATCCAGCATCAACACACGACCTCCGGGATTCTTGGTACTCACTGCATGATAAAACACCCAGTCATTACCCGCCTTATCCGTTACAATCTCTGAGTTATGTCCGGTACCTACAAAAGCCTCATTCTTATGAATCAGTACTTCATGGTGGTTATCCAGCATCTTCCTACCGTTTTTATCCACATAAGGTCCAAAAAGTTTCTTCGAACGACCTACAACCGTAGTATAAGTACTTTTCAATCCTTCACAGCAAGTTCCTATAGATGCAAAGAAATAATAATAACCATCTTTTTTATGAATATATGTTCCTTCATAGGCTGTTCCTGCCACCCGGCGGAGCTTGGCACCTTTCCTAACAGAAAGTCCGTCATCCGACAGTTCAATGCCGTAAATTCCCCGGAAACTACCCCAAAAGAGATATTTCTTTCCTCCATCCTCTATATAGAAAGGATCAATGGAATTCTGTACATTGATTTCATTGCTGCGGAACATCTTTCCATGATCTGTAAAAGGGCCTTCGGGCTTATCGGCAGTGGCACATCCGATACCACAGGTCCATTCGCCACCCCAGACAGACATAGAATAATAAAGCACGTATTTATCACCTATTTTATTGATATCAGGAGCCCAGAGTCCTCCTTTAGGTTCAAAATCCGGACGAGTGCCTTTGGTAAAAGCAGTACCCACATACTCCCACTCCACCAAGTCTTTTGAACGATGGATAGGCAAGTTTCGGATATCTTCGGTGGCATACAGGTAATAATAACCATCTTCCCCTTTGATAACAGAGGGATCGGGCAGGCTATAATTTACAACCGGATTCTGATAGTTTTTGACGGGCCCTTTCGCCATAAGCAAACTGCTTATGGCGAGAAAGGCTCCGATTAACAATATTTTCTGCATATATTCACTATTACTTATTTACAAACCGGAGCTTCTGCCTCGGTAGATGGACTATTACCGGCAATCACCGGCCAATCATTCTCCCAAACAATCCGGTCAATCATCAAATAGCGTCCTTTGCTCGGGGTGTGTCTGTCATAACTATGGTATAACATCCATTCATTACCCTCACTGTCCGTTATAATCTCCGAGTTATGACCCGGCCCTACAAAACGATCATTGGCTCTGATCAGCACTTCATATTTATTGTCCAGCATTGATTCTCCGTTCTTATTCACATACGGGCCTAAGAAAGAAGTGGAACGGCCGACAACCGTAGTATAAGTACTCAACATAGAGTTACAGCATGAACCGACAGATGCAAACATGTAGTAATAATCGCCACGTTTATGAATGTAAGGTGCTTCAAAAGCAGTACCCGCAACCTGCACTCTTTCTTTCTTGGCCGTTGCAATGTCGGGGTATACTCTTGTACCGTCTTCATTCAGCTTCACAGCATACAAACCGTTGAAACTACCCCAAACCAGCCATTTCTGTCCGTTGTCTTCGAAGAAACAAGGGTCGATGGAGTTTCTTACATCAATTTCACTTGAAGTGAACAACTTTCCTTTTCCGTCTACCGATATATCCAATGTGAAAGGACCTTCGGGAGAGTCAGCCGAAGCAATACCGATACCGGCAGTTGCAGGCTTGCCCATGGCAGACATGGCATAGTACAAGATAAATTTATCACCCACTTTTTCGATATCCGGTGCCCATACTGCCGCACCTGATTCCGTAACGAATGTAGGTTTCTTATCGAACATCTTACCGCCGTCTGTCCAATGAATCAAGTCTTCCGACTTGCGGATCACAGATGTATTGGTAGCATATACATAAAATGAATGATCATTTTCTTTCCAGACAGTAGGGTCACCTACGCTGTAGTCTGTCAATGGGTTTGAATAAGGATTCTTATAGTTTGCAGTTCCCTTATTATCGTCGTCCGAGCAGGATGCCAAGGCTCCTGTCAGAGCCAAGGCAAACAATATATATTTACTTCTCATATATTATCTTATTTATATCTTTGTTCAAGTTCTTCTACCGGGATATTATCTTCATAACCGTCGTAACCATAGTTCTGATTGATACGGCCTTGAGTGTTGGATTCTATGGCATTACGCGGAATGGGCCACAACACGTGATACGGCTTCATGATAAATGCATTGGTTGAATAATAATATTCTGTTGCAAAGAAATTATTCTTCTCCATCATGCGGTCATAATACCAGTTCTTTTCTGAAAAGTTATTGAGTGAATATCCATCTATGCCCTTTTCTGCTTTCAGGAAGGCAATACGAGTCAACTCAGTCTTACGATGGTCTTCCAGGAACAATTCTCTGGCTCTTTCATCCAGGATATCTTCCAGTGTAACAGATGAGAGTTCCGGTGCATTCACACGACGACGGATTGTATTCACATCCTCAGTAGCCAGATCGTTCTTGCCTAACCACCAGTAAGCCTCAGCTCTATTCAGGTAAGTTTCGGCAAGGCGGAAGATATACTGGTCAGTGAAACCACCTACAGGTACTTTACCGCCTGCATTCGGATCATCCTTATCAATCAGAACCTTCACAATCGGGAAAGAGAAATAACAGCGCATGGTATCGGTACAGTAAGCAGGATCAACCGGTTGACCGAAGTAAGCGGCACTACCTCCCTTTGAAGCCGGCAGATTATATTTGATACGTGACTTATCATACCAGTTATTGGAATTATGACGCATATCATCTCCACAATTCTTCCACAACTCATATTGTGCATAGTTGGTAGGACGTATCTTGGCAAGACCTCTACCCAGCTCTTCCAACTGTTCGTATCCATCATAAATACCTGATGCATCAGTCGTTCCGTTCTTTCCGTCCGGTGTCTTCATTTTGCTTCCGGCATGCCACTGCGGCACGAAGTTACGCTTGCGTTTTGAACCGCTTGGAGAAGAACATCCGTCCAGACCGTAGATTTCCTGACCGATCATAATGCCTTCTTTGTTCTCAACAATACTGATATTCTCTTCCTGGAACAGGTCGTTGTATACGTCCTTACTCTTATCATCCATATTGATACCGAAACGTTCGGTCATCAGACGCAATCCGTAATCATTGATACAACGAGTAGTTGCATCTACTGCCTGTTGGAAGTCACCGGTAGCCAGACATATTTTAGCCAGTAAATGTTCACCTGCAGCTCTGCTCACAGCACCACGGATTACTTCTTTTGGCAACCATTGTACGGCATATTCCATATCTTTCTTGATATTTGCCAGAATAGTCTTGCGGGAAACGGTATTAAAGTCCAGTTTTGCACCGGTAATTTCTTCTCCAATCCAAGGTACATCTCCAAATTGGTTAGTCAACAGATAATACCAGTAAGCACGATGGAAATACCCTTCTGCTAAACAAGCGTTTCTGTCTTCTTCCGAAGCCATACCTTCAGCTTCAGGAGCACGGGTAATAACCGTATTGGCATACTTGATACCGTTCCATCCAAAAACCCAGTAACGAAGATGCAGATACATATTAGTGGTTGGAGTCAACTGAGTCACCATATTATGGATTTCCTTCGTTTCAGGGCCACCCATAACGGCCAGGTCAGACCAAGCATATTCATATACAGAATAGGTTTCACAGTTTCCGGAGTTGAAAGCGTCTCCAAACCATTCAAAATTCATCTGTTTACGGCAGAGGCGAAGCATGGTTTCCAAACCTGCTTTATCAACAAAAGTGTTCTCCGGTGTCAGGAACGACATCGCCTTCGGTTCAAGATCAACACAAGCAGAAAGACTGGCAGCTATCAGGCAACTTGCCAGACCTTTTAGTATATATTTCTTTGTTTTCATTTGAATATCTTTATTTAATTATCGTTCTATCAGATTATAAGGTAATGTCTACACCAAATGTCCAGATGCGTGGAGTAATGGCCTTAGTCAAGGGATCGGAAGTTCTCCATTTAGAGATAACGAATGCATTATCCACATTAATGCTGAATCTTAGATTATCAATCATAAACTTGTTGATCAACTTCTTCGGGAATGTATAAGACAATGCCATATTCTGCATTCTTACGTAATTTCTCTTTTCGTAAATGTTCACACCCGGACTGTCGATGTTTGCACCCAGACGAGCATACTTGCTATTCGGATTCCATGGTGTCCAATACTCGGTCCAAACAGAGTTTGAAGTATTGTAGAAACGGTTAGTTTCGTTTCTCGGCAGGTTATCAATATCCATCCAACCGAATTCCCCACGCAGCACAAAAGAGAAATTGATGCATTTGAACAAATTCAGGTCACTGCTCAACGTCATACGATGCTTCGGAGTTTTTGTACCCAACCAAAGCTTATCATCATCATTGATCTTACCATCATTATTAACATCCAGCAATCTCGGGTCACCCGGCTGCTTGCCATATTTTGCAGCTTCCAATTCTTCACCCAGTTGCCATACACCAATCCACTTATAATCATAGATTTCATCAATAGCGTGTCCGATATACCAACCGTTCTGTACATCATCGTCTTCACGCTGACCGATAACGTTACCATCTGCATCCAGCACATCAATCATATCACCATACAAGTGTTTGATTTTGTTCTTATTAGTAGAATAAGTAAAGGTGGTATTCCAACGTACATTAGAAGTATTGATATTTACACTTGACAAAGTCAACTCAGCACCCTGGTTAGCAAGCTCTCCTAAGTTAGAAGCAATATTACCGTATCCTGAGATTTCAGGCATAGCACGGTCCATCAACAAATCGTTCGTTTTGTTCTTATAAAGTTCTACAGAACCGCTCAGTCTGTTATTGAACAATCCAAAGTCAACACCGAAGTTGAATCCGGTAGTAGTTTCCCATTTCAAATCTCTGTTAGCCAAACTTGAAGGATATACACCTTTATAGTTTACCCCATTCTGAATAACGTTGGTAATAGTTAATCTTGAGAAGGCAGCATAACGACCGATGTCACGGTTACCGGTTTGTCCCCAGGAAAGACGCAGCTTCAGGTTGTTAATCCATTCAACATCCTTCAAGAACTTCTCTTCTGATATACGCCATCCGGCAGCAACTGTAGAGAATACACCGAAAGGATTATTCTGTCCGAAAGCTGAGAAACCGTCACGACGTACAGAACCTGTCAGCAAATAACGGTCCATCAAAGAGTAATTCAAGCGCCACAACAAACCATTACCAGTCTGCATTTCGTCATTTGCACTGACAGTAGGAGTTATACCGGCCTGAATACCATGATAACTCAATGCGCCATTCGGCTGGAAACCTTCATTGTTTCCTGTACTCTGCCAGTTCTGGTACTTTTCAGCAGTATATACGAAAGTGAAATCAAAGTTATGAATTTTAGCAAAAGTACGGTTCCATTTCAACATGTTATCAATACTCCATTCATAGTCTGAATAGTCCACACGTTTTGCTTTACCACCTGCTACTACACCCGGTTTGATATCAGAATCAAAATAGTAATCCTTTCTCCAGCCATAACGCACATTGAAAGTTGTCTGCCAGGTAAATCCGAAAGGAAGAGTTAGCTTACCATAAACGCTAGAATTAAAGGTCTGCGTTCTGTAATATTTATCATCCACCGAACGGTTCAGTAATGGGTTGGCAATACGGTTGTCATCCCAAGGTCTAACCTTGATGCTTCCATCAGCCTCATAAACGTCTCCAAAGGGACTGGCTGCCTTAGCTGCACCCGTATCTGCCTTAATATCATCCGAGCCTTTATGAACGAACTGCGCATTCAAACCAATATTCAACCATTTCGTAATCTCAGTATCCAAATTCACACGTGATCTTGAAGCACGGAATTGATCACCTACTACAATACCATCATTATTAGTGTAACCTAACGACACATAATAGTTGGTTCTTGCCGTCTTACCGGAAACAGAGGCACTGTAATCCTGTCTCAAACCATTCTGATAGACGAGATCCATCCAGTCAACGAATTTACCGGCTTTATAGTTGTTAACCTCAATAGGATTGAATTCCAGTCGTTGCATCCAAGTTTCAATATAATCACCGGAGAAAGAGCTGTCATAGCTTGCCCATTGTTCACGAGAAACGCCATCGGGCAGATTGTTGGGATTATCATAGTAACCCAAGCCATGCTGTTGTTCACCTGGCTTAAAGTAATCGATTGTTTTGAAGTAATCAACACGCCTCTGCATATACTGTTCAGCAGTAGGCATCTCCGGCATAAAAGTAGCTTGTGAAACACCTATTTTTGTACTTACGTTGATAATAGGTTTCTCAGAAGAACCTCTTTTGGTATTGATAAGAATGACACCTGCCGATCCTTTCGAACCGTAGATAGCAGTAGAGCTGGCATCCTTCAGGATATCCATACTTTCAATGTCATTCGGATTAATATCATCAATATTACCATAGAATACCACACCATCCAAAACAATCAAAGGAGAAGTACTGGCCTTCAAGGATTGTTTACCACGAATCAAAAGTCCGGAGGCACCGCCACCTGCATCAGTAGAAGGAGTGATGTGCACACCGGGAACAGTACCCACCAGGAAGTCAAGAGCATTTGTTGCAGCCCTGTTCTTTGTCACTTCCTCACCAACGTGTGCCACAGCACCTGTTACATCCTTTCTCTTCATCGTACCATAACCCACCACAACAACTTCATCCAGCAACTTAGAATCTTCCACTAATGTAACATTCAGAGTTCTTGCGTTGGCATCAATCGTTTTTTCTACCGTTTGATAACCAATGAATGAGAATACTAAAGTAGATTTTTGTGCAGGAACGTTCAATGAATACTTACCATCTAAATCGGTAATAGTACCCAAAGCAGCATTACCCTTTACAGTAACGTTTACACCGATTACTGTTTCGCCCGTGGCATCTTTAACGACACCCGTAACGATTCTGCCCGATTGGGCTTGAGCATAAATTGTAGAAATGAGGAGGAGGAGTAACATCCTAACCCTTGCATCAGAAAAGAATCTTAAAATCTTCTGCTTCATAATATTAAATTTTAAAAAATTGTAAAGACTTACTTAGCTTTAAAGCAAGACAAAAGTAGAGATTTGATTGAATAATAGATGATACTGTAATCCCTAAAAAGAGAAAAAATGTCCCATTTTACCCGTCAGGAACATCCAAAACAGTGATAGACACAAAATTTTCAATAATGAGACGAATATATTATTCCACTTATTACCTAGAGATAGCACTACGAACCTATTGACAAACTTTCATACCATAAAAAAGAGCAAAAGAAATATTATTTCAAGAAGATAATACAAGATGCCCATTTCACATTCTATGAAATGGGCATCTCATCCCCCAATAGAGGCTGATAATGAATATGAAAGAAAATAATGCTATCAAAAACTCTCAATCAAGAGCTTGGATTACAAGCTTTCCCGCCTTATTTGTAGCCGGCAGAGTAATTTCCAACATTCCTGCATGGGCAGGCCTGTACCGAACTGGTTTTCCGTTGAAGAATACTTCATATTGATGTCCTGCATTCATACAGACAATCATACAACGCTCATGAGGTGTTGTCGAATCATCAAAAGAGAGTTCAGCCTTATATGCGGAATGATTCTCATTAAAATCACTCTTCGTAATCCATACCTCAAAACCAGTGGAAACTTTACCCGGCCTATAGTATGCTGCAAACCAATTTAATATAGGAGATGAAAGCCCCGAAAACTGGTGCCACCCTGCTCCTCTCCCCGACGAAATGATGAAATGCTCGAATGTGAAATAACTTTCTTCACACTCCTTCTCCCAATTATCCAGAGCTGTATGTGCCACCCGGTAAGCCTCTTCCCCTTTACCCAAATCTAAAAGAGCCTTCCACATCATCCACTGATGGGGAAACCAGACAGCACCGTTCCAATATCCATCTTCTTTATAATAAGGAGCAGACTGATCGACCGTTGAAAGCCCGACTTTAGTCCACAGTTCGTCAGGAGAAAACAAATGTTCCATCAACCGGTCCACCTGAGCGGAAGAACAGATACCTGCTGCCAAAGGGGTAACCCCATCCAGTCCTTTATTGAAATTAGACCGATCCTTATACCGGAAAATATCTTTCGCATTTCCCAGAGAATCATGGACTACATATCCGAAGTATCCGCTTTCTTCATCCCAAGAGTAAGTTTGCAGGGCGTACGACAAGAGTTTGATGATCCGTTCATACTCCTTCACATCCTTTTTCAGCCCCAGTCCCTTCGCTGCCAGGCGCAGAATCTTCGCCGCCCGCAGATAATAAGCAGAGGTTACCACAGGAGTCACCGATTGATACTGCGATTTATTACCGCGTAATGCATGTTGAGGCGGATAATCGTCCCATCCACCGGAATTATAGAAATAATCCCATGTACGAAGCAGACCGGAACCTGCCATTCGGGTAGGTGAATACGGATCAGCTCCGACCATAAAATCAAAATATTGTTTCAGCCTGGGATATAAGAATCTCAGCGCTTCCTGTGACAGGCTGTTATTCCACAAATCAGCATAAGCATACATCTGAATGGGTAACGGGGTACCGTGATGTATGAAAGCCGATTCACTCCCCACCGGAGTTGTATAAGCCTTGATACATTCGAAAGCCTTGACCGGGTCCACATCAATCAGTCCCAACGCAATGAAACCGGAGTCCCAGGTATAAAGGCTGTTCCAATTCTTACCCGGCGTAAAATGTCTGATGTATTCCTTCTGTGTATAAACCGGATATACGATATTTGACAAGAGTGAGGCTTGCAACAGGCGATTTCCCAGAAGATACTTCTCTCCGCCTGGCAGCACCTGGTCTTCAGGCTTCGCTTTTTCCGCTGAACTGATCCGTGCAACCAGTTTATCCGGTGTCGAATGGAAATCCAGCAATTCCTGCTTCACCTGTTCTTTATTCCCACTGCACACCAGCATGTAAATGGTCTGTTCCGAATCAGGTTTCAGCACGATAGGACGCAAAAAAGCATTGGCATAATGCCAGTTCCTGTCCCCAATCAGCCTTGAAGATACATGTTCATGCACCCTTCTACGGAAGAAAGACTCCAATTCACCGTTCAGTATCTCCCTGACTTCCGAATGTTGGTAGTTCCACGCCACGCCATAATAGTTGCTACAACCCTTATATTTCAAGATAAAATCCTTTTGGGTTTCTCCCACCTCCATTACAGGGGTGAAAGGAATCGGTACGCAGACTACATTCACATTGTTTATATTGTCAGCATCCCCTATAAAGAACCCATCCAGACTAATTGCAACAGTACTGCCCGAAACAAGTTCCAGTTTATATCCTCCTACCTTCTTTCCATGATAAGGAACTGACAAGAAGGAGAATTCCCCCGTACCTTCCAATTCTACAGATTGTTCCACCAATCCTTTCAGATGCAGCACGGCACTCTCTCCTTTCTTCATCTTAAACCGGAGCCCTATCGCCCCGTCTTCCTGCCCCGGAAGGATGTTTACCAGATAACTCAACCTGTCACCTCTATTCCTGCCGAACCCTCTTCCCAATATGGAACCGTCGAGTGACGAAGCACTGCGCTCCTCATTCCGTTGCCATCCGTCATACACCAATCTGTATTGAGGGGATTTACTAGCAGGTTCATTCTCAATATAGTCAATGGCATTATACCATTGCAGACCGGCTGTATCCGAAACCGCTACCTGCGGATATGTCTCAGGATAATCTATATACGCCATCTGATTCAAGACCAGATTTTGGGGCATACTCGTATTATTAACACAACGTATCCCGACCAGTGTACGGTTATCATCCAATATATGATAGGTAACATCCGTATAAACCCGGTCTTTCCACTCCAGTTCATAGCGATAGGTGATGCGGGTCATCTCCGGATTTATTTCCCACGGATAGTAGGATGATTCGAACAGGACATGCGGCACCAACTGGCGGTTCCGGTAATACCCGGGCATCACCGAAAAGTCAAAACGTATCCCTTTACGCATATCAGGTATGTGCGAGATGCCGGCATAACGTTTCGAGTAAGGCCCCCATGCATGCAATGACGCTATATCATGGCTATTGCCCGAAAAAGGCAAAGGAAAAACAGCTCCTGCACAGTAAAGAGCCAGAAATGCGGCCAGAAATGTCATCAAGTATCGTTTCATCTATTACTATAGCTTTAGTATTCGGCACTATGTGCGCTTTCATCATTAATTTACAGAATCATTTACAGCAATCCTACGTTATGAAACAGTCGTTACCTTAACCTATATCAGTCGTTACTTCATTGCCATTCACTCGTTACTTCATCCCTATTCAGTCGTTACCTCATTATAGAGCATTTTTGCCTACTGTTAATCAAAGAGTTACAAAAGAAACAAAGAGTATTATCCGATTTCATAAATCCCAACAAACAAACCACTGATACCTCATTCAGTAACTCCTATTCCGGACATATCCGGAGTTACTTTTCACCCCAGCAAACGGATTGCAGGAACCATGTTGCCTGCTCGCTCTTCAAACCCTGCCGTTCCAATACTGAAGGCAATTCATGATAACTCTTCCAGAAATCAGCGATCAAAGCGGGCATTTCAGACGGAGCATACATCACAGCCTCATTCAAACTACCCATTCTACCGAACTCTTCTTTGAAGACAATATACGAATTACGATACTTCAGTTGTTCCATAGACCGGGCTACTCTTTTGGATGCCCCTAAAAGTCCGTTCATATCCACCTTCCCGGACGGATAAACGATCTTAATCACTTTTTCCTGGTTACAAGGCAATTCCGGCAAATCTACCAGCAATGCAAAGTCTTCAGCCGAATATCTGTATTCTGTCGGAACTCCATTTACCGTGACGGACTGGGGAAGCAGGGATGAAAGCACTTTCACCGTGAACGGACGGACAAGAGGCATTTCTTTATAGCCACCTTCGCGCTTGCCGATAACAATCGTTTGCTCATTACCACTACGGGCAGAAGTCAGCTTAGTCACGGCATACTCGGATGCATAATTCTTATCATTTCCGTTATCTTCATACAAATTAAATGCCGTTGTACCGCTTCCACCGGGAAACACCGTCACCGCTATCTCTTCGTCATTACCGTTAAGGTTCATCACATTCTCCAGATACAAAGGAAGTATAGCACCCGCCTTTACATAAATTGGATATTCATCAATGGCGAAAGAGCGTTCTACAATCCGGTTACCTTCCAGTAAAGCTCCCGTATGCCATTCGTACCATTCTCCTTCCGGCAACCATACACGTACCTGTGCATAACCATCCTTGGCCGGAGTAGTGACCGGTGCAACCAGAACGTCATCTCCAAACATATACTCATTGCCAAAGTCATAAGCTTCTTTGTTCTCCGGATAATCATAATACATCGGACGGCAAAGAGACAATCCGTCGTCATACCCCTTACGAGCCATGGTGTAGATATAAGGAGCCATCACATAGCGTTGGCGAATCGTTTCACGGATAATATCACAATATTCCTTGTCGAACACCCAGGGTTCTTTATTCAGCTTAGCCCCTTTCTGGGAGTGGGTACGCATAATCGGACTTAATGCTCCGAATTGTAACCAGCGGGTATACATTTCGGGATCTATCTGGCTACCGATATGTCCGCCCAGGTCATGACTCCAGTAACCGTACAACACGTTGGAAGCTGTAGAATTGAAATAGGGTTGGAAATCAAGTGACTTCCATGAAATCACAGCATCACCCGAGAATCCGACCTGATAACGATGGTTTCCCAATCCTCCCCAGCGGTGGTAGAGCATCGGACGTGTCTCCCGACGTTGCTCCATATCGCTGAAAAATGCATAGTTAATCCACCAGGTATTACTCAGATTCTTCATCTTTGAATCGAACATTCCCTGCTGCCAGTCCAGCCACCAGAAGTCCACTCCGTCTTTTTCCATCGGAACCAGGATATTCTTGAACATATTCTTCATGAACTTCTTATCTGAATTTATCCAAGGGATCGTCTGCTTTGTAGCCGGGTCTACACCCATGTCCTTAGCCATCTCCGGGTATTTCTCTTCATAAGCGGCCACTCCGTCTGCCGGATGCAGGTTGAGCGTCACTTTCACGTTATTCTGTTTCAGATATTTCAGGAACTCCTGAGGATTCGGAAATAAGTCCCTGTTCCAGGTCCAGCCGGTCCAGCCTCCCTTGCCTTTCTCGGTATAATGCCAGTCCATATCCACCACCAACACATCCAAAGGTATCTGATAAGTATGAAAATTATCGATCAAATTACGGAACTCTTTATCAGAATACAGCCAATAACGCGACCACCAATAGCCAAATGCGTAACGGGGAGGCAACGGCATCTTGCCAGCAAAAAGAGTATAGTCTTTCAAGGCCTGTTTATAGTCATGCCCGTAAGCCATGAAGTACCAGTCCTGCCCTTCATTAGCGGGGCGTTCCTTAGCCCAGTCCCAGTCCGGATCATTATCAAACAAAAGTCCGTGGGAATCGTCAATGAGCGACCAGCCATCGGTTGCCAACAAGCCGTCTTCCAGTTTCAGTTTATCCCCTTTCTTCGTATCAGACACCCAAGTTTGAGTCTGTGTATCGCCGTCCATCCCATCAAGAGTGCGATATGTGCCTTTCAGATTGCCTTTCTGCTGCATTCCGGGCTTCCAGGTGAAGGGGAATGCTCCCTTTACAGCTTCGATTATCAAATTATTGTTCGTAAACCGCCCACTGTCTTTTTTATAACGCATTTTCATCTTGGAGGTGGTTATTTCAATCCATGCCCCCCTTGTCTTCAGTTTGTAATCAACCTGCGGATATAAACGGTCTACTGCAATAAAAGACTTGTCGTCTACAAATTTTCCATCCGGAGCATACTCCAAACGGAGCGTTCCATCCGATATGACCGTAAACCGTACATTGTTATCAGCATAAGCAATATTCTGCTGTTCACCCTGCGCTTGCAATGACAACAGGACACCCTGCAAAATGCAAAGAATAAGTATCAACTTCTTCATCATGGTACTATTGATTTTAAATGGTTTCTAAATTCGATATCTCTTTACGTAACATTAGACTATATGTAATATAACGACAACAAAAATAGGGAATTATATCAGCCTGACACCTTAAAAACGATTCAATAAATAGAAGATTCGTATCAAAACAAAAGATGTAGGATTCTAACGAATCCTACATCTCCCATTTAAGCAATTATACAACAATGCTTCTTAAGAATTTTCAGCTATTCAAGCAAGGAAGCAATTCTATTCACCGTTCACAATGGCTTTTATTTAGCAACCTCTTGTTCGTTTCTGGTAGGTTGCGGTCCCATATAGGAACGCTTCATACCGCCAAAGTCCAACACAACCTTTTGCAGAACTGTTCCAGCATCTCCACAGATGATTTTCACCGTATGCTTACCCGGTTTATCGATATGGAGAGTGGTCTTGTTGATTCTGCAATTCTTCAATACGCTTTCATACCATATCTGTGCATATTCGAAAGAAGAAGTAGATGGAGTCATTACCGGACCTTCGTCTATACATACACCATATTTGGTTTCAACATTCGTTGCTTCATGTCCGGCATATCCTCTGTCCTTGCTGATGGGGAATGTAGGCAGCACATACGTATAAACGTCTACCGATCCCTGCTCAAACGTATAGAAATCATATTCCAGACGCGGCGTATTACGTCCTGCGGTACGTTGCGCCGGAGCAATAGGATTACCCAACTGTACAGCTGTATTCTCGCATCCCAGGTTCGGAATAATAATCATCTTAATGGCATCATTCTCCACTTTACGGTGGAAACTTGCCGCATCTATCGAAACATATCCGTTGTTTTCAACGAACAGCGTATCCATTTCGGCCAATGAAGGAGAGGTAGGGTTAAAGACGGAGATATAGACACTTTCCTTCTCACCACGATCAGAAGTGATATCCAGTGTTCCGAGTATTCTTTCACCGGCAGGGACTTTTGCCCAGTCGATAGAAACTTCAATACGATCTTCAGTAGCTGTCTCTCCAGATTTCTTGCTAACCAAAATCCAGTCATTTGTTACAGCAGCTTTCCATTTCAGCGGAGTAGCGCCCTTGTTGAATACATCTACATAATAGGACTGGCGCAAGTAAGTGTTAAAACATGGCAATGAGTGGAAACTCTGAAGGCCTTTCAGCACAGCTTCACCTTCGGCCATTACGCCTAAAGAAGCAGTAGGAGCCAATTCAACGTCTCTCAATTTCGGAAGTTCAAAATAAGCGGCGGCAAATCCCTGTTTCATCGTCATCACATGATTCCACTTACCGCCAAGCAACGAGTTATAGCCGTTGGTAATTATTTCCAGACTATCATAACAGGCTTTCGCTGATTTCTCCAGTTCTTTGGTTAATGCTCTTTGCTGAATGGAATACCAGCGGTTTCTTTGTCCGTCCAGTATCATTCTGTTCAACAATTCGCATCCTTTCACCGGATAATATAATGACTGGTAGAAACATGCTTTCTGTTTCTCGTCCGACATATTGTTCAGAATCTTCTCTACAATACTTCCAATACGGCGGTATTCATTCAAACGATTGTCTACCTCACGATAGTTGGTAAGTGAGAAATCCGTATCCGTATTCCGTTCTCTCCCATGCTTATCAGTAGTCCATTGGTAACCCCACCCCATAAATTCGGGTTTACGTGCGAAAGCCAGCTTATAGAAAGAATTAACCACATCCTGATATTCGTTACGGTATTGGTCGCCCAACATACCACACAACCATTCAGTACGGTAGTTGGCTGCCCTTTCAAAGTTAAAAGCATCAATATCGAAAGCCATTGTCAGGAAATAATCTACAGCGAACTCACAGGATTTGATATCACCGGCATTCAGCAACCAGATGCGATCCGCCGTTGCATCATACGCTTTACGAAGTTCTTCATACATCAATGTAGGAGAAACCGTGTTCATCCAAAGATGATCGTGAGGCTTGCCAAGATAAGAAGAATGGTAGTACACACCCGAACGACCCGAACGTTTCTGTTCCTTCGGACTGCTCAAACGTTTCATATAACCATAGTTGTCATCCGGCCAGATAATTGTTACGTCATCCGGTAATTCCAGACCTTCGTCATATACATCCAGCACTTCTTTATAAGGAGTAAATGCTTGGGGAATCTCTTCACCCGGTTTACCGATGGCATCAATCAACATCTGTCTTTGGGCCATCAAAGCCTCCTGAAGCATATCTTTTCTGTCGCCCATATCATTGCTTGCATTCATGGCTCTGTCATGCAGTCCGCGCAATGCCAGCGTATATACATTTTCAAAGGGAGCACATTCCTTCACGCGTGCATTCAACACGCTGTCTACACCTTTTTTATTATTGATGTAGTCCCACTCACCCATTTTATCACGTTTCCATTCACTTGCGGTATTAAACAATAACGGTTCACAATGAGAAGAACCCATGATGATGGCAAAGCGGTCTGCAACCACTCTGTTCTCGGGAATGCGGTGAAATGCCATAGATGCATCATGCATGGCCGGACACAAATAGTTGGCCTGGAGACGGAGCAACAGTTCGCAAACCTTAGCGTAAGTCCGGGGACCGAAATTACCCACTTCTTTCTCGAAGTTTCTCTTAGACCAACGGTAGAGCCCCCAGTCTTCATCGTTGATGAAGATACCTCTATATTTCACAGTAGGCTCTTTAGATATATATTTATCTACTTTCAGGTGTAACTGATCCTTCTTTACAATGGGAGCGTCTGCCCACCAGTACCAGGGAGATACACCGATAGTCCTCGACACAGACAACAATCCGTAAGCAGCACCTCTGCGGTCGCTACCCACAATAACCAATGCCTTGTCTACACCAGGAAGCGGATTACGAACGAGCTGTACCAGATAGCTTTCCCAACGATTCTTCAAAGGTTCCACATCCAGTTTCTTCTTTGCAATCATCTGGTCAATCCATTCATTATGCCCCAAGGTTCCGACAATAATACAATTCTTCTGAGGAGCTTCCTTGGTAGTAGCAACGCCTAGGATTTGTCCACTCACCTCTTTCACATCATTCGCAAATAGTCCCGCCGTTGTTTTTACAACTTCAAAATCTTGTGCGTCATAGTACACACAGGCTTTATCCTTCTTGCCTACGAGACTGAATACGTTGGATCCACTACTATTTTGCGATAGCGAAACCTGAGCCAACGCCACTGAAGAACTCAGCAGCAACATGCCTCCTAATAAAACAGATTTAAAAATACTCATGGTTTATTTATTGATAATTTATAAGTTACTTCTCCATCAGGGCAACCACACACCAAAGGTAAGGTCCTTGTGCATGAAAATCACCGGTACGGCGCGGACGGTCATAATAGTATTGCTTGTCGTTCTTCTTGTTGGTACCGACACAGATTTCTCTCACCTGATTTTTTTCGGTAAGGTAAGTCACCAAAGCCATCCATGCCTTGCGGGCTGCCGGAGCATATTCTTTGGCATCCAACCATCCGTTCTTTACCCCCGTAATAAAAGCGAAAGTAAACATGGCAGAACCCGATGTTTCAGTCCAGCATTCAGGATCATCGAGCAACTGATTCCACAGACCTTCCGGGTTCTGATATTCCTTCAGACTTTTCATCATAGTCAGGTAACCTTCCATAATGCGGGGACGGTCTTTGTGCTTCTTGGGCAAATAACGAAGTAATTCTGCCATACCTGCTGCCATCCATCCGTTTCCGCGTCCCCAATAGAAAGGCACATCCGGTGCATGATAGAAGAGACCGTTGGGACGTTGCAATTCATCCAGATACATCACCATCTCTTTGGCTGCACGATCTATATATTTGCTATCATTGGTCACTTTGTAGGCATGTGTCTGTACAATGGTAATCATGTACATATCGTCAATCCAAAGACGTGTTTGCCACGAATAGCCCTTCTCTGCCCATTCCTTCTCACTTGGTTTGGCATCTTCGGGAACTTCCCATTGGGTATCGGCATAAGGCAATCCCAGTTCTTTGTAGCGTTCATCCTTCGTCACCCAATAAAGCTCCAGAGGCAAACTTCCGAACATATTCAGATCGACATGATTCTTGATGGGCAACAACTCCTTTTCGGTAGTAAACAGATGCTCAAATCTGGCTTGCAAAAGTTTGATGAGCGCTTTGTCTTTGGCCGCCGCTGCATATTTAAGAGAACCGTTCCAATAGAAGGTTTCAGGATAACCAATCCATTTTCCGGCATGCAATGCATGTTTCTCGGTTACAAAACGGTAGGCAATACGTCTGCCGATTTCATCGGGAGTATACCCTTCGGGAAAATTCTTCAGAAGACTAGTCTGAGCGATTAGCAACTGGAAAGATGATAATAAAAATAATAATGCGAATACTTTCTTGTACATAACAATTTGAATTCTATCTATTAAACATTACAATAATTTACTTTCTCTGGAATATCCGTTGATATTACTTCACTTTCGATAGTTTCTTGGTGTCGTCGCACACGGCTACCGCCACTTTGGAGTCTGCACAGCCGTAATAAAGATATAGCTTCTTCTTATAATAGGCCAATCCTTCGATAAACACGGTTCCGTCCTTATACTGCCCACTCTTCTCAAAAGAAGCTTCGGGCATGAAAAAAGGCTTGTCTAAACGCCCCAATACTTTATAAGGATCTTTGGAATCAAGCAGGAGCTGACCAGCACAATAAGCACCTGCCGGATAATTTGCATCGCCTCTCTTTTTATCATTCTTACCATTATACATCAATACGATGCCTTGTTTGGTACGAATAGCAGGAGGACCACATTCAGTCATCTGGCTGTCGAAGTATCCGTTACGCGGCCTGGCTATTTTCAACAATTCGTTGTTCTCATCCAGCACAGGATACCAGTCTGTAAGATTGTCGGAAGTAGCTGCATGCACGGCATATTCTCCCCAATACATGAAGTACTTACCATCTACTTTATCGATAATCAGTTTCCCACCTTTCACCTTAGTAAGCATAGAGGCTGACTTGGTAGCAATTCTGGCGAAACGCCCGTCATACGCTTTTTCAAAAGCAAGACCGTGCTTGGTCCAGTTCTTCAAGTCTCTGGAGGTAGCTACCGCAAGACGGGGAGTCTTCCGGTTCCACGCCGTATAAAGCATCACGTATAATCCGTCTTCAGTCATTGCCACTCGCGGATCTTCACAACCACCCGGACACTCTATACTCTCAAATTCATCTCCACCGGGGAAAAGTACCGGGCTGTCGAATCTCTTCATAGTTACTCCATCCACGCTTTCGGCATACCCGATACGGGAAGTTCTCTTCCCGATGCCTTGTGCCGAGTTATCTTCAGCACGATAGAGCACGACAATCTTTCCATCTTTCACGGTGGCAGCAGGATTGAAAATATCACTTTCCTCCCACCTTACCTGTTCCTTTCGCATCGGACAATAGAAAGAGGTAGGCTGTGGAGTGAGTACAGGATTGACACCTTCAGGACGATGAAATGGGCCAATTACCCAGTTCTCCTGTTCTTTCTTATCGGTATCATCTGAAGAAGGCAGAGTAGAAAAACTACTCAATGACAGCACTCCTATCAAACCGACTATGAGTTTTAACTTCATCTTAATATCTATGTTTTGCATGGTTAAAGTTATCGTTTTATTGACGAATATGTTTATAAATCTCGGTCAATACTTCCAATCTGGTTGTTTTTCCGGGAACAGCCCGGGGCTTAAACCCACATAATGTATTCCAGTCCTGCAATGTCTTTTCATCGACCGTTCCTTGCAAATCCGCATCCCATCCGGGCAAATACCCCCTCAATCCCATATATTGAGCTAAATGGAAATCAGGGTCTCCCGGACGCAAGTCACGAAAATAAATCAGCGTTGCTTTCTGATCGATCAGCAGATCCTGCAACATGGACATATCCACATCCTGCACAGCCACTTTACAATCAATAGCCAGTGAAGCAGCGATACCTGCCGCCTGCCCCAATGCCATCCAACATGGCTCCATACGCAATGTGGAGAATCCGATATGCGAACCGGATACAGGTACAGGTAATAGCAGATTATCTACATTCCGGGGTAGAATCACGCCCAAGGGCACCGTATACACTGCTGTAGGGTAGCTGATGAATCCATCCAAATGTACTCTTCCGGCTTCCCGCTTTCTGGCAGCATGCGAATCGAGTGCATAATGGCTGGCTGTCACGCTACTGCCATGCAAAGGCGGGCGTTTGCCCGGTGCAGTGGGTAAAGCGTCCTTAGCAGTAAAGAAGTAAACTCCTTCAAAGCGTCTTCCTTCACGTACATAGACCTGGCGGGGAAAATATTCATTATCCTGATATTCGTCTTTAGCCAATCCCCATTCTAGCATTGCTTTACGGAAATGCTCCGGCAATTCCGGATCATTCTGGGCAAACCAGAATAAACCCAATGTATAATCTTTCAGACGTTTGGCAAACTTATCCCTCCACTCCCAGGAAGAAGTAGGCCAAGGCCAGTTCTCTTCCGGCAGATCAGTAGAGATAAATGCAGCATGCTGATTATTGCCATCTGTCTTCTGATTAGGCAGTTTCACGATACTGCTCAGTTTTCTGATTCCCCAACTGTCTCCTGGAAGTTTAGTCTGGTTGCCGCCAGCAATATGACGACGGTTTTCTTCCATCATTTCACCGGTCACTTTCAGCATGGCCCGTTGAGTATTCTTTCCGGTCCATACATCTTCAATCAGTGAAACATATTCGTTCCTGTTATACGATGCCGGCTTCGGAAAGAGAATACGATTATCAGGATCATTAGTCAGGCAAAGGCGATAGTTATATGCCTGGACTGCATTATCAGACTCTCCTGTGCTGCCACTGGCTGGCTGGCTTTTCCAGTATTCATAGGTTCTTCCAGCTCCGGGTTCTCCGAATTCGGCTTTGCTTTCCCTACCTACTCGGAAAGGCACACCTGCCGCAGCACCCAGATCACCTTCATAAGTGGCATCCACAAAGATGTCACCCTGATAAAGTTCTTTCTCTCCATTTTCACGATTCAGTATACAGATGCTTTCAATGCGCCCGTTTCTGAGAGTGATATTCTGATCTTCAGCATCGAACTGCCGCATAAGAAGCACGGTAATCTTATCCTTATGTTCGTTCAGCATATCCTGATAGATAGAGGCTGCAACAGACGGTTCGAAATGAAAGCCGTCACTGCAATCCTTCAGCTGCTGAGAGTTCTTTCCATACCGTTCTGTATAGTATTGCTTGATTCTGGAAGTAAACTCCATGAACAGACCGGTAGTTGCCTCCCGGGTAGCAATATCAGTAGCTCCCAGTCCGTTGGCCGGAAGTCCTCCAATATGTTGGGTACGTTCCAAAATAACCGAGGTCTTGCCTTGCCGGGCCGCTGCAATCGCCGCCATTATGCCACCGGGATTACCGCCTACCACCACAATATCAAAATGATTTTGAGCGGATATCCCCCAGCTGAACAGCAACAGAACAGTAAGAATATGGAATCTATTCACGTTATTTTTTTATTTGAGTTTATACTTCTGAGTAGTTACATTCCAACCCTTCAATACCAAAACAGCTCCCTCAGTCAACTTTTCTTCCGCCGTTTCAATGGTGACAGTTTTCTTTTCACCCGGAACCAGAGAGAAAAAGTTATCCGAATAGAACGACGGGCGTATCGGACTCATCTTAGAATTGAGGAATTGCAACTGATTAAAGAAAGCGATACCACCGGAGGTATTCTTCAATGTAATGTCTACGAAATAGCGACCATTTGCCTGACGCGCTTTATAGGAGAGCTTCACATTAGCCGCTTTCAGCTTACTCAAGTCTTCAAATCCTGAAGATGCAGGACCGGTCAGAGTCTTACTGCCTTCATACTTATCATTTGATCTCCAATAAAAGTTGGAAGAAACGTCTTTACCCTTCTCATCCTTCAGCACCAGCTTGATAAAGTGAACCTGAGAGATGTTTTCAGGAAAACGGATGGTCAGTACATCATTGGCTACTCCATCTTCCGGAAGATTCACGGAAGCTGATTCTTCATATACCTTCCGGCTATTGATATCATATACCCATGCTATCACTTTGTAATTATTAAAAGAGCGATAATAATCGTTCACCACAGATACTGTATTCTTCAGATAATCGAACTGGGCATGTAGTGGCTCCAATGAATTGGCTGTATGGTACAAAGAAGCAGTGGGTTCCAAAGACCAATCCCACATACGGGAAGATACCTGACGCATGGAGCAGTTATGATACCAAAACAAGAGTCCGGAACAGAAACGGTCACCATAATCCAACTTATTGTAATTCCACACTTCCCAGATACTCTTTGAGTTAATGGCACCCAACAATTGTCCTTTCTGAGCAAACTCATCAATAGAGGATGACTTTCCATAGTTGTTCACCAAATCAGTATACATGGTAGTCATTAAGTGGAAACCATTTCCATCCAGATAATCCCACACCTCTTTATTGATAGGCCAGAGATCTTTTTCATCCATCATCTCACGAAGAATCTCCACTGTGGGAAGTGTAGGCGCACCATACTCCGGATTGAAACCATCGACACGGCTTCCACGCGGAGATGCCGTATTTTCATAATGCTGCATCGGATTCACCTGCTTATACGGACTTCCATCATGCACTCCGGCACATTCTGACTGCATCTGATATCCTCGCGTACCATCCAGTTTGTTCAATAATTCAGGGGTACCTGTAACCTCGGTACTTTCATTAGAGGCTACATAATAAGCCAGAGAAGGATGATTGCGGATACGTTTCACAGTAGATGCCACATTATCCAGATAATTGCCCTTATCGTGCGGATGGCGTGTATCACCCGTCATCCAGAATTCCTGCCATACCAGTAGTCCCATCTCATCACACAACTGGAAGAAATAATCGGATTCGGCAATTCCACCTCCCCACATGCGTAAGAGATTGACACCCGACTGACGGCTATATCGCAGTTCGGCATACGCACGCTCGTCAGAAGTTCTCAACATAGCTTCCGGTATCCAGTTCGTTCCACGGATAAAGAGACGCTTGCCATTGACATAAAAAACACGTGACTTATCAGGCGTATTCGTATCGGAAGTAATCTCACGAATACCGAATTTTGTTTTAACCGAGTCGCAGACTACTCCATCGATGGATACGGTCATTTTCAACTCATACAGGTTTTGAGGACCTTTGTTCACAGGCCACCACAAACGAGGAGAGTTAATCACTAATTGAGGAAATTCATCCGGAGAAAAAGACAAAATTTTCTCTTCTCCACGCAAAACTTTAAGCTTTTTCTCGAAAGTTATATTTTCACCTGTAATCTCACCTCTTACCGTACAATTAATTCCGCTAAATCCGGTAGTAGGATTTACAACTTCCACAGAAATGAACTCACGTGCCTGGTCATAACCGGGTTTACGCAGTTCAGACTTCACAAAAGGATGACGTAACGCTACTTTACCGGTAGCATAGAGAGAGATGTTTTTCCAGATCCCCGTATTACGGTCGCGGATACCATCCATGAAAGTAAAATCCCAGCCTACGGTCATCAACATAGTAGTGTTCAATCCGATATTTCCGTTTCCACCATTGTGGAACTCACCCACTGCACCCCAGGATTTGGGTTTGGCACTGCCGGGGACATCAACCGGATATACTTTTATAGCCAATGCGTTAGCCTTATCTATCTTCACAAAGTCAGTCACGTCAATATAATCCTGCATAAACATACCTTTAATAGTACTGAGCAGATTTCCATTCACCCATACTTCGGCACGATAGTTGATACCATCCACTTGCAACCAGACATGTTTTCCTTCAAATGATTTGGGAACTGTAAATTCAGTCCGGAACCAGTAGGTATAAAAGTCACGACCGGTTTCAGAGATATCCGGTATTAATTTGGATTCGATCTTATTGTTGATTCCGTAATAAGGTTCCGGATATTTCCGGTTATGTACCAATGAATTCAGAACTGTACCGGGCACAATGGCAGGCAACCAGTTCGCGGTCGGGTAATCTGACAATGATACCTTTTCTCCAGGATCTGCTACATCTCCTGCCTTTATCATTTTCCACTGATAGTCTCCATTATGGGTAATTTTCGAGTCGAGCCAGAGGCGTTCAGAGTCTCTGACATCATTTACTTTGGTTTGTCCGGTTACTACTGTCGAATAGGAAAACAACAGTACAACAAAGGTAAGGGCCTTCACCCAACTGCTTATGTTCATCTTATAAGTATAAATAGATTTTCGATATGAGATTATTAAAGTAATGCTATCTTATTCCTCCAAAAGTGCAACGGCACACCAGAGGTAAGGAGCTTGTCCATGATAATCACCTACATTTTGTTTGCGATCATAGTAATACTGTTTGTCGTTCTTCTTATTGGTACCTTCGCAAACAGATTTCACATTATCATTTTCATCTATGTATTTCACCATAGCCATCCATGCTTTGCGGGCAGCGGGTGCATATTCCTTGGCATCCAACCAGCCATTCTTCACTCCTTTAATGAAAGCAAAGGTAAACATGGCAGATCCCGAGGTTTCGAGCCAACAATCGGGATGGTCCAGCAACTGATGCCACAAACCGTTTGAAGACTGATATTTCTTCAGACTTTTCATCATGGTACGGTAACCGTGCAGAATACGTGGACGATATTCACTGTCTTCGGGCAAGCTGCTCAACAATTCAGCCATACCGGCAGCCATCCATCCATTACCTCTTCCCCAATAGAAAGGAACATCCGGAGCATGATAGAAAAGGCCATTCGGACATTGCAGTTCGTCCAGATACATCACCATCTCTCTTGCAGCACGATCTATATATTTACGATCACCGGTAACTCTGTAAGCCTGAGTCTGCACAATAGTAATCATGTACATATCGTCAATCCACAAACGGGTCTGCCAGGAATAACCTTTCCGATCCCATTCTCTTTCTTTCGGTTTGGCGTTTGCAGGGAGTTGCCATTGAGTATCGGCATAAGGAAGACCCAAATCCAGATAGCGTTGGTCCTTTGTAATCTTATACAGTTCCAAAGGTAAGCTACCGAACATATTTACATCCACATGATTCATGATAGGCAATAAAGCCTTTTCTGTTGTGAACAGAAGTTCAAATCTGTTCTGCAAAAGCTTCACAAGCTCCTGATCATTGGTAAGTGCAGCAAACTTTAACCCTCCATTCCAGGTAAAAGTTTCCGGATAACTAATCCACTTTCCAATATGAAGCATGTGCTTTCCATCTACAAAATGATATGCAAGACGTTTACCGACTTCTTTAGGAGTATATCCCTCAGGAAAATCGGTCAATAAACTTGTTTGAGCGAACACGAACTGAAAAGGAAGTAAAAACAGCAATAATAACGACTTCTTACACATAAGGTTAATTCTTTATTTATTAGACATTAAGAAACACATAATTGTTATCATGGTATAATCTCTTATGAGACGGTTACAAAGATAGCGCACAGTATCTTCTCAATACGAAATAAGCATTCCAATAAATAGAAAAAACATCTCAAAATCGCATAAAAGCCACAATTTTATTCCAAATAAAGCCACTAAATATCAGTCATCAATGAATTTGTTCACTCCGTCATCCTGAGCTTGCTGAAAAATCTCATTTCTTTGCACAAGTTACTTCTTACTTACTTTAGTCGGAGCGTCCGGAACATCCGGTGCATGAGTTTAAACTTTCCCTGCAATTAGTTGTATAGATAGGACGTGCAGCATCTATATATCGGACGTATTGCATCTATATATCCAATGTGTTGCATCTATATATCCAATACGTTGTATCTATATATCCAACGCCACCGACATATAGATGCAAAACGAACAGAAAAAAGAAAGACGTTCAAGACTTCCAATACCGATGATTTAACTCATACACCGAAAATTCCGGATGCCCCCTTTAGCCGGCAAAATCCTTCGGAAGTACCCCAAATTGCTTCAGGAAGCATTTAGAGAAATAAGAAGAAGAATTGAACCCGACCATATAACAGATTTCATTGATACGGCTCTCACCTTCTTTCAATAATTGGGCGGCACGCTTCAAACGTTCTATGCGTAAATACTCATTGGGACTCAAGTCTAATACTCCCTTCATCTTACGATAGAAACTGGAACGACTCATATTCAGGCTCTCTGCCATATCATCCATACTGAATTCCTGGTTTGACAGGTTAGAAAGAATTATTTCGTTCAGCTTCTTGATAAATTCTTCATCAGCCTTAGTCAATGCCATTGTATTGACCGCAACAAAAGGAGATTTAGCAAAATCCCTGCGAAGCTTCTCCCGGTTATTTATCAGATTGGAAACCACAGCCAGGAGATATTCCGGTGAAAAAGGCTTTTCAATATAAGAGTCCGCTCCCAGTTCCATTCCCTCAATTTTAGACTGGATATTTGTCTTTGCAGTTAAAAGTATAATAGGAATATGGCTATAACCTACATTCGATTTTATAGTCTTGCAAAGTTCAAAACCATCCATCAACGGCATAACGACATCACTCACCACCAGATTTACGAAATTACTATCCAAAGCTTCCAAAGCCTCTTTACCATTGGTAGCGGTGATTACAGCATACTGAGACGATAACTGACGTTCGATGAAAGCGAGCATTTCCGGATTGTCTTCTACAACCAAAACCATATGTTTGCTTTCTTTCGAATGTTTCCCTTCCAATTTATCATCCGGATAGGATTCACCGGATGTTTCCGCTTGCAACTCTGCATCTTTATTCTCTACATCAGAATCCAAAGCTATGACCATATCCTGAGTGATAGGAAGTGTCAAGCGGAAAATGTTAGCTTCTTCTCCCTGAACCATGACCAAAGTACCGCGATGGAGCTCTGCCAACGAACGGGAAAGAGCCAAACCGATACCCGCGCCTGTAGTAACCTTTCCCTCTTCCTTCTGGCTAAAACGGACAAAAGGCTGAAAGATCTCCTCTTTCATCTCATCAGGAATGATTACTCCGTCGTTCTTAGTCACCACATAGAAAGCCTGCTTTTCCTGATCTACCTCCAGCTTTATATGCATATAACTATCAGCATACTTCATTCCATTATTTAAAAGATTACTTATAATCTTCGTAAAAGCTTCACGGTTGACATGCGCACAGAAGTTTTCATCCGGCAACTCCAATGTAAAGTCGAGACCTTTCTGGCGCGAAAGAGAACTAAATCGCATATAAGTCTCTCTCAAAACATTAGTAATATCACATTTGGTAAAGTTCAGACTGTATCCCTGACTCTCTACCTTTCTGAAATCCAGAAGTTGGTTCGTCAGGTTCAGCAACCTTTCCGTATTATGCTGCATGATATTCAGATCCTCATGAGTTTCCGGATCCAGATGCTTTTTCAGAATGATATTCTCCAAAGGTCCTTTTATCAATGTCAGCGGAGTGCGGATTTCATGTGCTACATTCGTAAAGAAATCTATCTTGGCATTATAAATCTCACGTTCTTTTTCCTGTTCGAACTTCTCAAGCTGACGACGGTGCTGCCTGCTGCTACGTTGCTTGAAATACCAGAAAGTATATACAAAGCAAACAATAAACAACAATAAATAAATGCAATAAGCCCAGATGGACAGATAAAAAGGAGGACGGATATGGATATATAACAACTGTTCTTCAGGTCCCCAAATACCATCACTATTGGATGCTTTCACACGAAACTGATAATCACCATGCCACAGATTGGAATAAGTCACAATAGGGCTTTCCCCCACAGTTATCCAGTCCTTATCAAAGCCATCCAATCTGTACATCAATTTATTCATTTTCGGCACCTGATAACCCAGGGCTGCAATACGGAAGGAAAATGAGTTCTGATTAGCCTGAAGGGCAATGCTGTCCGAGAAAGTAATGCTCTTATCAAGAGGAGTACTCTCTTCATCGGCACGAACTTCTTTATTAAACAGCATAAAATCGGTAATCACCACCGGCGGCAGGTTCTTATTCTCTGTAAATGTCTTAGGATTAAATACAATAAATCCATCAATACTACCCAGATAAATATTACCGGCTTCATCCTTATAGCTGGAACGATAGTTAAATTGATCGCCAAGCAATCCATTGGCCGTAGTATATCCCTTCACCTGTTTAGTTACAGGGTTAAAACGTACCAACCCACTATTCGTAGTCAACCAGAACAGACCCTCCGCATCTTCTACGATCTGGTAAACGACATCATTAGGCAATCCGTTGGATGAATTATAGCTGGTAAAAGTCTCCGTTTCAGGATGAAACAGACAGAAACCACCTCCCTGCGTAGTCAGCCAGATCTGACGATGGGAATCTTCAAAAATACTCAAAACCTTATCATAAGGAAGGCTCTCTTGATTACCCTCATTGTGCACATAGTTTTTCCATCTCTTTTCATTCACATTATAGCAATAAGCGCCATTCGCATAGGTTGCCAGCCACAGGTTACCGCCCGAATCCTCCTTTATATCATATACAAACCTGCCTGCCAGTTCTGTAATCCTTTCAAAATCATCCGTTTGCCCATTGTATTTTAACAGACCGAACATCGTTCCCAAATAAATATCACCAGTCGTTGTTCTGCAAATAGCAAAGATGCTGTTATCAATTAATGAACGCGGAGAATCATTTTTCTGGTAGGTTTTCAGGATATTACCGGTATTAGTATCTACAATTTTCAAACCTTTAGAGAAAGTTCCAACCCACAACTTATCACCCACCATACAGAGCCCATGAATATTCGTAAATCCAGAACTAGGTGCAAAGAATGAGAAGGTCTTGGTACTCGGATCAAAACGGTTCAAGCCACCATCTTCGGTACCAATCCATAATATGCCCTTATTATCCTGACAAAACTCACGGACCCGCTTACCTTGCAAATTATTGTCCCCATCTTTCGGATAATACTTCTCAAAATAAGTATAGGATTTCGGATAATAATCTACTCCTCCAAAATATGAACCTACCCAGATACCACTTTCACGATCCTCGCACAACGAATAAACGGCATTATCGGACAACGAATAAGGATCATCCTTAGAACTATGCAGATGCACATACTTGTCCGTACGAAGATTGTAGATATAAACTCCCGATTCAGCCCCTATCCACAGTTCATTATCCGAATTTACCAACAGGTCACGGCTATATACCATTTCACCGGTTTCATCCATCAACAGCAAATTTCTCAGGTTACCGGAAGTCAGATTCAACTCCTGCACTCCCTTTCTTATGGAACTTATATAGATGCAATTATACGCTCCCGGAACTATCTTCATGATAACATCATCCTTAAAAACCTCATCACTATCCTTCGGGGAAAGATAAGGGTGAAGCGTTTTTAAATTATCCTTGGAATAGAACAGACCATTGCCATAAAATCCTACCCAGATTGTTCCACTATTATCAAAAGCAACGCTCTGTACATTGGCTGAGAACTCATTCAATGTATAATTATGAAGTTGGCCTTTTTGCGGCTCATAACAGAAGAGTCCCTGTGTTTCGACCGCTATCCATACCCGGCCCTGTTTATCTCCCGAAATAGCGGAAACAGTCCGTTCTATCTTTGTATTTTCCCCACTCAGACGGTCAAATGGAATAAAATTCTCCTGGTCAGAATAATAAATATACACCCCGGCATCTGTACCAACCCAGATATTCCCTTTATTGTCCTGATAAAGACAAGTCACGAAATTGTTTCCCAAACTATGATTATCAGTCATATCACGCTTAAAGTTCCGGAATGACATCCCATCGTATCGGCTCAGACCACCCTTGGTACCAAACCACATAAATCCCATCTTGTCCTGTATAATTGCATTGACTGTAGTCTGGGATAACCCATCCTGAATACTGAGGTTTTTGAAATAGTAATGTTCATCTGCTGCTTGTGCCCAGCAAATGATATAGCAAAGAAAACTAATAAGGGCTATTATTCTTTTCTTCATTTTCGTGCTTTTTATAGATTCATACGTCAAATATAGCCCAATTTGGCGATAAACAATAAAAGAAACATTTCAATAAATAGAAATATCGTCCCTTTAAGATTTAAGAGAATCAATCAAACAACGGCTTATAACAGAACTTCGATAAAAATGGCCCTTTTCATCGAAGTTCTGTGACTCAAAACAATCCTCATTCCACAAGTTTAGGGGTTATATACTCTTCACTAATTCTCATGCGGTCCACTCCATCGACATTTTCAAACGAAACTTCTCCGATGTACATGGCACGCGGATGAATGTTATCCTTATCTTTATGAGCATGATAGACTATGCGAAGCTTGCCGGCTTTATCCGTAAACATAGCACTATGCCCCACTCCAACCAGCTTACCGGGCTTTTGCAATAAAGGGTTTTCATCATACTTCGTCCATGTACCCATCAGATCGGTAGCCGTAGCACAGCCTACACCATAAAATGGACTTTCATAACTGTTAGCCGAATAAGACATATAATAAATCCCATTATGTTTAAGAATATAGGAACCTTCATTCACGCGAGGCAAGACTTTCTCCCATTCCTGAGTTACATGGAGGCAAGGATGCATTGTCTCTTTCTTGATAGTAATCAAATCCTTTTCCAACTCTGCTATCCAAATGTTGTTACCGTCATTGAAACGTACAAAAGATAAATAGGGCGTACCGTTATCATCTATAAACAGAGAATTGTCAATACACTTCTCATCAGCAATCATCGGCTCCTTCTTATCCTGAACAAACGGTCCCGTGGGAGAGTCCGCAACCGCTACACAGATATGTTCATCTGCCGAATAATACATATAGAATTTCCCATTTACAAAATAAATCTCAGGAGCCCAAAACCAACGGTCCGCCCAGGAATCTTCCTTATTCAATGCCAACCCTCCATACTTCCAGGTCAGCAAGTCATCGGAGGTGTAAAATTCAATTCCTTTATTCGAATGCGTACCATAGGCATAGTATACTCCATCGTGCAGCAAAATGAACGGATCGCCCAAAGGCACAGGCGTTTCAGTGGCATTGACAACAGCATTGTCAGCACTCTTTTTAGAGGAACATTGACAAGATGCCAATGTTCCAAACATAAACAAACAGACAAGAAATAAATTCTTTTTCATACAATTCTATTTCGATAATACTCTATTGACACAACCTGAATACATTCTTCATTAGTCAGTAAAATGATAGTTATAGGGGTTCCGCTTAAAATGATAACGGTGTCTTGGCAATGGCAACGGGTCCTGCAAACGCAATTCCCAGGCCAACAATTTTGTCAGCAACTCGCTCTGCTTATCTATCAACTTGGGATTTCCAAATAAATTATTAATTTCATACGGATCTTTCTTCAAATTGTACAGTTCCCCTTTTCCATAACTATTCATAATCAGTTTCCAGTCACCCATACGTACCATTCGGGAAGTTCCACTTTGAGTCCATGTATTCAGTTCGTCAAAATGAGCCACTTTATTGGGGCCCAGTGCACCTTCCTGCTCGAAAGTCAAGTTATCGTCCAAAGGAACATCCTCTCCGCCAAAACCTAACTGTACAACAACGCTTGAGAACTCTTCTTTCGGATATTCTTTACCCGTCAACATAGGCCATAAACTCCGTCCCTGAACACCTACCGGTATTGAATCACCTATCGCAGTACAGAAAGTAGGAAAAAGATCGGCCAACGAAACATGCGCATCTAGAGCCTTAGGTTGCTTCTTTATCTGATAGCCTGCCCAAACCATCGGTATTCTGGTTAGAGACTCAGACAAGCCTACCCCCTTACGAATTAGTCCGTATTCACCGCAATAATCTCCATGATCGGACAGGACAACGATGATCGTTTTCTCAAATAACCCCTTTTCCTTCAGATCCTCAACCAAACGTTTGATCTGATCATCAATGAGACGAATCATTCCCATATAATTCCCACGCAACCGAGGCAGGTCTCTTTCAAGATCAGGACAAGAAGCGTCTTCCAGCTCCGCCAGAATCTGATACTTTTCTCCCTTCTTTAATACATCCTTACGTGAAGTCTTCACAGCCGGAATCTTATCCGGTGCAAACATTGAGTAATAAGGTTCACAGACCTGATACGGATTATGCGGTTCAGGGAATGATACCCATACAAAGAACGGATTGTCCTTCTGGCTGTCTATCCATTCTATGGCCTCATCCACAATTCTCGTGGGCTGCTGATCTTTCAAAGGTATAGGCGAAGGTTCCAGATACTGCCCGACTGCCTCTTTAAAGAATTTGGAAATAGCACGCTCTCCCTCCGTCACCGGCTTATTCTTCCCCCAGTGGGAATATTCAGACCAGAAATCCATATCCTTTGAGTTCAGATAAGCATGATTTTTGCCTACCAAAGCTGTCTTATAATGATTCTCCTTCAGAACGGTTACCAAGTCTTTCGCATAATTAATGTCACGCACATTGTGATTGGTACGTACATGAGTTGCAGTTGGAAAACGGCCGGTAAACATGGAACAACGTGCAGGAGTACTGGCCGGCATAACCGTATATGCTTTATCGAACCAAGCGTTCTGATGTGCCAATTCATCAACAAATGGAGTAATATCCATAGGAAAACCTTCGCGTCCACACAAATCGGCACGTTGCTGGTCTGTCATTATCACTACGATATTAGGTTTGTCTGTCTGTGCAAACAAAGACAAACCTATTCCCTGGAGAACGATTCCCGAAAAAAGATGCTTTCTAAAATTCATAACTATCTGATTTTAATTAATAACCATATAAAAAAACGACACATACTCCATAACCCCTATAAAGAGATTATGAAGTATGCAGAGACTCAATCATATCAATCCCAACCCGGATTCTGCACCATATTAGGATTCATTTGCATTTCTCTCGCCGGTATCGGAAGACTCCAGTAATGATCTCCTCCCCAGGCATAATTATTAGTTCTGGTTCCCCATATCTGGGTCATACCGTTCATTTTGCCTTCCTTATCCTTATAGAACTTCAGATCTTTCCAGGTCCTCCAACGAATCTCATCGAAATAAATCACGTCTTCACCTATTAATTCCCAATGGCGTTCGTTCATGATACGCTGGTGCATATCTGTTTTTCCTGTAACCTGAGTAAATTCATTGGTTCCTAGTAACTGGGCTCCTGCCCTTTCGCGCACTTCATTCACTTTGCTTATAGCTCCCGGAAGATCATTCAATTCATTCAATGCCTCCGCCCAATTCAACAGAACATCCGCATAACGGATAAACGGCAAATCCAATTCAGAATATATGTTCGGTAACTCTAATCCTTCACCTACAAACTTACGATTTAAGTAATAGAACTTCAAACTTGTATCTGTTTTCAAATCTCCGTATGTGGTATAAGAACGGAAAGGATAACGCATCACATACTCTTTAGGAGTTCCTTCAACCCCACCAAGAAAAGAAGCATAGGGAGTTATAACAGACATTGCCATTCTCGGATCACGGTTTTCATAAGCTTTTTTAATCCTCTCCTCGTTACCGGAAGCATCATATTGGGACATATCAGCTCCCGCAGCTACTGCGTTCTTTCTTTCAGTTTCCGTGATGTTATTCCGCAGGAAATACACCATACGCTTATCAATGCCCATATCATTATATCCGGGGATAATGTCATCCCAATTGAACTTACTACCGTCTCTATTTTCGTAAGACTCGGCAAACTGCGGGTTTATAATATAATTATTCCATCCCAATCCATTGCCTGAAGGGTCAGGCGGCAAGCATCTGTTACCGAAACCTCTGTTCTTTTTCTGCGTATAATCCGGATGGTCCAGACATTGCAAAGAGAATATCATTTCATCGCAACGCTCATTTTCCACCTTAAACAGCTTCTTGTACGACTCCTCACCCGCACCTTTATAGAGTGTATATCCACAATCCTTTACTGCCTGAAAATCATCAGCTGCTTTTTTCCACTCTTTCATCCACAGATACACCTTACCTCTTAAAGCATAGGCTGCACCTTTCGTAATATGCCCGTAATTGGCATCATCCGAACTGTATTTATCCGGCAGATTCGGATTATTGATACAGGAAGTCAGATCATCCACTATATACCCCCAGACTTCATCCTGAGTGGAACGTGCCAGTTTTGCCTCATCAATATCCTTAATCGGATCCTTATAGTAAGGAACTCCATTATACAAGATATTCAGCCTGTAATACCACCAGCAACGCAGAAACATACATTCTGAAATATAGCGGCTTCTTTTATTCTCATCAAATCCCTCGACCGTAGGCAGATTGCCAATCACATCATTTGCCTTGATAATTCCCTTGTAGAATCTCTGCCAGGGAGCAGAACTTCCCTTAACAGAGCTCGGAGAATTTGTCGCGAATAAGAAATTAAAAGTAGGAGCTATACCTATACCGTAGTCCATAGTACTGGACCATATATCAAACCATCCGTTGGCAACATCGCTATAATCCACATACAGTTGATTATACACACCCGCTATCGTCTGTTCCGCCAAGGTAGGAGTCGACCATACATTCCCTTCCGCCGGCTTTCCATTGGGTGACAAATCCATATCTACGCAACCTGCGGTTGACATTCCCACAAGGACCACTGCGGCCATTGTTTTCATCAGACTTCTTCCTCTGTTTATATTAATCTTGTTCATATCATTTAATTTTAGAAAGTAACATTTACACCAAAAGCATATTGTCTCATAGGAGCATAACCCACTCCACTCATCATCTCAGGATCAATGCCTTTGAACTTAGTAATCGTCAGCAGATTCTCTCCCGAAACATAGAAACGCACATTTTGCATACATACCTTCTGTACCCAATCTTTAGGGAGCGTGTAGCCGACAGTCAGATTCTTCAACTTCAGATAATTGCCATTATGCAAAATATGCTGCCCGGATGCACTTACCTGAGCCGCTTTATCCATGGTCAGACGGGGATTCGCCGAAGTAAGGTTTGTCCGCGGGTCATTCGGATTCTCAGGATCATAAAAGTAATGGTCATAAGCCACATCTTTACCCATTCCATATCCAAACCAGGTTATACTGCTATTCTCACCAGACTGATACCAGTTGATTTTGAATCCGGCAGCACCAGCCCAGTTCATAGAGAAGTCAATGCCTTTCCATGACAGATTTGTCTGGAAGCCAAAGTAATACTTCGGTGTTTTAGAATAGCCCTGGAAATCCTTGTCATCGTCGTCACCATAAATGCCGTCTCCATCCAAGTCTGCATAAATGATATCACCATACCAGATATTACTCTTGCCGATTCCCTGTTTCGGATAGAACTTATATCCGGCATCCGTCATGGCCTGCAACCATTTCATATCATCTTCCGTACGGATCATTCCGTCAGAAGGCCCTCCTTTTGGATTTACCGTACCATCGGCATTAAAATAGTTTCTATCGCCTTTATATACGTTCAGCACATAAAATTCATTGATCATGTGTCCTTCCAAAACACGCTGTAAGTCTCCTGTTGAAACCTCACCCAGATTGGTATAATAAGTGGAACTACCATCCGCATTCTGCTGCCATCCGCGAACAAGTTCTCCTTTGTATTTGGTTACTTCATTCTTGTTGCAAGAGAAGTTTCCGGATATGCCGTACGAGACAGAACCGATCCGATCATTCCAACCTAAGGTTATTTCAAGCCCCTTATTAGTAACCTCTGCGATATTCTGGCGGGGAGAACTGAACCCCGACAAAGTAGGTGACAAAGTCGGATTATACAAAATACCATCCGTCAACTTATTATAAACCTCCACTGTTCCACTCAAACGGTTTTTCAGCATAGAAAAATCGAGCCCCAAGTTGGTTACCGTAGTTGTCTCCCATTCCAGGTTGTAGTTAGAAAAGCTTCCCATACCCAACCCGGGGACCTCCTTGTTACCAAAGGCATAATGGGGAGCCGTAGCATAAACAGCCTGCCATTCATAGTTACCGATTGAGTTATTTCCGAGTTGTCCCCAGGAAACGCGTAGCTTCAGGTTATCGAGCCAATTCAGCTTCTTCATGAATTTCTCTTCCGACAAACGCCATCCTGCCGAGAAGGATGGGAATATACCCCAGCGGTTCTCCGGAGAAAAACGGGAGGAACCGTCATAACGGACATTCGCCTCAAATAAGTAGCGGGAATCATACGTATAAGTAACACGGCCAAAGACAGAACGGGATGAAAATTCTGTAGTGCTTCCGTCGATATAATCAGGTTCCGTCAATGCGTCAAAGTCTGTAAGACTGGTATCAAGCATCCCTTTCTTACTAATATCGGTAGTACGTGCCCATTTACGGAATTCCTCATAGCCCACTAAGGCTGCCACATCGTGTTTACCTTTGAAAATCTGTCCCCAGTTTAAGGTGGTAGTATTTTTCCAGCTCTGATTCCCATCAATATAATATTTCACAGGATACTCTGCAAGCAATTCGGAAGTAGGAGGAACATTCATCGTTTCTCCACGCTGGAATGAAAATCTTTCCTGATAATCGGAATAATGCCACAGATTCTCCTGCCGATAATGATCGTAGTAGAAGTTAGAAGTCAAATGGAAATTCTTAAGGAAATCAATCTTAATATAAGGGTTTACAAAGAATTTCGTTGTTTTATAAGAGCCTCCCGCACTATTCAGATAATAAACCGGATTGTTGACTACCGGATCTTCTTCGAGGGCTTCGGGAGCTCCATATTTCCCATCGTAATACGGATAGGTTCCCGGTGTGCTTTTCTGCATTTGCAAACCATTCAGATCATCAACATTATTTCTTTCCTGATCGACATGATACCCCCATGCATTCAGTCCCACAGCTAGGAAACTGGCGACCTGCGACTCCAGATTACTGCGCATATAATATTTCTTCATTCCTGAATTTACCACCAGACCGGGATTATCCACGTACGTGGCATTCAGGCTATACCGGGTTTTCTTTTCCGCACCGGTAAGCGTAATAGAATGTTCCTGCATCAACTTCGGATTATACACCTCATCGTACCAGTCCGTATTTGGATAGGCCACATAATTCGGGTAGCCCGATTCGGATATTCCATTCGGATTGCTGGCCGCTGAACGCCACGTATCAATGGTAGTTTGGCTAAATACCTGTGCCTGCCCTGCATTGTCCGAAGCCTCATTGATAAATTCCATATAGTCGGCATAGTTTGAAACCATGCGAATCAGATTAGCCGGTGTATTATAGGAGAATTTTCCTGAATAGGTCACGTTGATTTTCCCGTCCGTACCTTTCTTGGTAGTCAATAGAATAACACCATTAGCACCCCGGTTACCATAAATAGCACACGAAGCGGCATCTTTCAGGATGGAAATGGAAGCGATATCATTAGGATTGACATTATTCAGCGACATCTCCATTCCATCGACCAACACCAATGGTGCAGAATCATTTAAAGTACCTGTACCGCGAATACGCAGAGTAGATGATTCCGAGTTGGGTTTACTGGATGTCTGCATCACATTCAGTCCGGCCACCATACCCGATAAAGTAGAGGCAAGCGTAGTTACGGGACGCGACAAGGTCTTATCATCAAAATTAACCGTAGCAACAGAACCCGTCAAATTCACTTTTTTCTGAGAGCCATAGCCCACCACTACCACTTCATCCAACAATTCGTTATCGGACATCATCCGGATATCCAAGACACTCTGATTGCCAACCACTATCGACTGGCTTTTATAGCCGATATACGATATCTCCAAGACATCTCCTGTAGCCACAGGCAATGAGAACTTCCCATCAACATCGGTCACCGTACCCATAGAGGCTCCTTTAACCAGAATGCTGACACCAATAAGAGCCTCTCCGGTATCTCCGTCGATTATACGTCCTGTAATGTTCCGTTCATTTTTTGTTTGATCCGCCGAAAGGACAGATACGTGCACCGTTTCATTTGCCAAAGAAGACGATCCCGCCGCATTCGCAGAAAGACTCCCCATATATATAAGCGAACACACGAGGAATTTTGTATTTACCTGCATAAGATTTAAAGTTTTAATTAAACATCATTTTCTGTTTTCCATAAGACCGGTTCTTCCTGATAGTTTCCGGATACTAACAAGCTGAATCCAGCCATTCAAAGGTAGCGCTTATGTGCTATTTCCGATAGAACGAAAAGATCATTTTATAGAATAATCGAGGCAAAAAGGTATTAGTAGCGTATCCGGCTATACCTCTGACACAGATATTATACAAACAGATCCTATCCTTGCATACAGAATACCTGAGATGTACTTGCTCCGTACCAAATCCGTAGTTTCTTCGTCCAGAAGTACCTCTGAGCGAAGAATGTACGGAGCAAGTACGGCTCAGATATCTCATTACTTCAGTTGAAAAGTTCTTTTAAAGATCAAGAATCAAACGCGGATGGAACTCCGCTTTCAGAATTTTTCGCTGACGGACATCAGCCACAAATAAACCGGTCGATAAAACTTCGCCTATAGCACCATTGTCCGTAACCACCGCTACCTCTCTTTCCCCTTCCACCGGTTTTCCATTCCGAGGATTGATGATATGTTTTCGCTCATATGAATCATTACCGGAAGTTGTGAGGCATTCATTCTGAAGAAGCAACTCCTGTGGTTCCCTCCCCTTTGGAACAGCGCCCTGTCCAAAACTGACCTTCCATCCATCAGCCAAGGGATGATGCCCCAAAGCCAATACAGAACTGTTTCCCATATTGATCAATGCATCCTTCACTTCATAATGTTGCAGTAATTTCCGTGTCTTTTCCAAAGCATACCCTTTCAGGAATCCGGAAAGGTTGATAGTCACTCCCGGTCGCAAAAAAAGAAGGGTACGCTCCTGAGGTGATAGTTGAACACAACGGATTAAATTGGGTGTATAGTCAGCCGAATGAATAGTTACATCAAAACATCCAGCAGTACGGGTATAGCAATCTACACAGAAAGTAAGCATATCATAAAGCTCGTGGCTGACCTGTTGCGGATGTATAGAAGCAGTCCGGTTCAAATATGCCAGTTCACTATCCGCATCATAATAGTTGGCCATCTTTTCTAAACGACACAGCATTTTGTACACCGCATCGACTACCGACAGCAAAACGTCCTCCCCCTGCCTGCCACACAGCATTATATCGACACGTGTATGCATGGATGGAAACCAGGCATAAAGCAAGCCACCCTGAGAAGGTGAATATTTATAAAGATGTTGAATAACGTCCGGCATTTCCAAGTCTGTGTTTCCTAAAGAAAAATGAAAGGGCAAGCCACAATTCTGCAACTCACCCTTTTCAAAGACATACTATTTATTACAACTCTTTGATCTTTATATTCTTAAACCAAACTTCATCGCCATGATCTTGCAGAAGAATGTTTCCAGACTCTGAATTACCGAAGTTAGGCCAATCTCTATACTTGCTATATGCAACCAGTGCATCCCACATCTGGTTCTGACGTGTGTATTCGATGAGCTTCACACCATTCAGCCAATGCTCTACGTGGTCACCTTTCACGATAATCGTAGCCGTATTGAAATCTTTCTTGTTGAAAGGTTTGTCTGCCGGGGCAGGAATCAAATCGTAAAGTGAACCCAATGTGCGGTTTCCTTTCACGCCCAATTTAGCATCAGGATGCTTATCATCATCAAGAATCTGAAACTCGCAACCAATAGCCGAACCGGCTCCTTTATTCATATCGGGGTTTACGAAATATTTCACTCCACTGTTAGCGCCTTCAGTAATCTTGAAATCTACTTTCAGGATAAAGTTTTTGTATTGACGGGTAGTTACGATATCGCCACCGTTAGCAGATTCAGCGCCACCACTCTTCATCACTTTCAGGATGCCGTTTTCCATTTTCCAACCCTTTTCAGGGAAAGAATTCAGTTTGGCTCCTCTCCAACCTTCTGAAGTCTTACCGTCCCAAAGGAGCGTCCAACCTTCTTTTGCTTCATTCGGAGAGATGGTATTGGGGATAACATTTATCTCCGGAGCTTTCCGATCTGTCCGGTAGCGCTCTACGTCTGTTGTACAAATGCGGATATTCTTCCAACTGACTGTTTTTCCTTCATCGGCAGCATTACCGATAGCATGTACTTGCAAAGCAATAAAACCGGCAGGGGTCATATCGTCCCAGATATTGGCACAAGGCACTCCATTGATCCAGGTAGCGATAGAATTACCTATAGCCTCGATACGGACCTTATTCCATTCATTGTTCTTAAAAGCACTTTTAGCAGCCGGATTTTGTGTCAGCGGATAAAGCCAGTTACGACGGGCCTCATCATAGATGCCACCCGACCAGGCGCGCTTGGAGGGATCAATTTCAAACTGATAGCCATGTACACGTCCTTTCTGGTAGTCTTTCTTGCTTTCACTGCGCAGCTGCACACCCGAATTCAAGCCATCATCTACTTTGAAATCAAACTCCAGGATAAAATCACCATATGTCTTCTTTGTAGCCAGAAATGTGTTAGGTGTTCCCATCTTCGAAATGCCGACAATAGCACCATCTACCACTTTGTATTCGGCTTTACCATTCAGCTTCTTCCAGCCACTCAGGTTCTTCCCATTGAAAAGCGGCTCCCAGTTTTGCGCCGAAACCACAGACGCACAAAACACAAACAAAAGCAACAAATAATTCTTTTTCATATTGATATTTCTTCTATTGATTATTTAATACTATGCAATTACAGTTTATAGAACTCGTCCCATCCTTTACGAGGCGGTACGCCGGTCAACATTGCATTCGCAAACTCATTATTTGTAATCTGCTTGGTGCGAGGATCAAAAAATATTTGCGTATTGAGACGTTGCGCAATCACTCCCAATGAGAATACCTGCCCCAGCACACCGTTAATTTCAAACGGTGAACGGGTCTTTTCCTGTCCCATACAAGCCAACAGGAAATTTTCGAAGTGATTCGACGGACTCTTAGGTACTTCCGGCAGTTTGCCTGCCATTTCCTTAGCTTTCTCTTCCGGTATTATGGAAAGTGTACTGCCATGGCTTCCACCCTTAAATATCAAATCCTTTGTATAAATAATCTTTCCGGGGTTCAGACTGGAGGCCGGCGTATCTCCCTGATTAGTTGCAGGAATATTAGGATCTAAACCGGATACACCATAACCGGCAGGGATAGGAGGAAGATTGTCCAGACCATCATACCATGTAATGTCAACCGGCGGCATACCCTTACGTTGAGAGAAACGGAACAGGATAGTGGAAGAATAAGGGAAGAAATAGTCATTATGTCCGTTGGCATATTTCATAGACACTTCGTAGGGCAATCCCAATTCCAGGAATTCATGAACCGTATCCAGGATATGCGCACCCCAATCACCCAGACAGCCCATTCCGAAATCGTACCAGCAGCGCCACTGTCCCAAATGGTAGTCTTTGTTATATTCGTGATAAGGAGTTACTCCCAACCAGGCATCCCACTCCATGTCTTTCGGCAGTTGCTGGCCGGAAGGGAACTTATAGATATTGGTATCCCATTTGTGCCAGCGACGGGGATTATTCATGTGTGCCGTTACAGCCGTTACATCCTTGATAATACCGGCATCCATCCACGCCTTGAACTGAAAATAGTTAGCTTCCGAATGCCCTTGATTACCGACCTGTGTAGCCAGGTTCGGACGTTTCAGTGCAGCTTGCATCAGCAATTCTCCTTCATAGAAAGTACGCGCCAGTGGCTTCTCCACATACACATGTTTGCCTGATGCCAAAGCCAGCATACTGATGGGGAAATGTGAATGGTCGGGAGTTGCTATGGCTACCGCATCAAAATCATTGCCCGCCTTGTCAAACATCTGACGGAAATCACGGAAGCGTTTCGCCTTAGGATACTGGTTCATCACTTTCTGGGTGTGAGCGGCTCCCATATCCACATCGCACAGAGCCACGACTTCTACCATACCGGTACGGGCAAAATCGCTTATAATCTGCTCGCCACGGTTTCCAATGCCTATATAGGCAATCTTCACTTTGTCCGTCACTTTCCTTTGCCTCGTGGAAGCACGGGCTCCCAGCACATCACCGGCTCCGAATGCCAGTCCGGCAGAAGCCATTGTCATCGTCTTCAAAAAATCTCTTCGTGTCGTCATATATCATTGGTATTAATTAAGTTACTGAATCTTGATCATCTTCAGGCCGCATCTCTTTTCTTCAAAAACAGACTTCTTATCCCATAGAACAGAATGCGCAGGATTGTCCAGAAGACATAAAGCACGCCCGAAAACGCGAGGACATAGAAAAAGGATGTCAGCATCTCCGAGAAAGGTGTCTCATAAGAAATTATGGCATACAGATTTGCCAGATTGCCTATAATGAAGCACGCCAGCAAAGTCAGCAGTTCTATCTTTTTCCGGCGGGCGGTAATGACTGTGTTTTTCATACGGCTTCAGGTGTTTTAGCTTGATGATTCAAGTAATTGATTTTATATTCATCGGGGAAGTATAGTACCCGTTCTTCCTGTAAAGCCTGATCGCCCAACAGGCAAAGCATACTTGCATAATAGCCCTCTTCGGCTATGCGTTCCGGCTGCCTACGGGTAATAACAGCCTCAACAAAAGCTTCTAATAACAAAGAAGTACCATCCGATTTAGGCCGTTCTCCCAGAATGAATTCTCCTTTGTTTTCATTGGCAGTTTCCGGTGCCCAGCTTGTTCCGGCAAAAGGTAAGGAATCAAACACTTTATTCTCCCATTCGTTAATCATCTGCAAAAATCCAGGTGCAGGAGGGACACTTTCAAAGAAGTATTTACCTTTCTCCGGTTCCACCGTCCCCAGATTACCCATGATCTGTTCTTCCAAACCATAGAATTTATTGGATATGACAGAATCAAATGTCATCTTCACTCCGTCATCGAACACATATATGCAACTTACATTATCATATACTTCCCTACCGTCTTTCCAATAGGTGATAGCCCCATGTCCCATCACTTTCTCGGGAAGCTTTTGCAGTGCCCAGCTCCCTATTTGTAGCTGATGACAAGCCAGTTCGGTCATCAGTCCTTTGGAATATTCGCGATACAGACGCCAGTTAATCAGACGTTCCAGATCAGGTGAAGGCACTTCCCGCCTCCAGTCTCCATTCCGGTTCCAGAAAGTACGGATGGCATTTATCTCACCGAAAGTGCCGGCATGAACCATTTCCATGACCTTGATGTATCGCGGATCGAAAAGACGTTGCTGTCCGGTAAAGAATATTTTGCCCGTACTGATGTGCTTACTATAAATGCGGAAACATTCTTCCATCGTAAAGCCTATGGATTTCTCACAGAACACGTGCTTGCCGGCATCAAAAGCATCCAGCACAATTTGGCAATGGGAATTAAGAGGAGTAGCTACCAGTACGGCATCAACGGTCTTATCTTCCAGTATTTTCCGGTAATCGTCATAAACTTTAGCTTTCGGAGCCAGTTCCAGTGCTTTTTCAATAGAGGGCTGATAGATATCGCACAATGCCACAATTTCTACTTTAGGATTCTGCACCAGGAAGCTCATCAAAAAACGTCCTCTTGAACCCGGACCGATGATAGCCAGACGGCACTTTTCACCGGATGTTTCTACAACTTCCGAAAAAGCAGAAAGCCAAGGGCTTGCCGATAGCAGCACTCCGGCTCCAATCATCCCTATATCTTTCAGAAACTCTCTCCTACTGATCAATATATCTTTCATAATATAATCTTTAAAATAAAGCCTATTTCCCGTCTTTTACTGAAGGCAGAACAGCGATATAAAATGACAGTCCAAAAATAGCAAAATCCTGAGATATAGAGTATAAATATTTATCCAAACAATGCGAAAATAGTACCAATCGCCCCTGTTGTCACTTTATAAAGTCCTTAGGCAGAACTCCGAACTGCTTCTGGAAGCATTTTGTGAAGTAAGAAGGGGTATTGAACCCAGTCATGTAACATACTTCATTGATCTTACATTCTCCTTCCTGCAACAGCTGTGCCGCCTTCTTCAGACGTTCCAGACGAATGTAATCATTCGGGGTCAAATCCAGTATCCCTTTTATTTTCCGGTTCAGGCTCGAACGGCTCATATTCAGCAGGCTCGCCATATCGTCAAGACAGAATTCAGGATTTTGCATATTGGCCACAACTACTTCTTTCAATGTTTTAAGAAAGGTTTCGTCTGCTTTAGTCATCGCCATACTGTTAGCTTGTACAAAAGGAGAATGAGCAAAAGAAACCCGCAACTTCTCGCGGTTACTCAACAAGTTAGACACACACACTCTTAGGTATTCCACAGAGAACGGTTTTTCTATGTAAACGTCCGCACCAAGCCTCATACCTTCTATTTTTGCCTGAAGGGTGGTTTTAGCTGTCAATAATATAATGGGAATATGACTATAATCGAGCTCCGACTTCAGATGCTCACACAGTTCCAATCCATCCATCTCGGGCATCATAATATCAGAAATAACCAGATTGACCGTATGTTCTCCCAATACTTTCAACGCTTCTATACCATTGACGGCTGTCAGCACCTGATATTCCGATGACAATTGTTTGGTCACAAACAACCGCATCTCCAAACTATCTTCTACAACCAACAGGGTATACCGGCATTGTTTACGACCGGTTTCCGGTTCTCCTTCTCCGGATGATTCTTCATTCATTACCGGTTCTTTTCGCTCTATTGTGACAGTTTGTACATGCTTCAGCGGAAGTGATAACAGGAAACAATTACATTCCATGGAATCTTCCATATATAATGTGCCTTCATGCAGTTCGGCAAGCAAGCGGGCTAATGCCAACCCAATGCCGGTACCGGATACGGAGCTCAAGACTCCCTCCTTATACTGGATGAACGGCTTAAAAATCTCTTCACGCATTTTTGCCGGAACAACAGGACCGTCATTACAAACCGAAAACAACAGTTTATCTTCTTCCACATACAGCCTAACGCGGATATAAGTTTCAGAATACTTGATGGCATTGGAAAGCAGATTACTGATAATCTTGGTCAATCCTTCCTTATCGACCGAAGCATACACCGTTTCGGGAGAGTCAATAACAAATTCCAATTCTTTCTGACGTGCCGAAAGTCTAAAACGCTTACACGTCTTTTGCAAGATGTCCGACACATCACATTCCACAAAATTCAGTTGGAATCCTTGCGTCTCCGTTTTTCTGAAATCGAGCAACTGATTGACCAGATCGAGCAGCCGATTTGTATTCAGGTCCATTATCTCCAAATCATCCCTGATTTCATCAGATACCGATTTGGACGACAACACATTCTCAAGCGGACTCTTTATGAGTGTAAGCGGCGTACGTATCTCATGAGCTACATTCGTGAAGAAATCTATTTTAGCCGTATACAATTCCCTCTCCTTCTCACGCTCAAACTTCTCCATGGTCTGCTGATGCTTCTGTTGGGTCCTTCTCCTAAAATAGAAAATAACGGCAACCAGAGAACATAAAGCCAATAGTACATAAACGACATAGGCCCAGGTAGACAAGTAAAAAGGAGGTCGAATACGTATTTTAAGCACACGTTGCGCTTCATTCCATTTACCGTCGCTATTAGATCCCTTTATACGCAACGTATAACTTCCGTAAGGCAGATTGGAGTAATTGATCATGGAGTTCCTGCCTACCGTATACCATTCACTGTTAAAACCTTCCAGTTTATACTCTAACCGATTCATCTCGGGAGCCTGATAACTTAAAGCGGCCACCTGAAGAGAAAAGGAATTCTGATTGGCATCAAGCTCTATTTCATCTGAATAAGTAATACTCTTCTTCATGGGAGAATCCGGACTATCCACTGATAACCGCTTGTTGAACAAGTAAAAGTCAGTAATGACCACCGGAGGAAGAAAAGTATTCTCTACAAAAGTTTCAGGGTCAAAAGCTATAAATCCATTGATACTGCCTAAGTAAATACGCCCTTTCTTGTCACAATATCCGGACTGGAAATTAAACTGGTTGCTCAATAATCCATTAGCCGTGGTATAAACATGTTTACTCTCCGTTTCCGGGTTGAAACAGACAAGACCATAATTAGTCGTAAGCCAAAGATTTCCCCGCTTATCCTCAACCATTTTATAGATAGTATTACTTGGGAAACCTTTCGACATATCATAGCGGGTGAAGTTATCCGTCTCAGGATTATAACGGCAGAAGCCCTCGCCCAAGGTCATAAACCACAGGCGTTTTCTGCTGTCTTCATAGATACTGATCACCTTATTGTAAGAGAGCGAAGCGGAATCTTTTTCATTCGACAGGTAATTCTTCCATTTCTGACTTCGGACATTATAGCAAAAGACTCCATTGGAGAAAGTAGCAAACCAAAGATTACCGTTGAAATCCTCCAATATATCATAAGTAAACATACTCTTCAATTCAGCAATACGTGTAAAGTCGTCAGAAGAGCGGTTGTATTTCAGTAGACCGGCTGTTGTACCGATCCAAACATCGCCTGTAGTGGTTTTACAAATGGTAAAAGCATCATTAGCGGACATCGAGTTCTGAGTTTCACCTCTGGAATAATGTTTCACTTGTCTGGTATGCAGATTCACCCGGTTTAATCCACCGGAAAAGGTGCCCACCCATAGATCATCTCCATCCAGGCAAAGTCCATGAACATTCTTGTAAATAGCAGGATGATCAAAAGGCACTATTTTACCATTTGCAGGGTCATAATTGAATAATCCCTTGTCTTCAGTACCTATCCACAGCGTACCGTCATTGCTTTCGCATATTTCTCGCACTCTACGCCCGAAGTCCCTGAGATCATCCCTTGGATAGAACTTCTCAAAATAAGTCCATTGATATGGATAATAGTTCACACCACCGAAATATGAACCTATCCACATACCATTTTCCTTATCGCGGCACAGTGAATAAATGGCATTATCCGACAATGCATAAGAATCATCCTGACCAGGAACCGACAGATGTGTCACCTTATCATTTGTCAGATTGTATATATACAGACCAGACTCCGTACCTACCCACAGTTCATCATCGGATTTGAACTGCAACACGCGTACATAGGCGTCCAGCAATCTACGAGTTTTACCGGTGGTAAAGTTTATCTCAGTCAATCCGTTAACCGAAGCTATATAAACGCAATTGTGCGGACCACTGACATGCCAGTTAATGATATCTCCTTTAAATATCTCATTGCCATCTGCATCCTTAAAAGGTTGTAGCGGACTTTCAAAATTATCCTTTGTGTAGTAAAGATTGTCAGCATACAAAGCCAACCAGCAGGTACTTTCGTTAAGCCAGAAACGAGCTACATTGGACATGCCCGAATCATGCAGATAATTCCACAACCTTTTCTCATGGTTGTAGCAAAACAAGCCCTGATTCTCCACCGATATCCAAATATTATCGTATTCATCGCTTCCAATCATGGTTACGAAATCTCTAATAACAGTTCCTTTATCACTCGTCTGATTAAAAGCTGTGAAAGAATCAAGTACCGGATTATAGATAAAAACTCCCCCATCCGTCCCTATCCAGATATTTCCTTCATGATCTTCATAAAGTGCAGTAATGAAATTCTTGCCTAAACCGGAATTTTCCTTTTTGTATACGCGGTAAGATAAACCGTCATAACGGTTCAGACCATCTTTAGTTCCGAACCACATAAATCCTTTCCTGTCCTGTAAAATCTGATATACGGTATTTTGTGAAAGACCGTTCCGGATGTCCATTGTCTTAAAATAGTAATGAACAGCATTTTGTGCATATGACGGTAACACCGTCAATATGCACAAATAAAAGAAAAGTTTTATAATCGTTCGGCTCATAACCTCCTCCTTCCCGGAAGATTACTTTTTCAACGAATTACAGATACGTGTATTTATTTCTTTAGCACGCTTTTCATCCAGCTTAATAACCTTACGGTCATAGGTCATCAGGCCATTCACTTCCACTTCCACGTCAGTAGTCTGTGTATAGACAGCTGCGGAGAATCCTCTGTCTACCATCTTATACAGCATATCGGCATACTTCACATATTCATCCGTAGCTTCTTTGGAAGAATTAAACTGAACATAACCCCAGTTGCGGTTCGGCTCCCAGATATGATCCTTTAGAACAAGACCGATACCACCGTATTCACCCAGGACAGTTGCACGCTGGGCATCATACAAGTACATCTCAGGTGCCGGATAATTATGCAGATCAAGCATATCACCACAAGTATAATGGTTACCACCACTTGCCGGATTCACCAAACGGGTTGGATCATATTGTTTCGTCCATTCAGCAATTTCAACGGTCTTAAACTGCCCCCAAGCCTCATTAAATGGCACCCAGGTACCAATACAAGGATAAGAATACAGACAGTCCATTATTTCTTTCCATTCTTTGCGATAATAAGCTTCTGATTCGGCTGAACGCTTCATTTCCGTACCGTCAAAGTACTTCCGGTTCTGCCATTGGGGGTTACGGTCACCACTCGGCATGTCTTGCCATACGATGATTCCAAGCTGGTCGCAATATGTATACCAACGGGCAGGCTCTACTTTAATATGTTTACGGATCATATTATAACCGAAATCTTTTGTCTTCTGAATGTCGTACAGTAAAGCTTCATCCGTAGGAGCCGTATACAAACCATCAGGCCACCAACCTTGATCAAGCGGGCCAAACTGGAACAGCGCTTCATTATTCAGTTCCAAACGTACGATACCATTGGCATCCCTGCGAGTGGAATATTTACGCATGGCCGCATAGCTATCCACCTTATCTACAATCTTATTCCCCTCTTTTAAAGTAACTTTCAAAGTATAGAGAAAAGGAGAATCAGGGCTCCACAGTTTTGCATTTTCAGGCATCTCCACTTCTACAGGTTCTCCATTAATACTCTTACCGGCAGCAATTAATTGATTACCATCATACACATTCACCTCTACGAAGTCTGAAGTGCAGTTGGCGGTCAGTTCAGCTTTTACCGTTAACAGGTGGCGGTCAATATCAGGAGTAATACGAAGATTTTCAATATGTTTACCAGCAACAGGTTCCAGCCATACAGTTTGCCAGATACCAGTAACAGGAGTGTACCAAATACCTTCCGGCCTGCTGACTTGCTTACCACGTGGTTGAGGGCCTCTGTCCGTAGGGTCCCAAACCTTTACAACCAGGCGGTTGCTGCCTTTAGCCAACAAGGCAGGAGTTATATCAAAGGAGAATGGAGTAAATCCTCCGGTATGACTCCCAACCTTAATATCGTTCACCCATACATCGGTTTTCCAGTCAACGGCACCAAAATGTAGCAAAACCTGTTTTCCTCTCCAGGCTGAAGGTATCTCAAAGCTCCGTTGATAGATTACTTCCTGATTTTCGTTCACTCTCTTTCCTACTCCGGACAAAGACGATTCTACAGCAAAAGGTACGAGAACTTGGCCTTCAAAATCCGTTGGAATGCGTCCACCTTTATCAATAATAGCATAATCCCACAAACCATTCAGATTTTTCCAGTCATTACGCTGCATGATGGGCCTTGGATACTCGGGCAATACATCGGAAGGATTGATCTGTTCTGCCCACTTTGTCTTTATTCTATCTCCGGCCGGTTTCCATTGAGCCGAACTCTCCAAAATAAAAAACGTTACTAAAAATAACGAGATGAATAATTTTTTCATGGTATGTAACTCTATTTAATGTTTGGAAGCAAAGTTAGCTACAAATTCATTTTCTGAATAACGCAATTGACTCAATAAATGCAATAATCTTTCCATTTATTCGCTAAGATAGAAAGATATATGGGAAAAACGCACTAATTTGTGAGATCCAATAGCAAAAAATAAAGAAGATGGGAAATTATAGAAGAGTAATATAACAGCCAGAATCATGAGGAGGTTTCCGGTATAAATGAATACTACATAAATACTTCTTGCTGACAAGCTATTAACTATTTGTCAGCAAGAAGTCGAGAGTCTGTTTACAAGAAGTTATCGCCTTGTAAAGACCTTATTTCCAATAGATTCTAAACATCAAACCGATATACTTTCTTAGTAGTTACTTTTTAAAATTAATAATTGAAACTTCCTTGTCTGTCAGGTAATCTGCCGTTTCAAAGCATTTGCATATCCCTCGATAATCAATTCCAGTCCATCCGTTAATTCTTGTGGTGAAATAACGATCTCCAATTTTCCTACCGTAGCATTTTCTGGTGTTTTTTTATTAGGGAAGCTGATCTGTAGCTCATCATTTATAACTTCCAGGGCAAATTCTGCCGTCACAGTAGCCTTTTCTATTTTAGAGGCTGTAACAGGTACCAATGTGATTAAAGGGACCTGAACTGTTGTAGTAGTAACTGCTCCGGTATCATCCAAAGCAGGATATTCAAGTTGCACTATCTTCGGAACCAATGCCCCTTTATTTTTCCCCTCCCCGTCAACAGGCTTTTCAAAATACTTATCCAGCAAGCCTTCATTCTTGTCCATCAGCGAGTCACTGGCACTTACAATGGCATGATGGATAGCCTCTACAAACAATTTAAAGCTAATCATATCGATGAATTTTATGATTCGACACTATGCTATTTTACTTTTTCTGAGGTGCTATCTTCTTCAACTTTTCAAAGTTGTCGACTGCCTCACTCACTACCGAGCGGCTTTCCGATGCTAACCCAATTGCCGCTTGACAATTAGGGCATGAAAATTGTACACCTTGGATTAGCAAATGCAAATCAACGGGTATTTGAGTCCTGCATACCGGACATGGGATATATTGATCTATCATACTTCTATTCTTCTTTTTCCGACTGTTTATCTATTTTTGGTATGGGCTGTATCGATTTCGTATACAAATCAAGTAAAGTCAATACTCCTTTAGGCAAAGGTAGTCTGCCCGCATGTATATTCACTTTAAGACGGCTTGACAAAGTACTATCATATTGTTCACGGAAGTTTTTCTTATATTCCTGTTTCGCTGGAGCAATTCTTCCATTCAGAACCGCCTTCTTCTCTACAAGTTGCACATCCGCATTCACTTTCGATTTATAATCATAAGAACCCACCGATGTGATTTCCAGATCAAAATCCACATTGATCTTATCAATTGCAAGAGAATTTAAAGGCAGTAAACACAGTAAAGGAACCTGGAAAGCCATTTTGTTGATAGAGATGTATCCCGGATCAGTCGGTTGTTTCGTATGATCAACAACCGGCTGAGTCAGCACCATCTCTATCATAAGAGGTTGTCGCAAGTCACTTCCCTCCTCTTTTGTGAAGCAATAATCAAGCAAGAATTGAGCCTGCCCGGTTAGCATCATAACATTGGCTTTCGAGGCCGCCACCAAAGGTGCGCCAATGATGGATTCAATGTTAAGCTCTGCCCCAAATTGAGGTTTGAATGTACCTTGCTCGTTTTCAGACATAATCGTTTATTTCGACTTAATATTAAATTTCCCTGATAATTCTACATATTAAGTTTATCACCAATATTTACTTATTTTGGTTCTTAACCTCCAGTTCCTCCATTAGCTCCAGCTCCTCCATTAGTTCCAGCCCCTCCATTAACTCCAGCTCCTCCATTAGCTCCTTCACCTTTTGCAGGGGTCAATTCTATAGGCTGAATTGCTTGTGCAAATGCTTCGATAATAGTGTTTACTCCTTTAGGAAGTGGCAATTGGCCTGCATGTACATTAACCGTATACTTGGCAGAATTACTCTTCTCATAATGTGTATCATGGGTCGAAGAATCTTTTGAAGAATAACTGGCCGAACCTTTAATAGTTGTACTTAGCAGCCCCCAGCCTATTTTAGTTTCAAAACTACCTCCACCTTCAGTCTCAGATGATTTTGCTTCATTATTGTCTTCAGAGAAACTTGATTTTACTTCCATTTCAAAGTTTATATCCACGGTTTCTACAGCTAATGAATTAATAGGTAGAATCGTCAAAAGAGGCAAAGTAAATTTTGTAGAAGCAGGTTCAACAGAAACCTTTCCCTCTTTATTCGCAGAAACAACACTTCTAGTGAGAATCATATCAATCATGATAGGCTCATAATTATAAACAAGCGGTTCGTTTTGCTTACTAATTTTCTTTTTGCTGAAGCAAGTGTCCAACATAAACATCGTTTGCGTAAGAGCCATTGCAGAATTTGCCTTAGCGGCTGCATTCAGAGGACCTCCGATTAAGCTTTCCATTGGCAGCCCGGAGAATTGCTGCGACAGCGATAATAAATTTGTATCCATAATAATGCGTTTTGAAGAAGTTATTAAATATGTTAACTAAAACTCAGAAGTCTCTTAATCCATCTTTTTATGCACTCGAATAAACGAACAAAAAATCCTTTTTTCCTCTTAGGCTTTTCCGCCGGATAAAAACTAATAGTAATGCGTTCACCCATATGTCTTTCACACTTATCCCAATTAGTAATGTGACAAAGTTAGTGACATAAAAGCAAAAAAAAGAACATAAGTGATAATAACTAATTTTCACAACTAGTTACTTATCACCCACTTACAAAGAGAAGTAATAACAATTTCAAAAAGCAGGCTAATTAGCAACCTTCAATTTTATCCGATGCCTCCTTTGAGCCACAATTTGCTTATTGACATTCCCAAAGCAGAGAGCAATGGTAAAATCATCTAATCCACAAATTGAGAGGCATGAAAATAGACAATCGTCTTCTGTATATTTAGGATAGGTTTGGTGCAGATACTCTATATAGTCCTTGTATATCTCTACAACAGTAGAACGCAGTTTCTTCTGTTCATCTTCCAATAAAATGCGTAAGTCCTGTTTATTTTTAGTTTTGTTTTGACGGCTAAGCCGTTCTATTGTTTTATAAATGGATGTCTCTTTAAAGATCACATTGCATAATTGTGCCTTTTCATCGGCCAATTTTCTGATTTCACTTTCTTTCTGAGAAAGCAGTTTTTGAGTTTCTTCTTGCTTATCCCTCAATAAAGAAATATAATACTCAGTCTCTACCGCATGCACTTCCAATAAAGCCTGGTCATACTTGTGCTCCTGTTCGAGATACTTCTTCCGCTGCTTGGTCCGTTGAATATACCAGACCAGAAAAAGAATCACGAGTAAACAGAAAACGATCAGATAGATAAATGGAAACTGCATCTTCACTCTTACTTTAAAATATTCGATTATTTGACAACAAAGGAAACAAAAATAAAAAGAAATAGCAATATATTTTTTAAAAATATCTGACTCATCAACCTATATCGTGCATTTGATCGGCTATCTCTTCCTATTCTATCACCCGCAGAAGCACAACACTCACATTATCCCTGCCACCTGCCGCCTTTGCAGCTTCTGTCAAGCTGATTGCAGTAGGTTCTCGCTGAAGGACTTCCTCAATCTGATCATCTGTAAGCATATCACTCAAACCATCGGAACAAATCAAAAAGAGGTCTTCATCCAATAATTGGCCGGTTAATTCGGTGAAATCGGCAAAAGCTGATGTTCCGGCACCCAAAGAATTATAGATTACATTGGATGGAGTAGTCATATCTCCGGTCAGTTCCCGCATGGAGTGGTCCGACGAAAGTTGTTTCAGAATACCGCCACGATAACGATACAGGCGGCTGTCTCCAATATTCACCATATAGATGCTCTCTTCATAACTGAACATACCTACAAAAGTGGTTCCCATTCCCTCGTATTGAGGAAGTTCAACGCCCTTATTTGTTATCAGAGCATGAGTTTCATTCACCCAATTCTTTATCTCACCGGACAGTACTTCATGAGAAAGTCCACAAGGAAGATCGGTAATAAAACGGTCGAATGCCTGGGTAGCCAACTCACTGGCAAACTCTCCACCTTCGTGCCCGCCCATACCATCCGCTACAAAAGCCGTAAAACGAGCTTGAGGAATGAGTTCAAACTTTTGTTCGTATGTTTCGTCACGATAAAGTCCTCCGTTGAAGAGTATCATATCTTCATTATTGATACGTATGCACCCCATATCACTGGCAAGCTGACATTTCAATAATAACATAAGGCAATTTTGCGATTTAATGATTACAACCTATGATTAAGATTTGCTCTATTCCATCGATTCTATTCAACCTTGAAATCAAGATTGGCTATGCGAATGACATCTCCGATGTTAAACACAACAGGTACATTCGGCGAAAGACGGTTACCGTTTACAAACGTACCATTGGTAGAATCCAGATCCACTATTTCCCATTGTCCGGATGCGTTCTTCTGTAAGCAGGCATGGGTACCGGAAACATATCCCTGAGAAGCAAATGCAGATACATAATCGCCCTTTCTGCGACCAATCACCGCGCCATTTCCCAAACCTAAACGAATGCCTGCGGCAGAACAAACCAAACGTACAGGAAGTGGAACTGCGGATACTCCCGGACGCATTGTCTTTTCAGGCTCAGAAGAAACCGGACTCACAGGAGAAGCCGAGGAATTCACAGAAGAAGTGGAAGGACGCACAGGCGACACGACTTGGTTTGCAGATGAAGGCGCGAAATTAGCAGCTCCGCCAGAAGCAGGTTGCCCTGCAGGAATCGGAGCAACCGATCGGTCCTTGGAACTGCTATCGCCTGCTGTAGCTTTAGCGGATACTAACGGCTGACCGCATTGCGTGCATCGTTTCCCCTTTCCAAACACATGGCATTGAGGGCAAATATACAGTTCAACGCCGCATTGGTCGCAATAGTAACTATCACTTTCTATTTCAACTCTGCACTTGGGGCAGTTGACTAATGTACTCATTTCTTTAGTGATTAACGATTAGTGATTCAATTATCCCATATCCTCAGGTAACAATATACTGTAGCTTGCCGGATCAAAGTCAGGACGCTCCATTTCGTGACGAAGACGGGAACTCTGGTTCTTTTTCACCCGGTCGAAATAGTTATTTACTTCACGGGCATTGGCAAAATTACGTTCACGACGATTATATAAGTCCGTGAAGTAAACATGCATGGCATTTTCTGCCTCAGGAGTCAGTGTTAGCTTATCCTTTTTCACCTTCATCCTAAAAATTTGCGCCAATTCATCGGGATTATAGTCCTCAAAATGAATTACCTTGGTAAAGCGGGATTCCAAACCGGAATTCGTATCAATCCATTGGCGGATCTCACGCGGATACCCGGCAGCAATGCAAACCATCTTCCCCTTATAATCAAGCAACATCGGCAAAATGGTATTTGTAGCCTCCTGCCCGAAGTTATCGCCCATCAGTGAATAAGCTTCGTCAATAAAGAACACACCGCCCACCGCACGCTTCACAACCCGTGCCGTCTTAGTGGCAGTCTGTCCCACATAGCCTTCTACCAGGTCCTTACGGGTTACTTCCAACAAACGATTGCTTGGCAATACGCCCAATGAATAGAAAATATTTCCCATGATACGTGCCACAGTAGTCTTTCCCGTTCCCGGATTACCGACAAAGAGATAGTGATCCACTACACCCTGGAATTTCTTACCCATCGCTTCCGCCTTAGCACGCTCCACTTTGATATAATCGGCAATCTCCTTCACTTCACGTTTCACGCCGGATAATCCGATCAATTGGTTCAATTCCGCCATGCACTCTTCTTCATCAATCATCTTTGGCGGATCATACGGAATATCCTCCGCCTCGATGGTCAGGTACATTTCGCGAGTCAAGGTCTGTCCTCCGGTATGTAATTGTGCCAGCCGGTTGGCACGGCGGGCTTTGGTTTTCTCAAAGAGTTTCACCATTTCCCCTGCATTTCCAAAGTTCTCATCTTTCGATGTCACCATTTCATCGACTAACTTAATCAGCATCTCTTCTGCATCCGGTGTCAGTGTATTCCCTTTCTTCCTGATAAGAGAACGATAAATACAAATCAACTGGTCTGCCGAGTAGTCCTCGATATGCAGAAAATTACTAAACCTGCGCCGGAAGCCCGGATTGGCATTATTGACAAATTCCTCCATTTCAGCGCGATAACCGGCACAGATAACCACGAATTTCCCGGCATCCTTCACCATTCGGGTCATTAGTGCCTCCACGGCTTCCACTCCAGTCTGATCCTTACTTCCACCCGCACTGATAGGCATCAGGGCATAGGCTTCATCTATAAAAAGAATACCGCCCATTGCTTCGTCACAAGCCTTATCCACAAGTTTGACCGTCTCATTCTGATACGTACTTATCAGATGTTTACGCTCCTTTTCCACGACTTTATCGGTAGGCAGCAGACCGATGGCTTTAAAGACCTCGCCCAACTTACAGGCAATGGTGGTCTTACCTGTCCCCGGATTACCCGTCAGCACAATGTGTACAGGAGTCACCTCAGCGTCAGCAATACCCATTTCCATCATTTCCTTGTCCATGGCTATCTTGTTCGCCAACGCACGTATCTCTGCTTTTACACTGTCCATACCGACGAATTCATTCAGTTCAGCAAGTACAGTGTCCAGACTCTTGATATTTTTGCTTTCTTCACCTTCAATATCCGCGCGCGTCAGTACATGCACCATAGATACATCATAATCCGGTGTACCCTTCAGTTCCAGCAACCGGACTCCCTGATTCTTGATTGCACGATCCATTGTGTTACGTACCTCGCGGGCATTACCGAAATTGCGTGTACGGGTCAGATACATCTTCGAGAAGTAATTACGGATAAATGCCTCGGCCTCTTCATCCAGGGTCAGATGCTCTTTCTTCACCTGCCGACGGAAAATTTCCGCCAATTCATCGGCTTTATAGTCGCGAAAAGTCACCGTTTCATTGAAACGGGAGGCCATCCCCGAGTTGGAGCTCAGAAATTCTCCCATCTCCTTTGTATATCCGGCAGCAATAGCCACAAACTGCCCGCGACGGTCTTCTACCAGTTTCAGCAACGTATCAATTGCCTCCTGGCCGAACTGGTCATTATCACCTTGCTTCAATGTATAGGCTTCGTCAATGAACAGTACTCCGCCCATAGCCATATCCACATATTTTTCCACCGCCAGGGCCGTCTGACCCACATATCCCGCAACCAGCTCCTTTCGTGAAACTTCCACCAGTTGACCGATGGGCAGCACTTCCAGCGAATTCAGAATATCAGCAAAGATACGGGCAATCGTTGTCTTCCCCGTTCCCGGATTACCAAGGAACAGAAAATGATCTTTGACCTCCCGTTTAGCTCCGGCACCTTTCCGTTCCCGTTCAAAATCTATCTTATGAATGATTTTCTGCACCGTTGCCTTGATTTCATCGATACCGACAAATTCATCCAGCTCTGCCATGATCTCCTCATAACTCTTCTGCCGGAACTCTTTACCGGGAATATCCTCAGGAATGGCAACCGATGCATTCGGATCGCGCTTGATAGTATTGGCAAAGATATCAGCCGCTTTTTTCACAGCCAAATGCCCATTCCCGAAATCATCTGATTTCTGTCGCATCTCATTCTTAAACACACGTTCCAATTTGGCATCCGCTTCCTCGCTCAATGCAATCCCATAACGTTTTTTAAGTTCATGGATACAAAGCTGCTTCAGTTCCTCCATACTGAAATTTTTCAGATCGAAGTAATACTCAAAGCGATTGCGCACATCAGGATTGGATACCAGAAACTCTTTAAAGGCCGATGAAAGCCCGGAAAGAATGACTATCGGATCATTGTTCCACTTATCCATACAGCTGAACAGCTTATCAAGCTTATTGATATCATTGGCTGCACCCGAAGGCAAAAGCTTCTGAACATTTTCAATGCAGAGAATACCCCCTTTCAGGTCGGCGGTATTCTTTTCCCACTCTTTGGCAAACTCCTCATAATCCACCGCATCCACTACTTTCATGGCAGGCTTCTTGATAATACCACTGGAGTACAATAGTTTTTGCAATACTCCTGCCAGTTTGGTTTTACCGGTTCCGGTATTTCCCGTAATAATCATGTCCATGCCCAGGCGAATGGAAATGCCACTACGCTGTGCACGCAAAGCGAGCGACTCACAAGTATTTACCAAATCCTGCAACTGGTTCTTGACGATTTCCATCCCTACCAACTCACGCAACGGTTCGGTAGCTTTAGTAACCACATTGGTGCCACACCATTTGCAGAAAACAGCGTTTTCACGGTTCGGCTTATTACATTTCGGACAATTCATAGTCATCTTCATTTATCAGTTCTCTACATCTGCTTTCGCTTTTTTGAAACTGAAGTTCACTTGTTTCTTGGTCGTATAATTCTCATAAGTACCTTCAAAAGCATCCATTCCATCGCCGGTGAACGTACCGTTATACTGCCCGTCGAGAGTACCGTTCTTGTATACATCGTCAAAATGGATAGTATTCGTAACGGTATTCACAGTACCCGTCAGCGTCTCATCGGTCAGATTCGTATATTGCACATGTATAGTAGCCTTCAGACCTTCCGAGTCTGCTTTCGTTATGTTCAGCGTAGCATTACGCCCTTCAAACGTACCCTCCCATGTACCTACCAGTTCTTTAAGCTTCCCGTCGTTTTGCAGAAAACGGGAGGCATCCAGACCGAATGCCGGAGTATATTGCACAAACAGGTAGGCCAGCCAGCCTACCATCACCATGGAAAGCACGGCACGATAAATGAACTTGCGGATGCACTCCTTCAGATAGGTGGCATATTTCACCGATTCACCACCGATGGAAGATTCAAAATGCGTTCCCACATCCGCCTTGAAAGCGAAATGCAACGGCTCCAATCCCGTCTCCTCGAAACCTGGATTCAGCAGATGGCTGTGCAGGCTCCGCTCTACCGGAAGCTTGAAATAACAGCTTTTCATCAGATAATAAGCCAGCAGAACCAGAAGTCCGGCCAATACATAATGGGCATATGGCATGATGAGTTCGAGCACAAAATAGACCACATAATAGATTGCCGACCCCACTATAGTACCTAAAAGAATACAAAATATAAGATTCTTGAAATCAGAAGCGACATACATAAGGATACTGAAAATTACAGTCATCGTCACAATGGCACCGACGGAGACAGTGGGCAACGGATTTTCTGTGAACGGAAGCCCGTAGAAGCATAATGCAGCTGCAAAAGCCAGAATAGGAATGAAACACAGTATTCCCAGCAATACACGCATCACTGTCAGTGTCCTACAACGCAAACGCACTTTCCGCAGGTTCTTATTCACAAAATTGGTGGCAATACGGAAATTGGAAACATCTGTATCTTTACTATCTATTTTTTCGATGAATTCGAGATATTTCACCGTTTCCTGCTCATATGCGAATTTGGGAGAAAGATTCTTCAACGGATTCTCCTGAAAGAAAGTAGTAAGCCAGTCTCTCAAATATCCACTTTCCAGTTCTGCCTTAACTTCTTTCGATGGAATGGACTTCAATCCGTCCAAATCGGTTATACTCTTATCACTATCCTTGAAGTAATAATAAGGCAAAGCGCCCAATCCCTTGATCATCTTAAAAGTAGCTATAATCCAGTTGTAAGGGCCTGCTTTCCGGAGATTATCTTTGGATTTCAGTTCAAAGCAATAATTTATCCATTCAATCTTATCCTCATACACGCCCTTAGACTTCAGATAGAAATAGAGCCGCGAACCTTTCAGACTTGAAAGCATACCGAGAATATAATCGGCATATTCATGATCCGAATCATTCTTCGGTGTATTCTTATAAACCATCAGCTGTTGATTGATGAATTGGGCTATTTGAGTATGCGTGAAATAATAATTATTTGCTGTCTCGTCCATTTGCAGGGTAAAGGAAACCTTAGGACTCAAATTATAAAGTACACCGTAAGTTACCGCAGCATCGGATGTAGTGAAATCTTTCAATTGAGTACGTATCTTCCCTACCAATCCTTTATCACGACCTGCCAACCATATCAGGAAAGACTCTTCCGCCAAATCATTCCACGAATCAGCGCTCAACATATGATTATAAGCATAATGAAGAATCTCTTCCGGTGTATTACAACGTCCCAAATTCCGCTTTTCATCGATCAATTCATAAGGACGTGAAGGATCAAGTTCATAGATCAAACGCCATAAAGCCTCCCGCTGGCGACCTTTTTTATTAAACAAGGGAGCTGCATTATCCGTAAGCCGCTTCAGATCGTGCGCATTAAAAAAGAGAAACAGGGGATCGTTCGCGTTCGCCAAGGTAGTCTGGTAAGTGCTGAAGTTCTCAATGAGAGATTGCGCTATTTCTTCGGCGGTAGTCCGCGGACGTCCCTTGACATCATAATAGGGCATATCCACATTGAGCGTATAACAGGCGGCATACAGCCCGGCAGTCTGGTCCTTCGGATAGCGCTTTTCTACAATATCTTCGATTTCCGAAACCAATTCCGGCCGCTGATTATCATTCAGCCATTTCGTAAGCTTACCGGTATAGAGATATTTAATGGCAAGATTCTGATCCTGTCGCATAAAATCAGCCAATTGTTCGGGTGAATGTGCTATCTGATTCTTTCCGGCATTAAAAATAATACTGAAACGACGTTTACTTTCCTGCCCGACAAAATCACTGAATACATCCTCTCCCCGAGCCCAACGAACGATTTCGGTAAATCCACAACGTTTTTCCGGCTGAGGTGCGGTCAATGCTTTTATTAGTTGCAGCGTTCGTCCCGATAAATCCGCCGGGAAAGGCAAATCTCCCGTACGTTTGCGCTTCATCAGTTCAAATTCTCTTTCTTTAAACTCTTTCTCGCCCATCCACAGACAGAGCAAAACCATACCAAGAGAGTAAAAATCACTCTTCGTGTCAATCTCCACCCGATTCTCACCGGGAACCGTATAATACATTTCGGGAGCTGCATAAATGCGGGTACGAGCCTGGTCCGTACGGGCAACTCCATTCTGATCGCATCTTACAGAAATACCAAAATCCCCCAGCAGCACCTGATTCTGATTCTCATCGGCAAAAAAGAAATTACCCGGCTTGATATCCCGATGAATAAACCCATGCTTATGACAGAAATCAATGGCAGCAGCAGCTTGTTTAGCAATTTCACAAAGCCTTCTTTCGTCTCCTTTCAGGTTTATTTTATCCAAAGAGCCTCCTTTACAGTAAGTCATTACTTCATAATGCCTCAATTCACCGGAAACACGCGGATTATCCCACTGACCATGATCTATGATATCCACTAATAATCCCGAGCGCGGAGTTTGTCTTATAATTTCAAGTATATGATGATTAGGAGACGGTTCAATACCAACATAATAGAGTTTTAGTACGTACTGCTTTCCCTTATTTTCCACCAGAAAGATCTGAGCTTCTCCCGTCCCATCCGATATTAACTTTATAACCCTGTAATTCAAACCTTTAATAAGATATTCCGTATCATGCTGGCGAGTGATAGACTCAATCGCCTTTTGCTGTTCGGCACGTAAGGTCGCATCATCTGACGAAACCGGACGCAACGTCTTATCCTCCATTCCACCGGGATGCAGAGTTTTGTCAATGTTAGCTACACCAGGGCGCAAGGTCTTCTTACTATCATCTTCCGGGCGAAGAGTTTTTTCTTCTTCACCAGGACGAAGGGTTTTCTCGGCTTTCAGGGCAGGGCGCAAAGTTTTATCACCGTCCGCACTACCGGGACGCAGTGTTTTATCACTGTCTCTAAAGTCGCTCATAATTCTATATAGTTTTAAGATTAGCCAATCCGGCAAGGCCCCATGAAGGATCAATCATCCTGATACTCAAAGGTTTTTGTAACAGTCACCACATCCTCATATACCCAAGTCCCCCCCAGTTCCGGCTGGGCACACTCACTTGGGTGGCTATGGTGGCAACCGCAGAGGTTACATATCCAACAAACAGGCGCTGTTGTTACGGATTTCCGCAAAACAGGCAATTTCCTTGCCGAATAGTAATTCCGCTGCATCTGTGGCGTCATATCTCCTTCCGGACGAAGTTTCTCCATCAGCAACTTCATTTCTTCCAGTTTCTCTTTATAAGATTGCTTCGCTTCGTCAAGATCTACCTTCTTCACATTCAGTTGTATCTTCGGACGGGTTTGAACAGGTTCCTCCACTTTCGGTTTAGGTCTGGAAACCTGCATTCCTTCAAGAGAACCGCTTCCTGAAAAGAGATCTTTATATTGTTGTATCAGTTTCTTATCGGCTTCACTCAATTCTACAGGAGGCAGTTCCGGTTCCCCCACCGGAAGTTCTTCAGAGACAGTATTCAGTATTTGTTCTTCCAAATCGGCAAGTTCCTGTGCCAATGCCAGCATTTCCTGAAAGACGGGGTCTTTCTTCGCCTTTTGCATTTCCTGCATTGCCATCTCATTCAGGGGACGATTACATTTTCGGCAAAAACTGCGGAAATTAAGGGTATTGCAGTCAGGACAGATAATCCCTGTGCGAGGATTACCACAATCAGGACAGAAGAAATCATCCGCTTCCATCGAGGCACCGCAGAATGAGCACAATTCTGCATGAAGTCCTTGTCCGCAATGAGGGCATATTTCCCAATTAGGCTGAACAGGAGAGTTACAACGCATGCATGAAGTTCCTTTAAGCGCCATGCCACATTCTTCACAGAATTTATCGCCACTATGACAAGGTGTCCCGCAATTAGGACAACATTGCGGCTGTTCCGCCTGTTTCTCCGAAGTCTTCTGCTGCGCCTTTATCTGTTGTTCCGATAAAGATTGATGTTGCTGTTCCATAAACCGTATTCAGACTATAAGTTGACCACCCAGATTTTAAGTTTCCAAATATATCAAATTATTTGCGGAATACGATGGCGGCAGATAGAAAAAACTCTTTTTTGCTTCTAAACAGAAAAAGAAAAGAAGGAAAAGAGTGATAAGGTGGTAAGGTGATAGGGTGATAAAGTAGCTGCGCTATATATCACAGAGCGTTATCCCGCTATCACCTTATCACCTTACCGCCTTATCACTCTTTGTTCAAAACCCTACAAAAATGCACAAAACATAACCAATAGAAATTTAACTCATATTCTGGATATTAGCTATATATATCGGACGCGCAGCATCTATATATCGAACATGTCGCATCTATATATCGGACATGCAGCATCTATATATCCAATACCACCGATATATAGCTCGTTAGTCCGCATCACATACACACTTTTTTCACATAATATGGAAATGCAGCTTGTTATAGTTGCAACAGTGACGATATATTCGTCCTATCAATCACACAGTGTAAGGAAATCGAAAGCCTGTTATTTCTCCCTTTACAGGAAGTTAAGAGTTTGTCGACAGGAAGTTAACTTCTTGCCAACAAACTCTTAATTCCTTGTCGACAAGAAATTGACACTTTGTAGTACCTTGATAATCAGCGATAAATTTTCCTTGTACAAAAAGAATATTCGTGCACATATATTACTTGCTTTTCACACCTCTAACATATTCCACTTACTTCGAAATCGGACATGCCTGAAACTACAAGCAACGTCATGATGCAAAACTAGCAATGTAGTAATGCGGAATATTGCTAGTTTTGCATCATGACATTGCTTGTTATAATTATATTCAATACACCAAAGTGTTATTTTCTTCTTGCAGTCTTTCAGTTTTTTCCCGAGCTCCCTGTTCATAGGCATTTCAGCTGAAACATCCAAGTCTATAGTCGTTTCAGGCATATTTCAGCCGGAATACTGATGAACAGGGAGCTCGGGAAAAAACTGAAAGATTGGTGTGGTTCACAAGCCACTAACCTTCCCTTAAACAATGATAAGAAAAAGAAAAACTGGATGAGTAGTAGTTTTTTTCGTAACTTTGCACTGTTTTAAAGACATTGAATGAATGGAGTTTAAATACGACGTTATCGTGATTGGCGCCGGACATGCCGGTTGTGAGGCCGCAGCTGCTGCGGCAAATCTGGGTTCAAAAACCTGTCTTATCACCATGGACATGAATAAGATAGGACAAATGAGTTGTAACCCTGCCGTAGGCGGTATTGCCAAAGGACAAATTGTACGCGAAGTAGATGCTTTAGGTGGATATATGGGATTAGTGACCGATCAGACCGCCATCCAGTTCCGTATCCTGAACCGTTCCAAAGGCCCCGCAATGTGGAGCCCCCGTGCACAATGCGACCGCAATAAGTTCATCTGGGCATGGCGCGAAATATTAGAAAACATTCCTAATCTGCATATCTGGCAAGATACAGTACGCGAAATTCTCGTTGAAAACGGAGAAGTGGCAGGCTTAACCACTTTACTCGATGTAACCTTCCGTGCAAAGTGCATCGTACTGACCGCCGGCACTTTCCTGAACGGATTAATGCACGTAGGACGTACCAAACTTGCCGGAGGACGTATGGCAGAACCTGCATCTTACGAATTAACCGAATCCATCGCAAGACATGGCATTGAATACGGACGCATGAAAACCGGTACACCTGTTCGCATAGACGGACGGAGCGTGCACTATGAATACATGGAAACGCAGGATGGAGAATGTGATTTTCATAAATTCTCATTCCTGGATACCAGCGTACGTCACTTAAAACAACTTCCATGCTGGACTTGCTTCACGAACGAGGAAGTACACCGTGTATTACGTGAAGGGTTGCCGGATTCTCCCCTTTTCAACGGGCAGATTCAGAGTATCGGTCCACGTTACTGCCCCAGTATCGAAACTAAAATAGTTACTTTCCCCGATAAGGAGCAACACCAGCTTTTCCTGGAACCTGAAGGAGAAACGACACAGGAACTTTACTTAAATGGTTTCTCTTCATCACTCCCGATGAATATACAGATAGAAGCGCTGAAAAAAGTTCCCGCATTCAAAGACTTGGTGATTTATCGTCCCGGATACGCTATCGAGTATGACTACTTTGACCCTACCCAACTAAAACATACGTTGGAAACGAAGAAAATTAAAAATCTATTCTTTGCAGGACAGGTAAACGGAACTACCGGATATGAAGAGGCAGCCGGACAAGGAATCATTGCCGGAATCAATGCACATATAAACTGTCACGGTGGCGAACCATTTACCCTTGCACGAGACGAAGCATATATCGGCGTATTGATCGACGATTTGGTAACCAAAGGCGTGGATGAACCTTATCGCATGTTCACTTCGCGCGCCGAGTACCGCATCCTGCTACGTATGGACGATGCAGATATGCGCCTTACCGAAAAGGCATGGAAACTCGGACTTGTAAAGAGCGACCGCTATGAATTATTGAAACGAAAACGTGACTCGATCAATAGTATCATAGAATTCACTCGTAACTATTCGATGAAACCGGCATTAATCAATCCGGTATTGGAGCAATTGGGTACCACTCCCCTCCGCCAAGGATGCAAATTGATCGACCTTATAAACCGTCCCCAAGTTACGCTTGAAAACATGGCTGAGCATGTCAGCGCTTTCCGCCGGGAACTGGATAAAGTTACTGAAAGAAAAGAAGAAATAATTGAGGCAGCTGAAATCCTGATTAAGTATGAAGGATACATTGGACGTGAACGAATGATTGCAGATAAACTGGCTCGTCTGGAAAGCATCAAAATAAAAGGGAAGTTTGATTATAATGCCATCCAATCCCTATCCACCGAAGCAAGACAGAAGCTGGTGAAGATTAATCCGGAAACGATAGCCCAGGCAAGCCGGATTCCGGGCGTATCACCAAGCGATATAAACGTATTGTTGGTGCTTTCGGGCAGATAAAGCAAATACGTTCCACGTGAAACAAAGAATTCAATAAACGCATTAAAAATACTGATTATGAGCAAAGAAACTCTTGCAAAAAGCATTCGGGAAATCCCCGATTTTCCTATTCCGGGAATTCTATTTTACGACGTAACTACATTGTTCAAAGATCCTGCAAGGCTTCAGGAACTTTCAGATACATTGTATGAAATGTACAAGGACAAAGGTATCACAAAAGTGGTAGGTATTGAATCGAGAGGCTTCATTATGGGACCTATCCTCGCCACCCGCTTGGGTGCAGGTTTCATTCCTATCCGCAAGCCCGGAAAGCTTCCTGCAGAAACCATCGAGGAAAGCTACGATAAAGAATATGGTAAAGACACCATTCAGATACATAAAGATGCTCTCAACGAGAACGACGTAGTTTTGCTACATGACGATCTGCTCGCCACAGGCGGAACAATGGAGGCCGCCTGCAAGCTAGTACAAAAGATGAATCCGAAGAAAATATATGTAAACTTCATCATAGAACTGAAGGAGTTGCACGGAATAGACTTATTCAACAAAGACGTAGACGTACAGTCGGTACTTTCATTATAAACAAAGAGAAGAGACCTGAGAACCACATGGAGAATAACCCTGAACTTAAAACCAGCGAATATCTGAAAGGAATTGTATTAAACCTTCCGGAGAGCCCCGGTATTTACCAATATCTGAATACCGAAGGGGTTATCATATACGTAGGTAAAGCTAAAAACTTAAAGCGAAGGGTCTCCTCCTATTTCAACAAAGAACACGAACCGGGAAAAACAAGAGTACTCGTCAGCAAAATAGCCGATATCCGATATATTGTGGTGAACTCTGAGGAAGACGCCTTGCTGCTAGAGAATAATCTCATCAAGAAATATAAGCCACGGTACAATGTCTTGTTGAAAGATGATAAGACATATCCGTCCATTTGCGTTCAAAACGAGTATTTTCCCCGGATATTCAAGACACGTAAAATCATACGCAACGGTTCCTCTTACTATGGCCCTTACAGCCATGTACCTTCCATGAATGCATTGCTCGATCTTATCAAGCATCTGTATCCGTTACGCACCTGCAACCTGAACCTTTCACCCGAAAATATCCGGGCAGGAAAATTCAATGTTTGCCTGGAATATCATATCAAGAACTGCGCCGGACCTTGTGTCGGGAAGCAATCATTGGATGATTACATGAAAAACATCGGAGAAATCAAGGAAATCCTCAAAGGTAATACGCAGGAAATACAACGGATACTTTTTCAGCAAATGCAGGAACTGGCTGCCGAAATGAAGTTTGAAGAGGCACAAAAGGTCAAGAGTAAATACATGCTGATTGAAAATTACCGTGCCAAGTCAGAGGTAGTAAGCAATGTTCTGCATAATATCGATGTTTTTTCCATCGAGGAAGACAGCGATGGCAAATCTGCATTTATCAATTATCTGCATATTACAAACGGGGCAATCAACCAGGCTTTTACATTCGAGTACAAGAAGCGGTTGAATGAAACCAAAGAAGAACTTATCCAACTGGGCATCATTGAAATGAGAGAACGATACAAGAGCCTTTCACGCGAAATCATCGTGCCTTTCGAGGTGGATATGGAGTTGAAAGACGTGGTCTTTACAATACCTCAGCGAGGGGATAAGAAGAAACTGCTGGATCTTTCCATTCTGAATGTAAAGCAGTATAAGGCCGATCGCATGAAGCAAGCCGAAAAGCTGAATCCGGAACAGCGCAGCGTCCGCTTGATGAAAGAAATACAGGAAGAGTTACACCTTGAACATTTACCCATACAAATAGAGTGTTTTGATAACTCAAATATCCAAGGCTCCGATCCGGTTGCCGCCTGCGTGGTATTCAAGAAAGCCAAGCCCTCAAAACAAGACTACCGGAAGTACAATATCAAGACCGTAGTAGGCGCAGACGACTACGCCTCCATGAAAGAAGTCGTAAGACGCCGTTATCAGCGCGCTATTGAAGAGAAAGCACCCCTACCCGACCTCCTTATCACCGACGGTGGAAAGGGACAAATGGGCGCCGTAAAAGAAGTTCTGGACGAACTAAACCTGAATATCCCCATTGCCGGACTTGCCAAGGATGGCAAACACCGCACATCCGAACTGCTTTATGGCTTTCCACCGCAGACTATCGGTTTAAAACAAAACACTCCCCTGTTCCGATTATTGACGCAGATACAGGATGAAGTACATCGTTTTGCCATTACTTTCCACCGCGAAAAACGCAGCAAACGACAGATTGCTTCCGAGTTGGACGAGATAAAAGGCATTGGAGAAAAGACAAAAGCAGCTCTGCTAAAAGAGTTTAAAAGCGTAAAGCGCATAAAAGAAGCATCCCTGGAGGCGCTTACGAAGGTTACAGGAGAAGCTAAAGCAAAAGTTATTGAAGAATATTTTAGGAGTTAACTCCTCCTTCTACATATTCATACGTACAAATTGCAGGCAATCACGAATTTATTCGTAACTTTGCATCCGGAAAAGTTTTAAAAGATTAGGATAAAAAGAACATGAGAGTAGTCATACAACGTGTCGGACACGCTTCCGTTACAATCAACGGAACATGCAAGTCCGCTATAGGGAAAGGGCTTCTGATATTGGTAGGTATTGAGGAAACAGACGGACAAGAAGATATTGACTGGCTTTGCAAAAAAATTGTCAACCTGCGTGTCTTTGACGACGAGAATGGAGTAATGAACAAATCAATCCTCGACATTAACGGTGAAATACTGGTAATCAGTCAGTTTACCTTGCATGCTTCCACAAAGAAGGGTAATCGTCCTTCATATATACGTGCAGCAAAGCCCGATATTTCTGTTCCGCTGTATGAACAGTTTTGCAAAGATTTGAGTTTTCTATTAGGCAAAGAAATAGGTACCGGAGAATTTGGTGCCGACATGAAGGTAGAATTATTGAACGATGGCCCTGTGACCATCTGTATGGATACAAAAAACAAGGAATGATGACATTAGAAGAAGCTCAGCATCAGGTAGATTGCTGGATTAAAAAGTATGGTGTACGCTATTTCAGCGAACTCACCAATATGGCTGTCCTTACCGAAGAGGTAGGTGAACTGGCAAGAGTTATGTCCCGCAAATACGGTGACCAATCCTTCAAAGAAGGAGAAAAAGATAATATCGAAGACGAAATAGCGGATGTCCTCTGGGTACTACTCTGCATTGCCAATCAGACAGGTGTAAACGTCACTGAAGCGTTTGCCCGCAATCTGGAGAAGAAAACCCAACGGGATAACACCCGCCATATCAATAATCCTAAATTGCAAGACCATGGAGAAGAATGAACCTAACCAGAACAAGTATGATGCCGCATTGGCAAAGTACAACACACAGCTGGACGATACGGAAGTAGCTGTCCAGGTAGCGAAAATCATTGCAGAAAAAGTGCCCGGAAACCATACGGAGGAGGTCAAGAAATTCTTGTTCCACTGCATTGATCTTACTACACTGAACACTACGGACAGCGATGAAAGCGTGATGAAATTCACTCAAAAAGTAAATCAGTTCGATGAAGAATTCCCTGATTTGGAGAATGTCGCTGCTATCTGTGTTTACCCTAACTTCGCAGAAATCGTAAAGAGTACCCTGGAAGTAGAGGATGTAAAAATAGCCTGTGTTTCGGCAGGTTTTCCTTCCTCACAAACCTTCACAGAAGTAAAAGTAGCAGAAACCGCCATGGCACTGATGGAAGGTGCAGACGAAATAGATATCGTAATTTCAGTAGGCAAATTCCTGAGTGGAGACTACGAAAACATGTGCGAAGAGATACAGGAACTGAAAGATGTCTGCAAGGAACATCACATGAAAGTGATTCTGGAAACAGGCGCTCTGAAGAGTGCTTCCAATATCATGAAAGCCTCTATCCTATCTATGTATTCGGGCGCAGACTTTATAAAGACATCTACCGGGAAACAACCACCCGCTGCAACCCCGGAAGCTGCTTATGTAATGTGCCGGGCTATTAAAGAATATTACGATAAAACCGGCAATAAAGTAGGTTTCAAACCTGCCGGAGGCATTAATACCGTAAATGACGCCGTCATCTACTACACTATCGTCAAAGAGGTGCTTGGCGAAGAATGGCTCGACAACCAATGGTTCCGTTTGGGAACCAGCCGCCTGGCCAACCTTCTACTTTCGGATATTAAAGGCATGGAAATAAAGTTTTTCTAAAGATAGAAGTAAAACTGAATATAAAAGCCTGACAGGAAATTCTGTCAGGCTTTTATATTATGAAGGCAGTACAAAATTTTCGGGGAAATCACTTATCGCGGTCCACTACATAATCCAAATAAGCAGCAAGGCCGGCTTTTACATCTGAATCAGGCAAGGATGCCAATAATGAAAGCGCTTTTTCCTTATAGGCAAACATGGTCTGCACTGCATATTCAATGCCACCTTGTTGCTTGGCAAATTCGATTAATCGGGCGATTTCATCGGCCGAGGCAGTACCATTTTTCACTTTGACGGCAATCTCTTCCGCACTTTCATCCTTGGTAGAGTTCAAGGCATAAAGAACGGGAAGGGTCAATTTGCCTTCCAACATATCGTTTCCTGTTGGCTTACCTATCTCCTTACTATCATAATAGTCGAATATATCATCCTTAATCTGGAAGCAAAGACCGATATATTCACCGAACTGGCGCGCAAATTCCGCCTGTTCATCGGTCACTCCTACCGAGAGAGCACCCGATTTGGTACAAGCTGCAAAGAGCACAGCCGTCTTCTTACGGATCACATCAAAATAGATTTCTTCAGAGAATTGGAGATTACTTACATTAGAAAGTTGAAGAAGTTCGCCCTCAGATAAATTCTGTCCCAGACGGGAAACCACATCAATAATAGCGTAATTATGCGTCTTGCCTACCTGCACAAGTGCGGTTGCCAAAAGGTAGTCACCCACCAGTACCGCTACCTTATTATTATAAATAGCATTCACCGACAGCTGTCCGCGACGCTCGGTGCTTTCATCCACCACATCATCGTGTACCAGACTGGCCGTATGTAATAATTCAAGGGAAACCGCCGCATGAAGTGATTCGGGACAAATCCGTCCATATAGCTTTGCCACAAGCAGCAGCAAAATCGGACGCATCATCTTCCCGTTCTTTTGTCGAATGTGTGAGATTACTTCATTCAGCAAAAAGTTGGAACTGGTAAGCGAATTATCAAACAGCTTTTTGAAATCGTCCAGTTCTGCCGCTATCGGAGTTTTTATGAGTGATGAGTTGTCCATGCATCGCTATTTTCCCACAAAAATAGTAATAAAACACTTAATACGGTATTTTTTTGTACTTTTACCATGAAAAAAAGGATAAATATATGAATTCTGACGATAAACTGTTTCTTCTCGATGCCTATGCATTGATATATCGCGCCTATTACGCGTTCATCAAGAGCCCTCGGATTAACTCCAAAGGGTTCAATACTTCCGCCATTCTGGGCTTTGTAAATACCCTGGAAGAAGTACTCAAAAAAGAGAATCCTACTCACATCGGAGTCGCTTTCGATCCCGCCGGACCGACCTTCCGCCATGAGGCCTACGAACAATATAAGGCACAACGTGAGGAAACTCCGGAAGCTATCCGCCTTTCCGTACCTATTATAAAGGATATTATACGTGCATACCGCATTCCCATCCTGGAAGTAGCGGGATACGAAGCCGACGACGTCATCGGTACGCTTGCCACTGAGGCAGGACAACAAGGCATCACCACTTACATGATGACTCCCGATAAAGACTATGGCCAATTAGTATCTGAAAATGTATTCATGTACCGTCCCAAACATACCGGCGGGTTTGAGGTTATGGGAATAGAACAGGTAAAAGCTAAATTCGACATTCAGTCCACCCAGCAGGTTATTGACATGCTGGGATTAATGGGGGATGCCTCCGATAATATTCCCGGATGTCCCGGTGTCGGAGAGAAAACCGCACAAAAGCTGATCAGTGAATTCGGCAGTATCGAAAATCTTCTGGAGCACACCGATGAACTAAAAGGTGCATTGAAGACGAAAGTCGAAAATAACCGGGAAATGATTACCTTCTCCAAATTCCTTGCAACAATCAAAATCGATGTTCCCATCAAACTTGACATGAAAGCTCTCGTTCGTGAAGAACCGAATGAAGAAGAACTCCGGAAATTTTTCGAAGAACTGGAATTCCGTACACTCATTGACCGTGTACTCAAAAAGAGTAGCTCCCCCTCCCCTTCTTCCGTTGCTCCCGATCTTTTTTCACCAGGCCCGCTTTTTACTCAAAATAACGGTCCGATTCAAGGCAATTTGTTTGAAGAATTTGCGTCCAACGGGCCGGAAGATTCCAAAAATTCAAATCTCGCGCGTTTAGAAACCATCAATGCAGACTACCAACTCATTGATACAGAAGAGAAAAGGAGCAAAATTATTAAAAAGTTGCTTACAACTAAAATTCTCTCAATAGATACAGAAACGACTTCAGCCGAACCAATGGAAGCAGAATTGGTAGGGATGAGCTTCAGCGATACCGAAAATCAGGCTTATTATGTTCCGGTTCCGGCAGAACGGGAAGAAGCGTTAAAAATAGTAAATGAGTTCCGGCCGCTCTACGAAAATGAAAATTCAATGAAAGTCGGACAAAATATCAAGTACGATATTCTTGTTCTTCAAAATTACGGGATGGAAGTGAAAGGTGAACTTTTCGACACCATGATCGCACATTACGTTTTGCAACCCGAACTTCGTCATAACATGGATTACCTGGCAGAAATTTACCTGCATTATCAAACCATCCACATTGATGAACTTATCGGCCCGAGAGGAAAGAACCAAAAGAACATGCGGGACCTTCCACCAGAAGAAGTTTACAAATATGCATGCGAAGATGCAGACATTACTTTAAAGCTAAAGAATGTACTTGAAGAAGAATTGAAGAAGCAGGGAGTTGAACATCTCTTCTATGAAATAGAAATGCCGCTCGTACGCGTACTTGCCAATCTGGAAAGTAACGGGGTGCGCATTGATACCGAAGCACTGAAACAAACCTCCGAGCATTTCACTGTCCGCCTGCAAGAGATAGAAAAAGAAATCTATGAACTGGCAGAGGAAACGTTCAATATAGCTTCACCCAAGCAGGTGGGCGAAATCCTGTTCGACAAACTAAAGATTACAGATAAGGCAAAGAAAACCAAGACAGGACAATACGTCACTTCGGAAGAGGTACTGGAAAGCCTGCGCAATAAACATGAGATTATCGGAAAGATCCTCGAATACCGTGGATTGAAAAAATTATTAGGAACGTATATCGATGCTCTCCCCCTACTGATCAATCCACGCACAGGGCGTATTCATACTTCTTTTAACCAGGCAGTCACAGCTACCGGACGACTCAGTTCCAGTAACCCGAACCTGCAAAACATTCCTATCCGCGACGAAGACGGTAAGGAAATCCGTAAAGCCTTCATTCCGGACGATGGTTGCGAGTTCTTCTCCGCCGACTATTCACAGATAGAGTTGCGCATTATGGCACATCTAAGCGAAGATAAGAATATGATTGACGCCTTCCTCAGCGGTTATGATATTCATGCCGCCACTGCCGCTAAAATATATAAGGTAGACATAAAGGACGTCACTTCCGACATGCGTCGCAAAGCCAAGACAGCCAATTTCGGTATCATCTACGGTATTTCTATCTTTGGACTGGCAGAACGTATGAATGTGGACCGTAAAGAAGCCAAAGAATTGATCGACGGATATTTCGAAACCTACCCGCAAGTTCGTGAATATATGGATAAAAGCATTCAGATAGCACGCGAACAAGGATATGTGGAAACGATCTTCCACCGCAAACGTTTCCTGCCCGATATCAACTCCCGCAACGCAACCGTACGCGGATATGCAGAGCGCAATGCCATCAATGCACCTATCCAGGGAAGTGCAGCTGATATCATTAAAGTTGCCATGGCACGCATCTACAAACGCTTTCAAAGTAACAATCTGAAAGCAAAGATGATTTTACAGGTCCATGACGAACTAAATTTCAGCGTTCCAGAGGCTGAAAAAGAGTTTGTGCAACAAATTGTAATTGAAGAAATGGAACGTGCATATCGCATGCACGTACCCCTGAGAGCCGATTGCGGGTGGGGGAAAAACTGGTTGGAAGCCCATTAACTCCACCTATAACTTTATTTAACTTACAATCAGAAAGCAACTGAAGTAATCTGTTCGAAATACAGTTTGCTCACCATAATATCCGGCAACATCACTGCCGGATATTTTTTTGTCATCAATCTTGGCAAAAAGAAAGCATAAGAAAGCAACCACATTTGACATTTTGACTATATTTAATTCATATATGATATTTATGTCAATTAAATATGTACCTTTGCAACGAATTCAATGACATATTGATAGAATATAGTAAGAGATAACTTAAAAACATATAGAACCATGAGAACAAAAGTATTTTTAAAAACAGTTGCTTTATCAGCAGTAATTCTTTTTAGTGCTATGGCAGCTTCTGCAGCTAACAAAAACAACCTTATTTACAATTCGGAAGAGAAAGACGGAATGATGGTTGGGCAAACCGTTTACAAGATGGACAGTGGAACTTTAGCAAACTACATGAAGTACAGCTACAAGTATGATGACCAAAAACGTATGACGGAAAGCGAAACTATGAAGTGGAACAGCCAAAAGAATACTTGGGAAAACGACCTTCGCATTTGCTACGCCTATCAGGGAAAAAGCATCACTACCACTTATTATAAATGGAACAGTAAACAAAAAGCATACGTCCTTGTACCTGACATGACGGTTACGATGGACAATCCAAGCCTGTAAATCTTACAGATACTCTCTTAAAATTCTAACAAATTGAACAAACCGAAACCTTTATAAGTTTTGTACACCAACGAAAGCCGGAATACGCGATGTATTCCGGCTTTTTTCATAACTTTGCCTTTCAAAAAAAACATCTATTTATGATACCTGCCAACCTCACCCACTACATTGAAACAGAAATCATTCCACGTTATGAGAAGTTCGACAAGGCTCATAACCTCTCGCACGTACAGGCCGTTATAGGAGAGAGCCTTTCACTTGCCAAACAGTATGGTGTAAATGAAAATATGGCATATACTATTGCCGCTTACCACGATACCGGGCTTTGTCATGATCGTGCTACACATCACCTAATCTCAGGTGAGATTCTGAAGCAAGATGCCGCTCTCCGCCAATGGTTCAATGAAAAAGAAATAGAAACCATGAAGGAGGCGGTAGAAGACCATCGCGCCTCTACCGACCACGAACCACGCAGCATTTATGGCAGAATAGTAGCCGAAGCAGATCGCGTGATTGACCCCACTATCACTCTACGCCGCACTGTACAATACGGGCTGAAACAACAACCAGAAGCAGATAAAGAATGGCACTATCAACGTTTTCATCAGCATCTGATGGATAAATATGCACCGGGAGGATATCTGAAGCTCTGGTTCCCGGAATCAAAGAATGCAGAACGATTGAAGGAACTGCAAAAAATTATTGCAGACGAGACTTTGCTGAAGAACACTTTCGACCAACTGTTTGCAGAAGAGAACTTATAAGTTCCCGCTATTACTACCTATCACTGACACAACTCGACAAAGGAATAACTCTTGAAAGAGTCAACTGATATTATAACTAAGTATTAACTCTGTCAACCATCCTTACAAGTAAGATTAAGGAGTAGTCAACATAAAGCGTTAAACTACACAATAGTTTCTCAAGGAAGGAACAATAATTTCTCCTATGAGAGACAACAGTTCCTTACCGGAGGAACTGAAATACCCTTTAAGGAAGCAGTCATGACTTGCTAGAGAAATAACTCCGCTCATCTGCTGAAACAGGTACCCACTGTTAATTAAATCCGAATCTTTTATCAGATAAACAGAAGAATACCTATCTTTGCAGGCAGAAAACAAAGTAATAACGAAATAGATAATGGCTTTACAATGTGGTATTGTCGGCCTGCCGAACGTAGGCAAGTCGACGCTTTTCAACTGTTTGTCCAACGCAAAAGCGCAGGCGGCAAACTTCCCTTTTTGTACAATAGAACCGAATGTAGGTGTAATCACCGTGCCCGATGAGCGCCTGACGAAGCTCGCCGAACTGGTACATCCGGGCCGCATCGTGCCCACTACAGTGGAAATCGTGGATATTGCCGGACTCGTAAAGGGTGCCAGCAAAGGCGAAGGACTGGGTAACAAATTCCTCGCGAACATTCGTGAAACGGATGCTATCATTCACGTGCTGCGTTGCTTCGACGATGAAAACGTGACACACGTAGACGGAAGCATCAACCCGGTGCGCGACAAGGAAATCATCGACTACGAGTTGCAACTGAAAGACCTGGAAACCATTGAAAGCCGCATCCAGAAAGTGCAGAAGCAAGCACAGACAGGTGGCGACAAAGCTGCCAAGCTGGCTTACGACGTACTGGTACAGTATAAAGAGGCACTGGAACAAGGCAAGAGCGCACGCACCGTGCAGTTCGAAACCAAAGACGAACAGAAGATTGCCAAAGAGCTTTTCCTCCTGACCAGCAAACCGGCGATGTACGCTTGCAACGTGGACGAGGCAAGCGCAGTGAATGGCAATAAATACGTGGAAATGGTGCGCGAAGCAGTGAAGGACGAAAATGCCGAAATCCTGATTGTAGCCGCCAAGACCGAAGCGGACATCGCCGAGCTGGAAACATATGAAGATCGCCAGATGTTCCTTGAAGAAGTAGGATTAAAAGAATCCGGCGTAAGCCGCCTGATTAAATCAGCCTACCAATTGCTGAACCTGGAAACCTTCATCACCGCCGGAGAAATGGAAGTGAGAGCATGGACCTACCAGAAAGGCTGGAAAGCTCCGCAATGTGCCGGAGTTATCCACACCGACTTTGAAAAAGGATTCATCCGCGCCGAGGTTATCAAGTACGAAGATTTCATTCAGTATGGCAGCGAGGCCGCCGTACGCGAAGCCGGAAAGCTGGGCGTGGAAGGCAAAGAATACGTGGTGCAGGACGGAGACATCATGCACTTCCGATTCAACGTCTGATTTACGGAACTCATTATAAATCGTCCGCCAAGTGGCGGGCGATTTAATCACAGAATAATACTGCAAACCAACCATGAAGCAACTTTTCTCTACTCTACTCGTCATGCTTCTGTGCAGTGTCGCTTATGCACAGCAACAAGACTCAGTGACCATCTCCGGTCGTGTGACAGACTATGACGGGCAACCGATAGACAGTGCCAGTGTTTGGTGGCAAAACCCGCAGTTCAACGATGTCATAGAAGTCGTCACCAACAAAGACGGACACTACACTGCCCGCGTGCCTAAAGGCAAATATCAGAGTGTGGCTTCTATCTACCTCCCCTCTTATGCGCATATCGCCATGAAAAGCGGTCTGCCCGAAGCAGAACACCGCCTGGAGTTCTGGGCTTGGGACTTCATCGCCGACCGCGACACTACGCTTAACATCCGCTACAACCGTATGGAAGCTTACGGCCTGCGTGCCTTCCGCATTCCCGGCGCCATGCCCACCTATCAGATATACGTCCGCCCCATGAGCCTGACGCGCTTCTACCAATGGATGGAAAAGGCAAAGCCCGAATCCATACTGCACGGTGAAACTCTTGGCGACATCAAGCAAGAGTCCCAGAGCAAGGATGCCAAAGAATCGCAGTGGGCGCCCCGACCCGAACAACTGAAAGTCACAGTCTGGATAGATGGCGAGGAAGTCCCCGTATTGATGAAGCAGGAAATAAAAGAGTACTTTGACGCCAACGAATACGCCAATGCCTATCTGCTGACCGTAGACCTCCCCAAGCATCCGAAAGCAGGACTCCCTTACCGTATTTTCAAGGTAGAACTGGAAGACCTGGAGAACGGTGACCGCGGTGAAGGGCTTTACTATATGGAAAAAGAAATCTACGTAAAATAGTACATTGAAACAAAATGGAGAACAATAATATGAAATACCTTATAGCCGGCACAGGTGGTGTGGGAGGCAGTATCGCCGCCTTTCTTTCCCTTGCCGGAAAAGATGTGACCTGCATTGCCCGCGGTGAGCATCTGGCTGCCCTGCGCGAACACGGATTGCGTCTGCACTCCGACCTGAAAGGTGAACATACACTACCCATAAAAGCCTATACCGCCGAAGAATATACAGGCAAAGCCGACGTCATCTTTGTATGCGTCAAAGGCTATTCCGTAGACTCGATAACGGAGTTGATAAAACGCTCCGCCCACAAGGACACGGTTGTAATCCCTATTCTCAATGTCTACGGCACAGGTCCCCGCATCCAGCGCCTGGTGCCCGGAGTGACGGTTTTGGACGGCTGCATCTACATCGTCGGCTTCGTGTCCGGCAAAGGGGAAATCACGCAAATGGGCAAGATATTCCGTCTGGTTTACGGTGCACACAAAGGCACGGTTGTTCCCCGTGGAACGTTGGAAACTATACAACAGGATTTGCAGGAAAGCGGCATCAAAGCCGAGATATCTCCCGACATCAACCGGGATACTTTCGTGAAGTGGTCTTTCATCTCCGCTATGGCTGTCACCGGAGCCTATTACGATGTGCCCATGGGCGAAGTACAGAAGCCCGGAGAGGTGCGCGATACGTTTATCGGACTGTCCCGCGAGAGTGACGCACTGGGCGCTAAACTCGGTATTGACTTCAAGGAAGACATTGTAGAATATAATCTTAAAGTTATCGACAAGCTGGACCCGGAAAGTACTGCTTCCATGCAGAAGGATATGGCTAAGGGACACGAAAGTGAGGTGCAAGGGTTGCTTTTTGATATGATTGCTGCCGCAGAAGAACAGGGGATTGATATTCCGACGTACAGGATGGTGGCGGAGAAGTTCAAATAGTAACCTTCAAGATCACGATTTGTGACCTTGGACGATGTAAAAGCCTTTAAAAGTCAGAAGCTATACCTTAAAAACTCATCACAATTTGAGATAACATAAAGAAAATGATAAATATGGAATTGGCCGTAATCATACAAAGTAAGATATACGAAATAAGAGGTCAGCAAGTAATGATAGACAAGGACTTGGCTGGGCTTTATCAAGTAGAAGTAAAAAGACTAAATGAGTCTGTAAAAAGAAACTTAAAAAGATTTCCTGAAGATTTCATGTTTCAATTGACTACAGAAGAATGGCTAAACTTGAAGTCGCAATTTGCGACTTCAAGTTGGGGAGGAACCAGAAAACTGCCATACGCATTTACTGAATTAGGAGTCTCGATGCTCAGCAGTATTCTGAACTCTGAATTAGCCATCGAGGTCAACATCAATATCATGCGTGCTTTCGTCGCCGTCCGCCGATTTATAGCTAATCCGCCAGTTGACAGAGTATCCGAGCTGCAAAACGAATTGAAAGAACTCAAATCCTACATCGAAGAAGTCTTCACCGACTACAACGATATCAACGAAGACACCCGTGTGCAACTGGAGCTAATCAACCGAACCCTTGCCGAACTGCAAGCCCAGAAAAGACTGGCAGACAGCCCCAGAAACCCTATCGGCTTCATAAAACCAAAACAATAAACCATATAATCAGATATATTTATGCCATCACTGCTCACCATCAACTGGAATCCCGACCCCGAACTGTTCAACCTCTTCGGAAGTTTCCCCATTCGCTATTACGGGCTACTGTGGGGCATCGGCATCGTACTTGCCTGCATCATAGTCCAGCGCGAATACCGGGACAGGAAAATCAGTGAAGACAAGTTCACCCCCCTCTTTTTCTATTGCGTAATCGGTATCACCCTCGGAGCAAGGTTAGGACACTGCATTTTCTATGATTGGGGTTATTATCAGAACCATCTCATAGAAATGATACTTCCCATCAAGCAGTTTCCGAACGAAGGCTGGAAGTGGATAGGCTATCGAGGACTTGCCAGTCATGGCGGCACCCTCGGACTAATCATCGCCCTGTGGCTGTATTGCCGCAAAACCAAGATGCACTATATGGACGTACTGGATATGATAGCCGTAGCCACCCCCATCTGTGCCTGTTTCATCCGCCTTGCCAACCTGATGAACTCCGAAATCATCGGCAAGCCAACCGATGTGCCTTGGGCTTTTGTATTCGAACAGGTAGATATGCTACCCCGCCATCCGGCACAGCTTTACGAAGCCATCGCCTACTTCATCTTCTTCCTGGGAATGGTTTACTTATATAAGAAATCAGATCACGGCACAAAGCTGCACCGCGGCTTCTTCTTCGGCCTCTGCCTGACAGAGATATTCACCTTCCGCTTCTTCGTGGAATTCCTCAAGGAAAACCAAGTGGATTTTGAGAATACAATGACTCTCAACATGGGGCAATGGCTCAGTATTCCGTTCGTTATCATCGGAATATACTTCATGCTCCTTTACGGGAGAAAGCAAACGATAAAAAAGTAAATAAACTTATCTATAACCAATATAATTGAAAATATGCTCTCATTATTAACCATCAACTGGAACCCAAACCCCGAACTATTCAATCTGTTCGGACATATTCCCGTACGTTATTACGGTCTGTTATGGGTCATCGGTATCGCCTGTTCCTATTTCGTAGTCCGCTACCAGTACAGAGACAAAAAAATCGGCGATGACAAGTTCGAACCGCTGTTCTTCTATTGCTTCTTCGGTATCCTCATCGGAGCACGCCTGGGACATTGCCTGTTCTATCAGCCGGAATACTATCTTCATCACTTCTGGGAGATGATATTGCCTATACAGTTCCTGCCCGATGGAGGTTGGAAATGGACCGGCTATGCAGGTCTCGCCAGTCATGGAGGCACGCTGGGGCTGATGATAGCCCTATGGCTGTACTGCCGCAAGATGAAAATGCACTATATGGATGTATTGGACATGATTGCCGTGGCAACTCCTATCTGCGCCTGCTTCATCCGCCTTGCCAATCTGATGAATTCTGAAATTATCGGTAAAGCGACCGATGTGCCTTGGGCATTTGTATTCGAACGGGTAGATATGCTTCCCCGGCATCCGGCACAGCTTTACGAGGCAATCGCCTACTTCATTTTCTTCCTGCTGATGATTTTCCTGTATAAGAATTACGGCAAGAAGCTGCATCGTGGTTTCTTCTTCGGACTCTGTCTGACAGAAATTTTTGTATTCCGCTTCTTCGTAGAATTCCTGAAAGAGAACCAGGTAGATTTCGAGAATAGCATGTCACTGAATATGGGACAATGGCTCAGCGTTCCGTTTGTAATCATAGGAGTGTATTTCATGTTCTTCTACGGAAAGAAGAAAACACAGAAATAAAAGAAGAATGAGGATGTATCAGACACGATTCTGATGCATCCTCATTCACACTATTTACGTTGCCACTTACTCTTCGAGGCATGCTCCCGCTTCAGAATATCACTTAGGGGAACTTCAAATATCTTGGCCTCAACCCATGCTACAAAGTCAAACTTACGCAAAATCTGAGTCTCATATTTATCCGCATACAAAACTTGAACTTCCTCCGCCATACTTTCCCATATTTTCGCTCGTTTTTTCCGGTCCGTATCAACAAAAGAGTAATTCAAGAATTTAAGCAGAAAAGATTCTACCTTCAGATTATGCCCTTTATTTTTGGACATTTCCCGCTTGATAGAGCGAACTTCGGACTGGATATAGTCTACATCCCCCAACTCATAATGAATCATCACATTCACGATCCTAATGGTGCGAAACAGCGGCAGAGAATATAGATGTCCTCTCCCGATAGTCGTACTCAACCGTTTCCGGGCTTTCCTGTACTCCCCGTTCCCCAAATGGATCAAGGCGACATACAAGGACATTTCCGCCTGTTGCTGTTCTTTTAATAAGGCCATTTTATCAATCAGCGAAGCCTGATGTTCAGCAATCCATAAACCAGCCTGCTCAAACTCTCCCCTATCGATATAGGAGAATAACCTGTATATGAATATCACATAAGTTACATTCAACTGAAAACTCGATGACGGCGAAGACAGTTTCTCCAACTTCCCTATAAAATAATCCATACCCTCATAATTGTGCATGATGCGAAGACTCTCTAACATTCCTTCCACCGTCATCAGATAATATACCGGAGGATTATTCCAAAGATGGGTGTTCTCTTCGAACAACTTGTTCAGCTCCACAAATGAATTGAACGCAGCTCTGTAATCTCCCACCGTCACAAAGTAATTGGCCTGGAAAAGCTGGTGATTCTTCTTTATCTCAAAGTTCTCGACGCCTGCACTTGCCACGATACTGATCTCACTCGTCACCAGATCATCTAACTTCTGTGTTTCCTCCAATGATCGTGAAGCTCCCCTATTAAGCATTCTCAACTTCAATAACTCATACAATGAAGACTGTTCATTCAGCTGCCTGATATTCTTTAGGGTATTATTCATCTTATATTGCTTGTTCAGGAGCTTCTTTTCGTCCACTTCCTCAAAATCCAAAGTCAAGAGATAATTCAGTTCCAGCCTTTGCGCCACAAGCAGTGCAAAATGATTCTCATAGTAGACAGCTTTTTCCTTCACTTTTTTCAGTACCTGGAAGCACTCCTGATACATTGATTTCTCATACAACACCCTGGCATGCAGCAGCTCATTGAACAACAGATAATAGCTATCCTGCTCTGTTCTCAGTTCCGTCAATATTTCTATCAGCAGGTCGAACAGGTAAATAACCACCGTATTGAAAGAAGAAGTGGGTTTTGCCTTCAGGAAACACTGTTTCAATTCTTCAGGGTCACTGATCTTCTTGTCATCAATCAATCTGAAAAGGAAGATATAGTCTTTCTCCGGCTTATTGGATATATAGATAGAGAATTCTTTCTTCTCTTGTTTCGTGAGACTATTTATCAATTGGATAAGCGATTCGGACTTTAGCATAGCATTAGTAGATTTTGAAATAACGAAAGCAAGGTAGAGAAAAAAACAAAAGGAAACAATCTTTTCGCGGAATAACATAAGCTTTAGCTATATTACAAATATTAGAATACCGCATATATACATACACAAAATTCATTATATATCAAATAATTAGCACTTATATTAACGATATTATATAAATTTACCAGTATTATATTTGTGCACTTTTTGTTTGCTTATGAATTATCTATCGCATACATTTGGCGTAGAAAAAGAAAGCACAGTTCCGAATTACTTAATCTTAAACTAATTAATAGCCATGAGCAAAAATATCATTGTAATAGGTAGTTGTAATACAGATATGGTCATCAAAGCCGACCGCCTCCCCGTTCCCGGAGAAACAGTAATGGGCGGCAGTTTCATGATGAACCCCGGAGGTAAAGGAGCCAACCAGGCTGTAGCCGCTGCCCGATTAAAAGGAAATGTGTACTTCATAGCCAAGACCGGCAACGATCTATTCGGCAAACGTTCCATAGAGCAGTACGAAGACGAAGGAATTCACGTTGAAAATATCTATTCAGACCCTACCCTCCCTTCCGGAGTAGCACTGATTATGGTAGACGTGAACGGAGAAAACAGTATCGCTGTCGCCTCCGGAGCCAATGGCTCACTGAGTCCTGAAGATATCCGGAAAGCACAGCCCGTCATCGAGAAAGGAGATATCCTGCTGATGCAACTGGAAATTCCCATAGAAACAGTGGAATATGCAGCCCAGATAGCAAGCGAACAGGGCATCAAGGTTATCCTGAACCCGGCACCCGCCCGTGCGCTCTCCAACAAGCTGCTGCAAAACCTGTATATGATTATCCCCAACGAAACGGAAGCCGAAATCCTTTCGGGAATCAAAGTGACCGACTGGGAAAGCGCCCGGAAAGCTGCGGATATCATCAGTGCCAAAGGAGTGGACATTGTCGTGATTACAATGGGTTCCAAAGGAGCTCTGATTAAGGAAAACAACGAATACCACGAGGTTTCCGTCCCCAAAGTGAAAGCGGTGGATACCACAGCTGCCGGAGACACCTTCTGCGGCTCCCTGTGTGTAGCCCTATCCGAAGACATGAATGTGCTGGATGCCGTGAAGTTTGCCAATAAGTGCGCCTCCATCACAGTGACCCGCATGGGAGCACAGTCCGCCCTGCCCTATCGCAAAGAAATAGATATTTTATAAATAATAACTTTAAATTCTGATACCATGTTTATTGTAGACAGTTACTCATTAGCCGTTATTTTCTGCGTTATCACGATGCTCTGCTGGGGTTCGTGGGGTAATACACAGAAACTTGCCGGGAAGACCTGGCGTTACGAATTGTTCTACTGGGATTACGTTATCGGTATCCTGGTCTTCTCCCTCCTTTTAGGATTCACGCTGGGCAGTACGGGAGATGCCGGACGCGGTTTCGTTGAAGATCTGAAACAGATCAGTATGGAGAACTATGCAAGCGCTTTTGCAGGAGGGGTTATATTCAACCTATCCAATATCCTGCTGTCAGCTTCCGTCTCGATGGCCGGGCTTACGGTAGCATTCCCTCTGGGAGTTGGCATAGCATTGGTATTAGGGGTTTTCGTCAACTACTTTGGCGAGCCCAAAGGTGATGCGGTAATCCTTTTCAGTGGTGTGGCGCTGGTGGTACTAGCCATTATTTTCAATGCCATAGCTGCCGGAAAGATGAATAAGAAAGGAAGCAGTACGAATAAGAAAGGAATTCTTATCGCCATCATAGCAGGTGTACTGATGTCCTTCTTCTACCGGTTCGTTGCCGCTGCCATGGACTTAAATAACTTTGAGTCGCCTACTCCCACAATGGCTACTCCGTATTCTGCATTCTTTATATTCGCAATAGGTATCTTCATAAGCAATTTCATTATCAACACCATCGTGATGAAGAAGCCGTTTGTAGGTACTCCGGTAAGCTATAAAGAGTACTTCCAAGGCAAATTCAGCACACATACGGTCGGAGTGCTGGGAGGAGCCATCTGGGGATTAGGCACGGCTCTGAGTTACATTGCAGCAGGGAAAGCCGGCGCGGCTATCTCGTATGCTTTGGGACAAGGAGCGCCTATGATTGCAGCTTTGTGGGGCATATTCATCTGGAAGGAGTTCAAAGGCTCTTCACGGACGGTAAATATCCTCCTGGCTTGCATGTTCGTTCTGTTTATATCCGGTTTAGGAGCAATTATCATCTCCGGAGCCAATTAATCCGGCTCTCACTCGATCTCATAAATTAATGCTTTCTTTTTCTACCTTTCATCGAGTGAAAGAGGAAATTGCCTGAACTAAATATACATTTTCGTTCAACCTAAAATTTTTTAATACATGAGACTAATTAAAGCAATATTATTCTGTCTATGCATGTGTTCGTTCGACTTGTACGCACAAGTCAATGTCACAGGTATTGTAAATGATAACACCGGGGAGACACTTCCCGGAGTATCTATTCTGGCAAAAGACGGCGACCGTACCTACGGCACCACCACCGATATGAATGGCAAATACCAGATTAAAGTCAATCAAGGTGCTACCCTTGAGTTCAGCTTCATCGGCTTCGCCACACAAAAGGTGAAAGTGGGCACCGGCAACGTCATCAATATCACTCTGGAGCCCGAAAACAAACTACTGGACGAAGTAGTGGTTATCGGTTATGGTACTGTAAAGAAGAAAGATTTGCTGGGTTCCATATCTACCGTCAAGGAAGATGCTCTGGCCGAACGCGTTTCGGGCAATGTAGTGGAATCTATGCGCGGTCTGACTTCCGGTGTAAAGATTACGAGCAGCGGTCAGCCCGGCTCCAATGCCAACATCACGATCCGTGGTTTAGGCAGTCTGACGAACAATAACCCGCTGTTCATCATCGACGGTGCCTATGGCGGCAGCGACTTGGGTGTCAATGTGGAAGATATCGAATCCATCCAAGTGTTGAAAGATGCCTCATCAGCGGCCATATACGGATCGCGTGCAGCCAACGGTGTTGTAATCATCACCACCAAACAGGGTAAAGAAGGTGACTTGAAAGTAAAGTTCGACTCCCAACTGACGCTAAGCTGGCTGCCCCGTTACGACCTGATGGATGCCGAGACTTATAAAATTTACAATGACCGCGCCTATGACGAAGCTATACTGGCAGGCGTCTCAGGCATTACCAAACGTCAGAACCACTACGACGGGAATACCGACTGGCAGGATGAAATGCTGAGCACCGGTGTTTTACAGAACTACAACGTCTCGTTGTCCGGTGGTTCCAAAACGGTGAAGTACTACGCCTCACTGAACCGCATGGCCGACGACGGCGCCCTATTGAATACCAAGTATGACAAATACGGTTTCCGCATCAACACAAGTGGACAGAAGGGCATCTTCTCCTATGGAGAGAACTTCTACTACACCAAGTCGGACCGGAAAAACCTGAACGGTAATCCCTGGAGTGACTTTATCGGTATAGCACCAACAATTCCGGTATATGATGAATCACATCCCGGAGGATACGGATATGGTGACGTAGACCGCGCGAACACATACGGTCTGAACCCCGTAGCCATGCAAAACCTGTATGTGCAGAACAACGAAGAAGAGTATCTGACAGGAAACATCTACGGACAGATATCACTCTTCGGGATGTTCGATGCCAAACTGAATGTTGCCTACAAGAGTTATATGGGTATTACCAACTCATTGCGCAAGAAAGGTAACTGGACGATGGGCCAGGGAGACGATGCCGCGAGCTTAGGCTACGACAGCGCCAAGAATCACGACATCCTGATTGAGCAGACCTATAACTTCAAGCATAAATTCGGTAAGCACGATGTGAATGCTCTGTTCGGTATCACCTACAACAAGTTCCACGAAGAAAAGCGCTGGATAACGAAATTAGACCCACTGATGATAGGTGACAAATACATCACTTCACTCGATGCCGCTACCGGCAACACCACCGCAGGCGGTAATTATGGTGAATCTGCCTTGATTTCCTACCTCGGACGAATCAACTATTCGTATGCCGACAAATATCTGGCACAGGTGACCGCCCGCCGCGACGGCACTTCCCGTCTGCCCAAAAACGACCGTTGGGGAAATTTCCTCTCCGTTTCACTGGGCTGGCGCATCAGTGGAGAGAAGTTCTTCCAGGTGCCCTGGATTGACGATTTGAAGATACGTGCCAACTACGGTACACTCGGTAACAGCAGTATCGGCTACTGGGACTACCAATCGGTCATCAACACCGCTCCGCGTGCAGTGATCGGCAGCCCCGAAAACATCCTGATTGGTATGACGCAATCCCAGTTGAGCAACAACGACCTTGTCTGGGAGAAGAAAACAACCGCCAACATAGGTTTCGACTTAGTCGCCCTCAACAACCGTCTCCGCTTCACGGCCGAATATTTCTACTCCAAAAGCGAAGACCTACTTGTCTACCTGCCCATCCTGATGAGTTCAGGTAACGAAGGCGGTGCACCGGCTGTCAATGCCGGCAGTCTGGAAAACAGAGGAGTCGAATTTGAAGTAGGCTGGAATGATAAGGTCGGTGAATTTGAATACTCAGCATCATTAAACATCTCCCACTTGAAGAACAAAGTTATCGATCTGGGCTATGGGAAACAGAATAAGAAGATTCCTACATATACCACGCTCGCAATAACCGAAGTCGGACAGCCTCTCGGTATGTGGTACCTTTACAAGATGCTCGGCATCTTCCAATCCGAAGAAGAAATACAGAACTATGTAAACTCCGAAGGCAAAGTCATTCAGCCGAATGCCCGCCCCGGTGATATCAAATACGATGATTACAACGGCGATGGAATCATTTCATCCGAAGACCGCCAGAAAGTGGGCAATCCGTGGCCTAAACTCGAACTCGGGCTAAATCTTGGTGCTTCCTATAAAGGTTTCGACCTGAGCATCAGCGGTTACGGCCGCTTCGGACAGGAAGTATGGAACGGCTCGGCAGCCGCAGCCGGTGACTTCGCCAACAACCAGAACAACTTCAACGGCATTGTTCCCTGGACACAGGAGCACCCGGTGAACGACCGTCCGCGCATCGTATACGGAGATTCCCGCAACAGCCGGAGCGACCAGGACCGCTGGTTAGAGAACGGTTCGTTCTTCCGTCTGAGCGACATCACCTTAGGATATACGGTTCCTGCCCGTTACATCAAGAAAATCGGTTTGGAGAGACTCCGTGCGTCAGTCACCCTGCAGAACATGGTTACTTTCACCGGATATTCCGGACTTGACCCTGAATTTGCAGACAGCGGCATCTTCACTATGGGAGCAGACTATTGCTCGTTCCCCAACCCGCGTGCCGTACAGTTTGCCTTATCATTCACATTCTAAATACTGCCGATATGAAAAAGATAGCTCTATATATATTATGCGGCGCAGCAGCGCTGTTCACGTCGTGCGACCCTTCCCTGCTCGACCTGCAAAATGAGAACACCCTCAGTACGGGCGTATACTGGAAGACGGAATCCGACATTGAGGCCGGTGTAATATCCGTATATGGCATGTTCTACCGCCAGGGAACATGGACCCGCAATATCTATACACAGATGATAGGCATGGCCGACGAAGGCGTCAGCTATGCCGGATGGACGGAACTGAACGAATATACCAAGTTCATCTTTACCGATTATAACTTCGGAGAGGCAAATACCAAGATCTACCGGGAACACTACACCGCCATCTTCCGTGCCAACCAGGTGCTGGACAACATTGATAATGTTGCATTTGCCGACGAAACGCACAAAAATGACCTGATAGGCCAGACCAAGTTCCTGCGTTCTTTCTACTACTTCTATCTGACCACTCTCTGGGATAACATTCCCATCGTCCTGAAGACTTCTTCAGCCGCCGACAAGCCCATGCAAGCCAATGCAGACGAAATGCTCACTCAGATAGAAACCGACCTGGAAGACGCCGTCACCAAACTGCCCGCCACCCGCGACGCCAATAACTACGGCCGCCCGACGAAAGGCGCCGCCTACGGACTACTGGCGAAAGCCTATGCACAGCACCATAAATGGGAAGATGCCCGCAGATGCCTCGAATGGCTCATCGACGGTGAAGGAAAGCGGTACTATGACCTCGTCCCCAACTGGGCTGACAACTTCAGCAACCAAACGGAAGACAACAAGGAATCGCTATACGAAATCCACTTCTCACTGACCAACCGGGTAGGCTTCGACCAAACAGACAACTACCTGGACCCGAACGCACAGTTGGGCACACAGATTGAGATGAACCAGACCCCCACCGGAATCGGTTGGAACAACATCGAAGCAAGACGCTGGCTGGTGGACTACTACAAACGCGAACAAACCACAGACGGGAAGAATGACATCCGCCTGTTCTACACCCTGTGGTACGACGGAGCAGCATCCGACTTCCCCGAATATCCGAACCAGCTGATTTACGGCAAGCCCTGGAACAGCGATTGGGGTAACCGCGTGTTTATCAAGAAGTACAGCACCGATGCCTCCCCGCTGTATTACTGGAACAACAACAACTTCCGTTCATTGCGATATGCCGACATGCTGTTGCTTTACGCCGAAGCACTCAACGAACTGGGAGCCACCCCGTCCGCCAAAGCTATCGAATGCCTCAACCGCGTGCGCAACCGTGTAAACCTGCCCGACATAGAAGACAGTTCTTTCTACAATGGCAGCCAGATAACAGGCAATAAAAACGCTTTCCGCGAACATCTGAAAATCGAACGCGCCCTGGAGCTTGCCATGGAGTGTGTACGCTGGGTTGACTTGAAACGCTGGGGCATCAATGACACCAACACTCTGAACGAGTTGAAAACCCGTGACAGCGATTTCAACAACTTCATCATCGGTAAGTCTATCCGCATGCCTTTGCCGCAAAGCGAAGTGGATAACAATCCGAATCTGAAACAAAATGACCAATATTAACCGAAGACATCTGAGTTATGACTAAAACAAAATATTTATTGATAGGAGCAGTCATATCACTGCTGACTTTATGGGGATGCAGCAACGATTCCGACTATGTAATCGGAAGCAATCCCAATGAATTTGCCATCAATCCGGTAGCCATACCGGTAAGCGCGGATGGCGGAACCTACGAACTGACAGTCACCGGCAATGAATCCTGGACAGCCAAATTAACCGACTCCAACAGTTCGGCACAAGACTGGTGCACACTGAGTGAAACGTCGGGCACAGGCAAGACGGTAATCACGCTCACTGTAAAGCCGAGTACCTCGTTCGTAAAAAACCGTTCCCTCCTCATCGAAGTAAGCGGCGGCAACAAGACGCTGAAGTCCAGAGTGCTGCAAGAAACGATGGTACTGGGCGAAGACGAAATACTGATAAACGGTATGGTATGGTCTACCAAGAACGTAGGCTCTCCCGGAACATTCGTAAGCTCTCCCGACGAGATAGGACAGTTGTATCAGTTCAACCGCAAAGTGGGTTACCCCGCCGGTCCTCAAGGTGACCCCGCACCGGCCAACTGGCCCGCAGACTATATGAACGACAACACCAACTGGATGACGGAGAACGATCCTTCACCCGAAGGCTGGCGTGTGCCTACCACACAAGAAATGGCAGCCCTGTGGGAAAAAGGAGCAACATGGGTGACAGCCGCCCAAACCGGCTTCAAAGTTGACGGAATCATTATCGGAGTAGATGAGGCCACCGCCAAACGTGCCACCAAGGACAACCTGAAACAACTGGGCTGCCTCTTCCTGCCCCAAAGCGGCTGGAGAAGTGAAAGCGGAATGATGGACCGCACATGGCTCTGTGCCGTACGCAGTGCCAATTCATTGAGCGTCACACATGGCGGAATGTCATTGGGAGACTCAGGCGGTTACCGGGACACATGGGGCTGGGGCGATGGCCAAAAGGCCCGTGCAGCCATGATACGCCCTGTCAAAAACATACAAGTTGAGGATTGATTTGTAACCCATTCATTAACAAACTAATTTTAAGAAGATGAACAGCTACAAGACCTATATATGCCTTGCCCTGCTCGCCCTTTCCGGCTGTAAGAACAAGGATGGCAATGAGTCGCAGACACTCACACCGCAAATCCGGTATGAGTTCAGCGGTGGCGCAGGACACTATAATTATGCTCCGAGCATCATCCAGGACGAATACGGCATCCGCTACGGGTTCATCTGCGAAAACCGCGACCCGTTCAAGATAGTGGACTATGTTTATCTGTATAAAGGCATCCCTACGGAGAAAGGCTACGTATGGCAACCCGGCACACAGATTATCGAACCCTCTGAAAGCGGCTGGGACAACTGCCACATCTGCGACCCCGACGTCCGCGAATTCAAAACAACCTATAAAGGGGAAACCTACAACTGGATTATGACCTACCTCGGCGTAGACCGTTGGGACTGTAACCATAACCAGATAGGACTCGCCATCTCCAAGAACATTGAAGGTCCTTATATCAAGTTCGACAAAAACCCATTGGTTGCCTATCAGGACACCACCAAATGGGGTGTAGGGCAAAGCACCACCATCGTCAAGGACTCCGCCACCATACAGTTGTTCTATCACTCCACCACGGAGAACGGCCCCTTCTGCATGCGCGAGATAAAACTGAACGATCTGGATAACATCGTATTGGGCGAGGAACAGGCAATCCCCTTCCTGAGCGCCAACAGTTATCCCGCCATGTCCGACAAGTACATCTATATGGTGTCCGAAACCCGCGTATCTCCCATCAAGGAAATACCCACCTGGGTAGGCGATGTATGCCGCCTGGCGTACAAGCCGAGAACCGAAGACCTGGCCGGAGACAAGGACGGCTGGATAGAGATAGGACATGCCGGACCGGAAGAAACAGGATTCCCTCGAAACCATAACCCGGGCATCCTGACGGACACGAAAGGTTATATGCTCAGTGATGACGAACTGGTGATGTACTTCACCCCCGCCATGACAGGAGAGAACTGGTTATGGTCTTATGACCTGTATTCGGCTACGTTCAATCTGAAAAGTTACTTCAAATGAGAAAGTTCACATTTCCATTTCACCGAATAATTAACTTCTAAAACATAATGTTATGATCAAGAACAAACTTTATCTATTAGGCTTATTTCTACTGGCCTTGTCGAGCTGCACCTCCTCCGGGAAACAGCAGAAAACGGAAGTTGCTTCAAGCGCGGAAAAGATTATCCTGGAAACGGACATCGGCAATGATGTGGACGATGCCCTGGCACTGGATATGCTCTACAAATATCTGGATGCGGGAGACATCGACTTATTGGGCATCATGATAAACAAGGAGGGCATTTACCCTGCCGAATACACAGACATCATGAACACTTGGTACGGTTATCCCCAAATTCCCATCGGCATCCTGCACAATGGGGCGGACTGCGAGAATGACGCCACAAACTATGCCAAAGCCGTATGTCTGATACAGGATGAGAACAGCAAACCGACATTCAAACGTTCGCTGAAAGGTGGTTACGACCAACTGCCGGAAGCTCCCGCCCTCTATCGCAAGCTGCTGGCACAGCAACCGGACAGTTCCGTCACGATCATCTCCGTAGGTTTCTCTACCAACCTTGCACGCTTGCTGGATACTCCGGCCGACGAATACTCATCGTTGACGGGCAAAGAGCTGGTTGCCAAGAAAGTGAAACTGCTATGCACTATGGCAGGATGTTTCAACAACCCCGAATTGTACGAATACAACGTTGTGAAAGATATTCCGGCAGCAAAGAAAGTGTTTACGGAATGGCCCACCACGCTGGTGACTTCGCCTTTCGAGGTAGGTATCGCCATCAACTATCCTGCTACCAGCATCAAGAACGATTTCCAATGGGCACCGATACATCCGATGGTAGAAGCGTACAAGAGTTATCAAAAAATGCCATATGACCGTCCGACATGGGATTTGACCTCAGTACTCTATTCTGTTGAAGGACCTTCCTACTTCACTGTTTCGCCCGCAGGCAAGATAAGTGTAACGGACAAAGGGGCTACGGAATTTACTCCCGATGCGACCGGAAACCGCTACTACCTCACGGTAGATGCCGCCCAGGCTGAGAATATCAAACAACATTTTGTCAAACTGATTAGCAAACAACCCGCTCACTTTACTAAATAATCAATATCATGACTAAATATCTATTCTATATTATCGGGTTATGGCTATTCTGCTCTTGTTCGGACAGCACACCGGGAGAAGAACCGCCCGTTACCCCTCCCGAACCGACTCCTACCATAACCATCAGTAAACCGGAATTCGTCTTCGGTTTCACGGGAGAGAGTAAATATTCTTATTGTCCGAGCGCACTGAAACAGGAGGACGGCAGTGTACACCTGTTCTTCTGCGGCAACCCGGAGAACCAGATTATGGTTGATAACATCTTCCATATAAAAATCAATTCGGACGGTTCGCAAACTGCTCCCAAAAGTGTACTGCAACCGGGCATCGCAGGCACATGGGACGATCATCACACCTGCGACCCTTCCGTCATCGAGGGCAGTTTCAGCTGGAACAACGTGACTTACAAATATGCCATGTTCTTCCTGAGCAATATGTACGGAGTGTATTACAATGAAATCGGTGTGGCATTCAGTAACAGCTTGGATGCCGACAGTTGGGTGAAATATCCGAAACAGATTGTAAGAAAGACGTGGTCGGACGACGGTGACCAGGAAATTGGCGGCGGCGGAAAATCGTGGGGAGTAGGCCAGCCATCCGTAGTATCTCTTGACAAGAAAGGGAAGGTATTGCTGACTTACACCATCGGTGACATCGGCGGCACACGGATAGCATGGGCGGAAGCTGACTTCAGCAACATGGATAGCTATACCATCAGCACTCCTATGACTATCGTTCAAAGCGGCTTGCTGGCTATTGACAACCAATCGAGGGATTATACCTGCAATTCCGAGTTCGCCATCAACCAAGATGCGGATAAAATTGTCATGATACGCCCTGTGCAACCCATGCCCAATGATTACCCCGCTTATCTGAACAGTGCGCTGGAAATAGACTACATGAACCTCTCCGACTTCATGAACCAAAGCGGCAGTTGGACACCCATATACCGGATTACTCCCGACGATACAGGATACCCGAGAAATCATAACGCAACTTTATTACGGGATAACTTCGGGCACTTACAGGATTGGGAAGAACCGGCTTTCTACTTTACAGTCAGCAAGGCGGCACCTGACGTACAACCTTCGGGCAGCAGCCATGCCGAATGGACATATCATATCTGGAAGAGTAAGGTGGTGAAAAGCAAATAATATCAATCTGACAATTTGATAATCCCATCACGCGAGAATGTCTTCTTTCCACCCGAAGATAAAGAAGGAAGAAAAAAACGCAAGGATTTCATTTTGCAGAAACGCAGGAAGAAGGGGAAAAGCACTTTTGGAAGAACATCATGGAACGATTTGTCCCCTTTTAGTGTTTTAAAGCCCGATATCGGGCGGAATGCTGACAAAAGGTGGGATTGCCGGTTATCACGTCATTCGTTCAACCAGAAGAAAATAAAGCATGTTCCCGGTAAGGCTACACCCTTTCATCCACATGGTATCACCCTTTCAGGGAAATGGCTACACCCTTTTTTGGAAAAGGTGTAGCCCTACCGAAAAACAGATGGTGTATTTTACCTGAATACATCATCTGTTTTGTCTGAAAAGACCATCCGTTCAAGGCAAATAGATGGTGTATTGCGGATAAAAAGGTGGTTTATCTCCCGAAAAGAGACGATGGATTGCGCTAAAAGGAGCAATTCAATCCAATGCTACGTCAACAGAATATACGAAATTACATCTTTATGTCAGCAAAATAGCAATATCTTTATCCTTGAAGCAGACTGAAAAGCACTCAGCAATATTTCACAAGTCTTATTCTCTCAGCTACCCGGTTACCCCTACTTTATTACAAATAACAGGGAATCATACCCCCACTTCATTACAAAATCATTATCTTTATACTGAAAAACAAACACTTAAGTTTTTATGATAGAACGTAGACTTTTATCCTCCTTGACCGAATGGAAAAACAGTAAAAACAGATAGCATGAGGAACAGCCCCACAGGAACATAACGGGCTGTTCCTCTTCTTTTTACGGTTTTGTGACATATCTATCTATATTTATGCCATTGCCTGCATCCATACATTAATGTCGCGAAATCATATACCTCTTCCCACATTTGCGCATACCTTTGCAAACAGAAAAAAATTCATTTGTATCCTTGATTGAAGAATAGGTAAGATAAAAACATAGGTAAGAAAGATTTCAGAACAGGAAAACAAAAACAGGTAGTTGAAACTGCTACCTGTTTTTCTAAAAGAGAAAAAGAAAAACATACAATATAACAATCTAAATTAAGAATGATGAATTCAAAACAAGCGCTTTTCAGTCTATTAATATGCGTAATGGCAATAACAGGTTGTGATACGCAAAAACAGGCCCTCGTGGGTAATGAACTTGCCCTGACACGAGCCAAGCAAACGTTGGATTCCTTGTACCAGAATTATTCAGTCTCCGGCACATGCCTGTTGCGTGAAAATTATCCTTCCAACATAGGTGATTATACTGCAACCTACCTGGCATCCGAAGAGCAAAAGAATATGCCTAACCTGTATTCCTATCTATGGCCCTATTCCGGAACCTTCTCGGCCGTAAACGCTTTATTCGAGACAACAAGCGATGCAAACTACAAATCATTGCTCGATACTAAAGTATTAATAGGCCTGGAAGAATATTTCGACACCCGGAGAACTCCCGAAGCCTACGCTTCATACATCAACAGCGCAGCGCAATCCGATCGTTTCTATGATGATAATGTCTGGTTGGGAATCGACTTTACCGACGTTTACACGCTTACCAAAGAAGCAAAATATCTCCAGAAAGCACAACTTATCTGGAATTTCATAGAAAGTGGTATGGACAACAACCTGGGAGGCGGTATCTACTGGTGCGAGCAAAAGAAAGAATCCAAGAACACCTGCTCGAATGCTCCCGGTTCAGTCCTCGCGCTGAAACTCTTCAAAGCCACAAAGGACAGCACCTATTTCGTAAAAGGTCAGCACCTTTATGAATGGACCAAAGCGAACCTGCAAGATTCCACCGATTACCTGTACTTCGATAATATCGCCCTGGACGGAAAAATAGGTAAAGCCAAATTTGCCTACAACAGTGGCCAGATGATGCAGTCGGCCGCCCTACTCTACCAACTGACCGGTGACAAAAACTATCTGACCGACGCTCAGAACATCGCCCGGGCATGTCACAACTATTTCTTCATGGACTATGCAACAGAGCAGGATAAAACCATCAAACTCCTGAAGAAAGGTGATATCTGGTTCACCGCAGTCATGCTCAGAGGTTTCATCGAACTATACCAGGCAGACCGGAACAAAATCTATCTGGATTCCTTCAACCAAAGTCTGGACTATGCCTGGGAGCATGCACGGGATGAGAAAGGATTATTCAGTACCGACCTCAGCGGAAGTACCCACGATAACCGGAAATGGTTGCTGACCCAAGCCGCCATGGTTGAAATGTATGCCCGCCTTGCGGCTGTCAAATAATAAATGAGAATATACTAAATACCTTTTAAAACATGAAAAAAAGAAATATCGGTCTATGCGCCGTAGCCTTGCTCTGTATGCACAACAATGCCAAAGCAATGGAACCAACTTTAAAACAAGACAACACCAAAGTTGTGAACCATGCCCAGATGACTGCCGCTTACAAGACAAACCGCCCTGCCGTAAAAAACAGACTGTACGTTTCGAAAGCCGTAGAAGCCGAAATCCTGCGGATAAAGAAACTGCTGACCAACCAAAAACTGGCATGGATGTTCGAGAATTGTTTCCCGAACACACTGGATACCACCGTACATTATCGTTTGCTGGATGGTAAACCCGATACATTTGTCTATACCGGCGACATCCACGCCATGTGGCTGCGCGATTCCGGTGCACAGGTTTGGCCCTACGTGCAACTGGCACACAAAGACCCTGAACTGAAAAAAATGTTGGAAGGCGTCATCCGTCGCCAGTTCATGTGCATCAACATCGATCCTTATGCCAACGGATACAACGATGGCCCTACTGGTGGCGACTGGATGTCAGATATGACCGACATGAAACCCGAACTGCACGAACGTAAATGGGAAATAGACTCCCTCTGCTACCCTCTCCGACTGGCTTACCAATACTGGAAAGAGACAGGCGATGCCAGCGTCTTCGACGAAGCATGGATAGAGGCTATCACCAACATCCTGAAAACGTTCAAAGAACAGCAGCGCAAAGACGGTGTAGGCCCTTATAAATTCCAACGCAAGACGGAACGCGCGCTCGACACACTGAACAATAATGGTCTGGGTGCTCCAGTCAACCCTGTCGGACTCATTGTTTCCTGTTTCCGTCCTTCGGATGATGCCACCACACTTCAGTTTCTGGTTCCGTCGAATTTCTTTGCTGTATCTTCTTTAAGAAAAGCTGCGGAAATCCTTTCGACGGTGAATGAAAATGGTACTCTGGCTCAGGAGTGCACAGCCCTGGCTGACGAGGTAGAGATTGCCTTGCAGAAATACGCTACCTACAATCACCCGAAATACGGCACAATCTATGCTTTCGAAGTAGATGGTTTCGGCAACCACATGCTGATGGACGACGCTAACGTACCGAGCCTCCTCGCCATGCCTTATTTGGGAGATGTGGATGTAAACGACCCTATCTATCAGAATACCCGTCGCTTCGTATGGAGCCAGGACAATCCGTATTTCTTCAAAGGAAAAGCCGGTGAAGGAATAGGCGGCCCACATATTGGATATGATATGGTATGGCCCATGAGTATCATGATGAAAGCTTTCACCAGTCAGGATGATCAAGAGATTAAAGAATGTATCAAGATGCTGATGGATACAGATGCAGGAACCGGATTCATGCACGAATCTTTCCACAAAGATGATCCCGCCAACTTCACCCGCGCCTGGTTTGCATGGCAGAATACACTGTTCGGAGAACTGATTCTGAAACTCGTGAATGAAGGAAAGGTGGAATTACTTAATCAAATATTATAAAACTCTGAAACAATAAATGTTTGCTACACTTTAATAATACTATAAACATATGAAAGAAATCAAAAAAAGAAAATGGTTTATTCTGACAAAGCACTCAACCAGAATAACGGCTATCTGTATTTCCCTCTTGGTAATAGGGGCATTTAGCGAGCAAGTTTATTCAAAAGATAACTTGGTCAATAAAGCCACAAACATTACAGATGGAATTCGGCAAGAGGCAAAAAGAAACATCACCGGACAAGTAAAAGACAATATGGGTGAAAGCCTAATTGGAGTAACCGTCCAAATAAAAGGAGAAGTAGGCGGAACCATCACCGATATAGACGGCAAGTTTACAATTAAAGCCAATATAGGTGACAAATTGGTAGTATCTTATATTGGATACACCCCTCAAGAAATAATGATTGACAATCGTGAGCATTTCTCAATCGTCTTAAACGAAGACGTCAATGAACTGCAAGAAGTTGTAGTTGTAGGGTATGGTACACAAAAACGTCTGAATGTAACAGGTTCTGTGTCATCCGTTTCTTCAAACCAGTTAAAACAAAGCCCTGTTGCCAATATATCTAATGCTTTGGCCGGACGCCTACCCGGTATCATTTCCGTCCAACGTGGTGGAGAACCGGGCAATGATGGAGCCAACATATGGATACGTGGTTTCGGTACGTATGGAACAGCAAACTCCCCACTTATAATGGTAGATGGACTAGAACGCAGTTATGACAATATTGACCCCAATGAAATAGAGGATATCACCATATTGAAGGATGCCTCTTCTACTGCAGTTTATGGAGTTCGTGGTGCTAACGGTGTTATTCTTATCACAACCAAAAGGGGTACTGCTGAAAAGCCGCAAATTAGCGTTAACTTGCAAACTGCCATTCAGCAACCTACACGTTTACCTAAATATTTAGATTCATACGATGCCTTAACGCTCTATCGTGAAGGTTTAGTGAATGATGGACTAAATGCTGCTATGTATACAGACGAATACTTAGCAAAATACAGAGACAACAGTAATCCTACTTATAAATATCTTTACCCTAATGTAAATTGGCAAGACGAAATGCTTAAACCGTCTTCAATGATGCATCAAGCTAATATCAATATAAACGGTAAAAATTCATTTGTCCGCTATTTTGTTTCAGTATCTTATATGCAGCAAAACGGACTTTATAATTATGAAGATGCCACAGAAGACTATAATATTCAAGCAACTCTGAACCGATATAATTTCCGCTCAAATGTAGATTTATCCATCTCTAAGAATTTAGAAATGGAAGTCAATCTAGGAGGTATCATCCGTGACCGTAACTATCCTAACGTAGATACTGGAGACCTTTGGAATCGTTTAAAGATAACACCTCCATGGTGGTATCCCGTACAGAACCCTGACGGTTCGGCTGCCGGTGTACAAGGTTTAGCAAGAAATCCTTATGCCATGTTGACCCAACAAGGTTATAGAAAGAATTTCGAAACAACTCTCCAAGCTACGGCCGGTTTTACATGGAAGTTACCTTGGGTAACCCCTGGATTAAGTATAAAAGGCCGCCTGTCCTTTGATACAATGAATTTCAGGGATGTAACTCGTGCTAAAGGAGCATACACCTACCGTTATGTAACAAATGAAGATGAACCCGACTTATCCAAAGGTACATACATCCGCGTGGAAGAAGGAACCAACACGTTAGATTACTCTGTTAATGCCAACGGAAACAAAAAAGTCATTGCAGAACTGTATCTTAATTACGAACGCAGGTTTGGCAAACATGATATAAAAGGGCTCTTACTGTATAATCAAGAAAGCTATTCCGCTGCTGTGGGAGGAGGCAAAAACAATGCAATTTCTGGATTACCCTACAAATATCAAGGTTTAGTGGGACGGGCAGCATATGCTTTTGACGACAGATACTTTGCTGAATTTAACTTTGGTTACAATGGTTCGGAAAACTTTATCAAAGGACGACGGTTCGGTTTTTTCCCAGCCTTCTCTGCCGGTTGGCTAATTTCTAATGAAAGCTTTATTCAAGATAATCTCCCACAAATAAGCCTATTGAAACTCAGAGTTTCTGCAGGCGTTGTTGGAAATGACAAGTCAGGACAACGCTTCCTGTATCAAGGGAAATGGATATTGGATGCTCCGGGCTACCAGTTTGGAACAAACAATGACGGTGCTTGGTATGCCGGAGCCGAAGAAAATGCTACCGGTAACCCATTCGTTACTTGGGAAAAGTCTAAGAAATTCAATTTCGGTCTTGACTTAGGGCTGTGGAATAATGAACTAAAGTTGGAGACAGACATCTTTTACGAACGAAGAGACAATATTCTGACACAACCATTAACCATACCCGAAATTGTGGGTATAGCAAACTTACCGATGATCAACGCAGGTATAGTTGATAACAAAGGATTCGAAGCCACCCTTACTTATCAAAAGAATATTAATGACTTTGGTTACTTCATCAGAGGGAATGTTTCTTTTGCCCGCAATAAGATTGTGGACATTACTGAACCCAAACTGGAAGGAAGAGAGTGGCAAGCACGTACTGGACGAAGAATCAATGAACACATGGGTCTGACTGCCATAGGTTTGTTCAAAGACTGGGAAGACATTGCAAGCAGTCCTAAACAAACTTTCGGTCCTGTCCAACCAGGTGATATCAAATATGCAGATCTAAATGGTGACGGACAAATAGACACACAAGATGAAGGATACTTAGGAAGAGTATCAATTCCGGAAACGATGGCAGGATTATCCTTAGGATTAAATTACAAAGGATTTGATATTAGTGTATTATTTCAAGGTGCTTTTGGTGCCTATGTCTACTACGGAGGGAGCAGTACTTATCCGTTTTCACAGAACAGTAGCGTCTTGGCAGAAGTAAAAGATAACTATTTCAGCACCCAAAATCCTAATGTGAATGCCTTATATCCACGTATGACATCCAATGACAATGCCAATAACTATCGTGTATCAAGTTTTTGGCACCGAAACAGCGATTATGTCCGGCTCAAAAATGCGGAAATAGGTTATACCTTTTCGAAAGCACTAATCAACAAGATTGGAATATCAAATGCCAGAATCTATCTTACTGGTTTGAATTTGTATACATGGAGTAAAATCAAGACCTTTGACCCGGAAATACCCGATGGTACGGGCAGTTACCCACAACAACGTACTATCAACATGGGAATAAACTTTTCTTTTTAACACTATAAATTATCAGAACATGAAAAAAATATATTTCATCATTATATATTCACTATTAGTGACTTCATGTGACTTCTTGGATATCGTGCCGAAAGAAGTTGTAATGGAGGAGGATATTTGGAATGACATCAAGAATGCTGAAAAAGTACTTGCAAAACTCTATAATGCTATACCTAGCGAAACGATGAGCGATGATGTGTGGGGGGCATCAGACGAAGCCTGGCATCATTGGGAAAATAACAATCAGTCTTCATGGAAATACAATACCGGAAGTTGGGGTCCAACAGACAACCCACTTGGAAACTGGAATTGGCGCTATCAAGATATACGCCGGGCAAACCTATTTATTGAACATATTGAGTCTGTACCTCTACAAGGAGACCAACAAGAGTATTATCAAGTAAGAATACCCGTATTTAAAGCCGAAGCTCGTTTTTTACGTGCATTCTACTATTTTGATTTACTTAAAAGATATGGAGCGGTACCTCTGATTACCGAGTCTATAAAAGATATCAATAACACCACTTCAACTTTAATAGAACGAAATTCTGTAGACGAAATAGTTCAATTCATTGTTAATGAATGCGATGACATTAAACACACTCTCAAAGTAGATTATACCGATGAGCCCTCTCAGACTGGTAGAGTGACAAGAGGAGCAGCCCTTGCACTGAAAAGTCGTACATTACTTTACGCCGCCAGTCCACTATTCAATGGCAATAAACTATATGAGAACATAACTAAACAAGACGGAACCCCGCTATTTAGTACAAATTACGATCAAGAAAAATGGAAAAAAGCTGCTGACGCAGCTGAAGAACTATTAGCTTTGGTAGACCAAGATGTTTACGAACTCTATCAACCCAATCCCGATAACCCAGTGGATAATTATGCACAATTATTCTACACTCGCGAATGGAAAGAAACAATTTTAGCTTATTCACAAGGTAATGGTAACGGTTATGAAATCGGACATTTTCCGAACGGATATCCCTTCAACGGACAGGGTAAAATGAGTGTATTACAGGAATTAGTTGACGCTTACGAAACAAATACAGGATTTCCCATAGACGACCCACGAAGCGGTTACACAGAAAAAGGATTCTGGGATGGAGTCATGTGGGACGGAATAGAATTCTCTGATGTCCATAATGTATCCAACATGTATTTCAACCGCGATCCACGATTTTATGCTTCTATCTATTTTCAATACTGTAACTGGGTGCTATCACGCCATAAAAGGCCTGTCAAGTTTGCTTATTACGGAAACAGAAACTTCAACAATGATGACTCCGATGCGTGGCCTTGGTCAATGGGAACACACAACATGACAGGATACGGAGTTCGAAAATGGGGATCTCCTGAAGTAGATATTTTAAACGGAACAGGAACTGCCCGAAGAAATATTCCCGTCTTCCGCTTAGCAGAAATCTACCTAAACTATGCAGAGGCATTAAATGAATATTTAGAGAAACCTGATCAAAGAGTATACGATGCAGTGAACAAGGTAAGAGCACGTGTACAAATGCCTGCACTTCCTATCAAAGACAGAACGGAAGATTTAACTAAAGAAGGTATGCGAAAACGTATCAGAAATGAACGTCGTGTAGAACTAGCATTTGAAAGCCATCGTTTCTATGATGTAAGACGCTGGATGATTGCCGCCAATCATAATGGCGTGAAAGGAACAGACAACGGAATTGTATACGGAATGAATAACCGCCCTTCGCAAGAAGAACTGGAAGCAACCGGATTAGATTGGAAAAGCGAGGCAGCAGGAGTGGCGGTATTCTACAAAAGAACTCCTATGCAAACTCGTGTATTTCAAGAAAAGCATTATCTCTTCCCGATTCCTAAATCGGAAATAGATAAAAATCCCAATTTAAAGCAAAATTATGGTTGGTAAATAAACAATATAAACTCATGAAATTACATAAAATCATATTATCAATAGTTACACTAACAGCAAGTATCATTGCTTGCGAGTCATTACCTAAAGAAGAAGGCATTGCCAAAATCTACTTTACAGGAGGAACAAATGGAGTAGCTGAAATAAGCCCTGATGATGTAATCATCGACAAAGAAAATAAAACCATGACTTTTGCTTTTGGCATCAGTCGATCAGGTTTACAACCTGCTATCGGTTTCACAGTGAACTGTGAGATTGATAACACTAAGGTGCCTGCCAACACAGTACCCTTATCCGAAAATGAATATACCCTGTCTACCAAAGATGGAGAAATGGGAAATACCATTAAGTTTGATAATGAAGAAATAAGCAAGACACTATATCTGACCGTCTCTGAAGAAACCTTCGCAAAATACAATGGGAAAAAGATGGCTATCCACCTCCATATGTCTGAACCTTCACTTTATGAATTGAATGCTTCTCTTTCCGACATGGATATCGTGATAGACGTAATAAATTTTTTGGGTGCCTACGAAGATATAACAGAAAGTGTACTAAAAAACTTCAAAAGTCCATTCGAAGTCACCCCGGACTCTCCTCCTTTAGGAAGCTGTGATCCCGAGCAACATACTCCTACAGAATGGATTGTGAATGATGCTGTAAAGATTCACCTATATAATGGGAAAATGCATGGCGGAGTAGATGCCCGATGCTGGGGAAATAGAAATTGGCTCAGTGCAGGAAACTTCGACTTTTTTAATGAGAAAGAAGTGTTAAACGGAAAAATCTATCAAACAGCAAAGCTTGTAGCTGGTCAGTATCGCATCGAATACGAAATAGGAGAATCCTTTGGAGGCCCCAATCATGCCGCATTAGTCATTACCAATGGAGAGACCCTACCTGATTTCGACCAAAAAGAAAAAGAAACCATCGCCTGTCATGAATTCACAGCAGGCACAAGTAAGGACTTCAGTTTGGAAGAAGATAAAACTGTATCTATCGGGTTTGTTTATTATATCCCCAAAGGAGTACAATGTGCATATGCCATTAGCTCTATAAGAGTAAAACGACAAATTAATGTATTTAACTAATAAAAAGAGACAGATGAAAAAGAAATTCTTACTTTTATCCCTATGCGTGGCAATAAATACATTTATGACGCCAACAACTAATGCTTCTAATCCAATAAAGATTAAGGACAACTATCAAAATAACAGATTTCCATTACAAAGAAAGCCTTATGTGCAGCTTCCCTTAGGAAGCATCAAACCCAAAGGCTGGTTAGAAGAAATGCTGATAAGACAGAGGAACGGATTAACCGGCCAGATGGACAAATTGTACCCACTCATGGGAGAACGAAACGGATGGCTTGGTGGAAATGGGGATCAATGGGAGAGAGGTCCTTATTGGATAGACGGATTACTGCCTCTGGCCTACATTCTGGATGATAAAGCAATGCAAAAGAAAGTTCAACCCTGGGTGGAATGGGCACTGAAAAGCCAGAACGATGAAGGATTTTTCGGTCCGGCAACAGATTATCCCGGCGAAGCCGGTCTACAGCGCGACAACTCACATGACTGGTGGCCACGCATGGTAATGTTAAAGATTCTGCAGCAATATTATTCGGCAACCGAAGACCAAAGAGTTATCAGCTTCATGAGAAATTATTTTGCTTATCAGCTGAAAACATTACCCGAAAAGAAATTAGGGCATTGGACTTTCTGGGCCGAGTTCAGATCTGCTGATAACTTACAAGCAGTCTACTGGCTATACAATATTACAGGAGATGCTTTCTTACTGGAATTAAGTGAGTTGATTCATAATCAATCTTTCAGTTACCTTGACATGTGGAAACGGGGAGATCTGAAACGTATCAAGACCATCCACTGCGTAAACTTGGCACAAGGCATTAAAGAACCTGTCATTTATTACCAGCAAGCTAATGACGCAAAATATCTGCATGAAACCAAAGAAGCCATTAAGGACATTTGCGAATTTCATGGACAACCCCAAGGAATGTATGGAGGAGACGAAGCCTTACATGGAAGTAATCCTACACAAGGTTCAGAATTATGCTCTGCCGTAGAGTTCATGTTTTCTCTGGAGAAGATGGGCGAAATTACAGGAGATATAGACTATGCCGACCATTTAGAACGAATAGCCTTCAATGCACTGCCTACTCAAATTTCTGATGACTTCATGAGCAGACAATACTATCAACAAGTGAATCAGATTGCCGTAACTCGCCAACGCCGCAACTTCGATCAGGAACACGAAGGCACAGACAATCTCTTCGGCTTACTGACAGGATATCCATGCTGCACCTCAAACCTTCATCAGGGATGGCCTAAGTTCGCGCAAAGTTTATGGTATTCCACACCCGATAATGGTCTGTCAGCATTCATATATTCTCCATCCGAAGTTACAGCTAAAGTTGCCGACAACTGTACGGTGACTATTGAAGAAAAAACTCATTATCCTATGGATGACAAAATTACATTTATCATCCGCTCCATTGATAACAAAGAAAAGAAAGTGGAGTTTCCATTTCACCTGCGCATACCCAAATGGTGCAAACAAGCTGAAATTACAGTTAATGGAGAAAAAGTACGCACCGCAGAAGGAGGCAATATAGCCGTTATCAAGCAAACCTGGAAAAAAGGAGATACCATTGAACTATTCTTGCCAATGGAAGTTTCAGCCTCTACCTGGCACGAAAGCTCCGTAGCTATCGAAAGAGGGCCTCTGGTATATGCACTGAAGATGGAAGAAAACTGGGAGCGTAAAGAAATGGACAATAAAGTTTATGGCAATTATTATTATGAAGTAACTTCGTCTTCTCCATGGAATTATGGTTTGGTTGAGTTTGACCGGAACCGGGCGAATGAAGTAGCCGAGGTTATTATTGATAAGGAAAAACAGAAAACAAACTATCCATGGAACACAACAAATGCCCCGATTGAAATAAAGATGAAGGCAAGACGCATCCCCTCATGGCAAATATACAATGGCTCAGCCGGACCTCAGCCATTCTCTTTCTGTCCACTTGCCGAAGGTGAACAACAAGAAATAACTTTAATCCCATACGGATGCACTACACTAAGAATAACAGAGTTTCCAATGGTTGGTCGATAAGACTAATTAACGAATAAGTGCCAATCACAAATCAAACTGTATTACAATCTCAGGGACTCAATAATAAGGATGCCAACCTATTAAGTTCTTGTATAAAGGCTGAAAGAATTAATTCTTTCAGCCTTCACCACAGAAACATCCCCCGGCTCTCTGCCACCGAAATTTATTTCTCCGTCAAAGAAGCTGTGATGAAGTCTCAAGGCTGACATACAGTTTCCCAAGAACAGAAGAACACGAACAAGAAAGTTACTGTTTTTCCGAATATTCCCAAATAAACCGGGCTATTGTTTTGTTTTTTGAGAGAATCGTTTTATCTTTGCGTCAACATGCTTACCCCGCTTCCCGTCAGATCAGCGCGCTCAGGGTAAGCCTTTTATTTTTACACCCCTATGACTAAAATTCCCTATCCCAAAAATCTCATATCTTTTGCAGATCAGATTACCTTACTGAAACAACGTGGACTTTGCTTCGGCGATGAATCCAAAGCGTTACACCTATTGCAGAATATTAGCTATTATCGTTTGAGCGGCTATTGGTATCCTTTGTTAGCGAATAAACAGAACCATATTTTCAAATCCGGCAGTACGTTTGAAACTGCTTACAATATTTATAAGTTCGATAATGAACTCCGCAAACTGATTATTGCAGAGTTAGAAAAAATAGAAATAGCAGTACGTACACAAATCACTTATATACTTTCTTCACAGTACAATGGTTATTGGTTTACCGATGCTTCTCTTTTCAATAATCCTGTGCGCCATGCCCACATGGTAGCCAAGATAGATGAAGAATATCAGCGTAGCGATGAAGAATTTGTAACGGCTTTCAAAACTAAATATTCAGACCACTTTCCTCCAAGTTGGATAACAATGGAAATTACCTCTTTCGGTACGCTGTCTATTCTGTATAATAACTTAAAACCCGGACGGGTAAAACGAAATATTGCGACCTATTTCGGGCTACCGGATACCGTTTTCGCCTCATGGCTGCATAGTATTGTCTACATTCGCAACATTTGTGCGCACCATTGCCGCTTATGGAACAGGACATTAAGCATTCGTCCCCTGATGCCCCGTTCGCCCCACAAACCGTTTATATCTCTTCCTGCCGGTGGCACACAACAGGTTTACTTTATATTGAGCATGATCACTTATCTGCTGAATATCATTAATCCCAACCATTCTTTCGTAGTAAGGCTTAAAGACCTATTAGCAACCTACCCCTCGATTGATATACGGGCTATGGGTTTTCCTGCCAACTGGGAAAATGAAGATATTTGGAAATAGACCACATTGCATTTACCGGAATATATTTGCAACCGGAGCACCAATTCTTTCAGCCCTCCTATCACCCTTATTTATAAGATTTTACGCTGAAAGTATCCTCTGAAGGGATACTTTCAGCTTTCAGTCGTCACCACAACCGCAGAAACATTTTTCAGCCCCACTATCTTCTCACCACCTGATACACATTTCCATACTCCGTGTGCCGACGCACCACCCCCGCTTTCAGCAGCACTTGGCCGAAGCGCATAGGATTGACACTGCGCATGGCAACGGAATTCTTTTGCTGAAGCTCCCTGAAAATCTGGGCAGCCGTAAGGCCGAGACTCTTCTCACCGGGATTCGCCACACGAAAATAACTATGAAAAACATCCTCTGCGGGACAAACACGGTAGAACGCCGCATTCTGCGCTTGCAACACCTGCTCCTCTTCTTTGGTGAACCAATCACGCCTCCCCGCAAGCAGTTCCGCCTTCAGTTGCGCATAGATCTGGTCGTGCTCTATGTGGGTACAATCGATTATCCGCTCCACTTCCACGCAGAGAAAACGACGGCTTCCCGTAGGGTCGGTAAGTAAGTCGAAACGGTTACTGGTACCAATAAAAGAGGCGACACGAGGCAATTGGCGGAAACTCTGCTGATAGGCTTTACGAATATTCAAATCAGACATTTGCATCAGGTTTTTCAGCAACGGCATTTTGTTTTCAGCATATTTATCGAACTCGTCCATATTCAGCAAGCCCATTTCCGCCAAAAGGCGTTCCGCCTGCCCTTGCGAAGTAAGCTTCAGATTATCCACATAATATCGCCGCAGAACCATCGGCATCAATGACTTGCAAAATGTGGATTTCTGCCGTCCCTGCTCTTGACTTACAAGAATAGGCGCCACACTGTTGGCATGTATACCTGCCAGCCCCGACCATTGTGCGGCAAGCCCCAGCATCCAGGTGTGAAATCCCTGCACCCAATGCGGACAGCCGGAAACCCGCAAGGCGAGCTGTGTCAGGCGGTCAACGCCGTCCCATTGCGGCAATTCCTCCATATAGAGGTGGAAAGGGTGATAGTCAGAAATATAAGTGGAATAGATATAGCGGTTCAGGTCTTTGTCCCAGCAAGGGATACCCTCAGCATGAGCCTCAATGCAGAAAGCATTCAGGTTTCGCTTACCCACAGGCAGGAAAGCGAAATCACGCTGTCCGGTAGGACGGAATTCGGTCTCCTCCGTCAACAGATTATAACGGAAATCATAACGTTTCGTCAGGAAATCCATGACCTGTCTCGTCAGGCGAACCGTTGTATTCGTGTTGTCTCCGGACTCCGATGCTTCCGGTGTTTTCTTCTTTGCTTTCCGTTTTTCCGATAAAGCCAACAACTGTTGCGCCTCACGCAACAAGCGGCGTTGTTCCAATGTCATTAATTTCTTTTTCATAACTTCTTTTCATTTAAATAGTAAACAGGTTTCGTTTTGCCAGTACCGACGCTACGAATTTACTACAGCATGGAAGCGTTTTGCAAGCGTTTCACCAACTATTTTTCTTAAAACACAGTTAGAAAGAAAGTAAGGACTTCCATAGGAAAATCTTACTAATATCACTACCTTTGTGTGCTGACTTAGAAACGACCGACTGGAGTTATTCACTCGAACAACTTCAGTCGGTCGCTCTACCAACTCCAGTCACTCATCCGACCGACTCCAGTGGTTCACTTTCAAAACAGCACCTTCGGGTCAACAAGCATATACATTTAAAGCATTAAAATACAAGCATTATGGCAATAGTTTACGACTGGTACGAGAACCCCAACGCAGAAGGGGAACCGGAAGAAAGAGGACTGCACCCCCGCCCACTGCTCAACGGCAAGGTAAGTATGGAGAAACTGTATTATCGGGTACATGAACGTAGTTCGCTCAGCGTGGGTGACGCAAAAAGTGCAATAGACACCTTGGCACAGCTTTGCGGAGAAGAGCTACGCGAAGGTCGTGAGGTACACATCGAAGGATTGGGATACTTTGCCCCTACCCTGGAGGCCACACAGAAAGTAACCCGCCAAACCAAGAACAAGCATTTGAAACTACGTCTGAAAGGCATCAGCTTCCGCCCGGACATCCGCCTGAAAGCTGCGCTGACAGGCGTCACCGCCACCCAAAGCAAATACACGCGCCACTCCCTGCGACTCTCCGAAGTAGAGATCGACATGCGCCTGAAAGAGTATTTCGCGGAACATGACCTGCTGCTTCGCATCGACTTTCAGGAATTGTGCGGCATGGCTCGCACCACCGCCAACAACCATCTGCAACGGTTGCAAAAAGAGGGCAAACTGACGAATGTGGGAAGGCGCGCACAGCCGATCTATCGCCCCATGCCCGGATATTACGGAATGTCAAGGGATGCGGCACCCAAGAGATAAATCTGAAGTGCTTCTTAAAATATGAAGTAACTCATCATCCCTATAAGAACTTTTCGTAATTCTGGAAGACTTTTATAACCTCCTTAGACATAGGAGATTCGGAAGAAAGAGCAAAAATGAGGTAATGATTTAGCAACCGTTTCTATTTCTGCGCTTTGCTGTGAGTTGCTTTCATTGTCACTCGTATAGAACAAAGGTAGCAATAAAAACTGGAATACCTCAAATTGCAATGGAGTTTTTTTCTCCAATTTGAGGTATTCTCTGTTTATACCGTTATTGATGTTTCTAAATTGACGTCTGATACATATCTCGTTTGCCCTAAACAATCAGTTTATACAATCGTTTGTTTGGGAAGCAAACTAGATTTTTTTCTTGGAGACCAATCGCCCCAAGGCATCTTTCTTTTTTGAGGGTAACAAATATAAAGATGTCTTTGAGCTCTAGTAATTGCAACATATAGGTTATTTTTCTCTTGTTGCATTTCAATGCTATTGTTCCCTTTTTTTATAGCACGGTAATCGGGGAATGTACCCTCATCCATACCCACAAGGAATACTACTACAGCTTGTTGACCTTTCATAGTGTGAACCGTACTCAATGTAACCCCTTCTACATCCAAAGAAGCAACCGAAGTTTGCCCCAACGACATTGCATTACGAAAAGCAGACAAAGAATAGTTTGTTACACTCTTAGCATAAGAGCTCCAATGATGTTTTAATAATTCAAATTCATCAAAAACAGCCAAAGCTTCATCTGTTGATTTAAATTCCGAAGCATTAGAGGCTTTTAAAGTATTCAATACAGATTTGATGGTTTGATACATATTACTACCATCATCTTCCAATAGTGAGGCTTGCTGCACGACTTCTTTCAAGAATGCATCGCTAATACTTTCTACGACTTGTTCTAATGATTTGCAATGGCTCACGCCTACTATAGACTGCAACATATCAAGATGCAGTCTATCATAGGGATTGGTTCGTACTACCATAGCCAAATCAAAGGCTTTAGCAGCAGTGGATGCAAATTCCAGACCTGCTCCCGTAGTTTTATAATGATATGGCAAGTTACTACTCTTTAATTGTTCTTCAATCTTTCCAAGAACGAATTTATTTCTAGCAAGTACTGCAATATCAGAATAGCTCAATTTCCCGTCATAACCTTCTATTTCAGTACCAACCAATGATTTTATACCACTTACTACTTCTTGCGCTTCCTCACATGGTGTATCATAAGCATATTCCTTACAAACGCCCGTATAAGGTAAGGTTACATCTAAGGTGTCATCATGCACTACCTTTTGTGCATAATCCAAAATCGCCTTAGCACTTCGATAATTCTCATTTAGGTTATATATGGTCGGGGTGTAGTCATTCACAAACCAATCATCCATATATTTACTGCTTGATCCATTAAAGGCATATATAGATTGTTTGGTGTCGCCAACCAGCATTACGTTCTTATGCTCGCTACCAGTAATCGCACGAAGAACCATGTATTGAGCCTTGTTTAAATCCTGTGCCTCGTCCACACAAATGTATGTAAAACTTCTTCGATATAAGTCTGCAATTCTTGGGTTATGTATCAGTAATTGGTAAGCATTAAGCAACAAATCATCAAAATCAATTGCGTTTAGCGAATCCATCTGCTCTCTATAACTTAAATATAGATTACGCATCTGTCCATCTTTAATAACCTTAGACAGTTCATCATCTAAAATCACAGACCGTTTTATAAGACTGATATTATCCAATGCCCGATAAAGAGTTTCCCTACGTTCTTTATCATTCAGCCCCCTATACCACTGGCTCAATGATGGAGTTTCTGTAATTGTTTCTTCCAAAATTTTTTTTCTGTCGTCATCTGCAAAGATTTGCGGCATTGTCACAAATCTTGTAGCGGCGATATGGCTTTCAATGATTGACTCACACAGACCATGGAAAGTTGCAACAAAAACATGTTCCAGCAGATTTTCATCCACTTCCGCAAGTCTTGTTCTAATCTCCTCACAAGCTTTGTTGGTAAACGTAATCGCCAGAACCTTACGTTTAGTCATACCAGCCAACATCTTTATACGCTCAACAAGTACTCTTGTCTTGCCACTACCGGCACTTGCACGTACTAAAATTGCGCCATCTTTCAATGATGCAATTTCTTGTTGTTTAGAAGATAACTTTATCTTACACATGGCATATGTCCTTTTTTATTCCATCAAATAGTTTAATTACCAATGGAGGTAATGTTTTTCCGCTTTCAATTATGCAATTTGCCAACACCGGACCTAACTGGGCCTTGTTTTTCTCCATTATATCATCCAAAGCTGTCAGTCGGCCATCTTCATTATCATATATTCGTTCTATATCAACAAAAATATTCTGATGACAACTTTCACACACTTTAGAAGTCTTTTCTCGTTTCTTAGGCTTATGATTATTTTCTCTAATAAATTTATCAATATAGCCTTCTCCTTTCAATTGTTCTATAGCTTTTTCTATTTCATCCTTATACCCATCGTCAAGGAGCATTCCTTCAAAATCCTTTTCATCGGGAATGAGGAAAATATTCTTCTGTTCTGCCAGTTCCTTATCTTCATTATAGATCCTTTCCAAAAGTTTTTTGAGTTCTTTTTGGGCTTTTGCTTCACCATCCGAGAAAATGTACCAAGGTATTTTGAACGCATCAGCAAGGACGACAAACGGATAATAATTACCACACCCCTTTGCATCGACAAACGACAGACCGGACTCAACGGGAGTCAATCCCCAATGTTGCTGGCAGAAAATAGGTAAAGCTTGTACTTCTGTTTCACCTTCTCCCAACACAATACCTTTGGCAAACAACAGTTCGCCATTGCTCGTCAATACGGCTTGTCTGATTTTTCTTTGTTCCTCTGGTGTTAGTTCTGCAACGGGCAAACTTCCACAAATAGTCTTCTCTGCGGCTTTATACATACCTCTCAGCTCTGACAATTCCGCACATGCAGCCACATACGGAGAATGTGTTGAGATTATTTTAATGCCCGGCATTTCGTTCATCTGTTTGTAGAGTTGCTTCTGTGCATTCGGATGCAAATGCGCTTCAGGTTCTTCTATAGCTATAATCGGCAAAAAAGCCTCGTCTTCCGGCTTCTTGCTATCGCACATTTGCTTTACAAAAGCCCGAAACGACAACATGGAAGACCAACTCCTAGTTCCCATGCCATGATAGTCCATTGTAAAACTACTATCCTCCGTTCCATAATGAATCGTCAAGCTTTTGTTCAAATCTCGCAATTTCTTAGCAAAAGGTGAAACATAGACCTTGCCCGAAGAGTCCATTGTAGCGTCAATCCCTTTTAGTGATTCCTGAATATTTTTAAGCACATCACTCTTTTCTATGGCTTCTGCATTTAAAGAACTTATTTTTTGTTCTAATTCAGCAACATCTTTCGGGTCATAATTGCTAACTACATCACCAAGCATTTTACCTAAATAAGAGGTTCTGGCTTTTAAATCATCCTGAATATCTCGTTTAGCATCCAAATAGTGGAACTGAAAATAATCTCCCTTAACAGTGGATTTTTTACCTTTCAAATCTTGCCAAGCGATGCCTGCAGAGTCCCATTCATTCAAGATTTGCATATCCCTATTAAATGAATTCTGAAGTGTTTGAAAAGTGTATTTAACACGCAAAGGCACATAGGCGTGTTCTTCAGCATCCATTTTTATATTATCCGCACCAAATGCAATTTCCCATACATCTGAGAAATTTGGGATACGTTTTCCAGCATTATCAATTGCTACTATTTTGGCATCAACAATGATACAATTTGATTTGCCGTTCTTGTCAATGTGTAAATCTTCTGTTGAAAGGAACGAGCTATTTCCAAACAACAGCTGTAGAGCTTTTAAAACAGAGGTTTTCCCGACATTATTCATGCCGGTCAGTACCGTAGTTTCTGAAAGGCTCATTTTAAAATCTTTCAATCCACGGAATCCATCTATTCTAATTTCGTCAATCAGTATCTTTTGCATAAGAAGACAATTAAAATTGTTATATGCAAAGGTAATACTTTTATGGCAGAAAACGCCCGTTTACCAAATAAAATTTTGTACTTTTGCACTCGTTAAACAAGATAGCACGTGTATGAACCGGATAAAGGAAGTATTGGATGCAAAGGGTATTAGCCAAACAGAGTTGGCAAATAGACTTGGAAAGACCTTTAATATGGTCAATCTATATACAACAAACAGAGTCCAACCACCCATCCATGTTCTATATCAAATAGCCGAGATATTAAATGAAGATGTTCGTTCACTTCTTATTCCTAATGAATTAAAGAAATAGATTATATGGCAAATACCAACTTGAAAGAAGCTAAGGCAGCTAAAAATGACGAGTTCTATACGCAATTTCACGACATTGAAATTGAAATGAATGCCTATCTCGAATACAATCCTGATGTATTTCGAGATAAAACAGTGTTGCTTCCTTGCGATGACCCAGAATGGAGTAACTTTACCCGCTTTTTTGCGGCAAAGTTCGATGAGTTGGGGTTGAAGAAACTGATTTCTACAAGTTATGCGCCAGATGCCAAAAAAATGAAATTATTGGCAGAACCTTCTTTATTTGAGATGGATGCTCCTCAATTTGACCCAACAAAAGCACAGACTAAGGGCAAAATATTCATTCTCGATAAAGATTTAACGGGTGATGGGAAAGTTAATATTGCCGACCTGCAATGGGAATATCTTGAAGGAGATGGGGATTTCCGCAGTAAAGAGGTTACAAAACTTCGCAATGAGGCAGATATAATTATCACCAACCCTCCGTTCTCCTTGTTTCGTGAATTCTTGGCGTGGATTGTAGAGGCAGATAAAAAATTTATTATTATTGGCAACATGAATGCCATAACTTATAAAGAGGCATTCCCATTAATAAAAGAAAATAAAATGTGGCTGGGATATTCTATTCATAGTGGAGACAGAGAATTTGAAGTCCCTAATGAATATCCGTTAGCAGCAGCTGGATGGAGAATAGATGAGAGTGGACGTAAATTCATTAGAGTAAAAGGTGTACGTTGGTTTACCAATATAGACCACGGACGCCGTCATGAACCATTACCTTTAATGACTATGGCTGACAACCTTCGCTTTTCAAAACATAAAGAACTGAAAGGTAAAAGCTCTTATGACCATTACGACAATTATGATGCTATAGAAGTTCCTTTTACAGATGCTATACCCTCAGATTATGATGGTGTAATGGGAGTTCCTATTTCCTTCTTAGACAAGTATTGTCCGGAGCAATTTGAAATCTTAGGGATAACAAAAACATGGTTTGGAAGTGCTTCCAAAATCTATCC
>OLSH01000016.1_pt1 | contig 196713 bp, 179 predicted proteins | sample 1643221 | NCBI WGS metagenome assembly OLSH01 (sample SAMEA3136681, study PRJEB25190) | human gut metagenome | biome: human gut; feature: human-associated habitat; material: faeces | place: Austria | collected 2013 | reverse complement strand
GGTAGAACAGGCTGCCCACGGTCGTCTTCCCCGCCCCAGACAGGCCGGTGAAAAAATATACGGTTCCCTTGTGTTCCATGTCCTCCTCCTCAGTGATACAGCGGCTGTTCCAGCAGCGCCGGGTCCAGCTTTAAAGGCCTCATCATTTTTAAAGGCTGGCCTTGCTTGTTTACAAACCGCAGGCCACGGAGCAGGAAATCCGCAATGCGGCGGCGGTTGCTCTGGTAGCCGGGAATAGGGGCGACAGCAGTGACATCAATGGGAGTCTCTCCATTTTTGAAGGAGATTTCCTTGCTCTGCACAACATCCTGATAGGATTTTTCAATATATCCGTCCAGACAGGTAAAGCCCCGGATCTTCTGCTCGATCCAGGCTTCATCCACAGGCTCTCCCTGATAGTAGTGAAAATCATAGCCGTAATATTCGTAAGCGTCCCGCAGAAAGTATTCCAAAAAGGCCCTTTCCTCGTCATTCGCAAATTCATCGTAGGTTCGGTATACCGTGGCCGGGTCGAAGCCCCGGGCATTGCCTTTCAGGGACTCAGGGTCAATGCCCTTCCGGCTGGAGCAGTAAGTCATGCTCTCGGTATAGGGAAGATCCAGAAATTCCGCCAGAGCAGTAAAGGTAGCCCTGGGGTTGAGCTTGCCGTCCTCAAAGCGCACCAGCACGCTGTCCCGGTAGAGCCGGTCCCACTGATCCACCATAAAGCTGCGGTTTACCAGCCGCTCAGCCAGCACATCAGGGACAACCTTGACTTCCTCTCCCTGGGCCTCCCGGTCCAGCATAAAGCGCACGCTGGCCGCATAGCTGGTGGTGATGCGGCGCATAGGGGTAAAGGTCTTGATGTACCGGAAACCATGGAACAGTGGTGAGGTGCGGATCGCTTCGTACTGCTCCGAGTAGAGCATGGGTGCCCCTTTCAGCTCAGATTCCCGGATGTCATAGATCATATTGGAAAAGTGGGGCTGGAAAAACAGCGCCGGCGCAATGCGGGATCCGTGGTCCAGACTGCCGCTGATATCCTGCCGGTCGAGGAACAGCGCCACTAGAAAATCCTTGTCGGTTGGGCGCTTCATATGGGACAACTGGCGGCGCAGCCGCGGCGTCAGCCAATCGACCCTCCGCCAGTTTGCCTTCACCTCTGCCACTGCTTTTTGTATATTATCAAACATGATGGACTCATAGGAGAGAAGGTTCGGGTGCCCATAGAAAATCTCGTTGAAGAAGTCGCCGCCGTTGTGGGCGGCAAGCTGGGTGTGCCAGATCATTCGGGTGACCTCCCCGATACCGATTGGCCGCACCGGATATTGAGCGTAGTCTATGCCGAAGCGGGCGTGAAAGTCAATGGGATACTGTTCGATCTCCCCCTCCATTAGAAAGACCAGCTTTTTTTCGGAGAGGAGGGGGCGCAGCTCCAGACACTGCAAGTAGGCACAGAATGTCGTCCAGTCCGTGTAGTGGAGGTAGATATGGTTCTCCCGCCCCACCCATTCGCTCTTGCGGACGTTGTCGTTTAAGTATTCCAACTGGTACTGGGAAAACACATCCCTGGCCAGAACGGGCTTGTCCAGATCCCGAAAAAAATAGCGGTCAATCACCGGATCGTTGAAATTGACATATGCGCCGAACCGATGTTCCGCCTTAAAAAAGGGAATATATCCCTCGTCATTGAAGGGAAAGAACTGAACCGGCAAAGCCTCGAAGTCCGGAAAGTCCTCCCGGAACAGATAGGGATATTTGGCCAGGGCGGCGCAGTTGCGGGCGTACCGCTTTTTCTGATCTTCCGCGTTGGGCAGGTAAAAAGCCTGGGTCATCAGATCCATGAGCTCTGTTTGGTAAAACCCCCGGTTATAAAGGGAAACAAACGCCGTATAGGCCACCTGATAGTTTCCCTGGGAGAAAAAGAGATAGCTGGCCGCCTCCAGCTCCAGCTCCGGATTCCGTTCCGCTGCCTCCTGGAGAACCAGGCTATAAGCCGCCTGGGCCTCCTCCGTCTGCCCAAGCTCCGCCAGCCTGCGGGCGATTTCGATCGTATCCATAACAAAGTTACCTCATTCCAGACAAAAGCGGGGGCCGGGCACTGAGCCCGGCCCCCGCGGCATTGTGGCTGTGGTACAGGTTTGACCTCTTACTGGAGCAGCTGCAGCACGCCCTTCGTCGGCGCGGACTTCGAATCCCTTGCTTCGCCGCATGCGGCAAAGCTCGCTCTCTCCGCCGCGCCTCCTCTCCCCACCGAACCCGCTTCGCTGGGCTTCGGCGGGGGCCCCGCTGTGCCCCAGGGCGGGGCAGCACGGGGGTGGGCGGGGGCATGCAGCTACTCAAGCCAGCACCAGAGCTTACTGGAGCAGCTGCAGGACGCCCTGGGGCACCTGGTTAGCCTGAGCCAGCATGGCCTGGGCGGACTGGATCAGGATGTTGTTCTTGGTGTAGGCCATCATCTCGTCGGCCACGTCGGTGTCGCGGATGGTGGACTCGGCGTCCTGGATGTTCTCCGTCATGACGGACAGGTTGTTGATGGTGTGGTCCAGGCGGTTCTGGGTGGCGCCCAGGGTGCCGCGGACATCAGACACATAGTTGATAGCGGCCTTGATCTTATCCACGGCCGCCTTGGCGCCGGCCTGGGTGGAGATGTCAATATCGGCGATGCCCAGGGCCTTGGCGTGAGTGTCCGCAATGTTGACCTTCAACTGGTTGAAGTCGTCGCCGGTGTCGCCGATCTGGAGGGTCAGCGCGGTGCCGCCCTTCTTGACGGTGTTGTCCGCGTTGATCGTAATGCCGTTCTTGGCGGCGGCGGCGATCAGGGAGGCCTTGTCGCTGAAGGTGGCGCCGTCGGAGCCGTCCGCGCCGGAGGCGAAGGTGTACTTCATGCCGTCGATCATGACGAAGTCGCCTTCCTTGGCGGTGCCGGTCAGATTGACCTTGGAGTCCACGCCCGTAGCCGTCTTGGTGACGTTACCAAACTTGGGAGCCTTAGTAGGCACCCTGCCATCCTTGTCCTTATAGTTGATGGCAATGCCGGTAATGTTGGCCTGGCCAGCCTTGCCGCTCTCGGAAGCCGCACCGCCCTCTTTGGCCGTAAATGTAATGCCATTTGTACCGCTGGCCTTAATATCAAAGAGGCCGGACAGGGTGTCGTTGCCAGCCAAGGCACTTACAAACTGGCCGACAGAGGCATTGGCGGCGAGATTATCCATGGTAACGGTGACGGTCTGCACCGTGCCCTCGGCGTCGCGGTAGGAAACCACGATATCGGCGCTGCCGCCGGTGGCAGTACCAGTGCTCTTGGTAAAGGCGGCCTTGTACGCGCCGGTCACAGCGGCAGTCGTACCGATGGGAGCGCCGCCGAACACGCCGGTGATGGTGGTGGCGTCAAAGGTCTTGGCGACGGAACCGGCGTCCATGGAGCCGTCCAGCAGCTTGATGCCGTTGAAGTTGGCGGAGTCGGCGATGCGGTTGATCTCGCTCTTGAGCTGCTCAACCTCCTTTTGCAGGTTGGCGCGGTCGGTCTCCACGTCGTAGGTGCCGTTGGCGGACTGGTCGGCCAGCTCCACCATACGGTTGAGCATGTCGTGGACCTCGGTCAGGGCGCCCTCGGCGGTCTGCACCAGGGAGATGCCGTCCTTGGCGTTGTCCTGGGCCTTGTCCAGGCCGGTGATCTGGGCGCGCATCTTCTCGGAGATGGCGAGGCCCGCGGCGTCGTCACCGGCGCGGTTGATCTTGTAGCCGGAGGACAGCTTCTCCAGGTTCTTGGACAGGGCGGAGGTGTTGTTGGTGTAGTTGCGGTAGGCGTTCATCGCCATAATATTGTGCTGAATACGCATGATGTCTTACTCTCCTTAACATTGTTCTCCGGGAGGTTCCTTCCTCCCGGGCCGCAGGGGTGGTGGGTGGCGCAGCCCGTAGCCGGCCGGGCAGGCCGCGCAGACCCGGAATCTATTTCAGACAGGGCAGCCCCGCCCGGGACAGCCTGTTTGAAATTTGGAGGAGGGAGGGCGGCGGTTTGGACTGAGGACGCCGCCCTCCAGTGCGTTGCACTATTTGTTTGATCGGTGCAAAGCTGGAATTATTAAGTCCTTTTTGAAAAAATTTTTGGAACCGCGGAATTTGTCTGGAAGGGGTTAATTTTTGAAACGGATGGACGATTTAAAAATATAGAGAATATCCTCTAGTCCTATATGGATTTGATTTACTGGAAAGGAAGATTGTACCTATGCGTTATGAATTGACTCAGGACCTGCTGACCGGCAACCAGTTGATTGACAGTGAGCACAGACAGCTTTTTGACGCCATCAACGCCCTAATGGACGCCTGTGCCCAGGGGGCCGGACGCACCAAGATCAATGAAACCGTGCAGTTTCTGAACAGCTATGTCAGCAAGCATTTCCGCGATGAGGAGCAGCTCCAGCTTCAAAGCAAATACCCCGGCTACAACGCCCACCACACCTTCCACGAGGGGTATAAGCGCGAATTGGCTGCGGCGGCCAACCAGATCGGCGCGGAGGGGCCCAGTGTGAAATCCCTGCATACCCTCAACACTCTGGTGGGCACACTGATTACACATATCCGCACCGAGGACAAGCGGGTTGCCCGCCACGTTAAGGGCGGCTGAGGCGGTGGGCGCCTGGGCAACGGCCGGGGACGCCCGCGGCGGCGGGGCGGCTTCTGCGGAAACCGTTTTCACTCCCTTTGCCCGCTGCCGCGCTAACGGAGGAGTACACCATGCGCGAAACACTGTTCGACTACTGTAAACGAACCGGGGAGCTGGAGCTGCTCCGGCAGTGGAATTCTGAGCGAAACGGAGCGCTTACCCCTGAGACGGTGAGCTATGGAAGTAAAAAGAAGGTGTGGTGGCGCTGTGGGAAAGGCCATGAGTGGCAGGCAGAAGTGACGAGCAGGACCAGCAACCACACAGGCTGCCCCTTTTGCAGGGGCGTCATGGCGTGGCCGGGAGAGACGGATTTTGCCACGCTATGGCCGGAGCTGGCCGCCCAGTGGCACCCGACCAGAAACGGAGCGCTCACCCCGAGCGAGGTGCTCCCCGGCAGCCACCGGAAGGTGTGGTGGCGCTGCGAGAAGGGCCATGAGTGGCAGGCGGAGGTAAAGACAAGGGTAAACGGCTGCGGCTGTCCGGTCTGCGCCAACCGTAAGCTGGCGGAAGGGGAAAACGACCTGGCAACCCTGCGCCCTGAGCTGGCCGCCCAGTGGCATCCAACCCGGAACGGAAGCCTGACCCCCGGAGACCTTACGGCTGGTACCAGACGCAAGGTATGGTGGCGCTGCGACAAAGGCCATGAATGGCAGGCCAGTGTGCTGTCACGAACCAGTCTGGGAAACGGCTGCCCGGTCTGTGCCGGCAAGCAGATCATTCCGGGAGAAAACGATTTGGCCAGCCAGTTTCCCCAACTGGCCGCTCAATGGCATCCGGACAAAAACGGCGCCCTGAGGCCGGAGAATGTCTCACCCAACAGCAATCGAAAGGTCTGGTGGCTCTGTCCCCTGGGCCACGCGTGGAAGGCCACGGTGACCTCCAGGAGCAGGGAGGGGGCGGGGTGTCCCTTCTGCGCCGGGCGGAAGGTCTGGCCTGGCTTTAACGACCTGGAGACCGTGGAGCCGAAGGTCGCCGCCCAGTGGCACCCGACGCTGAACGGCCAGTTGACGCCCAGAATGGTGACGGCTGGGAGCCGGAGAAAGGTCTGGTGGCAGTGCCCGGAGGGACATGTGTGGAAGGCGGTCGTCTACTCCAGGGCTGGAAAACGAAAGTGCGGCTGTCCGGTCTGTGCCGGACGGATCAGCGAAGCGCGGATGAAGGCATACCGGCACATGGTGGGGGAACAGCAAGGGAAAACGGAGCGCTGAACGGCTGTTCACTGCACGGATAAGAAAGTAGGCAACAAAAAAGCTGCATGGAATTCAATTCCATGCAGCTTTTTTGTTGCGGGGACGCCTGGACTTTGGGAAGTCTGCTTTACGGCGGAAGGTCCCATCTGGTTACTGCGGAGGCTGAGCAGTACCGGTATCGTCCTTACGAAAGGTGAATCCCCCGGTCAGCTCCTTTAGCAACTGAGCCTGCCCCGAGAGCTCCTCGCTGGCCGCAGCGCTCTCCTCTGCTGTGGCGGAATTCGTCTGTACCACACTGGAGATCTGGTCAACGCCCTCGGATACCTGGTTAATGGAGTGGGCCTCCGAGACAATGTTGCCGGCCACCTGGTCAATGAAAGCGACGGTATCCTGAACCAGACGGGTGGTCTCTTCCAGAACCGCGCTGACCTCCCCAGTCAACTGGCCGCCCCGCTCCACATTTTTGGTGGAGCGCTCGATCATCTCCTTGGTCTGCTTGGCGGCGTGGTCCGATTTGGCGGCCAGATTGCGCACTTCGTCGGCCACGACTGCGAAGCCCTTTCCGCTGGAGCCGGCCCGGGCGGCCTCCACCGCGGCATTCAGAGCCAGGATATTCGTCTGAAACGCAATGTTTTCAATTGTTTCAATGATTTGGCTGATCTCCTGGTGCCCCTTCAGAATATCGGACATGGCATCCGTCAGCGCAGACATCTTTTCATGGCTCACAGTCACCTTTTCGCCAGCCAGGCCGGACTTTTCCTTGACCTGGGTGGAGGCCTCGGCATTTTCCTGGGCTGTGCTGTCAATCTCGGATATGGTAGCGGAGAGCTCCTCCACCGCGCTGGCCTGCTCCGTGGCGCCCTGTGCGAGCGCCTGCGCGCCGGAGGATACCTGCTCGGCGCCGGCGGAAACCTGGTCCGCGGCCAGATTGATTTGCTGAAGCGTGTGACTGAGGTTGCGGTTGATGTTGCGCACGGAGGCCAGGATATTCGTATAGTCGCCCTGGTAGAGGTCATAATCCCTCGAACGGACATCAAAGTTCCCGTCGGCCATCTCCCCCAACAGGTAGCCAATATCACCGATCAGTTCCTGAAGCCGCGTGGTGATCTGCCGGGTAGTGAGCGAAAGGACGCCGATCTCATCTCTGCGCTCGTAAGTGGGGACAGGGGAGGACAGGTCTCCCTGCTCCAGAAGCTGAAGGCGCTCGGCGCAGGCCCGGATCGGATTGCCGATCTCGCCCGCCATTCGAACCGCCAGGAGGATGGCAATGACCAGGATGACAATTAAAAGAATGGCGGTCAGAAGTGTGCTTGTATAGGTGGTGCCCAGAAAATCCTTAACGGGCGCGGTGACAGCGACGGTCCAGCCGTCGGTCTGGGGAACCGGGGCGTAGGCCAGATATTTCTGGGCGCCGCTTATCTCATAGCTGCTATAGCCGCTGTTCCCCGCCCGCATGTCCGCGTGTAGCGCCGCCAGGGCGGAGAGGGAGGAATCCTGTTGGGCCTCCTGCTCAATGTTCTGAACCGATACTGTGTCCAGCGTGGTGTCCGCAATCGTCGTACCAGTGGAGTCAATCATGTACGCGCCGCTGTTTTCGCTGATATGAATGGACTCCATGATGTCATTGAGGAAGGTTTCATGGGGCACAAAGTAGACTACACCGGCGACAGTGCCGCCCTCTATGCCGTTCAACCAGACAGGCGCGGCCACCATGATGGACAATTCCCCTGTAACTTTGCTTAGGGTTGGCACGGAGATACAGACCTCCCCCTGAACCGCCTGCTGGAAATACGCGCGGTCGGAGTAGCTGTTTCCGTCAAACAGGCTCCTGCCCGACAAATCCAGCAAATTGCCGCGCTCCATACCATAAGACTGAGCCCAGTGGTCTACAATCCGCTCCTTTTCAGTGACGGGAACGGCGCCGTCGCTGAGCTCTGGAACCATACCCAGGCCGCGAACCGCGTTTTGATAGGACAACAGCTCGTAGGAAACACGGGTGGCGGCGAGGGATGCGGTGGACTCCAGGCTTTGCTCCAGCATCGAATGGGAGCTGATGTAGTTGGCTGCAATTCCTACGCCGCCGCAAATCAGGGCCGCTGCTGCGGTCATTGCCAAAATGCGGACCAAGAGCTTTTGTTTGATGCTCCTCATGATAGATTACCCCCCTAAATATAAGAACCTATTTCACCAATCCAAAAGAAAAAGGATAGGCGCCAAACACAGACTGCTGGCCAATTGATTGGGCCCACGAAACTCGTTTGACACTTATCCCTTCTCTTCCTGCGCCTGCCTTTGCACAGCCAGTACAGGAAGCGATCCTTTTACTGAAATCATCAGCGGTTATTGAGGTGGTTCATCAGAACACTGGCGATGTTGTCGCAGGAGGCCTGAACCGTGACTGCTCCAATATCATGGGCCACCATTGGCATGCCGTAGACTACGCAGGAGTCCTTATCCTGGCCGATCGTGTACGCCCCGGCCTTCCGCATCTCCAGCAGGCCGCTGGCCCCATCCCGGCCCATCCCCGTCATGATGATACCAACCATGCGGCAGCGGACCGAGGCGGCCATTGAGGAAAAGAGGACATCCACCGAGGGCCGGTGCCCGCTCACCTTTTCGCCCGGAATACAGGAGAGTGTGTAGCGCGGGCCCATGCGCACAACCTTGGCCTGATAATCCGCAGGCGCCACAAGCGCCAGGCCAGGGCGGATTTCATCGCCGTTGACAGCCTCACGCACTTCCATTTGGCATAGACGGTTGAGGCGCTCGGCATACATCTTGGTGAACCCGACCGGCATGTGCTGTACGATCACCATGCCGGGAATGTTGGCCGGGAGCCGCCTGAGTACGTTCAGCGTGGCCTCTGTGCCGCCTGTGGAGGCGCCCAGACCGATGACGGTCTGCTCCGGCGCCCCATCGCCGCCAAAACGCAGCGGAGCGGCGGGGGCGGCAGGGTGGGGCAGGTTGGCACGGGATAACCTGGCATGGGAGGCCACAATAATTTTATGGGTCAGGGCTTGGAGGAAGGATTCCCGGCTCTCTACCGCGTCAGGCTTGCGCACAAAGTCCACCGCTCCCGCGGCCAGCGCATCAAAGACCCGCAGGTTAAGGGAGGAGACGAGGATGACGGGGAGAGGATGTGACGGAAGAAATTGCTTTAAAAAATCAATGCCGTTGATGCCGGGCATTTCCACATCCAGCGTCATTACATCAGGGGAGAGGTGCTGGAGTTTTGTCTTTGCATCCATGGCATTGACTGCATACCCCACCACCTCGATGCGGGGTGAGGCGGAAAGCCCCTGGATGATGACGCTGCGTGCCACAGCGGAATCGTCCACGACCAAAACGCGGATCTTTCGATTTGTGGTCTGCATAAGTACCGGAACCTTTCTTTGCGAGATTTACTGGTGCGTCCCGAGTGGAAGCTTTTGATAAACCGCCGGGGCGGCCGTTCGGAACAGCCGGGTCTGCCCCAGAGATTCGGAGTGACTGATAAACAGGTATCCGGTTGGATGCAGGGCATCGTAAAAGCGCCGGACCAGGGCGTCCCGGGTCGCCTGGTCAAAATAAATCATCACGTTGCGGCAGAAAATTACATCAAATTTTAGCCGGAAGTGAATGGGGTCCATCAAGTTGAACGTGCGAAAAATAACATTCTGCTTCAGTTGGGGCGCCGCCGTATAGAGACAGGTGGTGTCATCCTTCACAAAATAGCGCTTGAGCCATTCGCCGGGCATATCAGCGGGCAGCTTATACTGCCCCGCCTTGGCCTTGGACAGGGCCTGCTGAGAGATGTCAGTGGCCAGAATCCGGGTGTCCCACTGGGATGCCTGGGGCCCAAAAAACTCTTTCAGGTAGATGGAGAGCGTATAGGGCTCCTCACCACTGGAGCAGCCCGCGCTCCAGATGGAGAGAACCCGGTCTTTCTGATGGCGGCGGGAGAGCTCCGGCAGTATCACATCGCGGAAAAAGGTAAAATGGTCGGGTTCCCGCATAAAAAAGGTATAATTCGTGGTCAGCTTATTGAGTACCAGCTCCAGATCAGCGGGGTCCTGCTTTTTGAGCAGGTGGTCCAGAAAGGCAGAGAAGTCCGGATACCCGCGCTCCCGAAGGGAATGGGAAAGACGGCTGGTAATCAACTGCTTTTTTTTACTCAGGTCAATCCCGTAGTTATCCTGAATAAAGCGCACCATGCGCTGAAAATCAGCGTCTGAAACGGACATATCGCGAAACAGCATATTCAAAACAGGAGCCTGCACTTTCTGCCCTAAGGCTGGTTGAGAATTTGAGGACAGTCAAAGACCAGCATGGTCTGTTCCTCGGACAGAGAACACATGCCGGAAACCAGATTCCGGGTGTCCTGAGAGGGAGAGGGCAGAATCAGCGCTGTATCCACATCAATCATCTTCTGCACAGTATCCACCAGAATACCTACCAAGGTGTCCTCAATGTTGAGAATGATGATACAGTTGTCACTCTGGCTGGGCTGTCCCAGCAGCAGGCGGATGTCTACGATGGGGATGATCTGTCCCCGCAGGTTGATGATTCCCCGGATGTAATTTGGTACCAGGGGCAGCTTGGTAATGGCGTGGTTGGTAATAATCTCCACCACATAATCTGCCGACACGCCGAAGAGCAGGTTGTCCGAGCAGAAGAGCAGATACTTCACCGTCTGGGCATCCAGTGCCGGGGCAGGTACGCCCTCCTCCGGTACGGCGTTGAATTGGTTATCCTGATCCATGGTTATAATGCCTCCTTAACGAAAGGGAGAGTAGAGATTGGCCACATCCAGAATAATGCTGATGTTGCCATCCCCCAGAATCGTGCACCCCGCGATGCCGCTGCGCTTGATGTTGAAGCTGTTTAGGTAGCTGGGCAGGGGCTTGACCACGACCTGCTGTTCGCCCAGCAGCTCATCTACAAACAGGCAGTAGGAGAGTTCACCGGCCTCCAGCCAGATCAGGATGCCGTCCTCTACCTGGGTGCATCCCTCCTCGATCTGATAGAGCTCCCGCATACGCACCACAGGATAAAAGCTGCCCATACACTTGAAGATCTCTCCGCCGGCAGCGTCGTGTACCAGTTGATCGGAGTGAATTTTGAAGGACTGGCGGATATTGTGGATCGGGATGGTGAAGATCGAGCCTCCGACAGATACCTCCATACCGTCCATAATTGCCGTGGTCAGCGGGATTTTCAACGTGGTGGTCATGCCTTTGCCAAGCTCGCTGGTGAGAGAAACAGTTCCGCCTACCGCTTCCACGTTCTGCTTGACGACATCCATGCCGACACCCCGGCCGGAAAACTCTGTCACCTCGGTATTGGTGGAGAAGCCGGGAGACATGAGAAAGTTGAGGATTTCACGGTGGCTGTACTCCACATCGGGGGAGGCAAGCCCGTTTTTGACGGCCTTGCGCAATACGGCCTCATCGTTGACGCCCTGGCCGTCATCCCTGATCTCAATGATAACCTCGCTGCCGGTCTGCCGGGCGGAGAGAGTAATCTCACCAACGGGGTCCTTGCCCGCACGGATGCGGTCCTGGACATCCTCCTCGATACCATGGTCCATGGAGTTGCGGACAATGTGCATGATGGGGTCGCCGATGCTGTCCACAATGGTCTTGTCAATTTCCGTCTCCTCGCCCACCAGTGTGAGCTTGGCCTGCTTGTTGAGCTTTTTGCACATATCCCGCACGATGCGGTGCATTTTCTGGAAGGTGGCGGATACGGGAACCATGCGCAGGGACATGGACACATCCTGAAGCTCATCCGTGAGCTTGCGCAGCTGACGGGCGGATTTGGTAAACTCATCCAGGCGGAGACCCTTCAGTTCAGGGGAGGAGGTAACCATGGATTCGGTGATGACAATCTCGCCCACCACTGCGGAGAGCTGATCCAACTTGCTCAGGTTGACGCTGATCAGGCTCTCGCGGTGAGGCTGGGGTGCAGACTCGGCCTTGGGGGCCTCCCGGGAGGAAGCCGGGGCCGCCGGCTTTTCCGCCGGGGGGGACTGATGTTCCGGGGCGGCGGGTGGGGGTGCCTCCTGATCGATGGCCTGGTAGGTACGCACAGAGCCGGCGTTCGTGACTGCATGGATTGCAGCATCCCGCTGCGCCTGATCCCGGAAATAGAGCGTAAAGCCGGAGTCCACGATCTGCGCCGCGGTGTCGGGATTGTGCTCCACATCGGCGGGAAGGTATTGGAAGCTATCCTCGGAGCCGCCGTCGCGGATTGTGCTCACAAGCATGAATGCCCGCAGGTTCTCCATGCCGGCACCCTCGTCAAAGAAGATCTGGAGAGCATAGGGGAAGCCGGGGACGGCTGCCGGACCGGAATCCGCCGGGGCCGGCGCCTCCGGCGCGGCCGGCGGAACCTCGGCCGGCGCAGCGGCGGCGCCATTTTGAATTTGCTGAATAAAACTATTAACTTTTTGGAGAAGACTGTCGATCGTCTGAGTGAGAGGTTGTCCGTTTTCAATGTGCTCAATTTCCCCGCGGAAAAAGTCGATGATCTGGAACAGCAGGTCGAACAGGGCGGGGCGCAGCGCCTCCGGGACAATCTCCATCGATTTGTCACGGACAATGGCAAACAGATCCTCCGCCCGGTGTGCGATTGTCATCAGGGAGCTGTATTCCATCATGGCTGAAGAGCCCTTGATGGTGTGCATGATGCGGAAGATCGTGTTGACATCCTCTTCGGAAAAGCTGTCCTTTTCCTCGGCGGCCAAAACAAGGCTGTCAAGCTGCTCCAGCAGGGAATTGGTTTCGAAAAGGTATGCCTCTAAAATGCTGTCGTTTCCATTGCCCATCGGTACATCCTTCCTTTGCGTTGAACTTCTGATGTTCCGATCGACAGGATTGGCCAAAAAATAAGAGCAGAACGCGAAAAAGATACATGGAGTGGAATCCGGCCGCATTGCCACCCTCTCCAGGAATGAGATTTTAGAAAAGGGTGATTTGCACGTGGCGAATTTAGTGGGCGTGACCAATCCGGTTCCCAATTATGACGCCTCAAATAACAACCGCACACTGCCGGCAGCCCCAAAGCCAAGTGACACCCGGATTCAGAACATCCCGGACCCAAGCCGGGTGGGCCGGCCGGACGCCCGTACCGATCAGCAGGGGGCCAATGATGCGCTGAACTCCGGTGTGCTGCGCTATGATTCCAACCTTCAGTTTTTCCTGCAGCAGATGCGGGATATGCCGGAGTTGGGGGCGGAACTGTCCAAGATGGTCACACTGATGCAGGGATTGGTAACCACGCCCGGCTTGGCGGCAGGTGTGACAGAAGAGTTATCCGGATTTCTGGAACTGCTTAAAATGGACCCCGATGCGTTCCGACAGTTTTTTCAGACGCAGATGGAGGCAGGCAACCGATTTGCAGGGCCCCTCTTCTCCCTGCTGAGGGAGGTTTATCAAAAGACGCCCGGCGACACCGTGCGGGGGGCAATTCTGAACTTTGCCAAACGCTACAGTGATTTTTCCGCCACGGGTCACATTGGACGCAGCATGCTCTCCCTGCTCCGGCAGCTTTCGGACTATCTGCCCCAGAGTTGGAGGGGACAGTTGGCTGAGCTGACGGGAAAGCTGGAAAACGGCCTTCAGGCCGGGGCGCGGGCGGAGAATTTAGAGCTGCTGCAGGGACAGATTCTGCCCTACCTGGGCTCTTATATCAAGCGTTATCACGATATGGGAACAGCACGGACGCTGCTTGGGATGCTGATGCTGCATATGGCCCGCTATGAAAACGGCGCGGAGGAGGGGGTCATGCTGGCGTTCCGGCAGTTGGGCGGCTATGGAGATACCCTGGCCGGTCTCAATCAGTTGGACGATCAGACGCTGTGGAAGCTGCTCCGGGAGAACCAGTTTACCAAGGCCGCCCAGGCGGATACATTTACGGAGCAGCTGGCCCGGACGGCGCAGCGGGCGCTGCAGGGAGAGTACGGCACGGATCTGCGGGAGGCGTTTCAGGAGATCGTGCGGTCCATGCTGCTCAATGAGAGCGTATTCCTCCCGCTGCACCATACCATTGTCCCGCTGGAGTGGGAGGGCAGGCGAATGTACTCGGAGTTATGGGTGGACCCGGACGCGGAGGAGCGGGAGGAGGCCCGGGATGGGCGCGGGGACGGACATAAGATCCAGTTCCTGTTCAAGATGGATCTCCCCTCAGTGGGCTTTTTGGAGATGACACTGGGGGCCGGAAAGGAGCAGGTGGATGTGAGTGTCTACGGCCCGGACAGTGTGACAGCCCACAGCGGCCTGATTGCGGAGGATTTAGGGCAGATTCTGGCCGATCACGGCCTGAAGGGGAGAAGTGTCCAGGTACAGAAGCACACCCGTCCGCTGACGCTGACGGAAGTATTTCCGGGACTGTTTGAAGGGGAGCGCGGTATCAATGTCAAAATCTAAACAGGGCGGCTCCGGGCGCGCGGTGGCCCTGCAATATGGCCCGGGCAGTGGTGCGCCGGTGATTGTGGCGTCCGGCATGGGCCACCTGGCCGAGCGGATTGTAGAAGTGGCGGTGGACAGCGGCGTTCCCGTCTATGAGGACAATTCCCTGGCGACCATTCTGTCCCAGATGGAGCTGGGCAGGGAGATTCCGGAGGAGCTCTATCAGGCCATCGTGGACATTTATATTTACTTTTTGCAGTTCGACCCGTCGGACCCGGAGAAATACCGCCGGGAGCGCCGGGAACGGCTGGAGGCGAAGCAGGCAAAGGAGTGAGCATGCGATGAGCTATAAATACATGCTGCTGGACAGCCGGGGAGCCCCGGTGGCCCAGGGGGTTTCCGAGGATGGACCGGAAAAAAACGTTTGGCAGCTCCGGATCGCCCACGGGGATATCAAGCGGGTGCTGGGGCATGAGTACATCAGCCTGGTGGGAACCTCGGAGCAGTTCCCGGCGATGGAAGGGCGGATTGTCCGGTGCCGGGATAATCTCGTCTCGGTAGAGTCGGTGCGCATGTTGGGGGAGGAGGTGCGCCGCAACCTGCGCATGCCGGTGCGGTTTGAGAGCTTCCTCTATCCGGTGAGCGGCCGGTGGCGCGGGCGGATGCCGGTATTGAGCAACGATCTGAGCTGCGGCGGAGTGGCCTTTTTCTGCGCCCGGAAGCTGAAGGTGGACGAGGTAGCCGAGATTGTAATCCCGGTTACAGCAGAGCCGCTGGTACTCAGGGTAAAGATTTTACGCGAGCGGCCCTCTCCGGAGCCGATTCCTCTCTATGCGGCGGAGTTTGTTGATATGCTCCGTGAGGAAGAAAATATGGTCTGTGAGGCCGTGTTCAGCCTTCAGTTCCGGCATACGGCAGAAATGTAAGCAGAGCAAGAGAAAGGATGGCGAAACGATGATGAACCTCTGGAAGGGAACTGTGCGCCGTGTAGGCGCCACCCTGCTGGCATGCGTCCTGCTGCTGGGGCTGCTCCCGCAGCTGCCCCGCCAGGCCGGGGCAGCCTATACAGACTCCTATTTGCAGCAGATGGTGGATTGGGGCTTTATGCGGGGGGATATATCGGGGAACCTCCGACCGGACAACCCCATTTCGCGGGCGGAGTTTGTGACGGTGATCAACCGGGCGCTGGGCTATGAGAAGCTGGGGGGCGATCCCTTCCAGGATGTGCCGGATTCCGCCTGGTATGCGGAGGATGTGGATATCGCCTATACGGAGGGCTATATTTCCGGCACGTCCAAGACCACCTTTTCCCCCGACAGCAGCATTACCCGGGAGGAGGCGGCCATTATCCTCACCCGAAATCTGATGCTGCAGCCGGATACCGGCGAGAACACCAGCTTTACCGACAGCCGGGAGCTGAGCGAGTGGAGCCGGGGCTATATTGCCACGGCAGCCCGGTACGGCCTGGTGAACGGCTACCCGGACGGCAGCTTCCGCCCCAAGAACCAGATTACCCGCGGAGAGGCGGCGATCCTGGTGGTAAAGGCCGTGGGCACCCCGGTGCAGACAGCCGGAGTCCACAGCCTGGGGAGCACCTGGGGCAATGTAACCATTACGAGCTCCGGCGTCACCCTGAGGGATACCGTGGTGGGCGGCAACCTCTACATAACGGGCGGCGTGGATCTGGGCGAGATCACGCTGGAGAATGTGACCGTGCTGGGGGAGATCGTCATCAGCGGCGGCGGCGTGAGCGAGGGCGGAGACGACAGCATTGTGCTGCGCAATGTGAACGCGCCCAAGCTGATTGTGGACAACATCCCCAACCAGCAGATTTCCATCCGCGTGGAGGGCGACGGGGTCATTGAACATACCAGCGTGCGCACCGACGCCTATCTGGACGACCGCACCCCCGCGGGGTACGGCCTGAGCAAGATCGCCCTGGAGGGGGAGGACGGCCTTTCCCTCAACCTGGCGGGCAATGTCAAGGAGGTCACGAACCTGACGCCCAAGTCCCGTATTGGCGTCGCCAGCGGACATGTGGATACCATCAACGTGGACGAAAAGGCCACGGATTCGACCCTGAACATTGCCTCGGGCGCTGAGGTGGACAACGTGAACCTGGACGTGGCCACCTCCGTGACCGGCGACGGGGACATCGGCCACCTGACCGTCAACGCCCCGGGCAGCACGGTGACGATGTTGCCGGATCAAATCACCATCCGGCCCGGCGTGGAGGCCACCATCGACGGGGAGAAGATGGACAGTGAAGCGGCGGCGGAGTCCTCGGCGGACCCAAGGCTGCTGGCGGGCTACCCGGAGGTCACGGATCTGGCGCCCACCAGCGCCACCGCCCGGTTCAGCGCCAATAAGAAGGGTACCGTTTATTGGGCGGTCACCTCGGTGACCGACGGCTCCGTGGGGGTAGACGATTTGCTCAACCCCTCGTCCTACAGCCCCAAGGTTGTCAAGAGCGGCACCCTGAGCCTGACCGGCTCCAGCCAGCCGGGCAGCGTCAAAATCAGCGGCCTGACCTCCGACGGCTCCTATTACCTGTCCGCCGTCTTTGTGGACGCGCGGGAGGAGCGGAGCCCGCTGAAGGTCATCTCCTTTACTACGCCGGACAACACCGTGCCCAATTTCGCCTCCGGTTACCCCTATATGTCCAAAATCACCAGCACCTCCGGGCAGGTGACGACCATGGCCACCAAGTCCTGCCGGCTGTACTGGGCGGTGCTGCCCAAGGGGGCGTCCGCCCCCACGGCCAACGACTTTAAGGCCAACGCCGTCAGCGGCAATCTGGGCTTTGGAACCCTCGATGTGACCAAGAACGTCTCCAATACATTTGACGTGAACAACGTCCCTCTGGAGGAGCTGGAGTCCTACGACCTGTACCTGTGGCTCACCGACGTGGACGGTGGGCAGAGTTCCGCCGTCAAAAAGGTGTCCTTTACCACCGTAGACGGTACACCGCCCCGCTTCAATACCAACCCTACAGTAAATAAGGTGAATGCCACCTCTGTGGGGCTGTATGCCAACCTGAACGAGGCGGGCACTCTGTACTGGGTGGTGGTGAAGGAGGGGGAGGAGTACCCCAAGCCCCTGGCTGGACAGTCCGGAAAGGTGGATTTGAGCAGCGACAACGCCAAACTCCAGGTGTCGGCCGGTATGAACGCACTCAAGAACGGAAAGGTTACCATGACCGAGGGGAAGGACGTCTCCTTTACCGTCAGCGGCCTGGAGAAAGAAACTGCTTACGACCTCTATTATGTGGCCCAGGATAAGGCGGGAAACTACTCGGAGACGGTGGGAAAGATTACGATTCATACGCTGGATCCCAATGCGCCCACTGTAACCCAGGAGTTCACCAAGTATAACGGAACCGACTCCACTACCCCCCTGCCCAATACCGATGTCCGGCTGGTGTTCAGCGAGGGGATTCAGGACGCGGGGACGAACCAGAACCTGTATGAGCTCTATCAGAAGGTGGCGGCTGGCACCGAGCCGAAGTCAAAGCTGGCCGGGCTGCTGCGGGACAGCATTAAGCTCTACCAGGACACGGGAAACGGCCCGGCCACTCAGGTTGTGGATTACAAGGATGACAAGGACAACTGGACGATCAATTACGAGAATGTGGTGATCAAGCAGGAGGATGGCAAGACGGTGGTCGTGTTCCCGGGTTCGGGCGGAAGTGCCGATGCCGCCCTCAACCTCCAGAGCGGTGCGACTTATTACTTTGAGATTGAGGCCGGAAAGATCGCGGATACCTCTGAGAGTAAGAATGTCATGGGTAAGGTGACTCTGGACAAGTTTACAACGGTATTTGCCCAGGTAAATATTTCCACTGTCAACCAGGCTGAAATCACGGTCGGATCGGGTCCCGATAATAAGAAAACGGTTAATGCGGTATGGAAGCTGGACCCTGTGACCACAGATAAAGTAGGCGACTTCATTGATTGGGATATGCTCATTTGGACGGATACCAATCTGAGCTTTAACCTCTATCGGAGCACCGACGGAGGTCCGTGGGAGCAGTTGAACAAGAAGGGCGAAGTTACAATTACGCTTTCCTCTGCAACTGAAGGCTTTCTGGGCGTCAGTCTGACCAAGGATTTCTTGAAGGTGGGCGAAACGATGACCGATTTTGACCCGCTTAACGAACTCAAGGAAGGACAGACCTACGAGTACGCCATGGAATTTACCAGCGTGAACGGGGAGAGGGACAAGCAGGCGTGGAACGGACGGGTCAATATCCGCGTCAACGTGGTGGCGGGAAAAGACAATGATCTGCGTATGATGGCGACATCGGTGACGGAACAAAACTGGATGGACACAGTGGTAAACGGCGATCTCACAGACATTGGGCTGCCGAAAGACTTTACGTTGAAAGTGCCCTTCAGCGACCAGAGTATCCCGGAGTTTACAAGCGGATACCCCAAGTTTACTCCTGGTGCGACCGATGCACAGATGGAGCTGCTGCTGAACCGGCCGGGTACGGTCTACTATGTAGTGGCGCCGAAAGGGGATATCCTGACAACGGACAAGGACGGCAATAACTATAAGGATGAGCCTCACTATTCCAGCCTCCCTATAGAAGGCGACAGTACAATTCCTATGCCCTCTTTCAGTCAGCCGCAGGTCATGGATATTTTGAATCCGGAGAAGAGTTACAGTAAAAATCCCAGTATCAAGTATGACAATACTGCATGCCAGTCCAGCGTGGTAAAGCTTTCGGTGGAGGATCTGTCTCCACAGACAGACTATATCGTTTACTTTGTCATTCAGAATACGGCGCAGAACTATTCTGAGGTACAGTGTTACCGGTTTACCACGACAGATGTGGGGACGCCCTATATTACGTTGAACAACCAGAGCCCGGATGTACAATTTAAAACCTCGGAGAGCTCGGAGCTGAATTATGTTCTGGTGGCATATAATCAGATTCCCGATTTTCTGAAAGGAAAATTTGCCACTGAGGCCAATATGGATCAAGAAGATTTAAAGAAGTTCCAGAGCTCTGGCTTGAATCAGGATATGACTATCCTTGAGGCGCTGATTGAAACAGTGCGTCAGGGAAGCGGAAATGAAGGGCCCTCTGTCTTTGATATGTATGCAAAGGCATCTCTCCGCGACCGTGTTGGGAAATTGATTCGGCGGAATCAATCCGGCGACAGCATGACTACCGTGGCGTCCGGCCCGATCAGCCTGGAGAAAAATGTACCGCAGGTAAAGCAGTTTGAGCAGTATATGAACATGAATACACTCTATTACTGTCTCGCGGTTGCCCGGAACAAGGACGGCACGGAGGATGGCTTTAAGGCGATCGGCGGGGTCAATATCCCGGACAATGATCCGCCGGTTCTCACCGTAACGGGTGGAAAGGCCAACGCCACGGGTACAGGCTGGTCGGGAACCGTGACACTTTCGTTCAGTGAAAATCTGTATTGGCTCAGCGAGGACCGGCAGACGCTCAAGGAGGTCTGGACAAAGGCTCCGGCCACTCCTGCTGAAAAGAAGAAGGCGGTCTATATTCTGGACGAGGCCTTCGGCATCGGCGGGAGTGCGGCGAAAAAGCTGAAACTGGCGAGCGGGGCTCTCGCCTCCCCGAGCGGCACATTCACATTCAGCTATGAGGGAGTCGTGGAGGGAGACACGCTGGTGTTCTTTACCACCGGTTACGCCAGCGATATGAACATGAACGGACGTGGGATGGAAGCAAAGACAAAAACCATCCTGACCTATGTGACAGAGGCAGGCGGCACCGGGCAGTTCCTGACAAACGGACGTTTTGTCATTACGCAAGGTGCGATTGAGGGGGATTCTCCCACTACGTAGCCGCGAATCATGTTGGAAAGCAGGGGACGGGCAGACCCTGCCCGTCCCCTGCTTTCCAGAGAACAAAGGAGTGATTTTCCGTGAAAAAGAAGGTGGGGGTAAGGGTGCTTTCCCTCCTCCTTTCCTGTGTTTTGTTGGGGACAATGCTCCCGGCGGCGGTGGCTTCGGCTGATCCGGCGGATCCAACCTATTCCATCACGGTAGCGCCGCCGAGTATTGACTTGGTGGAGGGCGACGAGGGGGAGCTTACTGCCAAAGTAGTATCAGAGTCGACAGATGGAACCAAGACCGAACTTGACGATGCAGGCTTGGCGGCTGCGGGGCTGTCGATCCGCTGGGAGAGCAAAGACAAAGGGCGGGTAAGTGTGGAGTCCCCGAATACGCTGACCACCAAAGTGATGGCCGTAAAAACAGGGGAAACGACCGACGAAAAAAAGGTTACCATTACTGCCTATCTGAACAGTGGGACAGGTGATATCGGCAATGCAAGCTGTGAGATCACGGTGAAACCGGCGGTCACTCCTGGAATATCCATTGACCCGCCTGCCGTTACGGAGATTGATATTGGGCAGACCCTCAAACTCACCGCCAAGGTTACACCGGAGGGGGCCCCTTTGACCTGGAGAAGCGAAAGCCCCTCGGTTGCCACCGTGAACAGCGCTACGGGTGAAGTCAAAGGCGTGGCCCCCGGCGAGGCCGTCATCACGGCGATTTCGGGGAGCAATACGGCCCCCTGCGAGATCACAGTAAAGGGTATCCTGCTGGATAGAACCTCTCTGACCATGAACGAGCGGGACACCGACAAGCTGACCGCGGATCCGCATGGCTCGCTGGGGACGTTGAAGTGGACAAGCAGCAGACCGGAAATCGTCACGGTCACCGGGGACGGCTACCTCTATGCCAAGGCCCAGGGCGACGCGGTGATTAAAGTTTCCGATGCCAGCGGGAATTACCAGGCCGCCTGCTCCGTCACCGTCAAGCGCAACACCGCTGATATCATTTTCGGCTCGGCGGGGGCGGGGGAGCCGCTGGCCTTCTCCTCCCTTCGCTCCAAACTGCAAAACCAGTGCAGCAGCGTGTTGGGAAGCTCTCTGCGCTATATCAGCGGACTGACAGTGGACACCCGGCAGGGTACGCTCTACTACCAGTACAAATCTGAGGGAGATACCGGAAAGGGCGTGGGCACCGGGGAACAATATTATGCCGATCCGTCTCTGGGGCAGATGTCCCTCTCGGAGCTGTATTTTGTGCCGAAGCCGGATTTCAGCGGAACCGCCGTCATCCACTATACCGGCTATGCCAGCGGGAGCTCCTTTTTCCAGGGGACGATTGAGGTCACGGTGGAGGAGCAGGAGGATGTCTCCTACTCCGTGGCCGGACAGCAGCCCCTCTCACTGAACGCGGATGACTTTAACCGGATTTGCCGCAGCCACACGGGCCGGGAATTGAGCTATGTCATCTTTTCCCAGCCGGACAGCGGCCGGGGGACACTCTATTACAACTATATCTCCGAGCAGAATTACGGCAGCAAGGTGGACACCTCCAAGCAGTATAAGCGCAGCGGGAGCCCCAACCTGTCCGACATCACCTTTGTGGCTGCCGCAGGCTACCGGGGAGAGGTGGTGATCCCCTATACCGGCTATGACAGCAACGGAAGCTCCTTCCGCGGACGCATTACCATCCGCGTCTCTCAGGCTCAGAACACCGGGGATCTCACCTACACCATTGCCCAGGGCGGCAAGGTGACCTTTGATGACGACGATTTTAACGACCTGTCCAAGGCTGTGACGGGCTACCCCCTGGATTACGTGCAGTTTGAGCGGCCGGATTCCTCCAAAGGGGCGCTTTACTACGACTACTCCAGCAATGGCAGCTATGACAGCCAGGTGACGGAGGGACGCAGCTACTACCGTTCCTCCTCCCCCTATCTCCGGCGAGTTACATTTGTAGCGGGGAAGGATTACTCCGGCACGGTTCATATCCCGTTTACCGGCTGGGACACCAAGGGCAACCGCTTTTCCGGCACAGTGGCGGTGGAGGTGGGGCGCACGGGTGACGGCGATGTGCGCTACTCCACCTACCGGAACGGACGGATCACCTTTGATGACGGCGATTTCAATACCCTGTGCCGGGAGCTGACCGGCACTACGCTGAACTATGTGCGCTTTGAACTCCCGGACGCTTCGGAGGGGACGCTGTATTACAATTACAGAAACGGCAGCTACGACAGCAAGGTATCCGAAAGCCGGAACTACTACCGTTCCAGCAGCCCCTATGTGGACCGGATTACATTTGTTCCCAAGAAGGACTTCTCCGGCACCGTAGACATCCCGTTTACCGGCTGGAGCTCCGCGGGAGAGAAATTCTATGGAACGGTAATCATCGGCGTGGACAGCGGCGACACAACGATACGCTATCAGACAAAATATGGAAAGCCTGCCGCATTCGCGGACGGGGACTTTGACGATTTGTCGGAGCTGCTGACCGGAGAGCACCTGAACTATGTGCGGTTCCAACTGCCGGACTCCGGCGAGGGCACTCTCTACTACGACTACGATGACGGGAAATACGCCAGCAAGGTGTCCGCCAGCCGGAATTACTACCGCTCCAGCAGCGCCTATTTGGACCGGGTCTCCTTCGTTCCGGACGAAAACTTCTATGGCACGGTGAAAATCGGCTTTACCGGATGGAACACAAAGGGGGAGCGCTTTGAGGGCACCATCGAGATTACAGTGGAAGAACCGGCCGGCGCCAGCGAAATTGTATATACCACCCTGGGGACGGCGCTGCCCTTCCGCAGCCAGGACTTTCGTACCGCCTGCGCCGCACGCGGAGAGGGCGAGCTGCGGGAGGTGCGCTTTACCTCCCTGCCCTCCGGGAGCGCGGGGCGGCTGTACTACAACTACCGGGATATCAGCCAAAAGGGGACCGAAGTGCGCACCGGTACCCAGTACACCCCGGACGGCAGTCCGAACCTCTCAGATCTCACTTTCCTGCCCAAAGCGGGCTTCACAGGCAGCGTCCAGATTGGCTATGAGGGCACGGACAGCCGTGGAAAGACCTTCCGTGGGCAGATCCGCATCCAGGTAAATCAGGGATCGGGCTCCCGTTACTTCCAGGATATGGGCAGCTATGCCTGGGCTGCGCCCTATTTGGACCTGCTGTATGAGGCCGGCGTAATCACTGGTACCGGCGGCCAGCGCTACCGCCCCGCCGACGCGGTGAGCCGGGGGGATTTCATGCTGATGCTCTACCGGGCGTTCCAGCTTACCCCGGCCAGCGGAGCCGGGTTCCCCGACGTTCCGCCGGGCAGCTACTACGCCCAGGCAATCCAGGCGGCACGGGCCGCCGGGATCGCCAGCGGCTATCCGGACGGGGGCTTCCATCCCCAGGAGCCTGTCACCCGGCAGGATGCCATGGTGCTTCTGGAGCGCACCATGCAGGCCACGGGCTGGAGCCTCGGGGCAGCGAATACCGGCTATCTCTCCGGATTCCGGGACGGCGGAATGGTGGCGCCCTATGCGCAGGAGGCCATGTCCCATATGATAGAGTATGGTATCATCACCGGTACGCCGGAACAAAAACTGAATCCCATACAGTCGATTTCACGGGCGGAAATGGCGGTTATGCTCGCGCGTGCAATCACTTTCTAAAAGAATTCAAAGGCCCCCCGGCCATAGTGGAAACACTATGGCCGGGGGGCCTTTTGCGTTTTATGGACTAATAGTGTAAGAAATATCTAAGATAATAGCTTTCTGGATTTCATTATGTGAAAAGACTAAAATGGGTATTACTATAAATGAAATGGAGGGAATAAAACCAGTATGCAAAAATTAGTGAATCAGACCTATCAATTGGCGGAAAATGCAGTGGAATCGTTTAGAAAGCAGCTTATATTGGATGAAAAGAGAGAAGCGACCATCCAAAAATATACTCATGATGTTCGACGCTTTTTATCGTATCACGGAAAACAGACCGTCTGTAAGGAGGATGTGATCCAATACAAGGCCTGGCTGGCGGAGCATTACGCTGTGCGCAGTACCAATTCCATGCTGATTGCACTGAACCAGTTTTTACGCTTCCAAGGGGCCGGGGACTGCTGCGTCAAGCCGCTTAAGGTACAGCGGCAGACCTTCTGCGATAAGAAAAAAGAGTTGAGCCAGGCCGAATACTTCCGCCTGCTGGAGGCAGCCCGACGAAATGGGGACATGCGGCTCCACCTGGCGATTCAGACGATTTGTGCGACTGGAATTCGGGTAAGTGAACTTGCCTATATCACGGTGGAAGCGGCCCGTCTTGGAAGAGCAATTGCAAGCAATAAGGGGAAAAGCCGTATCATACTGATACCAAAGGAGCTGTGCCGAAATTTGCTGGACTATGCCAGGGAGCGTGGAATCCAGGATGGACCAATTTTTGTTACCCGCGGGGGGCGGACACTGAACCGCAGCAACATTTGGAATGCCATGAAACGGCTGTGCAAATCTGCACAGGTTGGGCCGGAAAAAGTATATCCGCACAACCTAAGACACCTGTTTGCCCGTACTTTTTATAAAAAAGAAAAGGATATCTCGCGTCTGGCGGATATCCTTGGGCATGAAAATGTCAACACGACCCGGATCTACGTTGTCTCCAGCGGGGCGGAACACCGGGAACAGTTAGAATCGCTTCACCTGACAGTTCCGTATCAAGCGGCATGCCAAAATCAGGAACAACATAATGACACATTATGTCGTTCCGCACTCGACTAATTTCGCCAAATTCCGACTTTAATTTTATACCATTTTTTCATTTACTTCAAGCCCAATGTTTCTAAAAAAAGAAGTTTATTCTTAACTATAAGAATTGCGAAAATTGCAGCCGCCTTTTATGTATTCTTACAGGGCCCTTCAAGTGAGTACCTCTGCATTTGAAACAACAGCTTCAAAAGCCAGCTTGATTCAACAACATAATGTGTCATTATGTTGTGGATCAAGTCGGCTGTTGATAGGAACCACCCAGAAAAGAGGGAAGGAAGGCGCTGTTGTGAATATTCTGACCAGCAACTCCATGCTGATGCTTCAGCGGTCCATGGGATTTCTTTGGAGCAAGCAGGACTGTATTTTAAATAATCTGGCCAACGCAGAAACCCCCGGTTACAAGACCCAATATGTCACATTTGAGGAGAGCCTGAGGGATGCGGTCCAGGCCGCGGCGGACAAGCCCCAGCCGGGCGCCGCCATGCGTGAGGCAATTGCAGACACCCCGGTACAGCTTCACGAGGCGCAGGAGAGCGTCCGGATGGACGACAATGGGGTGGATATTATGGAGCAGTCGGTGGAGCTGGCGCGAAATGGCTATCAGCTCCAGTATGTCATGAGTGCTATTTCGGGTGAACTGTCGCTGCTGCGTACCGCAATCCGGGGATAAGGGGGAATCAAAGTGGCGTTTATGAGCTCAATGAACGTGGTAGGCTCGGCTCTGACTGCGGAAATGCTGCGCCTGGACGTGATCTCTGAAAATATAACGAACATCAACACCACCCGTACCGAGGGGGGCGGCCCCTATCGGAGAAAGGTTGTGGTGCTGGAGGAGCAGGGGGAGCGCACGCCGTTTCAGTTGGCGCTGGCCCGCGCCGGAAGCGCGGCGGCTCCCGCCCAGGCCGGAGGGGTGCGTGTGGCGGAGATCGCCGAGGATCCCTCGGATTTTAAGCTGGTGTATGACCCGACCCACCCGGATGCAAATGCGGAGGGGTATGTGGAGATGCCCAACGTGGATTTGATCAAAGAGATGTCGGACGCCATGGCGGCCAATCAGGCGCTGTCGGCCAACATTACTGCGTTTAACGTCCTGAAGCAGGTCGTGGCCAAGGGACTGGAGATCGGAAAGTAAGCCTGTGCCGCAGGGAATGGGACGGTTTTGCACGGGACACACGAAGGAGAGACGAGTATGAGTGTGCAAGCAATCGATAGGATTCAGCCGCTGTGGACGGACTTGCAGACAGAGGGCATGCGCCTGGATGCGGGCGCGGAAGTGGGCGGTACCCGGCGTACCCAGCCGACCCTGTTTTCTGATATTTTTCAGTCGGCCATTGACCGCGTACGGGAGACGGACGCGGCCAAAAATGAGGTGGCATATCAACTCGCTACCGGCCAACTGGACAATCCGGCGGCGCTGATGACTTCCATCACGGAGGCGCAGGCGTCGCTGGAACTGTTGATTCAGCTCAGAAATAAGGCAGTGGAGTCCTATAACGAGCTTATGCGCCTCAGCGTGTAAGGTTTGCCGGAGCTGGGGGTAACAAGTGTGCAGGAGAAAATAAAAGGATACCTGGGCAAGGTGGCAGGTTGGTGGAAGGCGGCCGGGAAAAAGGTGAAGCTCTTCCTGATAGCCGGCCTGATTGCGGTCGTGGCTGTCGTTGCAGTCGTATTGGCGATGCAGATGAACCAGCCCTATACGACCCTGTTCACCGGGCTCAATCAGACGGAATTAAATGAAATTGTGTCCTATCTGTCCGAGCAGGGAATGGCCGATTACCGGATTGAGGGAAGCGATACAATTCTGGTGCCGGCGGAGCAGGAGGTACGGCTCAAGGCGGCGTTGGCCCAGCAGGGGTACCCCAAGTCCGGCTTCGCCTACTCCATGTATTTGGATCATGTGGGGAGCCTGACCACGGAGGGAGAACGGGAGCAGTTGGAGCTCTATGAGCTCCAGGATCGCATTGCGGCGGTGGTTCGTTGCTTTGACGGGGTCCAGGAGGCCGTCGTGGATATCACGCCGGGGGAGGACAACACCTTCATTCTGGACAGTGAAAACAAGTATGATGCCAGCGCCGCCGTTTTTGTGACCATGCGGGACGGAGCAGAGCTCACTCAAAAGCAGGTGCAGGGCATCCGCAATTTTGTCAGCCACTCCGTTCAGGGACTGGAAATTGACAATGTCACCATCACAGACTCTTACGGGAACACCTATTCTGCGGGGGATACCTTTACGGATATCCAGGATTTGTCCACGCTGAAGCTCCAGTTGGAGGAGCAGATCAATAATAAAATCCGCACCAGCGTGCTACAGGTACTCACACCGATTTACGGTACGGAGAACGTCAAAGTCAGTGTCAACAGCATTGTGGATCTGGACCGCAGCTATACGGACTCCACCGATTACAATCTGGAGGACTGGGCCAATGACGGCAGTACCGGCGGTGAGGGTATCATAGGGGAGAAGATCTATGAGGGGGACATCCTCCTTCCCGGCGGCGACACGGCCGGAGGCGTGCCTGGTACGAGCACCAATGCTGATCTGAACCAGTATGTGAACGAGGACGGGGAGACGGATGGGGAAGGCCAGATCGTCCACGTCTCCGGAGATAAAAAATACCTGGTGGATGAGACGAATCAGCAGGTGGAGCACCTGTCGGGCACAGTGAGCGATGTCATGGTATCCGTCACGATCAATCAGGCGGCGGCGGACGGTACGGATGCGGCCGCGCTGTATCCTCACGTTGCCCGGGCAGCGGGCATCGCCACGGCAGATCAGCGGGACAAGATCTCGGTGTTGATCAGCCCCTTCTACCAGGCGGATGAGCCTGTGCTCCCGGTGCCGGAGGGAATCCCGGCCTGGGTGATCTACGCGGCCGCAGGAGGCGGCGTGCTGTTCCTGGTACTCCTGCTGGTGATCCTCCTGCTGGGCCGGCGCCGCCGGAAGCGGCGCAAAGAACTGGAGGCGGCGGGACTGGCCGCCGTGGCCCAGACGGAGACCGCTCCGCTCACGCCGCAGGAGGGGGCGGATATTATGAACCTTCAGACGGAAAAGAGTATGGAACTGCGGAAGGATGTCCGGAAGTTTGCCGAGGACAATCCAGAGATTGCAGCTCAGATGGTCAAGAGCTGGCTGCGTGAGGGGGATGGCGAATGAGCGAGACAGCTACCGGAGGGGCAGCCGCTTCTCAAGCTGCAAAACAGTTGACGAGACAGCAAAAGGCAGCGGCCGTGGTAATCTCTCTTGGCGCGGAGAAGGCATCCCAGCTCTATCAGTACATGGACCCCGATGATGTGGAACAGATCACCCTCGAGGTTGCGAAGCTGGGCTATGTAGATGCCGCCACTACAGAAGACGTCCTGAATGAGTACTACCAGATGTGCCTGACCAACAAGGCTGTAACGGAAGGCGGCCTGGAGTACGCCCGCGCGGTTCTCGAAAAGGCGTTTGGAGAACAGGCCGCAGACAACTTGCTGGAAAAAGTAACCAAGTCCTTAAAAAACCGGGAATTCTCTTTTCTCAACAAGGCGGATGGCAAGTCGCTGTTTGCGGCGCTGCAGCACGAGCGGCCTCAGACGATTGCGCTGGTGCTCTCCTATATTGACCCGGAGAAGGCGGCCGCCGTGGTGGAGGAATTGGACTCCAATACCCAAGTACGAGTGGTGGAGAGCATCGCCAATATGGAAAGCGCGTCTCCGACCGCCGTAAAAATCATTGAGGCGGAAATGGAGAAAAAGTTTACAAACCTGCTTACTTCCAACCAGGTCAAGGTGGGCGGTGTGGACTATGTGGCGGGTGTGATGAACAACCTGGACCGCACCAGTGAAAAAAGTATTTTCGACCATCTGTCTGAGCATAATGCCGAGCTGGCTGACGAGATCCGGAAGCGGATGTTCGTGTTTGAAGATATCGTCACCATGGATGAGCGCTCGGTACAGCGTTTCCTGCGGGACTGCGATCCCAAGGATCTGGTGCTGGCCCTCAAGGGTGCCAACAGCGAGGTTTCCAACAAGATCTTCCAGAATATGTCCACCCGTATGGCCCAGAGCATCCGGGACGATCTGGAGATCACCACCAACGTCCGCCTGCGCGATGTGGAGGAGGCCCAGCAGCGCATCGTGGGGATCATCCGGGATCTGGAGGAGAAAAACGAGCTGATTATCCTCAAGGGCGGAAAGGACGATATTATTGCCTAATATATTCAAACGCTTTTTGCAGCCCAACGCCTCCGACTTTGTGTTTCCGGACGTGGAGGAGCTTGTGGAGGAGGAGCCGGCGGATACCGCGGGCGAGCAAGAGGGAGAGCCGGAGGAATCAGCTCCAGAGACAGAGGAAAAGGATACCCCCAGCGCGGTCGACTTTGCACAGATTCAGGCGGAGAAGATTCTGGAGGATGCCAGGCGGCAGGCGGAGGACTACCTGGCCCGGCGGCAGATGGAGGCGGAGCAGGAGGCCGAGCAGGTGCGCCAGCAGGCCCAGTCTGAGGGCTACCGGCAGGGCTATGCAGAAGGGCTGCGGCAGGCCGGGGTCGAGGGCCAGGCGGAGCTGCAGAAGCAGCGGGAGCAGCAGGCCGAGGAGCTGCAGGCTTTTTTGGAAAAGGCCACCGCCGCCCGGGAGGAGCTGCTGCGGGAGACGCGGGGCGAGCTGTGTGAGCTCAGCCTGGCCATTGCGGAAAAGGTGATCCATGTCAGCCTGAACAGCAGCAGTGAGGTGGTGGCACGGATGATCCAAGTGGCCACTGAAAAGCTCAAGCGGCGGGAGTGGGTGCACATCTACGTGGGCGGCTGTGCCGCCAAGGAGGTGTCTGCCATTACGCCGGAGCTGATGACGGCTCTGGCCGGCCTGTCCGACCACATCAAAATCATTCCGCTGTCCGACGATGAGGCGGGCACCTGCATCATTGAGATGCCCGATGAGATCATTGATGCCAGCGCCTCCACACAGCTCAAGAATATCCGCGACCTGATACACGAGATATAGGGCGGAGGCAGCGCAAGGAAGGGACCCAAAGCCATGTTCCAGGAGATGATCCGGCAGATTCAGCGGGCCGAGACGATCAGTTATACGGGGAAAATTGAAAATATCGTCGGCATGTCCATCGAGGCATCCGGCGGACGGGCCGCTGTGGGTGATATCTGTCAGATCTACAACGGGGACGCGGGCGGCCAGGTAATGGCCGAGGTGGTTGGCTTTAAGAATGACCACATCCTGCTGATGCCCTATTCAGACATGAGCGGTATCTCTGCGGGAAATTTTGTGCGCAACACCGGGCGGAGGCTCAGCCTGCGCATGGGCCCCTTCCTGAAGGGGCGGGTGATTAATGCACTGGGGCAGCCCATCGACGGCAAGGGCCCCTTTCAGGGCGGCACGCTGTTCTGTGTGGAGAACAACCACTACATCAACCCCATGACCCGCCCTCCCATCCGGGAGCGGATGGAGTTCGGCGTCAAGGCCATTGACAGCATGCTGACCATCGGAAAGGGACAGCGCATTGGCATTTTTGCCGGCTCCGGCGTGGGCAAGAGTACCCTAATGGGCATGATTGCCAAAAATGTAAAGGCGGATATCAACGTCATCGCCCTGGTGGGGGAGCGCGGCCGCGAGGTGCTGGAATTCATGGAAAAGGATCTGGGGCCGGAGGGGATGCGGCGGTCTATCCTGGTGGTGGCTACCTCTGACCAGCCCGCCATGCTGCGCAAGCAGTGCCCCTCCGTGGCCACCGGAATCGCGGAGTTCTTCCGGGACCAGGGGTATGACGTGCTGCTGATGATGGACTCGCTGACCCGGTTTGCCATGGCCCAGCGGGAGATTGGCCTGGCGGTGGGTGAGCCGCCGGTAAGCCGCGGCTACACCCCATCCATCTACGCCGAGCTGCCAAAGCTGCTGGAACGCAGCGGCAACTTCCAGAAGGGCTCCATCACAGGGGTCTATACCGTCCTGGTGGAGGGCGACGACACCAATGAGCCCATCGCGGACACGGTGCGCGGTATTCTGGATGGGCACATCGTGCTTTCCCGGCGGCTGGCCAACAGCAACCATTTTCCGGCCATTGACATTGGGGCCAGCATCTCCCGCTTGATGGCGGACATCGTCTCCGACGAGCACAAGCGGCTTGCGGCCCGGGTGCGGGACGTGATGGGGATTTATGAGAAAAATGCCGATCTGGTTTCCGTGGGCGCGTACAAGGCGGGCACCAACCCAAGGCTGGATTATGCTTTGGGAAAGATGGACGGGATCAACCAGTTTTTGACCCAGGGAGTGGACGAGGCGTTCTCCTATGAGGAGGATCTGGAGGCCATGCGGAAGCTCCTGTAAGAGAAGAGGGGACAGGGATGAAGCGGTTCCAGTTCAGCCTGAATACGGTGTTGAGCTACAAGCAGCAGGTGCTGGAGGAGCTGCAGAATGAGCATGGACAGCTCCTTTACCAGGTAAGGCAGCAGGAGCTGGTGCTCCAGGCGGCGGAGGAGCGCTACCGGGGCCTGAACCTAGAATTCCGGCAGGCGGAGACGGAGGGCCTGACCATAGCCGAGGCCCTGCGGTATGAGAGCGGCCTGCGCTTTCTGGAGGATGAGATCCAGCGGGAGGCCAAGCGCCTGCGGGAGTATGAGGCCGCAGCGGAGGAGAAGCGCAGGCAGGTAGTGGCCGCCCGGCAGGATACCGCCTCCCTGGAAAAGCTCAAGGACAAGAAGTGGGAGGACTATCAGAAGCAGGTGCAGAAGGGCGAGGAACTGCTGATTGAGGAGCTGGTGACCGCAGCCCGGGCCCGGACGGCGGTTTGACCGCCTGGAGCCACACCCTGAAAGGAGGTGAGAACCATGAATACAACTGATTTATTGCTTCAGATGACCTTGGCAGCCACACAGATTGCCCAAAACACCACTCCGCCGGTCAGCGGCCGGACGGAGGATGCCGGTGACCGGCGGGACTTCTCCACTCTGCTGGCAGAGAAGCGGGTGGAGGCGGCTGGAGTGGAGACCGGACGCGCAGTTTCGGAGAGCCAAAAGGGTGAGGTTCCGGCTACGGCCGATGGGGGTGCGCTCAGCCAGGGTGCGCAGTCCGTACCCCAGGCGCCGGGGCTGGAGGAGCTGTTCCGGAGCCTGCTGATGGGCGCCCAGGCAGCGCCAGAGGGCGACGTATCCCTCCAGCCGGTCCCGCAGACTGCGGTTCCCGGCATGGCCCAAGCTCCGGCTGCGGCGGAAGAAGGGGCCGTATTGCCTCAGCCCGGGCAGCAGACCGCCGGAGGGGAGCAGCTCCCGGTACCGGCGGAGCCGGCGCTTGCGGGTGAGGCGGAGTCCACGGTCCAGGCGGAGGTCCTTCCTGCCGCGGAGGATGGCGGTACAGCCACGGCCCAGGCGGTTACCCCTGCGGCCCGGGAGAGCGGCGCGCAGACCCCGGCGGACGCTGGAGAGACGGCGGGCCGTCCGGCCGGCGGGGAGCAGGAGCTGCCCGAGCTGGACAGTGTGCAGACGGAGGGGGCGGCGCAGCCGCTCTTTGACCGGACAGAGCACATGCCGGTGAAGGTGGGCGAGGCGGATACCCTGGACGCCACGGAGCCCGATTTTGCACCCAGGCTGGCAAAGGCCATTACCGAAGCGGAGCAGGAGGGAGCCAGGCATGTCGAGCTGAAGCTGGCGCCCGAGCATCTGGGAAAGCTGTCTGTCGAGCTGACGCAGGGGAAGGACGGTGTACTGCACATCGTATTCCACGCGGAGAACGAACAGGCCATGAAGCTGCTTCAGGAGCACTCCGCGACGCTGGTATCCATGCTGCACGGCAGCCACAGCGGCGAGATCCAGGTGGAGGTGCCCCGGCCCCAGCAGGGAGAGCAGCCCTGGCAGCAGCCGGAGCAGCAGCCCGGACAGCAGCACGGCCGCAACCCACAGGAACAGGGACGGCAGCGCCAGAGTACAGAGGACTTCCTGCAGCAGCTTCGGCTGGGCTTGCTGGGCGTAGAAGCGGAGTAACAGAAAAAGGAGTAGCACGCAATGAGCAGTGAATTTATGCCGATGGCGCTGGACAGTCTGGCCCGACAGCAGAGCGCGCGGGCTGCCGGCAGTGGTGCGAGCTCCCGCATTACGGAGGAAGAGCTGGAGGAGCTGGGCATTCCGGTAAACAAGCCGGGAGAGAACGACATGGGCCTGGACTTTAACGACTTTCTCCAATTGATGGTGCAGCAGCTTCAGAACCAGACCATTGACAACACCACGGATACCGGCGAAATGCTTAACCAGCTTGTGCAGATGTCCACCGTACAGATGCTGTCCAGCGTTAAGACCGGACTGGAGACCCTGGTGGATGCCAGCACCCTGACCTATGCGGCCTCCCTGGTAGGGAAAACCGTCACGGTGGGCCAATATGACGAAGACGGGAAGCTCCAGGAGATTGAGGGAGTCGTGACGGGCACCGGAAACTATCAGGGTGTACCGGTGATCTTCGTCAATGACGAGATGTATCCTCTCAATTCCATCATGGCGGTGGGCAAGCTGCCGGAGATTCCGGAGGAGCCCGAGGGGCCCGGTGAGGGCGGTGACGGCGACGGAACGGGAGAAGGCGGAGAGAATCCGCCGGAGGAGAGCGCCCGGACGATTTGAGCGGGCGGCAGGGGCCGTCCAAAGGAGGGATAGAGCGGAATGGAGCATGCGGTAGAGGGCCTCGGCAGCCCCGCGCTGGGACGGGGCCATACATACAGCACCGGGAAACAGACCTCTTCCGGCTTTGGAGCAGTGCTTCAGCAGGAGCTAGCCCGGGCAGATGAGCGGCAGATCGCCTTTTCCAAGCACGCCATCGCGCGGGCGGAGGAGCGCGGGATCGCAGTGACACCCGCCCTTCTGGACCGGCTGACCGACTCCGTAGAGCGGGCGCAGGCCAAGGGAGCGACGAATATCCTGGCGCTGGACCAGAGCCTCGCCTTTATCATCAATGTCCCCCACAACCGGGTGATTACCACCCTGTCCCAGGACGAGATGAAGGAGAATATCTTTACCAACATTGACGGCGCCGTGATCCTGTGAATCACAGAGGGCAGGACCGAAAGGATGTCCTGGGGGAGGCCGGATGGGCCGTCCCCCGGCGGTGCCGGAGAAATGACAATGAATCAGAGCACGCAAAGGAGAGCGAATCCAAATGGCTTTGACAGGAGCAATGAGTGCCGGTATTTCCGGCCTGAAGGCCCACATGGATGCACTGAACGTAGTGGGCAACAACGTAGCAAACGTGAATACCCAGGGCTACAAGCCCGGCCGGGTGACGTTTAAAGAGAGTATCTACAGCACCCAGTCCGCCGGCTCCGCCGGAACAACTACGGTGGGCGGCACTAATCCCCAGCAGATCGGCTATGGCGTGGGCGTCGGCACCATCGACCTGGATATGAGCAGTCAGAGTCTGGACTCCACCGGACGGGGGATGGACTGCGCCATTCAGGGCGACGGCTTTTTCCTGGTGGGAGATAAGACCCACGATATCGACAGCATGGACGCCCTCAAGGGACTAACCCTGACCCGGGTGGGCAACTTTGAGTTCCGGGACGGCTATTTGACGGACGGACAGGGCAACGTGGTCTATGGATTTATCACGCGGTCCAACGGGGATGATCCCGGAACCACGCCGGGAGATAAGCCCAGCACTGACTTGGTTCCCATCCGCCTTCCTATGAAGTCTACCGACCCGAACAGCAAGGGCGACGCGGTTTATGTGGGTGTGGATGATCAAACTGGTGCGAATGTATATCCAGACAATGACCCGGCTGCCACAGTGGACGGCTTTGTAGATCTGGAGAACATCAGCATCGACAAGAACGGTAAGATCACTGGTACCAACAAGGACACCGGCGACCCGGTGGTGGTGGGCTACATCGCCCTGGGCAGTGTGGAAAACCTCAATGGCGTGCTTCATACCGAGGGCCCTTATTACACGGCGGGCAATGCCGCTGGGGATATCCGGGTGGGTACCCCTGGAAACTCCGTCACCGGAAACCTGAGAAATGACAAGATCACGGACGGAAACAACGTGGTTGACCCCGATTCCGCACTGGCTGAGGGCAGCGGCGCCACGCTGATGACCGGCTTCCTGGAGGCCTCCGGCACGGATCTGGCCACCGAGTTTGCCAACATGATTATTTACCAGCGGGGCTATCAGGCAAATACCCGCATTGTTACGGTGACCGACACCATGCTGGAAGAGCTGGTCAACATGAAGCGCTAAGAAATGGAATTGCCGATCTCCCCCACGCCGCCAGGCGTGGGGGGATTGGGCAGGGGAGGGCGGCACGATGATTGAACTGAGAAAAATGAACAATGAGCGTTTTTTGCTCAACCACAACCAAATTGAGTGCATTGAGCTGATTCCAGAGAGCAAAATCGTCATGATGAATCACGACTATTACATCGTACGGGACACGGTCGAGGAAATCATCGAGAAGATCGCAAAGTATAACGCCAAGGTACAGGACATTCACCGCGAGATAGCCGTCGTGGAGCGGTATAAAGAGTGATGTGTCTGCTCTGCATCTTCGTGCGGGAGGAGAACCAAAGATGAACATTGTTTATTTGCTCGGCATTGTCCTGGCGTTCGTATTTGTAATATTCGGAATTACCTTCGATCCCGGCGGGACCGGAGGGCTCATGGTCGGTCCGTTCAATCTGGATACACTGATCAATTTTGTAGATCCCGCCAGTATCCTGATCGTACTTGGCGGTACGCTTGCGGTGGTGGTGGCCTGCTACCCCAAGCTGGCCAAGTCCTTCCCCAAGCACTTCAAAATCATGCTCCGGCTGGACGCTTTCAATCCGGAACAATATGTGGAGAAGCTGACCGAGCTGGCGCAGATTGCCCGAAAGAACGGCCTGCTCGCCTTGGAGGAGAAAGCCAAGGAGCAGGAAGACCCCTTCTTTCAGCAGGCAATCATGCTCATTGTAGACGCCAACGACCCGGACCGGGTGCGCAGCATTCTGGAAAATGATATCGAGCAGACCTCGGAGCGTCATCAGGAGGTCATCGCCATGTATGAACGGGGCTCCAACGCGGCCCCGGCCTTCGGTATGATCGGTACCCTGATCGGACTGATCAACATGCTGAAGAATCTCTCCGACTCCGACATGGAGACCCTTGGTCCCAGTATGTCGGTGGCGCTGATCACGACCTTTTATGGTTCGCTGTTGGCGCATGTCCTGTTCAACCCCATCGCGTCGAACCTGACGGCCCGGGACGAAGAGGAGATCCTTTGCCGTCAGATTATCGTGGAAGGCATCATGGCGATCCAGTCGGGCGAGAACCCCAAATTCCTTCGGGAGCGCCTGATGACCTTTATGAACCAAAAACTCCGGGAAGGCGGAGAATCCGGCGGCGGCACCGGAGAGAAAAAAGAGCGGAAGCGCCGCAAGGAGAAATAAGCCGCGGCTTGCTTCAGGGAGGCGGTACCCACGATGAAAAAGAAAAAAAGCGGCGGCGGCGGTGCCAACTGGATGGATACCTACGGCGATATGGTGACCTTATTGCTGTGCTTTTTTGTCATGCTCTACTCCATGTCTACCCTGGACAAGGAAAAGTGGATTGCACTCGTACAGTCCTTTAACCCCACCGAGGAGGTGACGGAAACCCAGCCCCCCTCCGCGTCCGGGGGTGAGGGAACCGGAACCCAGGAGGATATCGACCAGGACATGGAGGAGCTCTACCAGGCGATGCAGGACTATGTCCAACAGGCTGGAATGGCCAATCAGGTGACACTGGGCGAAGGAAACGGCTACGTCTTTATCTCCTTTGACGACACCGTGTTTTTTAGTGGAGACAGCTACGAACTGCGGGATGAGGGCAAGGTTGTATTGGACGAAGTCTCCCAGATTATTTCAGAGGTCAGCAGCTCCATCGACGAGATCCGTGTCCTGGGTCATACCGCCCAGGCCGTGCCCGGCCAGGTGAACAACGTCACGGCGGACCGCTTCCTGGCCTCCAACCGTGCCACAGTGGTTACTATTTACCTACAGGAAAAAGACATAATTGACCCGGCCCGGCTGGTCAGCGTGGGCTATGGCGAGTGGCGTCCCGTGTCCAGCAACGACACCTCTGCGGGGCGTGCGGAAAACCGGCGTGTGGAACTGATTGTTACAGGGCTGGACCTGGACGACGAGGCCGGAGATAACATTACACAATATTATACCATGCGGGAAAGTACCGGTACTTCTGCCAATCCTTGAGTGTGCAGGGAGACGGGGGGAAGGCCCAAACTCTGCCGAGGAGGGATGAAGATGGCGGAAGTTTTATCTCAGAGCCAAATTGACGCTCTGCTGAACGCGGCCCGTAACGGCGAGATGGATTTGGCCGCGAAGGCAGAGAGCAGTTCCGAGAAAAAATACCGTAAATATGATTTCTACAGCCCAAGGAAGTTTACCAAAGACCGGCTTAAAATGCTCAGCGGAGTCTTTGAAAATTACACCAGGATCATTAACTCCAGAATCAACGGACTGCTGCATACCACCTGTGAGATAGAGGTGGAATCCGTGGAAGAGCAGCGCTATTACGAGTTTTCCAACGCGCTGTTGGAGGGGGACGTGTTGGCCCTGGCAGATGTAGCGCTGGAGGGGCAGGTACAGCCGGACGAGACGCCGGTGCTGTTCCACTTTTCCACTACGCTGATGCTGAGCATGATGGACCGCCTGATGGGCGGCGACGGAGATGTGGACAGCCGACTCCCCGCCGGCTACAATTTCACCAATTTGGAGCTGAGGCTCTATGAAAGCATTGTAAAAGACCTGATTTCCGTTCTGGGCGGAAGCTGGGAGAATTATATCGCGTTGGATTTCAAGCTGCGCAGAGTGGAGACGAATCCGACTCTGGTACAGCTCATTGGCCTGGATGAGACGGTTGTTATTGTTGGGATCAATATCCGCTTTCCAAACTGCTCCGGCCGTGTTGATGTCTGCCTGCCCGGAATGATGCTGACCAATATTTTTTCCAGAATTGTGTCATTAAATCAGGCAGGACACGGGAGTGGGGAGGACAACTCGGATGAAATCATGGATATACTGCGGGATTCCACGCTGGAGATCACGGCCGAGCTGGGCCGTACCGAGGTAAAGCTGCAAGATGCCTATTTCCTCAATATAGGTGATGTCATTGACCTGGGACATCCGAAGGACGAGCCCATCTATCTGTATATTGGAGGAAAGCCATGGTTTGGTGGGAAGCTGGGTGTGCAGAACAACTCCATGGCAGTGAAGATTGGGGAAAACTACTATAACGAGGGAAGAAGGGACGAATAAGCGACATGGCGCAGAATATATTTAGCGCGATGGAATTGGACGCCATCGGCGAAATGATGAACATCAGTCTGGGCTCTTCTGCCACTGCGGTTTCCAACCTGCTGGATCACCGCGTTGATATTACGACGCCGAAGGTTACAGTGGTACCCATCAGTGAGTTTACCCTGGGTGAGCTGGAGCCCGCCATCGGCGTGGAAATCAAGTATGTCTCCGGTCTGGAAGGCAGCAATATTATGCTGCTGAAGCGGAGCGATGTGAAGGCAATTGTAGAGCTGCTGATGGGAACCGAGATCCCAGAGGAGGAGTTCGAGCTCAATGAGCTGACGATCAGTGCGGTGTGCGAGCTGATGAACCAGATGATGGGTGCGGCCTCCACTGCTCTGTCCGATTTTCTGGGGCGTCCGGTCAATATCTCAACGCCCCAGTCTTTCTCGCTGGATGATTTGGAGGAGATCAAAAGGGAGCGCTTCCACAGCGAAACCGGGATGCTGGTGGCGGTGCACTTTATCCTGGAAATAGAGGGCGTCCTCAAGAGTGAGTTTGTCAATATCATGTCCGTGGAGCTGGCCCGGGAGCTGCTGGCTGGCTTTGGGATGGGCATTCAGGACACCGGGGAAGCAGAGGCGGATGCCACCCCAGCCGCACAGCCCGCACAGCCGGAGCCCTCCTCCGGCGCAGGCGGGAAGCTGAGCCAGGAAGAAATTGAGCGTCTGATGGGCGGCGGTGTTTCCACACCGGCTCCAGAGCCTGCCGCGGCTCCGTCTTCCAGCGGAAAGATGAGTCAGGAGGAGATCGAACGGCTGATGGGCAGCATGTCCGCAGCCCCGGCGCCGGAGCCAGCTCCCCAGCCGGCCCAGGCCTATCAGGCCGCCTCCCCCCAGCCGGTTTATCAGCAGCCTGTGTATCAGCCCCCGGTGCAGGAGCCGCGGGTCATTAACAGCAAGCCGGTCGCGCTGCCCAATTTCGCGGCGGCGGAATCGCTGGGAGCCGAACAGAAGGAAAACCTGGAGCTGATTATGTCCGTACCCCTGGAGGTGTCGGTAGAGATTGGCCGGACCCGCCGGAAGGTAGAGGATATTTTAACCTTCTCCAAGGGCTCACTGGTTGTTCTGGACAAGCTGGCTGGAGACCAGGTGGATGTCTTTGTGAACGGCCTGTGCATTGCGCGGGGAGACGTAGTGGTTATCGACGATAACTTCGGCGTGCGTATCACAGAGGTACTCCAGAAGCCGGAACTGTGGAGCCTGACAAACTTCAAGTGAGACTGAAATAAAAAAGGGGATTAAGAACATGGCTAAGATTCTGATTGTTGACGACGCAGCCTTCATGCGGAAGGTGATCCGGGACACGCTGACCAAGAATGGCTTTACCGACCTGCACGAGGCGGTGGACGGCAAGGATGCTGTGGAAAAGTATTTTGAACTCCAGCCGGATCTGGTCCTGATGGACATCACCATGCCGAACATGGACGGACTGGAGGCGCTGAAGGCGATCCGCGCCAAGGACAACAAGGCCAATGTGGTGATGTGCTCCGCCATGGGCCAGGAGGCCATGGTAGTCGAGGCGGTACAGGCCGGCATCAAGGATTTTATCGTCAAGCCCTTCAAGGAGGACCGCCTGATGAAAACGGTCAATTCCATCCTGGGGAATCCCTGACGGGAGCGGGCCAATGCCGGAAGTGCTTTGGACCATCTGTGCAATTCTGGGCGTCCTGGTGCTGGCCTATCTGTTTACCCGCTATGTTGCCGGACGGGGACAGGGCGGCGGTCCAAGCCGCCTGGGAAAGCGGATGCTTACAATTTTGGACCAGGTGGCGGTGGGAAAGGATCAAAGGCTCCTCCTGGTCCGCGCGGGCGAAACGTATTATTTCCTGGGGGTGACTCAGGGGAGCATCACCTGTCTGGAAAAGCTCACTGCCGAGGAGGCCGAGGCCTGGATGGGCGGCGCAGACGGCGCCGCCGCGCCCAAGATGGGGTTCCAGGAAGCGCTGCACAGCGTGCTGGAGCAGCGGAAACAACAGAGGAGGCCATAGCCGGTGGATGCGCTGATCAATGTAAATGGCGAGAACGTACAGACCCTTCAGATCCTGTTTCTGACCACCCTGTTGACCCTGCTGCCCTCCGCAGTTGTGATGATGACCTCCTTTACCAGGTACATTATCTCCTTCTCCTTTCTGCGCTCGGCCATGGGGCTGCAACAGAATCCACCTAATATGGTCCTCGTGGGCATCGCCCTGTTTCTCACGCTGTTTACCATGTCTCCGGTCATCAGTGAGATCCAGACCACCGCATACGAGCCATATATTGCGGAGGAGATTACCCAGGAGGAATTTTTGCAGCGGGCGGAGAAACCCCTGAAGGAGTTTATGGCAGGCCAGGTGGAGGAGAGCTCGCTCAAGCTCTACTGCGATCTGGCAGGACTGGATACGCCGTCTGCGGCATCGGCCGCGGAGCTGCCGCTGCGGGTTTTGGTTCCGGCCTTTATGACAAGTGAGCTGAAGCGTGCCTTCCTGATTGGATTTTACCTGTACATCCCGTTTGTCCTGATTGATGTAATCGTGGCCTCCACGCTGATGTCCATGGGCATGATTATGCTTCCGCCCAGTATGATCTCCATGCCGTTCAAGCTGCTGCTGTTTATCGCCCTGAATGGGTGGGAGCTGCTGTTCTCGACCCTGGTGCAGAGCTTCCGATAGGAGAACCTAAATATGGAAGTAGTTGACATTTTGCGGGAAGGGGTGGGCGTCGCGCTTCGGATTGGCGCACCGCTCCTGATTCTGAGCATGCTGGTCGGTATTCTGGTCGCCATTTTTCAGGCGGTAACCCAGATCCATGAGCAGTCCCTCTCGTTTATCCTCAAGATGATCGTGGTGGTGGCTGTACTTCTGGTGGGCGGTGGATGGATGCTGGAGACGCTGCTGGATTTCAGCCGGTATCTGTTTACGCTGATGTAAGGGTGTGGGACATGGTCGATTGGGCACAGCTCTATCTCTTTGAACTGATTTTTATGCGCATGTCGGGCTTTCTCCTGTTTAACCCGCTGCTGGGACGCTCCAATCTCCCGGCCATGGTCAAGACCGGTATGGCGCTGGTGCTCTCCATTCTGGTTTTTGGGACGGCCGGGACGGGGGTGCCGCAGCCGGATACCCTGGTGGAGCTGGCGTTTCGCCTTCTGCTGGAGCTGGGAATCGGCCTGGTTCTGGGATTCGTAATGCGGGTGGTGTTTTCCGTTGTCCAGATCGGCGGAGAGGTGATCGACACACAGATGGGTATGACAATGGCGCAGATCTACGACGCCAGCAGCCAGGCCAACCTGTCGGTGACTGCATCACTGCTCAATATCCTGCTGATTCTGGACTTCTTTGCGGAGAATGGACACTATACCCTGATGCGCCTGCTGACCACCTCCGGTGAGCTGGTTCCCTATGGCGCTGCCGCCCTTGGCGATGGAGTCTACGCCTATGTCATTGAGCTGTTTCTCGCCTGTATGCTCCTGGCGGTAAAGCTGGCTATGCCGATCCTGGCAGCGGAGCTGCTGGGAGAGGTAGGCATGGGGGTGCTGATGAAGGCGATCCCGCAAATCAACGCCTTTGTCATCAATATCGAGCTGAAGGTGATCATCGGGCTGCTTTTGTTCTTTCTGCTCTTGACGCCGATCAACGAATTCCTGCTGGAGCTGGAGAGCGGCATGCTCTCGGAGCTGGGGCGGATACTGCGCCTGATAGGGGGAGCGTGAGAAGGCTTTGGCAGACAGTTCAAAAACCGAAAAAGCAACCCCTAAAAAGCGGAGAGACGAGCGAAAAAAGGGTAATGTCTTTTTCAGCAACGATGCAGTTTCCGTGGCGGTGCTGCTGGCCAGCTTTTTTGTACTCAAGCTGACTGCCACGCCAATGGTGGAGCAGATTTACCGCTTTTTGCAGTACGCTATGGGGCTTGTGGCCGGCGCGGCGCACACTGGATTGCAGGACAACCTGAGCGGCCTGGTGCTGGAGATGCTGAAGACCTTTCTGTTTGCGGCGGGACCGCTGCTGGCCACTACGGCGGTGGTAGCGGTGGCGGCGACCTTTTTCCAGACCAAGCTGCTGGTTTCCGGGGAGGCGCTGAAGCCAAAGTTCAGCCGGATTAACCCTCTGCAGGGGATCAAGCGCCTGTTTTCACTGCGCAGCGTCATTGAGGCGCTGAAGGGGATTTTAAAGATAACGGTTCTGCTGTTCCTGATCTATCAGTTCCTGGTGGGAATTGTAGATACCTTTACGAAATATCTCCACACCGATCTGGCCGTTGCCTGCGCCCATCTGGTGGATGAGGGCTTCCAGATGGTGATGCAGATCGCCATAGCCTTTGTGGTGCTGGCCGGCGCGGACGTGTTTTACCAGTGGTGGGACTATGAGCGGCAGTTGCGCATGTCCAAACAGGAGATCAAAGAGGAATACAAACAGATGGAAGGCGATCCCCAGGTCAAGGGAAAGATCAAAGAAGTGCAGCGCAGGATGGCCCAATCCCGTATGATGCAGCAGGTGCCAAAGGCAGATGTGGTTATCCGAAACCCGACGCACTTTGCAGTGGCGCTGCGCTACCGCCCTGAGACGGATGGGGCGCCCATTGTCCTGGCAAAGGGACAGGACGAGCTGGCCGGACGCATTGTGCGCAAGGCGGAGGAGCATCACATTGCCATTATTGAAAATGTACCGCTGGCCAGGGCGCTGTATGCCACGGCGGAGCTGAATCGGGAGATCCCGCCGGAGCTGTATAACGCCGTGGCGGAGGTGCTGGTGTACCTCTACCGCATGGATGAAAAGCTGAAGTAGCGGCGAGAAAGTAGGAGCCTTGGAGAGCTATGAGACGGATACTGAACAACTCCATATCGCTGCTGGTCGTGATCATCGTTCTCTTTCTGGTGGTGCCGCTGCCCAAGCAGGCGCTGGACATCCTGATTGTACTGAACATTGCCATTTCCATCATGATTCTGATGATCACCATGAGCATCTCGGAGGCGCTGGAGTTCTCTATCTTCCCCTCCCTGCTGCTGATAACGACCCTGTTCCGCCTGGGCCTCAACGTATCCTCCACACGCCTGATCCTCTCCGAGGGCGGCGATGCGGGTATGGTAATCAAATCCTTCGGTACGCTGATTACCCAGGGGAATATTGTCATCGGAATTTTGATTTTCTTAATCATTGTACTGGTGCAATTTATTGTGATCACCAAAGGAGCGGAGCGCGTCTCCGAGGTGGCCGCCCGCTTCACGCTGGACGCCATGCCCGGAAAGCAGATGGCCATCGACGCGGATTTGAGCTCCGGCCTTATTGACGAGAAGGAAGCCCGGCTGCGGCGTTATAAGATCCAGAAGGAGGCCGACTTCTACGGCGCCATGGACGGCGCAACCAAGATCGTCAAGGGCGACGCCGTCATGTCGCTGATTATTACGGTCATCAACTTTGTGGCAGGCTTAATTATCGGCATCGTGCAGGGCGGCGGAGATCTGGCTACGGTTTTGAACCAGTATTCCATCGCCACCATCGGCGACGGTCTGGTGTCCCAGCTCCCGGCCCTGATGATCTCCACCGCTACCGGTATGATCGTCACCCGTTCCGTGTCGGACGGCAGCCTGAACAGCGACGTGCTGGGACAGTTTAAGGCCCAGCCCAGGGCGATCCTGGCCACCGGCATTATTTTAGCGCTGCTGGGGCTGGTGCCCGGCGCTCCCACGGCGCCGCTCCTGCTGGTGGGCTGCGGCCTGGGTATTGGCGGCTTCTTGAGCGACCGGAAGCTCACTGAGCAGAAGGCACTGGAGGAACAGCCCGCCCCGGAGGCGGCAGCCGCCCCGGAGCTTCAGGCGGCCAGCGAAACCGACTACTTCAAGGACATCAACAATGTCTATTCCCTCCTGGCGGTGGAGCCGATCGAGATGGAATTCGGCTACAGCCTGATCCCGTTGGTGGATGAGAAAAGCGGCGGCAAGCTGATCAGCCGCATTGTGATATTCCGCCGGCAGTATGCCCAGGATATGGGCTTTGTCATCCCCTCCATCCGCCTCCACGACGGTGCGGCGCTGGGAACCAACCAGTATGTGATCAAAATCCGGGGGGAGGAGGTGGCCCGGGGAGAGATTCTGGTGGACTATTATCTGGCCCTGGAGCCGTCCAATCCGGCGGGGACGATTGACGGGATTGAGACGGTGGAGCCGGCCTACGGCATCCCTTCCCGCTGGATTTTGCCGGAGAACAAGGAAATGGCGGAGATCTACGGGTATACGGTTATCACACCCCTGACCGTTATGCTTACCCACCTGTCGGAGACGATCAAAAAGCATGCCTATGAGCTGCTCAACCGCTCGGAGACCTTGCAGCTTGTGGAGAATCTGAAAAAGACGGAGCCGGAGCTGGTGGCCGATGTGATCCCCAACGTCATCTCCTACGCCAACCTGGAAAAGATCCTGCGCAGCCTGCTGCGGGAGGGCATCCCCATCCGGGATCTGGCGGCCATTCTGGAGGCGGTGGTGGAGGCCAGTACCACGACCCATGATATCGACATGATCACCGAACAGGTGCGCGGTGCATTGGGACGGACCATTACCCGGAAGTTCTGCGAAAATGGGCAGCTTCGGGTAGTGACGCTGGACGCGGAGCTGGAAAAGAAGGTACTGGCCGCCCTGACCAAGAACGAGCACGGCGTCTATCTGGCGCTCAGCCCTGATATTGTGCAGCAGATCGTACAGCAGGTGGGAGAGCTGCGGAAGAAATTTGAGGAGCTCTCCCAAACGCCCATTCTGCTGACCAGCCAGATTATCCGTGTCTATCTCAGCCGTATGCTCGCCACGTTCTATCCCGACATCTATGTGCTCTCCTTTAATGAAATCACGAGCAATGTGCAGATACAGGCCATTGGCAACATTACACTTCAGCCGCAGGAAAAGCGTGCATAGAGATGGGGAAGGGTATCTGCATGAATAAGTTAAAACAGATGGAAACGGCCCTAGCCCCCGGCGGAGGTCAGCAGGCGGTCGACCAGATGGACAATCAGACCCTTCTGCTGCGCTACAAGGAGACGGGGGATATGGAGCTGAAGTGGGCCCTGGTGCTGCGGTATACCGATCTGGTACGCCGGATTGCGATTCAGACCTGCGGGCTGTTCAGCGGGTTTACCCAGTTGGATGATGTGATCCATGAGGGAATTTTGGTTCTGCTCAGCGCTGTGGACAAGTATGACCCCGAAAAGGAGGTCAAGTTCGAGGCGTACATCGCAAAGCGGCTGCGGGGAATGGTGATCGACCTGGTACGCAAGCAGGACTGGATTCCGCGGAGGGTCCGGCAGAAGGCCACCCGGCTGAAGCGGGCGGCTGAGGAGCTGTCCATAGAGCTGGGCCATACCCCCAGCGATCAGGAGATGGCAGACTACCTGAAGCTCAGCCAGAAGGACTATGAGGAGCTCCTCTCTGAAACGGCGTTTTCCAACCTGATGTCTTTCGAGGTGCTTTTGGACACCTATGGGAATGTAACCGGCAAGGCACTGTCCGGCAATCCGCCGGAGGATGCTTATCAGCAAAAGGAGCTGCACGAGGTGCTGCGCCGGGGAATCGCCTCCCTGCGGGAGAATGAGCGGCTGGTGCTCTCCCTGTATTATGAAAAAGAGCTGACCATGAAGGAGATTGCACAGGTCCTTGGGGTCAGCGCGCCGCGTATTTCACAAATCCATAACCGGGCCATTCAGCGGCTCCAGGCCTACATGAAGCAGTACATAGGAGCGTAGTACACAGCAGAAGGGAGAAGGCCATATGACAAAAGGGTTTTACAACCTGACCTCCGGCATCCTGTCCCAGAGCCGCCGGCTGGACACGGTTGCCAACAACATGACGAATCTCTCCACCTCCGGGTATAAGGCGGAGCAGTATACGGACAGCACCTTCCAGGAAGTGCTGATCAGCCGGGTGGGCAATAAGGACAAAAGCAGCCCCACCGTGATCGGTGAGGAGAGCTATATCCTGGCTCCCAGTCAGCTCTATGTGGACTATAGCCAGGGAAGCCTGGAGGAGACGGGGCTGACGCTGGACTTCGCCATCGAAGGGGATGGCTTTTTCGCCATTCAAACGGCTCAGGGCGTCGAGTACACCCGCAGCGGCAGCTTTTCTCTGGATGGGGAGGGCTATCTCTGCCTGCCCGCCCATGGGCGGGTCCTGGGGGCGGATGGACAGCCGGTCTATCTGGCCACCGACCGTATCCGGGCCGATCAGGCAGGGAACCTCTATACAGAGGGCGGCGGCTATGTGGGCCGGCTGGGCCTGTATGCCTTTGCGGACAACGGGCAGCTGGAGAAAAATGAGAGCGGCCTGTTCGGTGCGAATGGGCAGGCGCCGGCTCCCTCCCAGGCGAAGCTCCACTGGAAATGGGTGGAGAATGCCAACGTGGACATGCTCCAGGAGATGAGCGATATGATGACGGCCCAGCGGGCGCTTCAGAGCGCCGCACAGGTGCTGAAGCTCTATGACGGCGTGCTGACCAAGGCGACAACAGAGCTGGGACGCTTATAAGCAGAGGAGGAGAACGATGCTTCAGGCTTTTTATACCGCCACGGTGGGCGCGCAGCAGCAAATGGAGCGCATGGGAGTCCAGGGCAATAATATGGCCAACGCGAACACCTTTGGATTCCGGGCGGAGAAGCCCGCCTTTGAGGCTCTGATGTACCGGATGGTAGACGGTATCGACGGACAGCAGCTCCCCAAGGGCAGCGGTACCCGCATGGTGTCCACCATCACGGATTTCCGCTCCGCAGCGCTGGAGGAAACGGGGCGCAAGCAGGATTACGCCATTGTGGGCGACGGCTTTTTCGCCCTGTATGACCCGGATACCGGAGAGATTTCCTACACCCGGGACGGCTCCTTCGCCCTGTCCTCGTTTCAGCAGACAAAGGAGGACGGAACAACGGATACGCTTTACTATCTGGCGGATGGAGAGGGCCGGCAGGTTCTGGACACCAACGGCTATCCCATTGTGGTGACGGACGCTGAGGCGCGCCAGCCTGTGGGCGTGTTTACCATTCAATACCTGGACGGCCTTCAGCATGTGGGCAGCGGCCGGTTTGTGACCACGGAGAAAAACGGTGCGGTGTGGATGAGCCCCTCGGAGGTGCGCCAGGGCTATCTGGAGAGCTCCAATGTGGACTTGGCTTCTGAGATGGGAAAGGTGATTGAGGCCCAGCGGACATACAGCTATGTCCTGCGCATGATGCAGACAGCGGACGAAATCGAGACGACGGTCAACAACCTGACAAACGGATAGGCAGGGAAAATACGTGAAAAATTTTAATGAACTCAGCGGCCTGGAACTGGATACGCTCCGGGAGATCGGCAGCATCGGGACGGGCAACGCGGCGACGGCCCTCTCCAGCCTGCTCCAGTGTGAGGTGCGCATTGAAATGCCGGAGGTGCGCATCCTCGGTTACAACGAGGCCATCGACTGGATCGGCGGGCCGGAGGTGATCACGGCCGGTGTGCTGGTGCGTCTGGGCGGGGAAATCAACGGTATTATGCTCTCGGTACAGCAGATGGACTTTATCAATCAGGTGCTGGGCCGCATGATGAACCGGACGGTTTGCGAATATGGGCAGCTCTCGGAGCTGGACCGCTCAGCCCTGGTAGAGGTGGGCAACATCATGATCTCCACCTTCGTCAACGCCCTCTCTGGATTGGCTGGGGTAACGATTCAGCCATCGGTGCCTGGCTTTGCTGTGGACATGCAGGGGGCGATTATTACGGTGCCCATGGCGGAGTTTGGAGGACAGTCGGATTATATTATGACCATCGGCACCAATTTCATCTGCGAAAAGCACAGCGTACCCTGCCGCCTCCTGCTGTCACCTGACGTGCGTTCCCTCAATTTCCTGCTGCGGAAGCTGGGTGTTTTGGATGAATGACAAGCTGGTGGTTGGGATCGCCGACATGAAAATGGCGCAGGGCAGTGGGATGCTGGTGACTTACGCCCTGGGCTCCTGCATTGGAATCTGCTTCTATGATCCCATGCTCAAGCTGGCCGCCCTGCTCCACATCATGCTGCCCCTGAATCTGGAGACGGGGCGGAAGTCCCCGCTCAAGTATGCGGATACCGGCATCCGGGAGACGCTGCGGGAAATGGAGCGGCGAGGCGCCAAACGGGCGCGGGTTACAGCCAAAATTGCCGGCGGAGCCCGCATGTTTGAGGTAGCCGGCGGTGGAAATCTGGGCAATATTGGACAGCGGAATATTGAAAGCGTCCATATGACGCTGCGTACAGAGGGCGTCCGGCTGCTTCAGGAGGATGTAGGCGGCACGGTGGCCCGGACCCTGCTCTTTGACGCGGCCACCGGACAAGGCTGTGTCCGCTGCTACGGAAAGCCGGAGCTCATTTTTTAGCCGGTAGGAATAGAACAATCTGAAAGTGGGGGAATGGGTCATGGAAAACAACAAAGACGGAATTTTATTGGAGACGGGGACAAACGAGATTGAGATCATGGAGTTTACCATCGACGGAAATCTCTACGGGATCAATGTGGCCAAGGTGCGTGAGATTATGCTGTCGGCGCCGGTGCACCCAATGCCCCATGCCCACCCGGCAGTGGAAGGGATTTTTAAACCCCGGGACATCGTGATTACCGTGGTGGATCTGCCGGAGTATCTCAGTGGACATACCGAACCCAAAGGGGAAAAGGATCTCTTCATTATCACCAATTTCAATAAAATGCACATTGCCTTCCGCGTCCATACGGTAGTGGGGATCAGCCGTATCTCGTGGCGGGACATCCAGAAGCCGGACAACACGGTTTCCGGGGGCGCAGACGGGGTTGCCACCGGAATCGCTCAGTGCGGCAAGGACTTGGTCACGATTCTGGATTTTGAAAAGATTGTGGCCGAGATTGCGCCGGAGACCGGTATCCAGCTCAGTGAGGTGGATGCTATGGGTAAGCGGGAGAAGCGAAGCGAGCCGGTCTGGGTCGCGGAGGACTCCATCCTGCTGTCCCAGATGATCCGTACCGCGCTGACTAAGGCGGGGTATACCAACCTGCGCATGTTCCAAAACGGCGCAGAGCTGTGGGAGGCGCTGCAGGCGTGTAAGGACGGCGGGGGCCCCACCGGACAGGTTTCTATTGTGATTACCGACCTGGAGATGCCCCAGATGGACGGCCATAACCTCACCAAGCGGATCAAGGAGGATAAAGAGCTACAGGCCATTCCAGTGATCATTTTCTCCTCCCTGATTACAGAGGAGATGCGCCGCAAGGGCAAAGAGGTCGGTGCGGATGAGCAGTTGAGCAAGCCGGAAATCGGGCATTTGATCGGAATTGTGGACCATCTTTTGGAGCGCAGCAGACGGAAGCGGGAGGCAGGACAGGCATGAGCAGCAAATATATCGTTCGTCAGCCCATCAAAGACCAGGCAAATAAGATCATCGGCTATGAGATCCAGTACCATGGGGAAAACCAGGCCTTTGGCGACAACGGCAAAAACGTCAGGGAGAACGACTTTGCCGCAGCGGACACCATTTACAATTTCCTCACCATGAATACCGATAAGCTGCTGCGCGGCTCACTGAATTTTATGACCTTCACCACCACGCTTCTGATGAAAAAAACGCCCCACCTCTTTGACAAGGGGGAGCTGGTGATCCAGATTGACGACAGCGTTATCATTCATCCCCTGGCCATGCATATGGTGCAGCAGTATGCAAAAGAGGGCTATCAGGTGGCGGTCAATGAATTCCAGTTTGCCCCGCGCTATCTGGGAATCCTGGACCGGATCGACTACATTAAGCTGAACATCCAGACCACGCCGGAGCTGACGCTGAAAAACATCATCGACATCGCCCACAGCATGAAAAAGCAGTGTATCGCCGTGGGGATTGACCGGGAGGAAACCTACCAGAAGGCCGTCAAGCTGGGGGTGGATGCCCTGGAGGGCCCCTATGTGGCGGAAAAGCTGACCACACAGACCCACAGCAGCGGATATTTGCAGAGCAACTTCTTCCGCCTGATGGTGGCGATGACGCGGGACGAGCCGGATGTGGAGGAGATTGAGCAGATTATTTCCGTAGATGCTACGCTGACCTATGGCCTGCTGCGGATGGCAAACTCCTGCTATTATGCGCTCCGCCACCGGGTAACCAGCGTACGCCAGGCGATCATGACTATGGGCCTGAGCGAACTGCGTCAATGGGTCTACCTGCTGAGCGCCAGCAATGCCGAGAATCAGATGGAGGAGGGCGCGGAGGAGTTTCTCAGAATGTCGTTCATGCGGGCCAACTTCTGTAGCAAGCTGATGAACTACGCAAAGGATATGCCAATCTCCAAGCCGGATGCCTACTTAATGGGGATGTTTTCTACCCTGAATTATCTCATTGATGCTCCGCTGGCGGAGATTCTGAAGCCCATTCCTCTGTGTGCGGAGGCTAAGGAGGCCCTTTTACAGCATACCGGCCGGGCTGGAATGCTGTACGATCTGGCCCTGAGCTATGAGCATGCGGATTGGGAAAAGATTGATAGACTGACCGGAGAGCTTGGAATTCCTACGAATCTGCTGACCAGTCTCTATTTTACCTGTATGGAAGAGGTAAACCGGGTTTGGATCGAAATGAACCGGCCGGTGCAGGGACAGATAACCGATGACACAAAGATAGATACCTAAAGTATCCTTCTGTTGCTCAGCCATGAGGAGCGGTGCCGTCCACAATGGCGGTGTTCAGGGCGGTGAACACCACCGCGTCCAGGGAGTCCGGGTCGCCGGAGCAGGCGATGTACTCCACCGAAGCCCCCTTCTCCTCCATGGCCTGGGCCACCCGGCGCATCAGGGAGGACTTGCCGCAGCCCGGCCCGCCCTTCAATATGTAGATGGTTTCGGCCTGCTCGGGCTCAAGCAGTTGGTCGTACAGGGAGTAGAAGCCGGTGGGGGAATTGGCGCCCAGATAAAAACAAACCTTTGCTTCCGCTTGCATAAATGACCCTCCAAGTCTCTAGTTTCTCACTCCAGCGTATGCGTGGAGGGGGAGGGGGGTGCGGCGCGGTATGGTTGCCTTTTGCCTGGAGGCTGTGGTACACTATAAAAAAAGAGAGGGGGTGAGTCTATGCCGTATGAGAAGCTGCGCCTGACCGCCATGACCACGGCCGGTGGGTGAGGGGCCAAGCTGGGACCGGGTGTCCTGCAACAGATTTTGTCCGGGCTGCCCCGGACGCTTGAGCCCAACCTGCTGGTGGGCTATGACTCCAGCGATGACGCCGCGGTGTACCGCCTCACGGATGAGCTGGCGCTGATCCAGACGGTGGATTTCTTCCCACCGGTGGTGGACGACCCCTATGACTTTGGGCAGATCGCGGCGGCCAATGCCCTCTCCGACGTGTACGCCATGGGGGGCGAGCCCAGGCTGGCCATGAATCTGCTGGCCGTCCCCTCCTGCCTGCCGCGGGAGGCGGTGGGGGCCATCCTGGAGGGGGGCGCGGCCAAGGTGGCGGAGGCTGGCGCAGTGACCGCAGGAGGCCACAGCATTGAGGACACGGAGCCCAAGTACGGCCTGTGCGTCAGCGGCCTGGTCCACCCCGGAGCGGTACTGACCAACCGGGGGGCCAGGGAGGGGGATCTGCTGGTGCTCACCAAGCCCCTGGGTAGCGGCATCCTGACCACCGCCGCCAAGGCGGAGCTGCTGAGCGGGGCGGAGTACCGGGCGATGACGGATCTGATGGCGGCGCTCAACCGGGACGCGGCCCGGGCGGCCGTGCCCCTGCGGCCCAGCGCCTGCACCGATGTGACGGGCTTCGGCCTGATCGGCCACGCCAGGGAGATGGCGGAGGGGGCCGGGTGCACCATTGAGCTCTGGCCGGGGCGGGTGCCCATCGTGCCCCAGGCCCTGGAGCTGGCCCGGGACGGCATCATCCCGGCGGGGGCCTACCGCAATCTGGAGTTTGCCGGGCCGGAGGTGGAGACGGCGGGGACCTTCCCCCAGGCGGTGCTGGACTGCCTCTACGACCCCCAGACCTCCGGCGGCCTGCTCCTGGCCATTGCGGAGGAGCGGGGGGCGGAGCTGCTGCGCCGCCTGGCGGACGCGGGGGTGACCGCCGCCGCCGTCGGGCGGGTGCGCCCCCGGGGTCCGCGGCGCATTGTGCTCAAACCCTAGCCGGACAGGGCGGCGGGAGGCTTGTACCTCCCGCCGCCCTGTGTTATACTGTAGAAAAAACAGGGGGGCGGAAGCATGGAAACCATGATTATCGGCATCGCGGGGGGAACCGGGTCGGGCAAGACAACCCTCACCCTGCGGCTGAAGGAGCACTTTGGGGAAGATGTGTCGATTCTCTACCACGACAACTACTACAAGCAGCACGACGACATGCCCTATGAGGAGCGGTGCAGGCTCAACTACGACCACCCGGACGCTTTCGACACAGAGCTGTTGATTGCCGACCTCCAGGCGCTGCGGCGTGGGGAGGCTGTTCACAGTCCCACCTACGACTACACCGTGCACAACCGGGCGGCGGAGACGGTGGAGGTGCGGCCCGCCCGGGTGATTCTGGTGGAGGGGATTCTGATCTTCGTGGACCCCGCCCTGCGGGAGCTGATGGACATCAAGCTCTTTGTGGACACCGACGCGGATGTGCGCATCCTCCGCCGCATCATGCGGGATGTGAAAAAGCGGGGGCGCTCTCTGGACTCGGTGGTGCAGCAGTACCTCACCACCGTCAAGCCCATGCACGAGCAGTTTGTGGAGCCCTCTAAACGCTACGCCGACCTCATTGTGCCGGAGGGCGGCAAAAACGCGGTGGCCCTGGACATGATCATCCAGCGGGTCAAGAGCCATATGGAGCAGGAATAAGAGCAGAGAGGGGCCGTGCCGCCGGTTTGGCGGCACGGCCCCTTGTTTGCGCGGAAAGCGCGGGGGGAGCGGACTCCGGCACAAGGACGCAGGGGCGGCCCCGCCGCTTCGCCCTATTCGTCCTCCTCCGCGGGATAGAGGCGGCGCAGGGCGAAGAGCCCGCAGCAGATGACGGCACAGGTGCCCAGCCAGAGCAGGGACAGCAGAGCAATCAGCAGCTCCACCCACCGCCAGTTCGCCAGATAGGGGAGCAGGCAGAAGGCCACCCGGAACACCGCGTCCGCGTTGCGGCACAGCCGCAGGCGGCGGCCCAGGGGGGAGCGGCCGCCCTCCCCTGACCGCCGGTCGGCCAGGGCGGCCAGATCGGTGAGCAGTTGGAAGTGGAAATAGAGGGCCACACAGGTGATCAGGGCGGAGAGGAGAAAGAAGCGGCCGGTGAACTCCGCGCCGGTGAGGAGAAAGGACAGCCAGTCCACCCCGGACACCGCGCCCAGCAGGATGCAGAAGGGCCTGAGCAGGGGCAGATCCCGCAGCTCTCCGGCCAGCAGGCCGATCGCGGAGAAAATCAGGAGGTAGCCAGCCCAGTCGGGGAGCAGATCCAGGTTGTTCAGGCGGAAGTGCAGATGGATGAGGAGATAGGCCCAGGCGATGCGGCTCAGGGCGCTTCGGATGCCTGCGTGATTCATGGCGTCACCTCCGCGGGATAGGCGGTGCAGGTGTATCTCTGGTTTCCATAGACAAAATCCAGGGAGAGCGCGGAGAGCCCCTCCAGGCCGGAGTCGTCAGCCGCGGCGTGCCACAGACCGCTGACTCCGGGAAGGTCATAAGCGGTGAGCACAAAGCTGTCAAAAGCGGGAGAGCCATCGGAGGAAAGGGGAACGCAGAGCACGGCGAGGGTGGACAGAAAGTCGTACGGAACACCTCCGGATTTGCGCTCCACCCTCAGTTCGCTGCGCTTGCAGCAGGAGGTAAACGCGGCGTGAGGGGCGGGAACGGGGCTGGGACGGTCGCCGCCGCCGATGCGGAACGTCCTGCCGCCGGCCCAGCCGCCGTCTGAGAGCGACATGTACCCAACCCAGATGTCGGAGCAGGTGAGAAAGTAGGTGAGATCGACCTCTAGGCGCAGATCTACCGTTTCCGCCGCGTAGGTGATGTGGGGGATATGGTCGTCGGGGGCCGGGATCGCTCCCTCATCGGGGAGGCGCAGCGCCTCCAGCTCCCCCAGCGGCTCCACTGTCCAGAAGTCTCCGTCGGGCCGTACCGCCACCTGTTGGTACACGATGCCATAGGTGTTGTCCTCCGACAGAGGGGAGAAAAACAGCGTTCCGGTATAGCCCCCCGCTCCGTCAGGCAGGAGGTTCATTACCGACCACTCCGCCTGCCAGGCGGGGCGGTGCCAGTGGAACCCCAGAGTCCAGAAAGGGGAGTCCTCCAGCTCCACCTCCTGGTAGGGGGCCAGTCCGGTCTGCCACGCTAGTTCCCGCGCCGGCTCCGGCAACACCATGGAGAAGTAGACCGGGCTGTCGCACAAAATGGCCTTGGCATAGGTGTCCAGGGCTCCGGCCACGGTGGTGGGGCGGTTGAGCTGGGCCTGGGCCAGGGCAAGAGCGCCCCGGTCGGTTCCGCCGGGCACCTCCGCCGCGCCGCTGACGCCCCCCAGGCAGGTGAGGGCCAGCACCGCGGCCACACAGCCCGAGGCCAGGGCCATCCCGGCGGGGTAGCGCCTGAAGCGGGCGATAGCCTGGATGCGGGCCTTGATGTTGCGCCCGCCGTTGGCCATGGAGGAGGTGCCGGGGGCGCGGGCGTACCGGCCGTCGGCCATGGACAGGAGAATCACGCCGTAGGCGCGGCGCTCCTCCCCCTCCAGCCGCTCCAGCACCCGCTGGTCGCAGAGGGCCTCGCAGTCGTTCTGCATCCGGTCGCAGCAGTACCAGATCAGTGGGTTGCACCAGTGCAGGCACCGCAGGGCGCACACCCCCACCCCGGCCCACACGTCGCCATGACGGAGGTGGAGCAGCTCGTGGAGGAGCACCTTGTCGTCCACCGGCCGGTCGGGGAGCGCCAGCACCGGGCGCAGGGGGCCGCAGACGAAGGCGCTCTCCAGCCCGGGCAGCACCACTACCAGCCGGGGGGCCTTCAGGCCGTACCGTGCCGCTACGCCCTCCACCTGGGCCAGCACCTCCGGGGCGGGGGAGAGGCCCCGCCGGATGGCAGCGCGCAGGCGCGCGTAGGACAGGAAAAACCACAGGGCCAGCAGGAGCACCCCGGCGGCGTAGAGGTAAAACAGCGCGTCAGTGATGCTCCCCGGCGCGGGCAGGCCGCGGGGAAAGAGGGGCACCGGGGCCAGTACCTCCGTCACGCCGTAGGGGTCGGTGAGGGCGGAGGACAGGGGGAGTTCCACCTGGAGCCTGGCCGCCTCCAGCACCACCCGCCCGCCGGGCACCAGGGTGCGGCCCAGCAGACCGGCGGGCAGGAGGGCGCGCAGGGCCAGGATGGCCCACACCCCGTACTGCCACCGGGGGGAGAGCTTGTCCAGAAAGAGGCGCTTTGCGGCGAGCAGCACCAACGCCGCCACGGACAGGGCCAGGGTCTGAGCGAGAACAGACCAGAGGTTGACCACGCCTCACACCTCCATCTCATCCAGCAGCTTCCGCAGCTCGTCCCGCTCCTGGGGGGTGAGCTTCTCGTCCTTCAAAAAGGCGGCCACCAGTTTGCCCGCCGAGCCCTGGTAGGCCCGCTCCAGCAGGCCCCGGCGCTCCGCCGCGGCGCAGTCCTCCCGGCTCACCGCCGCCCGGTAGCGGTGGGGGAACTCCTCCTTGCGGATGTCCACCAGGCCCTTGGCCTCCATACGGGTGAGGTAGGTGAGCACCGTGCTGCGGCTCCAGCCCGTATCCGGACGCAGAGCGTCCACCACGGCCCCCAGGGCCAGCCCCTCCGGGGCCACCCAGAGGGCGTTCAGCACCCTCCACTCCTTGTCACTCAGCTTCATGTCACAGCCCTCCTACAGTTGTCGCATTCGTAATGATACTACACCTGTAGGAGCCACCTGTCAAGAGCGGTTGTCAATTTTGCCGAAATGGGAAAAAGGGCTTTGAGGGGGACGGCGGATGTGGTAAAATAACAGATTGAATGAATGACAGGAGAGGATGAGAAAGATGGACAAGCTCGGCTTTGACAATCAGAAGTATCTGGAGCTCCAGTCGGCCCACATCCGGGAGCGGATCCGCCAGTTCGGCAACAAGCTCTATCTGGAGTTCGGCGGCAAGCTCTTTGACGACCACCACGCATCCCGGGTGCTGCCCGGGTTCGAGCCGGACAGCAAGATCCGTATGCTCAAGGAGCTGCGGGACTCGGTGGAGGTGGTCATCGCCATCTGCGCCAGCGACATCGAGAAGAACAAGATCCGGGGCGATCTGGGCATCACCTACGACGTGGACGTGCTGCGGCTCATCGACGCCTTCCGGGGGGAGGGCCTGCTGGTGGGCAGCGTGGTGATCACCCAGTACGCCGGACAGCCCGCCGCCGACGCCTTCCGCCGCCGGATGGAGCACCTGGGGGTGCAGACCTGCCTCCACTACCCCATCGCAGGCTACCCCCACAACACCGGCCTGATCGTCAGCGACGGGGGCTACGGCAAAAACGACTATATCGAGACCAGCCGTCCCCTGGTGGTGGTGACGGCCCCCGGCCCCGGCAGCGGCAAGATGGCCGTCTGCCTCTCCCAGCTCTACCACGACTACAAGCGGGGGATCAAGGCGGGCTACGCCAAGTTTGAGACCTTCCCCATCTGGAACCTGCCCCTCCAGCACCCGGTGAACCTGGCCTATGAGGCGGCCACCGCCGATCTGGGGGATGTGAACATGATCGACCCCTTCCACCTGGCCGCCTACGGCGAGACCACGGTGAACTACAACCGGGATGTGGAGATCTTCCCTGTCCTCTCCGCCATGTTTGAGAGGATCATGGGGGAGTGCCCCTACAAGTCCCCCACCGACATGGGGGTGAACATGGCGGGCAAGTGCATCGTGGACGACGAGGCCGTGCAGGCCGCCGCCCGGCAGGAGATCGTCCGCCGCTACTACACCGCCCTGTGCGACCGCCGGGTGGGTGCCGCTGGCGACGAGCTGGTGAACAAGCTGGAGCTGCTCATGCAGCAGGCCCATGTGGATCCCTCCATCCGGCCCGTGGTAGCCGCCGCCGCCCAGGTGGCCGAGGAGACCGGCAACCCCGCCGGGGCCATTGAGCTGCCCAGCGGCGAGGTGGTCACCGGCAAGACCACCGACCTGATGGGCGCCTCCTCCGCCACCCTGCTCAACGCCCTCAAGCGCCTGGCGGGCATTGACCACCAGCACCACCTCATCTCCCGGGAGGCCATCGAGCCCATCCAGGCCGTGAAGGTCAACCACCTGGGCTCCGTCAACCCCCGGCTCCACTCCGATGAGACGCTGATCGCCCTGGCCATCTCCGCCACCACCAACCCGCTGGCCAAGCGGGCGCTGGACCAGCTCTCCGCCCTGCGGGGGTGCGAGGCCCACTCTACCGTCATCCTCTCCCCGGTGGACAGCGGCACCTACAGCCGCCTGGGCCTGCGCCTCACCTGCGAGCCCCAGTATGAGACCAACAAGCTTTACCACAAGTAGGAAGAACGGTTGAGCATTGGCACTTCCGCAGATCCGGAGTGTACCCGTCACCGAAAAGAACGGATTTCTCACCAGCTTTTAAACTGGTGAGAAATCCGTTCCTTCTGCTTTCAGGGGAAAGGAGAACAAAATGAGAATATACCGTCTGTTGGGGCTGCTCTCGGTACTTGCCGAGGTAGAGCATATAACGGTTCAGGAGTTGGCAGTACGGTTTGAGGTATCCAGGCGGACGATCCTCCGAGATATTGACACACTGAACGAGGCGGGGTTCCCTGTTGCCTCCCGGCCGGGGAGAGGGGGCGGAGTCTCCATCCTGAAGGGCTACCGGCAAGACAAAAGACTGCTTTCCAGGGAGGATATCGCCAGCCTGTTTACCGCCCTGGATGGATTAAAGAGCCTTGTCGGAGATGGTTCGGTTTCGGCACTGCTGGCCAGACTGGTTCCGGTCCCAGAGACTGACGCACGCTCCAGCAGCCGCTATCTGCTTGACTACACCCCGTGGTTTACGGACAGCATTACCTGGAAAAAGCTCTCTGAGCTGCACCGCGCAATTTGTAGCCGCATGGTGTGTAAAATGGATTATGTGTCAAAAACAGGGCGCCGGACCCGGTTGGTAGAACCCCATAAGCTGGTGTTCAAACAGTCTGACTGGTATTTGTATGCGTTCTGTCGGGAGCGAAGCGCGTTCCGCCTGTTTAAGCTCAGGCGTATCGTCTCCTGCGTCCCCTATGGGGAGCGCTTTTCCACGCGCCAAATGGACGAAACAACATTTGAACAGCGGTTTGGAGGGGGCGGCCTGTCTGCCGTGAAAAAGGACGGATATTACCAGATTGTCCTGGAATATGAGCGCCGGGACGCATTTACCCTGACAGAGAAAATAGATGCCTGCCTGTTGGATGCGCCTGGTGGGGGGAGTGACACCGGCCGGATCTGTTTTTATGCCCCCGAACTTTCCTTTGCACGGGAGCTTGTCATGGGGCTGCTGGGCAAGGTCAGGGTGGTCGCGCCACCTGAGCTCCGTGAGGAGCTCAGAGATGAGCTGAAAAAGATAAACGACTTTTACAAAAGGTGACAGCTAAGCTGTCACCTTTTTTGTGTTAAGCTGTCTACAGAAAGGTGGTATGAAGGGATGAAACAAATCCTGGTATTTATTTTTGATGGCTATGCGGACTGGGAACCGGCCTATGTATGTGCGCAGTTAAATGCACCTGGAACTGGATATGCGGTGAAAACCATTGGGCTTGACCGGGCGCCCAAGGTGTCTATGGGGGGCTTCCGTGTCACGCCCGATTTTACTGTCGCTGACTATCCGCGGGATGCCGGCCTGCTGCTGCTGACCGGCGGGACAGCGTGGCTGGAGCGGAAAAATGACGCTGTCTTGCCGGTTGTACGGGAACTGGTCAGATGCCATATCCCGGTGGCTGCAATTTGCAACGCGGTAAACTTCCTGGCGGAAAACGGTTTTTTAGACCAGCGCAGACATACTGGGAATACCCTGCCTTTCCTCAAATCCCAGGCTCCGCACTATAAAGGGGAGGCATATTTCGTTGAGGCGGAGGCGGTTTGTGACAACGGCATTCTTACCGCCAACGGATTCGGAGCGCTGGAGCTGGCAAAAGAGATACTGCGGCTGCTGAAATTTCGGTCAGAGCAGGAGCTAGCGGAATGGTATGCATGGAATAAATTCGGCCTGTATTCGCCGGGACACAAGGGGCGTACCCCAAGCGGACTGTGATCTGCCCGGTATCATCGGGTGGCCGGATGGGCAAAGCGGCGGGGGATAAGCTGCTTTTAAAGAAAGGGCCGGGCTGAAATCAGCCCGGCCCTTTTTACATATTGGGTTAGTCGGCCTCGTCCTGCATCACCGCGTCGTCGCAGAGTACGCTTTTTTCGGAACAGCCTGGCGGCCATTCCTCAAACGCTCCCTTGCTCCTCCGCTCCCCAACCGACCCGCTGCACTGGGCTCGCTTGGGGACCTGGGGATATCTGATGGCCTTCTCCTGGACGCCCCACTCTCCGTCTGTCAGAAACGCGCCCCGGCCGGTGGCCGGGGCGCGTTGAGGTTTCGGTTAGTCGGCTTCCTCCTGCATCGCCTTGGCGGCCTCGATAGCCTTCTCCTGGACGGCGGGAGGGGCGTCCTCGTAGCGGACGAAGCGGAAGGTGAAGGAACCGCGGCCCTGGGTCATGGAGCGCAGGTCGATGGCATAGCGGCCCATCTCGGCCATGGGCACCTCGGCCTCCACGATCTGGTTGCCCTCGCCGTCGGGATTCATGCCCATGACGCGGCCCCGGCGCTTGTTCAGATCACCGATGACGTCGCCCATGTAGCTGTCGGGGATGGTGACCTTCAGCTCGCCGATGGGCTCCAGCAGCACAGGGCTGGCCTGGGGCATACCGGTCTTGTAGGCGATCTGCACGGCGGTCTTGAAGGCCATTTCGGAGGAGTCCACCGGGTGATAGGAGCCGTCGTACAGGGTGGCTTTCAGGTACACCACCGGGTAGCCGGCCAGCACACCGTGAACCACGGCCTCCCGCATGCCCTTCTCCACGGCGGGGAAGTAGTTCTTGGGCACCGCGCCGCCCACGACCTCCTCGCAGAACTGGAGCTCCTCGGTGTCGCCCGGCTCAAAGCGCATCCACACGTCGCCGAACTGGCCGTGGCCGCCGGTCTGCTTCTTGTGGCGGCCCTGCACCTCCACCTTCTTGCGGATCTTCTCGCGGTAGGGCACCCGGGGCTCGGAGAGCTCGGCGTCCACGCCGAAGCGGCTCTTCAGCCGGGAGAGAATCACGTCCATCTGCATGTCGCCGGTGCCGGAGACCACCATCTGGCGGGTTTCGGCGTTGTTGACCCAGTTGAAGGTCAGATCCTCCTCGTTCAGGCGGATGAGGCCGGCGGCGATCTTGTCCTCCTGGCCCTTGGTCTTGGGGGTGATGGCCACGGAGTAGCAGGGCTCGGGGAAGGGGATGGGCTCCAGCTTGACCACCTTGCGGGGATCAGAGAGGGTGTCGCCGGTCTTGACCTTCTCCATCTTGCCGATGGCGCCGATGTCGCCGCACTCCAGCTCCTTGACCTCCTCGGCCTTCTTGCCCTTCATCACGTACAGGCGGCCCAGCTTCTCCGTGGCGCCGGTGCGGGAGTTGACCAGCTGCATGTCGGGCTTGAGGTTGCCGGAGATGACCTTCACGAAGGAGTACTTGCCGTACTGGTCGGAGACGGTCTTCCACACCAGGGCGGCGGGCAGGGCACCGGGGAAGGGCACGAACTCGTCCACCTCGCCGTCGGCGTTCTCGCCCATGAGGGGGCGGCCCTCCAGGGGGGAGGGCAGCAGCTCCACGATGATGTCCAGCAGCATGCGGGTGCCCAGGCCGGAGACGGCGGAGCCGCACACAACGGGGAAGAGGGACAGGTCTTTCACGCCCTGGCGCAGACCCTGGATCATCTCGGCGTAGGTGAAGTCCTCACCGGAAAAGTACTTGTCCATCAGCTCCTCGCTGGTCTCAGCCACCGACTCCTTGAGGGCGTCGTACAGCTCGTCCAGCACGGGCTTCTTGTCGTCAGGGACGTCGATCTCGATGCGCTCGCCCTTGGGGCCGGCCTCAAAGGCGCGCTTGTGGAGCACGTCGATAAAGCCGATGACCTTCTTGTCCGCATCCCAGATGGGAGCGGCCACGGGGGCGATATTCTTGCCGAAGCGCTCCCGCAGGGTGTCGAAGGCGGCGTTGTAGTCGGAGTTCTCCTCGTCGGTCTTGGAGATGTAGAGCAGCCGGGGCAGCCTGCGCTGCTCGCACAGCTTCCACGCCTTCTCCGCGCCCACGCTCATGCCCGCCTTGGCGGAGCAGACGATGATGGCCGCGTCGGCCACCTGGAGGGCCTCGATCACCTCGCCGGAAAAGTCAAAGTAGCCCGGCGTGTCCAGCACGTTGATCTTACAGCCGTTGTACTCCACGGGAGCCACCGCGGTGGAGATGGAAATCTGACGGCGGGTTTCCTCGGGGTCGTAATCGCAAACGGTATTCCCGTCGGCGGGATTGCCCAGCCGCACGGTGCCACCGGTCAAATACAGCATGCTCTCGGCCAGGGAGGTCTTACCATTTCCACCGTGGCCCAGCAGACAGACGTTGCGGATGTTTTGTACGGAATAGCTCATACTTGTTTCCTCTCCTTACATTTGGAATCGTCTGGGCAGGGCTCCCGAGGGGGACGGAGGACTGCCTGTTGTTCATTATACATTAAATCAACCGGAGATACAACTGAAATTTTAGAAAAATCGCGCAAAATACCCCGCCGCAGTCCGCAGGGGGGAAATTTGCACGCGGGAGAGGGGGAGGGAATGTCCGCCGGGGGACAAGCTTGGGGCCGGAGCCGAGCGGGGAGACAGACTCAATGTGCCGCAGCCGAATAAAAACACGCGGCCGGTAACACCGGCCGCGTGTGCAGGTCAGGAGGGTTCCGCAGTGATGGGACTCCCGTCCAGAGGGACGGAGTAAAGAGCCCCGTCCTCCGTCTGGAAGCGGTAGGCCGTCCCGTCCTCCGACCGGCCAAGGGAGGTTAGAGGCGCGTCGGGCTGGCCCAGCCACTCCAGCAGTGCCTGGCGTGCGCCCTCCTCCGTCAGGGCGGAGGAGGGGGGCTGGGTGTCCTGCGGGGCGTCCTCGGGCATCAGGGACATGACGGAGGGCCCCGCGGACGGGGTAGGCTGGAGCTCGGAGACAGGCGGCGCGGAGACAGACGGCTCCTGAGCAGATGCCGGTATCTGGCCGCCCTCCGGTCCATCGGCGGGTGGCGTCACGTCCCGGTTCTGGGGCCTCTCACCGGCGGAGCTGTCCTTCCGGATGGCGCCGTCGGCGCCGCCGCTGGCGGCCTCGGCGGGCTCCCCGGTGGGGCCCGCGCGGTCCTCCTGAGCCGGGGCGGTTTGTCCGGCGGTCCCGCCGGAGGCCGGTCCGGTCAACCCGGCAAGATTGGCTCTGGGTACGCTCCCGGAGCTGTCCGGAGGGCTCCAGAGGTGCACGGCCTGCCCGCCCACCAGTACAAGCACCAGCACCGCGGCCAGAGAGGCCCAGGAGCGCCAGCGCCACTGGCGCTTTCTGGTGTGGAAGGGGGTGCATTTGGAGGCGTGGACCGCCTTCATGATATCGTCCTTCAGCCCGGCGGGGGGCTCCTCCGCCAGAGTGGGCAGAAGCTGGTGCAGGGTGGAGAGATCGGCCCGAAGCGCCCGGCACGCCGGGCACTGGGCCAGGTGCTCGTCCAGCGCCCCGGCCTCCTCCGCCGTCAGCGCCCCGTCGAGCTGCGCGCTGATGAGCTCCAGCGCCTGTTCACAGGTCAGCATGCCGCCGCCTCCTTTCCGTCCCGTGGATCTGGTTTATGCTTTGGACGAGGGGGAGCCGAAAAAGTTCCCCTGATCCAACAAATATTTGCGCAGGGCCAGCCGGGCCCGGGCGATGCGGGACTTGACGGTGCCCTCCTCCACCCCCAGCAGGGCGGCAATCTCCCCATAGGAGAGGCCCTCCAGCTCCCGGAGAATCAGCACCTGCCGGTGCTCCTCCGACAGGGCCCGCAGGCCCGCCCGCAGGGTGTCCCGCAGCTCCTGCTGCTCCGCCTGGCGGTGGGGACTGTACCGCTCGTCGGGCAGCTCGGCCTGCCGGGCGCCCTCCTCATCGTCCAGGGAGACCGTCATGGACAGGGTGCTCCGCCGCTTCTCCCGCCGCAGAAAGTCGATGCACACGTTGCTGGTCAGCCGGTAGAGCCAGGTGGAGAAGGAGCTCTCCCCCTGGAATTTCCCCAGGCCCTTCCAGGCGTTGAGAAAGGCCTCCTGGCACAGCTCCGCCGCGTCGTCGGGATTGCCCGTCATGCGCAGGGCCAGATGGTAGATGCGCCCCTGATTCTGTTCCACCAGGCCGGCGAAGGCCCCCTCGTCCCCTTGCCGGGCCCGCTGTACCAGCGCCTGTTCCTCGGTCATGCCTTTCTCACCTCCTCGCCGGCACGTTTGCCGGCGGTCAGTCCCTCAGATCCCGCTGTATGCCTGCGGTGATGCGGTCAATGTCCTCCAGAGTGGAGATTTTGCTGATCTGTTCCTTATAATACCCCGCGTAGGGAACCCCCTTGAGGTACCAGGCGTAGTGCTTCCGGGCCTCCAGGCAGGCGATGTGCTCTCCCTTCTGAGCGGCGGAGAGGCGGAACTGCCGCACCGCCGTCTCGCACCGCCGGGCCAGCGGCGGCAGGGGCGGGACAGGCCGCCCCTCCAGGGCGGCCTGGGCCCGCGCAAAGAGCCAGGGATTGCCGAAGCAGCCCCGGCCGAGCATGGCCATGTCGGCCCCGGTGTATTTGAGAATGTGAACCGCGTCCTCCGGCTCAAAGACATCGCCGTTGGCGATGACGGGGATGGACACGGCCTCCTTTACCGCCCGGATATAGTCCCAGTTGGCCCGGCCGGAGTACATCTGCACCTTGGTGCGGCCGTGGACCGCCACGGCGGCCACACCGGCGACCTCCATGGCCTGGGCGAACTCCACGCAGTTGATGGAGCCCTTGTCCCAGCCCAGCCGGAATTTGACGGTGACGGGCCGTCCGCCCGCCCCCCGGATGACCGCCTCGGCCACCTTCACCGCCAGCTCGGGGTTCCTCATCAGGCCGGAGCCATCCCCGGAGTTGGCCACCTTGGGCACCGGACAGCCCATATTGATATCCAGAATGTCCGCCCCCGACTTCTCCGCGGCGATGCCCGCCGCCTGCTCCATGCAGTAAGGGTCGCTGCCGAAGAGCTGCACCGCCGCCGGGTGCTCCCCCTCGCCCAGCTCCAGCAGGGGAAGGGATTTTTTGTCCTGATAGCACAGGGCCTTGGCGCTGACCATCTCCGTCACGGTGTACCCCGCCCCCAGCTCCCGGCACACCGTCCGGAAGCCCAGATCGGTCACTCCGGCCATGGGCGCCAAAGCCAGCTTTGAATTTATGGTGATTTTGCCTATTTTCACAGTGTCCCCCAATGTGTTATAAATAGTAAATGTATCATACCACAAAGGCGGGGGTTCGGCAAGGTATGGATTCCCGGCCACCGGGTGATACTATGAATTGCGATTTGATCAAAAAGGAGACTATAACCATGGATAAGTATGTCTGCGATATCTGCGGCTACGTGTACGACCCCGCTGAGGGCGATCCCGACAACGGCGTGGCCCCCGGCACCGCCTGGGAGAGCGTGCCTGAGAGCTGGGTATGTCCTCTCTGCGGCGTCGGCAAGGAGCACTTCTCCAAGCAGTAAGACAGCGCAAAAAAACGCCTGTACCATGTCGGTACAGGCGTTTTTTTGCGGAAAAACAGGCTTACTGCTCGTAGCGTGTCCAGTCCTCCACAGGCTGGAGGCCGGTCCAGGTTTCGTGGACAGTGTCGGCCTTGCGCCCGTAGTCGTGGCTGTTGGTGGCCTCCTGGACCGCCAGATAGTACCAGGCATCCGGCGGGTTGTCGGGCCAGGTGATCATGCCGTCCAGCAGATCGTCCGCGGTCTCGGGCAGGCGGCCCAGCACCCGGTTCACCAGTGTCATCGCCTCGGCCCGGCTGATGCTCCGGTCAGGGGCGAAGCTGCCGTCCGGTTGGCCTTCCACCCAGCCCTTCACCGCCGCCTGGTTGATGTACTCCGCCGCCCAGTGGCCGCCAATGTCGGTGAAGCGGTCCGCGCCGTCGTAGGGCGCGCTGTCGAACCGGGCCGCGATGGCCGCAAACTCGCCCCGGGTGATGGGGGCGTCGGGGTCAAAGACCGCGGGGGCGCGGCCCTCCACGATGCCCATGGCCTCCATGGTGGCCACGGCGGTGGCGTACCACGCGTCGGAGGCCACGTCGGCGAAGGGGCTGGTCTCGGTCAGGTATTCCGCCCGGGCCTCGTCGGTGAGCAGGCGGAAGAAGATGGTGGCCACCTCGGCCCGTGTGATGGTGGCTTCGGGGTGGACGAGGCCGTCGTCCCGACCGATGATGTAGGCGAAATGGTCGTCACCGTTGAGCCAGTCGGGAACCTCGGTGGGCTCCCAGCCGGCGTAGACCGTCTTGTTGGAGGTCATGCGGATGTCGTCGATGGGCTCGGTCAGGGCCTTGTCGGCGTACCAGCCGGTGAAGGTGTAGCCCTCCCGGATGGGCTCCTTGTCCAGCTCCACCACGGTGTTGCGCTTATACCGCTCGCTGTCGTACTGCGTGCCCCCGTTGGACTCGTATTTCAGCGTGTAGTACGTCGTGCCGCCCCCGCCGCCGTGGTCTCCGCCGCTGGTGTCCTTTTTTGCCCAGGACAGCACAAAGGGAGAGAAGCCGTACTTGTCCTGATTAACAATGAGCTGGATACCGTATTCAGTCAACTTAATGGCTTCCACTTGGAGGGACAGAGTCTGGTTGTTGACCGTTTCGCCGTTTTGATTATTGATGTTTCCGGCAGCTTGGTTCACGAGCTCCTGAATGTCTTCGATGCCGCCAGCGTACTCGCGGTGCAGGCCGGTGAAGTGGAACACGTCGAAATCATAGTCGCCCGCCGTCTCGTAGGTGATGCCGTCGGGATAGGGCCAGTAGACGACGAGCTGCTGGTCGGCCTTGACCCAGACGTTGCCGTCTCCGGCGTCCACCAGATCGAAGTATTTGCTCTCATACTGGCGGCCGCTGGGGTTGTCCAGACCAAGTGCATCGGCGTTGTCGATGACGGCCTTCTCCAGCATGGTCTGGCCCACCTCGGATTCCGCGCCGCCGCCCAGCTCGTAGCTGCTGAGCACGTCGTCGAACAGGATGCTGGGCTGCTCATCGCCCACCATCGCCCAGTTCTCGTGGCCGTTGACGGTGTACTCTGTGCCCGCAGGTGCGACCACGCCCGCGTTGGAGCCGCCGTCCGTGGCGGTCTCCGCTGCGGCTGTATCGCCGGCAGCCGCCTCCACGGTGCTGTGCGCACTGTGAATCGCGTCGAAGGTGTAGGGCTCACCCCCAGTGGCGTCGTTGGTCACGGAGCGGATGGTCAGCGTGCCCACGCCGTAGTCCAGGTTGTATTTCTGGCCGTCTGCCATGGCATACAGGTTGTTGTTGCCTGCGCCGCTGGTGTTGCTGTCACCGACGCTGACGGTGGCATACAGGTGGGTGGACTGGTTCTCCTCGATGTTGTCCGTGGCGGCAGAGATGGTGCATTCTGGATCTTCAAAGTACAGGCAGGAGGCGTCAGGCTCGCTTGGATCAGTGGAGACGATGTCCCAAATTTTACGGCCGTCTTCACCGGTGGCCTGTTCTTCGCCATCGCCGCCGTAGGGCACCAGCTTCCAGGACTTTTCCGTACCGTCCTCGCCGGTGCCGTGGAAGGTGAGCTCCTTTAGCTGGTCGTCGGTCAGTGTGCCGCCGTCCACGTAGAAGTGGGGGGCGGGGATGCCGCTGTCGGCGGCGGGAAGCCGCGCCTCGGGCGTTTCGCTGTTGGCGGCGGAGAGAGGCTCTTCTGCAAAGTCCTCCCAGTAGTCGGACTCGCCGCCGATGTACAGAGTCATGTCAACCGGCGTAATGGTGACCGGCTCAACCTCCTCCAGGGTGATGGAGCCGTAGAAGGAGAATTCATAACTTGTATATGCGTTCCTGATACATGGGCCATCCAGCGCCCACTTGCCGCTGTAGCCCAGCGTTGAGGCGGGGGCCAGCTCACCCTCCGTAGAGAAATAGTTGTCGGTCTCCTTCCAAAGCTCAGTTCCCTCCATGTAGTCGCCGACGCCCCGCTCATGGCAGGACGTGTGGCCGGAAGGGGATGTGCTCAGGTTGGCCATATCGTCGCCGAAGGCGAAGGCAAACATGGACTGGTACCAGCCGTCATAACCGGCAGTCTGAAGCCCGGACTCCGGCCACTTTAGCTGGAAGGTGTCTCCCGGCCCCTTTCCGGAGGGGAAGTAGGCCCAGCGCATCACTTCAGGGTGTGTCTTCTCTAACTCAGTAAATTGTTCAGCGGTGCAGGAGAATTTCATGATATTGCCCCTCTGGATATCCTCAAAGAAGGCGGGGGCGACCGCCATGATCGCGTCAAAAGAGGCGTAATCCGTGCTGTTCGTCTTGTTATACCAGGCTACGAAATAGTCCACAAGACTATCATAGCCTTTTTTCTCCAGAACATCATAGAGGGTGACAATCTGCTCAAGCGAAATATTGACCGAGCTGGTGTTAAACAGGTCTTTGAGCATCTGGTTGGAAACCATGCTGCTGGTAAAACGGAAGGGAATCAACTGTCCGTCATAGCCCAGCACGGGGAGCAGTTCACTCTGTTCCATGCCGCTTGTATCGGCGGATGCCAGGGTGAAGCTGCCGGGTTTGTAGCGGTAGGAATTCCCGGACTCATTGTGGATTTCAATGTCAAACTGCGCCGCGTCACCAGGATACTGCACGGTATCTGCAAGGGCGTCCGCCAGCTTGCTCAGTTCGAGAACCTGGTCGCCCTCTGCACCCTCCTGGATGGTGTAGACCAGCTTGGCGGGCGCGTCCCCGGTTTCTTCGACAAATTCACAGCTTACCGTGTCGGACTGCGGCTTGTAGTCCACGGTGCAGGTCGGCTCCGGCCAGTCGATTTCGGCGCCGTCCGACTGGGTGGCAGGCTCTGCCGCATATGCGGCGGGTGCTGTTGTCAGCAGCGTGGAAAGGGCGAGCAGCGCTGACAAGACTCGCTTTTTCATAAAAAACGTTCCTCCTTATTCAAAACAGGTGCCTCTATATAAACATCCGAAACGGATGACCATTTGGAGGGGGAGGGCGAGGAGCTGCGCCTCTTTCGGGCTTTGTTGGGAAACCTCTGCTTTTTCAGCCTGCGGGCAGAAGTGTCAAAACAGGCAGACAAAACAAAAGCTATTGCTAAATTTTTAGCAATAGCGCTTGTTTTTGCCCTTCATTTGTGGTATATTATGTAAAAATATGAGGACAGACGTTTGTTTGAAAAGGTAGAGGTTTTCAAACAGAGAGCACCTGCCGGACTGCAAAAAACAGCCCCCGGAACCTTTTGGTTCCGGGGGCTGCTGTTTCATCCGTTCCGGCGGGCGAGCTTGAGGACCAGGGCGGTGCGGTCGTCGGCGGCGCCCACCTGGGCGCCGCTGTCGTCGATGAGAGCCTGGGCCAGCTCCCGGGGGCTGCTGCCGTCAAAGGCGGCCAGCCGGTCCCGCACCCACTGGTCGGATGCGCTGCCGGCCACGCCGTCGGTGACCAGAAGGACACAGTCTCCGGCCTCCAGCTGGAGGCGGGTCACGTCGGGGGAGACCCCCTCCCCGGCGGTGAGGCCGGCGGGGAGGGCCGTGCCGGTGATGCGGCTGACGGAGTAGCCCTTTTTCACATAGGTGGGGGCGGCGCCGTACTTGTACACCCCGGCCTCGCCAGTGAACAGATCCACCCGCAGCAGGTCGATGGTGGTGAAGCCGCCGGCGGCCTCGTCGTTGCGCAGGGCCAGGGCGGAGTTGAGGGTGCGCAGGGCGTTCTCCGGCCGGACGCCCGCCCGGAGAAACTGCTCCAGCAGGCGGACGGCCAGGGCGCTCTCCTGCTCGGCCAGGGAGCCGGAGCCCATGCCGTCGCACAGGAGCACATAGAGGGAGCCGTCGTCGTGCTTGAACCAGGCCCCTGTGTCGCCGGATACGGTCTGGCCGTCCTTCTTTTTGGCGGCCACCCCGGCCACGGCCATCAACGGCTCGCTCTGTACCAGCACCAGCCGGTCCCGGCGGCCCTCCTCCACGGCCCGGAGGGGGAAGTTCACCAGCTTGGAAAGCTTGGCTGTCCCCTCCTCGGTGCGGAGGGGGACCAGCCCCGCCCCCTCCAGCTCCAGGCGGAGGTGCCCGGCCTGGTCGTAATAGGCGGCCAGGCGGCAATCAATGCCCTGGGCGGTCAGGTATTGCCGCAGGCGCTTTTCCCGCACCGGGTCGGGTACCAGCTCCGCCCCCAGCTCGGCCGCCGCCGTGTTCAGCACCCCGGCCAGCTCGGCATATTGGCGGCACACCGCCGAGCGGTTCTCGCTGAGGCGGCTCTGGAACTGCCGCCGGCACAGCAGGGCGGCCAGCTCCTCGTTGGCGGCAGAGAGAAACTCCGGGAACTTCATGCAGCGGTTGGAGAAGTAGGCGGGGAAGTCTCCGCTCTCCCCCCGGCCCCGCTCCAGCATGGCAGGGAGGGCGTCGTTGAGGGCGTTGAAGGTGGAGACGTAGTCCCGCTGCCAGCAGGCGGTTTGCAGGGGGCAGCGCTTGCAGATCCGCCCGGCCGCCCGATCGAAGACGGATGCGGCGTCGTTGTCATTGGGTGCGGCGGGGTGGAAGGCCGACCGCATGGACTCGTACAGGCTCTTGAAGGCGGCTGCCGTGGCCTCCATCCGGGCGCGGACATAGGCGCGGGCCCGCTCCTGGGTGTCGTGCCGGGGCTCCCGGGCCACCAGCGCCCCCACCTGGCGTAGGGCGCGCTCGGGGAGGACCAGAAAGACCACCGAGGCGATAAAGACCTCGTAGAGCAGGGAGAGGTGAAGGCCCTCCGACCAGGTCCACAGCACCGCCAGGGCATTGGAGAGCACGTAGGCCAGGGCGGCGGCCAGCCGCCCCTGCCGGTGGAACACCCCGCACATCACCCCGGAGAGGGCGAAGGCCATGGAGTAGAAGGGCATACCTCCCGCCGCCAGATCCATCCCAAGGCCGCAGGCCACCCCCACCGTGGCCCCCACGCCGATGCCGCCCTTGTAGGCGGTGGCCATCACCGCCGCCGCGGCGGCGCAGCGGCCCACCGACAGGTCGCCCAGCAGGGTGATCTTGGACAGGGTGAGCAGCAGGGTGCCCGCCAGAATGAGCAGGCTCACCGTCTGCCGGGGGGTGAGGCCCTCCTCCTCCCGCTTTTCCGTCCAGGGGGTGAAGGCGATGCGGTAGAAGTAGGCCGACGCCCCGCACAGGAGCAGCTCGGTGCCGAAGAAGATCAGGCCCTCTGGCGACCAGCCCCGGTCAGATAAGTACACAAAGCCCGTGATGCCGTCCATCCCCGCCGCCGCCAGGGGCATGAACCAGCTCTTGCGGTAAGCCTTCACGTCGAAGAAGGCAAAGGCCAGGGAGAAGGCCAGGATGCAGCCGGCCACATACCGCAGCCCCTCGGCGAAGCCCTGGAAGGAGAGATAGCCGAAGCAGGCCCCCAGCAGGGCGCAGAAGCCGTCCAGCCCCGAGCCGGAGGCCGCCACCAGCCCCAGCCCGAAGGGGGCGTATCCGCCGAAAATCTCCGCCCCGGAGAGCATGGCCCCCAGCAGGAAGCGGATGACGCACTCGGCCGCCCGCACCAGGGCGGGGGCGCGCAGAATGACCTTGCCGGTCTCCCGGGCCTCCTCCCGGACACGGGCCGCCTTTGTCTTGAGTTTCTCTTTTGTCGCCATGGTTCCGTCTCCTTTTCCAAATCAGGCTTGTCCGCCCTCGTTGAGTGACAGTATAACCCAGTATTTGGAAAAATATGGTCGGAACGCGGCGCGCCGGGAAAAAGGAGGGGAAGGGATGAAACCGCAGGGGCGGTTTCTCAGCGTGTCAAAAAAGTGGCCACGGCCACTTTTTTGAGAGGGATGCGCGCAAGATGGACCTCGATTCCTGAGGGAAAAGTCGGCCCATCTTGCGCGAGCGGTGTCACTTCCGAGGCGCATGTCCCCGGAAATGACGGATTTTCATTTGATTCCTGCGGCTGCGGCCGCAGGAACTCTGCGAGGCTTTCCTCCGGGAAAGGTTCTTTGACAGTCTGTGAAACCGCAGGGGCGGTTTCTGTGTTAAGATCAGTGAGAGCGCGCTCGAAACCGGAGCAGGGAGGTGGTATGGTTGGAGGAGCGGGAGCTGCTGCGCCGCCTGCGGCGGGGGGACCCCTCCGCCCTGGAGGAGCTGATGGACCGGGACATGGGCTTTGCCTGCGGCCTGGCGGGCTCTGTTCTGCGGGGCCGCCCCAGAGACGCGGAGGAGGTGGTGTCCGACGCCTTCCTGGCCCTGTGGGAGCACGCCGGGCAGGTGGAACCGGGCAAGCTCCGCCCTTGGCTGGGCCGGGTGGTGCGCAACAAGGCCCTCAACCGCCTGCGGGCGCTGGGCGGTGAGCTGCCTCTGGAGGAGGACTGGCTGGCGCTGGAGCCCGACCGGCAGCCCGGCCCGGCGGAGGCCGTGGAGCAGGCCGAGCGGGCGGAGCTGATCCGGGCGCTGCTGAACGGACTTTCACCCCAGGATCGGGCCATCTTCCTGCGCCATTACTACTACGGCCAGACCGCCGCCGACATCGGCGCGGCCCTGGCCATGCCGCCGTCCACGGTGAAGGTGCGCCTGCACCGGGGGCGGAAGAAGCTGAAGGAGCTGCTGATGGAAAGGGGGTATTCCTGTGCCTGTGCGGATGACTGACCTGCTGGACGGCTGGGAGGACGGCTCGGTGGAGCTGCCGCCGCCCGCCGGGATGTCCCCGGAGCGGATCAAGGAGAGAACGATGGAACAAATCAGACAAACCAAGCGGCCCCGCCGGCGCATGGGCGTCCGGCTGCTGGCCTGCGCCGCCCTGGCGGCGGTGTTCACCGTATCGGCCATGGCGGCCTATCACCTCTGGGGGCCGGGAGAGCTGTTCGACCCCTTCTTCACCCTGGAGAGCGCCCCGCTGAACGGCGGGCAGAAGGAGCTGCTGGATCAGATCGGCGCCACCGACCTGCCCCCCGTCACCAGCAACGGCGTCACCCTCACCCCCCTGGCCGCCGTCGCTGACGAGCACACCCTCTACCTCCGCCTGCGGCTGGAGGCCCCGGAGGGCACCGTCCTGCCCGACATGGGGGAGCAGGAGGATCACATCGCCCACGATGTGGAGCTGGTCGACGCGGACACCGGGGAGCGGCTCAACTGGGGCATGCAGAAGGCCCGCTTCCTCCCGGACGACACCCCGGGGGACAACTCCCTGGAGCTGGTGTTCATGCTCTTGGGCTCTCCCAGGGGTGTCAACTGGATCGACGGCACCTCCAAAATCCTGACCATCTATGACCTGGGGCTTTACCCGGATGATGGCGGGGATATGCGTCTGGAGGGGGAGTGGAGCTTCTCCCTGGACGGCTTTTACCCCAGCAAGGCGGTGGAAGTCAATCCCATCGGGGCCACCCGCTGGGACGAGCGGACAGAGCGGATGGTCACCCTGGAGGGCCTGACCCTCTCCCCCCTGGCGGCCTCCTATACCATCTCCTACCCAGTGGAGGAAAGCTGGGAGTTTGTCGATCTCCAACTGGAACTGGTCTACAAGGACGGGTCCTCCGTGACGATTGACGGCGGCAGCGGGAAGGGCAGTCACGGCCCCGACGGACAGGGCGGAACCGACTATTTTACCGGCGTCCGCAATTTTGACGCACCCCTGGATTTGCGTGAGCTGGATCACCTCCAGTACGGCGGCTGCCGTCTGGAGATTCCCGGCGAACCCAGAGCGGTGGTGGAAGCGGACACCGCCGGGGCGGTGTGGTACGATGAGACGCACCAGAACACACTGGTGCTGGAAAAGCTGTCCTTCTCCTCCCTCAGCCTCATCTACCGCATGCACTATGACACCCCGGAGAGCGCCACCCTGGCCGACACCGGGATCCGCCTGGTGCTGGCCGACGGGACGGAAATCCCTGTGGATGGCGGCAGCGGCACGGCGGGCGGGACCTTTATGGAGGGCACCACCTACTTTGACGCGCCCGTCCCCCTGGAACGGGTGGATCACGTTCTGTTTGGCGATATCCGGGTTGAGCTGGAATAAGTATGGAAAAAAGTGCCCCCCTGCACCGCAGAGGGGCACTTTTTTGCAAAAAATGGGCAGGAGGATGGACAAGGGTAAAGAAAAGTGATACGATGAGTTTGGAAAACGAAATAGACAGGAGGCTGTACCCATGAAACGGAGACTTGCCCTGTCCCTGGCGGCCCTTTTGCTGTTGGGCTGCCTTACCCCGGCGCTGGCGGCGGAGGGGGACGCCGAACTCAGCCTGTACCAGCAGTATGGCCCCTGGGGCGAGTGGCCCCAGGAGCAGAAGGACGCGGCGGAGGAGACCTGGACGGACGGCCAGTGGGACGACTACTGGACGGAGTACGACGCCCAGATGTGGGCGGCGCTGAACCGGTACAACGAGGACTACGATCGGTGGAGCTATGCCCGTTTCGGGGACCCCTGGGACGAGTACCTCCGGGTGGAGAAGGAGGAAATGGGAATGCCCTACCCCGACGGCATCAATGTGAGCCTGAACGGGGCGTATCTGGACTTCGGCGGCACGGCCCCCCTGGCCGCGTCGGGGTGCACCATGGTGCCCTTCCGGGCCTTTCTGGAGGGGCTGGGGGCGGAGGTTGCCTTTGACGGGAGCCGCATCACGGCGGCGCTGGAGAACGGCGACAGCCTGGAGCTGGTCCTGGGGGCCACTGAGCTGACTGTCACCCAGGGCGGGCGGATCACCACCTTGGACATGGGGGCGGCCCCCTTTGTACGGGATGGGCACACCTACATCCCCGTCCGGGCCGCGGCGGAGGCACTGGGGCTGGACGTATACTGGGACGATACCTATGAGGCGGCCCATCTGACCGACTACGCCGCCCTGACGGCGGAGCTGGACAGCCGGTTTACCGCCGCCAACGGGATTTGGGCTGCGATACGGGATACCATTCCCCGCGAGGCGGGCAAGGGCTATGAGTCCACAGCATCCATGCGCCTCTCCGCCACCCTGTACGGGGAGGAGGAGCACGACACCGCCTCGCTGACGATGGAAGTGAAACAGCTCACCCGGGACGGCAGCTACCGCATGGAGCAGGAGCAGCAGGTGGATCTGGGCGGTCTGGGGGACACCCTCTTTGCGGGTCTCTCCCCGGAGGAGCTGGCCCAGCTCGAAAACCACAGCGTCACCCTCTACGACCGGGAGAGCGGCACCCTCTACCAAAAGGGCGTACAGCTCTATAGCCTGGAGGGAGAGCCGTTACCTGATGACGTTTGGGTGAGTACTCAGGTGGGGGAGCTGCCTGCCGTGAACACCCTGTCGCTCCCCGGGACGCTGGGCGAGCTGCTGGTGGAGGCGTACGGCCATAGCTGGTATTACTACCGCTCCAGCCCCTGGGAGACGGTGATGGACTCCGCCCTGCCCGTCCGCCTGCTCCTGGACGACGGCAACTTCACCCGCAGCGCCTCCGGTGGACGGACTACCTATCGCTGGGCGGTGGATCTGCCCGCCCTGCTGGAGCGGGCACGTATGCTGGGTGTTATGGAGGACGCGCCCGCTGTGGAGGGGCTGCCTGCTCTGGACATGCATGGGGAGGCGGTCCTGCGGGGCGGTGCGCTGGAGAAGCTGGACGGCAGCGCACAGATGGAGCTGGATGTGCTGGGCATCCCAGCCGACGCCGGCTTTACCCTGGATGCCGCTCCGGGGCGTCTGGAGCTGGAGATGGAGTTCGCTGGGGCTTACATCGGGAAGGTGGAGCTAAGCCTGAACGGGAGGGTCACGGAAACCGCTACGCAGCCCGTCACCACGCCTCCGGCGGGGGAGACGGTAGAGCGCCTCGAGGTGCTCTCCGGCCAGGTGGAGCCGGGCGTGCCCGCCGATTTCGGCGCGGCCCGCTATGTCCAGTGCCTGCTGGATGCCCGACTGGGGCGTGGGTATGACCCGGAGTTTCTGACCGCCCTGGGGGAGACGGAGGAGAGCCTGTCCGCCCAAATTGCGGAGGAGAACGTACAGGCGCTCTGCAACCTGCTGATAATTGAATTCCCCACCGAGGAGATCCGCGGAGAGGCGGCCGGCCTGCTGGAGGAGCTGTACGCCAAGGCGGACTATACCGTGGGGGCCGCCGTCCCGACGGGAAACGGCTCCGAGGTGGAGATAACGGTGCGGCCCGTGGATGCGCTGGCGCGGGTAAACGATGCACTCTGGGAGCGGCTGGACGCGTTCAACGCGGGCTACACCGGGGATACGTCCACGGACGAGGGATATGCGGCCTATGACGCGGCCTGGGCGGAGGATGCGCTGGCCCTCTTCCGGGAGAAGCTGGCCGAGGCGGAGTATCTGTCCGAGACGGTCTGCACCGTGACCGTTCTGGACGGGCCGGGCGGCACCATTGAGGCCGGCCGCGACTCCCTGGATACAGTATACGGCGTGCTGTTCCCAATTTGGATGCTCCAGGAGACATGAACGGAACAAAAAGGGGGCGGCGAACCGCGTATGCGGTTCGCCGCCCCTGTGTGTCTGGCCTATAGCTGGTCGCTGTCCACCAGAATGTTGTCAGTACCGTGCTGCTCGAACTCGGCAATATAGGCGTCAATGCGGCTGGACAGCTCCTCATAGTTGTTCTGGTCGATGGAGGCGTCCTCCATATCCCGGCGGGCCAGATCCTCGGCCAGGATATCGAAGAACACGTTGTTCTCATATTCCATGATCGCCTCGTGGATGCCGCCCTCGGCAAAGGCGCGGGAGGGCACCACCTCGCCCTGCCAGTCCTCGGCCAGCACGCCCATGCCCTCCTCCCGGGCCTTGGCAAAGAGCAGGCTCTCCACGTCGTCGTAATCCTTGAACCGGTCGTCGCCGCGGGTGGAGTTCAAAATCCAGTTGCCGATATAGGCCATATCCAGCAGGCGCCGGAATTGTTTGGTCGTCAGTTCCAGCTTCATCACACGAAACCTCCTCGCTGTCATGACGTTGCGGGGCGTGAACGGCCATCCCCTACCTCATATTATAGTCAGCCCCGCCAAAATGTCAAACGGGGAGAGCGTCGGAAAACATGAAAACGCCCCTTGTCTTCCGGTAAATTTTCGCATATCATTATACAGATAACAAATTTGCGCTCTTTTTATTAGGAGGAATCGCCTTGGATGACAGACCCATCGGCGTGTTCGACTCCGGCCTGGGCGGGCTGACCACAGTACGGGAGCTGTGCCGCCTGCTGCCGGAGGAGGATATCGTCTATTTCGGGGACACCGGACGGGTACCTTACGGCAGCCGCTCCCGGGAGACCATTGTGAAATACGCGCGGCAGGACGTGGCCTTCCTGCGCACCTTCGATCTCAAGGCTATCGTCATCGCCTGCGGCACCGTGTCCACCACCGCGCTGGACGTGCTGGCGGCGGAGAACCCCATCCCGGTCCTGGGAGTGGTGGCCCCGGCGGCCCGCGCCGCGGCCCGGGCCACCCGAAGCGGGAGCATCGGCCTCATCGGCACCCAGGCGTCCATCCGCAGCGGCGCCTACGAGCGGCTCATCCGGGCGGAGAACCCGGCGGCCCGGGTGCTGGCCCAGCCCTGCCCCCTCTTCGTGCCCCTGGTGGAGAACGGCCGCTTCCGCCCCGGCGACGTGGTCATTGAGACGGTGGCGGCGGAGTACCTGGCCCCGCTGAAGGAGGCGGGGGTGGACACCCTGGTGTTGGGCTGCACTCACTACCCCCTGCTGGAGAAGGTCATCGGGGCCTATATGGGACCGGAGGTGCGCCTCATCAACTCCGGGGCCGAGGGCGCCCGGGCGGCGGCGGACTGCCTGCGGGAGCGGGACGCCCTGGCCGGGCCCGGGCGGGGGAGCTGCCGCTGCTTCGTCAGCGACCGGCAGGAGGACTTCTCCCGCCTGGCCTCTACTTTCCTGGGCTGGGATGTGGCCCAGGCGGTGGAGCAGGTGGATATCAGCCAATATTGAGGGGAAAGCCCTTTACATCTGAGGCTCCATTGGGTATAATAATGTGCAATTTGCAGTTTGAACGTGGGACAAGGAAGGAACAACCATGGAGAACAACGTGATTATTTCCATCCAGGGAAAGCAGTCCTTTGAGGCACAGGGCGATGACACCATCGAGCTGGTCACGGAGGGCTGCCTGGAGCCCGACGGGGATGACGGCTACACCCTGAGCTATCAGGAGAGCGAGCTCACCGGCCTGGAGGGCACCCTGACCACCTTCCAGATCGAGCGGGACCGGGTCACGCTCCTGCGGGTGGGGGAGGTCAACTCCCAGATGGTCTTTGAGGAGGGGCGGCGGCACCTGTCCATGTACGACACCCCCTACGGCGCCCTGTCCGTAGGCATCAACACCCGCAAGATGCGGGCCGAGCTGGACGCCAGGGGCGGCAGCATCGAGATCGACTACGCCATCGAAATCGACCACGCGCTGGCGGGCCAGAACCTGTTCCGCATCCACGTGCGGGAGAAGGGGCCGGCCATCAAGCAGTGACTATCCCGCGCGGCGGCCGGCTGCGCGGCACACAGAGAGATGAATCGAAAAGGAGATAGAACCATGTCCAACATGATCCAGGCGGCCCGGGAGCAGGTCGCCGCTCTGACCCAGGCGGCCTATGAGAAGGCCGCGGCGGAGGGCCTGCTGCCCGCCGGCGCGGAGGTCAAGGCCACCATCGAGATTCCCAAGGATGTCACCCACGGGGATTACGCCTCCTCCTTCGCCATGGCCGGGGCCAAGGCCCTGCGCAAGGCCCCCCGCCAGATCGCCGAGGTGATCGTCAGCCATCTGGATCTGGCTGGGACCTTTTTTGACAAGGTGGAGATCGCCGGCCCCGGCTTCCTGAACTTTACCCTGGGCAGCAAGTGGTACGGCGGCGTGCTCGCTGACATCCAGGCTGAGGGGGAGACCTACGGCGCGGTGGACGAAGGCCGCGGCGAGAAGGTGATGGTGGAGTTCGTCTCCGCCAACCCCACCGGCCCCATGCACATCGGCAACGCCCGGGGCGGCGTGCTGGGCGACGCCCTGGCCGCCGTGCTGGAGCGGGCGGGCTACGACGTGTGGCGGGAGTTCTATGTCAACGACGCGGGCAACCAGATCCACAAGTTCGCCATGAGCATCGACGCCCGCTATCTCCAGTTGGTGCTGGGGGAGGAGAACGTCCCCTTCCCCGAGGACGGCTACCACGGCGACGACATCAAGGAGCTGGCCCGGGGCTTCTACGACCAGCACGGCGCCGGCTGGAAGGACAAGAGCGAGGAGGAGCGGCAGGCGGCCATGGCCGAGTACGGCCTGTCCGTCAACATCCCCAAGATGAAGGAGGATCTCCGCCGCTACAAGATCGAGTACGACGAGTGGTTCCTGGAGTCATCCCTCCACGACAGCGGCTATGTGGCCGAGACCGTGGAGCTGCTGGCCGGCAAGGGCTGGACCTATGAGAAGGACGGGGCCCTGTGGCTCAACACCACCGCCCTGCTCAAGCAGAAGTTCCTGGCCGAGGGCAAGAGCCAGGAGCAGGTGGACAAGCTCGACCTGAAGGACGACGTGCTCCGCCGGGCCAACGGCTTCTACACCTACTTCGCCGCCGACATCGCCTACCACCGCAACAAGCTGGAGCAGCGGGGCTTCTCCAAGGCCATCAACATCTGGGGCGCCGACCACCACGGCCACGTGGCCCGCCTCCAGGCTGCCCTGGACGGCCTGGGCCTGGACGGCTCCCACCGGCTGATCATCGTGCTGATGCAGCTGGTCAATCTCCTCCAGGACGGCCAGCCCGTCCGCATGTCCAAGCGCTCCGGCAAGGCCATCGCCCTGCGGGATCTGCTGGACGAGGTGAGCGTGGACGCCGCCCGCTTCTTCTTCAACTCCCGCTCCTCCACCTCCGCCCTGGACTTCGATCTGGATCTGGCGGTGCGGGAGGACAGCGAGAACCCGGTCTACTATGTCCAGTACGCCCACGCCCGCATCTGCTCCCTCATTGCCCGGCTGGCCGAGGAGGGACACCTCGTGCCCGACGCGGCGGCGGTAGACCCCGCCCTCTACGCCACGGCGGAGGAGAAGGCCCTTATCAAAACCCTGTCCCAACTGCCCGAGGTCATCCGCCTGGCCGCCCGGGATTACGATCCCTCCGGCGTCAACCGCTATCTGGTGACCCTGGCCGGGGAGTTTCACCGCTTCTACAATGCCTGCCGTATCAAGGGTGAGGAGGCGGCGGTGCTCGCCGCCCGCCTCAAGCTGGCCGACACGGTGCGCGCCGTCATCGCCAACTGCCTGGCCCTCATTGGCGTGGCGGCCCCGGAGAAAATGTAACAATCGCAAACGCGCGGCGCCGGGGGCCCCCGGCGCTGCGCGGCTGTGACGAACTGGGGAATCCTGTCAGTACAGCATGGCGGTTCCTTACATTTGTATAAAAGAAATAAAAACTTTTTCTTAATAATCTGTTAATTGGTATGTAACACTCTTGTAATCTTTTTGAAACGTGGTATGATAGGCACTACGCGCAAACGGGGCGTCTCCCGCAGCGCGTGCTCCATCCGCCCAAACTATGGAGGATTACAAGAATGACTATGTTGGAACTTGTCAAGCATCTCAATTTTGCTGTGGTGGTTCTGTTTACCCTGCTCTACCTGTACCAGGGCTTCTATGTGGTGGTGGGACTGGTTCGCCGCCGCTGGCAGGACCGGCACCAGCCAAGCCGCCTGCACCGCTTCGCCGTGATCGTATCCGCCCGCAACGAGGAGGGGGTCATCGGGGAACTGCTGGAGAGTCTGAACCGGCAGAATTACCCAAAGGAGCTGCTGGATCTCTATGTGGTGGCCGACAACTGCACCGACGACACCGCGGGGGCGGCCCGCCGGGCCGGCGCGTTCGTGTACGAGCGCTTCGACCAGGTACATAAGGGCAAGGGCTACGCCATGGACTACCTCTTCCGCCGCCTCAAAGAGGAGGGGAAGGACTGCTATGACGGCTACTTCGTCTTTGACGCGGACAATCTGGTGGACGCCAATTTTGTCGCCGAGATGAACCGCACCTTTGACCAGGGCTACGATGCGGTGACCTGCTACCGCAACTCCAAGAACTTCGCGGCCAACTGGATCTCCGCCGGCTACTCCATCTGGTTCCTGCGGGAGGCCCGGTTCCTCAACTTCCCCCGCACCCTGCTGGGCACCAACTGCCACGTGTCGGGCACCGGCTTCCTGGTGGCCGCCCGGGTCATCGAGGACAATGGCGGCTGGCCCTTCCACCTGCTCACCGAGGATATCCAGTTTTCCGTGGACTGCGCCATCCAGGGCAAGAGGATCGGCTACTGCGACAAGGCGGTGGTCTACGACGAGCAGCCCACCACCTTCCGGCAGTCCTGGGATCAGCGGCTGCGGTGGTCCAAGGGTTTCTACCAGGTGGACCGGGAGTACACCCTCCCCCTGCTGAAGGGCTGCTTCCGCCGGGGCCGCCTGGGCACTTCCTGCTACGACATGTTCGTGACGGTGGCGCCCGGCATGCTGCTCACCCTGCTGATGATTCTCTTTAACGGCGTGATCCTGGCCGCCTGCCTCACCCAGCCGGCCTATCTGGCCACCCGCATCATCCATGAGACCGTGGGCTTCATGGGCTCCGCCGTGTGGAATTTCTATGTGGGCCTGCTGTTCTACGGGCTGATCACGGTGCTGTCCGAGTGGCGTCACATCGACGCCGCGCCGGTGCAGAAGCTGGGGTATGTCCTCACCTTCCCGATCTTTATGTTTACCTACATTCCCATTTCCATTGCCGCACTGGTGCAGAAGGTGGAGTGGAAGCCCATCTACCACACCGCCACTAAGAAAATCAACGAGCTGGGATAAACAAAGAGGGGCCGCGGATACTCCCGGCCCCTCTTTGTTTTGCCTATATGAGTTCCCTTTTACCCTTCGGACTGATTTAGGCTTACCGAACAATTCATTTGTGGAAGTGACGGAGAGATATATAAGAAAAGTCTCCACAGGATTTTGAAACCTTGTGGAGACTTGTTTATTTACAGTATTTTTGCTTTGGACGGCTTATCGGCATTGTATATCACCTGCACAATGCTCCCCACCTTGGGAACAGGGGCTCCGACGCTGATCCATTTTCTTTTTGTGTACGCCTTTCCATCAACTATGTATTCAATCTTGACTATGTAAGGAAATTCAGCACCATCCAGTGCGTGCATTCTCATGGGCTTTCTGTTTACCTTCATCCACCACTGTTTTGCTGCGGCAATCACAGTTCCTGTTGTTTGCTTGTCCATAAATATCCTCCTTGTGTTCTTTTAGAAAAAGAACAGTTCTTCAAATTTTTTGTCTAAGGCTATGCACAAAATCAACGCCAATTTTGCGGTCGGATTGAATTGTCCTGTCTCGATTGAACTGATCGTATTGCGGGATACACCGACCATATCTGCGAGCTGCTGTTGAGATAAGCCCTTTTCACTGCGAGCTGCTTTGAGATTGTTTTTTAATATCAGCTTTTCGTTCATTGACACACCACGCTTTTGACTACAAGTGCAGTGGCGAATGCGATGGCAAAAATTATTTCAACAATTCCCCAAATCAGATTTCGGCGGTTCTTCAACTTTTTATACAATACAATACTGCCACTGCCTTGCATTGCAAAATATACAAGCCAGCCAACCAGTCCGATTTCTGGGATATGAAAAAGTAGTTCGCTTGCAAAGACCAATACGGCACATATAATTGCGCCTACAAGCATTCCTACTCTCGAAGCTGTTCCATAAGCCATCATTTCACACTCATCATGTCTGCCTTCATTCTCTTCACGACTCATTTTGAGTATTTCTTCTTTGTTCATATTATCACCTTTGCCTGCCAAGTTTTCTTTGCACAGTTTGATTATACTTGTGCCAAGTTTTCTTGTCAATCACTTATATTATTTTAATTAATGTAAAAGAAAAAATAGGAGGAAATTCGATTTCAACAAGACTTATCTATTATACGCCATCTTACTAATGTGACTTTTTAGTTAAATCGACGGCGTTGGAACCCATCAGTCCAAATGTATAAAGGGAGTATATTAGGCTGTACTTGCATTCCCGTATCGTTTTGTGATATACTATCTCCCAATCATGCAGCCATGCAATTTTAGGAGGAATAAAACAATTATGGACACCATCCCCCCCTTATCCCTGCCCATCCTGCTGGACGGAGCCACCGGCTCCGAGCTGTATAAGCGGGGCATGCCCGCCGGCGCGTGCACGGAGCAGTGGGTGCTCGGCCACCCGGAGGCCCTGCTGGAGCTCCAGAGGGGTTATGTGGCGGCCGGCAGCCAGGTGCTGATCGCCCCCACCTTCGGGGCCAACCGGGTGCGGCTGGAGCAGCACGGTATCTTCGGGCAGGTGGCGGACTACAACCGCCGGCTGGTGGAGCTGTCCCGGCAGGCTGCCGGCGGCCGCGCTCTGGTGGCGGGGGACATGGCCCCCACGGGGCTGTTCATCGCCCCCTTCGGGGAGAGCAGCTTTGAGGAGCTGGTGGCCATCTATACCGAGCAGGCGGCTGCCCTGGCGGCGGCGGGGGTGGACCTCTTCCTCATTGAGACCACCATGACCATGCCCGAGGCCCGGGCGGCGGTACTGGCCTGCAAGAGCGTGTCGGATAGGCCGGTGTGGGTTACCTTTACCTGCGACGAGAACGGCCGTACCCTCTCGGGCACCGACGTGCTGGCCGCCCTGATCGTCATGCAGGGCATGGGAGTGGACGCCTTCGGGCTGAACTGCTCCTCCGGCCCGGCGGAGATGCTGGAGCAGATGCGCCGCCTCACCCCCTACACCACCGTCCCGCTCATTGCCAAGCCCAACGCGGGCCTGCCCGAGACGGTGGAGGGGCAGGCGGTGTACCACTGCCCGCCGGAGGAGTTCGCCTCCTACGCCGCCGGCTTCGCGGCGGCAGGCGTTCGTATCTTTGGCGGCTGCTGCGGCACTACGGCGGAGCATGTGGCCGCCCTGCGCGCCGCGGTGGAGGCGGTGGATTTCTCCGCCTTCGTCCCGCCCAGGCGGGATCCCGATGTGATTCCCTGCGCCAGTGAGAAGGAGGCCCGGTTTATTACGCCCGACATCGATGTGGGGGAGACCATCGAGTGCACCTCCGATCTGCTGGAGGATATTCTGGAGGCGGAGGAGAACGCCCCCCAGGGCGCGCTGAAGATCGCCATTTACGACGAGGACGACCTCTACACCTTTGCCGAGAACCAATACGCGGTGAAGGATGCGCTGTGCCTCTGGACCGACGTGCCCGAGCTGCTGGAGCAGGCCCTGCGGCTCTACCAGGGCCGGGCCTTCTGGGACGGCACCGGGGAGCTGGAGGCGGCCTTCCTCCAGGAGATGGCCCGGAAATACGGCCTGGTGCTGCTGTAAATCCCGTCAAGTCCCCTGTTCCAAAATCAGCGAAACCGCCAAAAAGCACGCCCTGTTTTTGGGGCGCGCTTTTTGTTTTGTGCCTTGACGGGCCAACCAAGATACGGTATCATAGGAGACATCAAGAACATAAGAACACAAGATGTAGTGCCAAGCCTGGACGGGGTGTCTTTCCCTGTGTTGGCTTTTTTCATGAAGGAAGAAGGGGGCGGACAGCCATGACACTGACAAAGATCCGCAAGCGGGACGGCCGCCTGGCCGAGTTCAACGAGGAGAAGATCGCCCGCGCCATTGAGAAGGCGTTCAACGCCACCTACAAGCCCGGACGGGGGGAGGAGGCCAGAAAGCTGGCCGACGAGGTGCTCTCCATCCTGGAGGTGGAGGGGCAGGCCCAGCCCGATGTGGAGCACATTCAGGATCTGGTGGAGCGGGTGCTCATGGACAACGGCTATGTGCAGACCGCCAAGTCCTACATCCTCTACCGGGAGGAGCGCAGCCGCGCCCGGGAGATGAACACCCGGCTGATGAAGACCTATGAGGACATCACCTTCTCCAAGGCCAAGGACTCCGACATCAAGCGGGAGAACGCCAACATCGACGGGGATACGGCCATGGGGAGCATGCTCAAGTTCGGCTCCGAGGGGGCCAAGCAGTTCTACGACATGTTTGTGCTCAACCCCGACCACGCCCGGGCACACCGGGAGGGGGACATCCACATCCACGACCTGGACTTCCTCACCCTCACCACCACCTGCTGCCAGATCGACATCAAAAAGCTGTTCGAGGGGGGCTTCTCCACTGGCCACGGCACCCTGCGGGAGCCCAACGACATCTCCTCCTACGCCGCCCTGTGCTGCATCGCCATCCAGTCCAACCAGAACGACCAGCACGGCGGCCAGAGCGTGGTCAACTTCGACTACGGCATGGCCGACGGCGTGCGCAAGACCTTCGCGCGGGTGTACCGCCAGAACCTGGACCGGGCCCTCATGCTGCTGGAGGGCCGGGAGGACCCGGAGAGGGAGCTGAGGGCCCTTATGGCGCAGCTCAAAGCCGACACCGGGCTGGCGCCCACTCTGGAGGACTGCGGAGACTACTTCGCCGCCGAGCGGGCCGCGCTGGTTCCCGCCTTCGGCACGGCGGAGCAGGTGGAGAAGGCCCAGGCCTTCGCCCACCAGCGGGCGGTGAAGGAGACCGACCGGGCCACCTATCAGGCCATGGAGGCCCTGATCCACAACCTGAACACCATGCACTCCCGGGCCGGGGCCCAGACCCCCTTTTCCTCCATCAACTACGGCATGGACACCTCCCCGGAGGGGCGCATGGTGATGAAGAACGTCATGCTGGCCACCGAGGCCGGCCTGGGCGGCGGAGAGACCCCCATCTTCCCCATCCAGATCTTCCGGGTCAAGGAGGGGGTCAACTACAACCCCGGCGAGCCCAATTACGACCTGTTCCAGCTTGCCATGCGGTGCTCCGCCAAGCGGCTGTTCCCCAATTTCTCCTTCATCGACGCGCCCTTCAACCTGCAATACTACAGGCCCGGCCGCCCCGAGACCGAGATCGCCTACATGGGCTGCCGCACCCGGGTCATCGGCAACGTGTACGACCCCGGGCGGGAGATCTGCAACGGCCGGGGCAACCTGTCCTTCACCACCATCAACCTGCCCCGGCTGGCCATCAAGGCCAGGGGGGATCTGGACGTCTTCTTCGAGGGGCTGGACCGGATGCTGGATCTCTGCGTGGAGCAACTGCTGGAGCGCTTTGAGATCCAGTGCCGCAAGCACGTATACAACTACCCCTTCCTCATGGGCCAGGGGGTGTGGCTGGACAGCGACAAGCTGGACTGGGACGACGAGGTGCGGGAGGTGCTCAGGCACGGCACCCTCACCGTGGGCTTCATCGGCCTGGCCGAGACCCTCAAGGCCCTTGTCGGCCTCCACCACGGGGAGAGCGAGAAGGCCCAGGTGCTGGGCCTGGAGATCATCTCCCACATGCGGGCCCGCATGGACGAGGAGGCCGCCAAACGGGGCCTCAACTTCTCCCTCATCGCCACCCCCGCCGAGGGGCTGTCCGGCCGGTTCGTCAAGCTGGACCGGGCCCGTTACGGCTCCATCGAGGGGATCACCGACCGGGAGTACTACACCAACTCCTTCCACGTGCCGGTGTACTACCCCATCTCCGCCTACGATAAAATCCGGATTGAGGCCCCCTACCACGCCCTCACCAACGCCGGCCACATCAGCTATATCGAGATGGACGGCGATCCCACCGACAACCTGGAGGCCTTCGAGAAGGTCATCCGCTGCATGAAGGAGAGCGGCATCGGCTACGGCAGCGTCAACCACCCGGTGGATCGTGACCCGGTGTGCGGCTTCTCCGGCATCATCGGCGACCAGTGCCCCGGCTGCGGCCGCACCGAGGCCGACGGCGTGCCCTTTGAGCGCATCCGCCGCATCACCGGCTATCTGGTGGGAACCCTGGACCGCTTCAACAACGGCAAGCGGGCGGAGGAGCGCGACCGGGTAAAGCATTCGGTGTAATAGGGACGGGGACAAGCCTAGGGCTTGTTTGAAAAATATCAACATGCCCAATCGACGGGTCTTTTGTCCCCTGGACGGCGCAATTTTTCCTTGAAATCCGTCCGGATTCCCGCGAAAAAATTGCTTGCCAGCGGCCCAAAATCCCTCGCCGCTGGGCACATCGCCAATCTTCAAACAAGCCCTAGCGCTGCCTCGTAGGGGCCGATGCCCACATCGGCCTGCTCAACCAGTCTTGTAGAGGAGAGATACCATGTCAGACACGCCCGCCATCCGTCTCAAGCGGGGAGAGGGCCGCGCCTTCAAGGCCGGCGGCCCCTGGATTTACGACAACGAGATTGCAGAGATTCTGGGCGAACCCGCCGACGGCGGCATCGTCCGCATCGAGGACTACAACGGCTACCCCCTGGGGGTGGGCTTCCTCAACCGGGCCTCCACCATCGCGGTGCGCGTCCTGTCCCGGGACGCCGGGGCCGTCATCGACCGGGATTTTCTGGAGCGGCGGGTACGGGCCGCCTGGCAGTACCGCAAGGACACGGTGGACACCTCCTCCTGCCGGGTGATCTTCGGGGAGGCCGATTTCCTCCCCGGCCTGGTGGTGGACAAGTTTGCCGACGTGCTGGTGGTGGAGTCCCTGGCCCTGGGCATCGACCGGCTGAAATCCACCATTCTGTCTCTGCTGGTGGATCTTTTGAAGGAGGACGGCATCTCCGTCCGGGGCATCTACGAGCGCAGCGACGCCAAGGTGCGCCTCAAGGAGGGCATGGAGCGGGTGAAGGGCTTCTTGTCCGACCCCTTCGATCCGGTGGTGGAGATTGTGGAGAACGGCGTCCGCTATCAGGTGGACGTGGCCGAGGGGCAGAAGACCGGCTTTTTCCTGGATCAGAAGTACAACCGGCTGGCCATCCAGCCCCTGGCCCGCGGCGGCCGGGTGCTGGACTGCTTCACCCACACCGGGGCCTTCGCCCTCAACGCTGCCAAGGGCGGCGCGGCGGAGGTGCTGGGGGTGGACGCCTCGGAGCTGGGGGTGGCCCAGGCCACGCAGAATGCCGCCCTCAACGGCATGTCCGACCGGGTACGCTTTGCCTGCCGCGACGTGTTCGAGCTGCTGCCGGAGCTGGAGCGGAAGGGCGAGAAATTTGACCTGGTGATCCTGGACCCGCCCGCCTTCACCAAGTCCCGCGCCTCAGTGAAGAAGGCGGTCACCGGCTACCGGGAGATCAACCTGCGGGGCATTAAGCTGGTGAAAAACGGCGGCTATCTGGCCACCTGCTCCTGCTCCCACTTCATGACGCCGGAGCTGTTCACCAAGACCATCGGGGAGGCCGCCCGGGACGCCCGCCGCCGCCTGCGGCAGGTGGAGTACCGCACCCAGTCCCCCGACCATCCGGTGCTGTGGGGGGCCGACCAGTCCCTCTACCTGAAGTTCTATATCTTCCAGGTGGTGGACGACGCATAAAGCGAACAGGGCCGCCGCATCCGCGGCGGCCCTGCTGTTTGAGGGAGGAAGCGCCATGCGCATCGCCAATACCGTATCCGACTCCATCGTGGACGGCCCCGGCCTGCGGTTCACCGTCTTTACCCAGGGCTGTCCCCACCGCTGCCCTGGATGCCACAACCCGGGCACCCACGATCCAGCCGGGGGGCGGGAGGTCTCGGTGGCGGAGCTGGCGACGGAGCTGTCCGGCAATCCGCTGACCGACGGCCTCACCCTCTCCGGCGGGGAGCCCTTCTGCCAGGCGGCGGAGTGCGCCGCCCTGGCCCGCATCGCCCGGGAAAGGGGCTTGAACGTGTGGGCCTATACGGGGTATACTTATGAGAGACTGCTCGCCGGAGAGGTGCCGGACGCGCTGGCCTTGCTGGAGCAGGTGGACGTGCTGGTGGACGGGCCCTTTGTGGAGGTGGAGAAGTCCTACGCCGCCCTGTTCCGGGGGAGCGCCAACCAGCGGCTGATCGACGTGCCCAAGTCCCTGGCCGCCGGGGCGGTGGTGCTGTGGGAGCGGCCCGACCCCCTGGCCCACTTCACCCGGCCGGAGTCGTGAGTCCGGGCGGCCACAAGGGCCGCCCCTACAGACGCGGATGACCGCACAGGCCCGGGCGTAGGGGCGGGGCTTGTCCCCGCCCGCCATCTGGAGGCATGGCTGTGTGGCCGACTTGGAGACACGCGGGCAGCCTGACACGCTGTTTCCCCCGAAGCGGCACAAATCCGCGGCGGCCGGGCGGCCACAAGGGCCGCCCCTACAGATGCGGATGGCCGCACAGGCCCGGGCGTAGGGGCGGGGCTTGTCCCCGCCCGCCATCTGGAGGCATGGCTGTGTGGCCGACTTGGAGACACGCGGGCAGCCTGACACGCTGTTCCCCCCGAAGCGGCACAAATCCGCGGCGGCCGGGCGGCCACAAGGACCGCCCCTACAGATGCGGATGACCGCACAGGCCCGGGCGTAGGGGCGGGGCTTGTCCCCGCCCGCCATCTGGAGGCATGGCTGTGTGGCCGACTTGGAGACACGCGGGCAGCCTGACACGCTGTTTCCCCCGAAGCGGCACAAATCCGCGGCGGCCGGGCGGCCACAAGGGCAGCCCCTACAGACGCGGATGACCGCACAGGCCCGGGCGTAGGGGCGGGGCTTGTCCCCGCCCGCCCCGCGCCGGCGTGTGGACGGCGGGGGGATGAGAGTGCCGGTCCCTGCGGTGTGCGTGTAGGGGCGGATGCCTACATCCGCCCGTGTGCAGCCAGCCCCGCGCCGGTGCGCAGGCCCAGCAGAAAGGCGTGGGCGGCGGCAAAGGCCCGAATTGCCTCTATATCAGTCCATAGATCCGGCGTACATTCGTTTTTGACCAGATCGTGATGGTACTCGTCCGCCGCGTCCATGGGCATGGCGTCTATATACGACTGGATATACTGGGTATACAAAAATTGTACAAAGTCCGTCATTTCACCACCTCCAATGTCGTGTTTATTATACACCACTTTAAAAGTTGTGTCAAGGAGGATTTGCACATATGGAGAAGATTATGGAGACGTTTGGCAAACGTCTGAAGGAACTGCGAACCCAGAAGCACAAGACCCAGGTGGAAATGGCAGAACTGCTGGAGTGTACAGACCGTCACTATCAGAGAATGGAGTATGGCTATGTAAACGTACCCTCCCTCACACTGCTTGCTTTGGCGGACTATTTTCACGTGACGACCGATTACCTGCTGGGACGGGAGGATACCGATGACCATCATTGACAAGGAGACCTGGCCCCGCCGGGCCCATTACGACTTTTTCACCCCCATGTCCGACCCCTTCTACACTCTGACGTTCCCGGTGGACGTGACCCCCCTGCGGGCCTGGTGCAGGGCCAATGCCATGCCCTTTTACCCGGCCATGGTGTTCGGCGTCACCAAGGCCATGGAGGCGGTGGACGCCTTCCACTACAAGGATCGGGACGGGGTGATCGTCCGCCACGACACCCTTGTGCCCAGCTTCACCGACCTGAAGCCGGGCAGCGAGCTGTTCCAGATTGTCACCGTGGAGGCGGGGGAGGACGCGGCGGACTTCTGCCGCCGGGCCAAGGCCCAGGCGGCGGCCCAGACCGAGTTCATCACCTCCGGCCCCTGGGACGGGGATCAGCTCGTCTACTTCACCTGCCTGCCCTGGTTCCCCCTCACAGCCCTGAAAAACGAGAAGGATGTGAATCCCTCCGACTCGGTGCCCCGGGCGGCCTGGGGCCGCTGGGAGGAGGAAGGGAGCCGCACCCGCCTGCTGCTGAGCCTGGAGCTGAACCACCGCCTGCTGGACGGGGTCCACGTGGGCCGGTTTTACGAGGCGCTGAACCGCTGGATGGAGGGGCTATGACCGCGGAGGAGTTTCGCACCCGCTGGACGGGACATGTGCCCAAGGTGCAGGACGTGACGGGGGAGTACGCCGTGCTGGTGCCCCTGGTGGAGCGGCCGGAGGGCCTGTGCCTGCTCTACGAGGTGCGGGCCGACACCCTGGGCCGCCAGCCGGGGGAGGTGTGCTTTCCCGGCGGGCGGCTGGAGCCGGGGGAGGACGCGGTCTCCTGCGCCCTGCGGGAGACGTGGGAGGAGCTGGGCATTCCCCGGACGGCGGTGGAGGTGGTGGCCGAGCTGGACTGGCTCACCCACCAGGGGGGCTTTGTGCTCTATCCCGTCCTGGGGATCGTGGCGCCGGAGGCGGCGGAGCGGCTCCGCCCCGGCCCCGCCGAGGTGAAGGAGACCTTCTTTGTGCCGGTGGACTGGCTGCGGGCCCATCCGCCGGAGGTGTATGCCTACCCGCTGATCCCCCAGGTGGGGGAGGACTTCCCCTATGACCGCATCGGCTTTCCCCAGGGCTACCGCTGGCGGGGCGGCCGGGTGGAGGTGCCCATCTACGCCTGGGAGGGACGGGCCATCTGGGGCCTGACCGGCCGCATCACCCGCCGCCTGCTGGAGGGTATGCCATGAGAGCGCCGGAGCGGCTGGGGCCCTATGTGTACCGCCAGTCGGACACCTGCTTCCCCCTGGGGGGCGACAGCCTGGCCCTGGCCGCCTTTGCCTCGGTGCGGCGGGGGGACCGGGTGTGCGATCTGGGCTGCGGGGCGGGGGCGCTGCTCCTGCTGCTGGCCGCCCGGGTTTCCCCACTGGCCCTCTCCGGTGTGGAATACTGCCCGGAGGACGCCGCCCTGGCCCGCCAGAACCTGGCGGAAAACGGCCTGGAGGGGGCGATTTACACCGGAGATCTCCGCGCCGTGTGCAAAACCCTCCCCGCCGGGGGCTTCTCCCTGGCGGTCTCCAACCCGCCCTACTTCAAGGCGGGGAGCGGCGGCTGCGGCGGGCCCGCCCGGATGGAGGGGGACTGCGCCCTGGAGGACTGGTGCGCCGCCGCCGGGCGGCTGCTGAAAAACGGGGGACGCTTCGCCCTCGTTCACCGGCCGGAGCGTTTGTGCGATCTCTTTGCCGCCCTCCGCTCCGCCGGGCTGGAGCCCAAGCGGCTCCGGCTGCTCCAGCACGGGCCGGATTGCCCGCCCTCCGCCGTCCTGCTGGAGGCGGTGCGGCAGGGCCGGCCGGGGCTGGAGATTCTGCCCACACTACTGTCAAACCGGAGGTAATATACATGGCCGGAACGCTGTATCTGGTACCCACCCCCATCGGCAACCTGGGGGACATCTCCCGGCGCATCGCGGACACCCTGGGGGAGGTGGATTTTATTGCCGCGGAGGATACCCGGGTGACCCTCAAGCTGCTCAACCACCTGGGGCTGAAAAAGCCCATGCTCTCCTATTACCGCCACAACACCGGGGCGGGGGGCGAGGCGGTGCTCAGCCGCCTGCTGGCCGGGGAGAGCTGCGCACTGGTCACCGACGCGGGCACTCCGGCGGTTTCCGACCCCGGCGAGGAGCTGGTGGCCCTCTGCGCCCAGAGTGGGGTGGATGTGGTGGCCATCCCCGGCCCCTGCGCCCTGGTCACCGCCCTGGCGGTGTCCGGCCTGCCCACCGGCCGGTTCACCTTCGAGGGCTTCCTGGCCATGAACAAGAAGAACCGCCGCACCCACCTGGAGGAACTGAAGGGGGAGCGGCGCACCATGATTTTCTATGAGGCGCCCCACAAGCTCTGTGCCACCCTGGACGATCTGGCGGAGGCCTTTGGGCCGGGTCGGCGCATCTCCCTGTGCCGGGAGCTGACCAAGCTTCACGAGGAGGTGCGGCGCACCACCCTTGGGGAGGCCGCGGAGTGGTACGGGGCCAACCCGCCCCGTGGAGAGTTCGTGCTGGTGGTAGAGGGCGCGGCCGGGACGGCGGCGGAGGCCCCCACCCTGGCCGGCGGGCTGGCCCGGGTGGAGGCGCTGCGGGCCGAGGGCCTCTCCCTGCGGGACGCAGTGCGGCAGGCGGCGCGGGAAACAGGCCTGGCTAAAAATGAACTTTACGACCGTGCCGTGGGGAAAACCGGCGGCTGCGAATAAAACTGTGCGGAAAAAAGGACATCCTTATTTAGAAGTATTTGGAATCGAAAATATTACTATTAGTATTATTGGAAAACCGCGAAACACCTGCGGTTTCGATCGAAAAAAGGGACAAAAAGAGAAGAAAACACCTTGCTTTTTCAGAAAAAGCAAGGTGTTTTTACAATATGAAACGAAAAATTATTTTAACTGAAGCTCTCGAATGCAGTTGGGACAGACGTTCTTTCCCTTGAAGTTGATTACATCTTTTGCGTCATCGCAGAAAATGCAGGCGGGTTGATACTTTTTCAGTACAATTGAAGCCCCATCTACGTAAATTTCCAGCGAATCCTTTTCTGCAATGTCCAACGTACGGCGGAGCTCGATGGGGAGCACGATCCGCCCCAGTTCATCCACCTTGCGCACAATGCCCGTCGATTTCATAAGAGTTACTTCCTTTCCCTACGAATTTCCACATATTTCCGTCATTATCTATAAACTGACATTATTATAACATATCGTATTGGATTGTCAATCGAAATCTGGAAATCTTTACGAGGGAAAGCGGGGTTTTTCGACGGGCGGTGGAAAAGCAGTTTACAACAGCCCGGATCGCAGGCATGTTTCCTGCGGACAGCCCGTATAAATGGGGGAAGACGGGGAGGTGTCCGGTATGGCAATGACAGTGATCTGGACCGGGATGGTGGTGGTCTCTATCCTGTGCGGTCTGGCGACGGGAAACGGACCGGCGGTAGCGGCTGCGGCCATGGAGGGGGCGGCCGCGGCGGTGGAGCTGTGCCTGTCCATGGCGGGGGTGCTCTGCCTGTGGATGGGGGTGATGGAGGTGATGCGCCGCTCCGGCCTGTCGGATGGGCTGTCCCGGCTGCTCCGGCCGGTGCTGCGGCGGCTCTACCCGGAGTTTGCGCGGGACCGGGAGGTGATGGACACCATCTCGGCCAACGTGTCGGCCAACCTGCTGGGGCTGGGCAATGCGGCCACTCCCCTGGGCATCCAGGCCGCCCGGCAGATGAGCCGCCGCACTCCCGGACGGGCCTCAGACGCTTTGTGTATGCTGGTGGTGTGCAATACGGCGTCCATCCAGCTCATTCCCACCACGGTGGCCTCGGTGCGCCTGGCCGCGGGGTGCGCCGCCCCCTTTGATATCCTGCCCGCGGTGTGGCTGGCCTCGGTCATTTCGGTGTGCGCCGGCATCGGGGCGGTCAAGCTCTTCGGCCGGGTGTGGAGGGGGTAGGCATGGAGCTGTTCTTCACCATGCTGGTGCCTCTGATCATTGCCGCGGTGGCCTTGTACGGTATGGCGCGGCGGGTGGATGTGTATGACGCCCTGGTTCAGGGGGCCGGGGAGGGGCTGGGGGTGCTCCTGCGCATTGTGCCGCCCCTGGTGGGCCTGCTCACGGCGGTGTATATGCTCCGCGCCTCCGGGGCGCTGGAGCTGGCGGCCCGGGCGCTGGCCCCGGTGCTCACCGCCCTGGGCATCCCGCCGGAGACCGTGGCACTCCTGCTGGTGCGGCCGGTCAGCGGCTCGGCAGCACTGGGGGTGGGGGCGGAGCTCATCGCCACCTACGGCCCCGACTCCCTGATCGGCCGAACGGCGGCAGTGATGCTGGGTTCCACCGAGACAACCTTCTACACCATCGCGGTCTACTTCGGCGCAGCGGGCATCGTCAAGACCCGCTATGCCGTCCCGGCAGCCCTCTGCGCCGACCTGGCGGGCTTTATGGCTGCTGCCTGGGCGGTGCGGGTGATCTTCTATTAGCGGGCGCCGGCCATGCACAAACGCAAATAGCGCGGAAAGCCGCCCCCGCCTGCACACCAGGCGGGGGCGGCTTTTGTTCAAAGGGTGAAATCCTCGTCCTTCAGCCTGCTGAAGTCGGGTGCCACCGGCGGCGGCGGCACCCGCTTGAGGGGGTCGTACTTGAAGGAGCGGCAGCTCCCGCCGGGGGCGACTACACCCTGTTTGGTACAGAGGATTTTCTCCTCGTCCAGTGGGGTGCCCCGCTGACAGTAGGTGCACCTGGGCTCGATATTCTTCTGAAACAGCATGGAGCTCCCTCCCTCTCTCATAACATCTCATTATAACACGCTCCGATGCCTCTTGCCAAGGCTTTTTCGCGCTGCGGCGGCCGCCACAAAGAGGAAAAAGAGGAAGAGCACCCAGGCGCAGACCAGAGAGATGACCAGTGTGCGGTGGAAATCCATGCCCGCAATGCCAGCCACCTGGTCGGCCAGGTAATCGGAGACCGGCGCCTCCAGCGGAAAGAGGCGGACCAGGACGGCGATAAACAGGGCGGACAGGCCGCCGTGGAGCAGCTTGCCTACCAGATAGGTGCCCACGGACAGGCCGCTGCCCCCGATGAAGGAGAGCACCTGACAGTGGACGGAGATGCCGGCCCACCCCAGCATGAAGGCGGCCAGAATAAGCTTGCCGCTGAGAGTGCCGTCGCCGGAGAGAGTCCACACACCGGAGGAGATCTCCAGCGCTCCGGTAAGCAGACGTTGGGCCCACTCCGGGGTGAGGCCGAAGGGGGCGAGCACCGTCCCCAGCACCTGGGCCAGCCCGGGCAGGAAGCCGGAGCGGATGAGGAGCTGAATCACCACGGTGAAAAAGACCACAAAGGCGCAGATGTTCAACGTGGAGAGGAAGGAGTTCTTGATGGAGCCGGTAAAGGCTGTTGTGAAGCGCTGGGCGTGGAACTGGGGCCGGGGCTGCCGCTCCTCCCGCCGGGCGGTTGGGCCGGCCTTGTAAAAACGGAAGAGAATGCCGATGCAGATGGAGGCGGCCGCGTGGGCCAGATAGAGCAGCACTCCCACCCGGCTGCTGGCGAACACCCCAGCCCCCACCACGCCCAGAATGAAGGCGGGACCGGAGTTGTTGCAGAAGGCCAGCAGGCGCTCGGCCTCCGTCTTGGTGCACATGCCGTTCTCGTAGAGGCTGATGGCCGTCTTGGCTCCCACTGGGTAGCCGCCGATGAAGCCCAGGGCGAAAGCGGAGGCGCAGGCCCCGCTGACGTGGAACAGGGGGCGCATCAGTCCCTCCAGCAGACGTCCCAGGTATCCCGCCAGCCCCAGTTCCACCACCAGGGAGGAGAGCACGAAGAAGGGGAACAGGGAGGGAATTATGACGTTGTAGCACAGGGCCAGGCCGCTTTTGGCCGCCTCCATAGAGGGCTGGGGATAGAGCATCAGGGCCAGGGTGGCGCACAGCAGGGCCAGACCCAGGAGCAGGTCGCGCACCCTCTCTTTGGACAACAGCCTGGACATAGGCTTCACCTCCGTCCTAAATGGGTATGCGCCGGAGGGGAAAAGGTTGCCTGTCCGGAGAAATTTGACAGGGCGGGGAAGGCGTGCTATGCTGAGGTATCCGAGTCAACGCCAGAGATCAGAAAGGGAGGGATGCCGATGGGCATACAGCATTGGAAGCAGGACGGGATCCCGGTGGCGGAGCTGACCGGGCCGGAGAAGCGCATTGTGGATGCGCCGTCGGCCCTGGAGCTGGCCATGACGGCGCGCCATGAGGCCGGGGCCTCCGCCCTGCTGGTGGACAAGGCGGCGGTGGCCGAGGACTTTTTCATCCTCAGCACCGGCCTGGCGGGGGAGATTTTGGAGAAATTCATCCAGTACCGGATCAAAATGGCCGTCTACGGAGACTTTTCCTGCTATACTAGCAAGCCTCTGCGGGATTTTATCTATGAGTCCAACCACGGGAGCGACTTTTTCTTTGCCCCCGAGCGGGAAGAGGCGCTCCGGCTTCTGCTGCGGACGGCTGGAAGAGAGTGAGGAAGGATGACCGAGGAGGAACGTATCTTCCGGGGGGGGGGTTGTTTGCCTCAGAGGAGCCGGAGCTGGTGGAGAAGAAGCGGAGAGCCCACCGGCTCAGCCAGAAGTATAATGAGACGTTTGAGGACGATGCAGAGGTGCGGGAGGCGATTCTCCGGGAGCTGCTGGGGGAGCTGGGGGAAGGCGTGTGTATGCTGGGGCCGGTGCGCTTTCACTACGGCTGCCACACCCGGGTGGGAAACCATTGCTTCATGAACTTCAACTTCACCGTCCAGGACGACGCCCCTGTGACCATCGGCGACCACTGCAACTTCGGACCCAACGTGACGATCGTGACGCCCATGCACCCCATGCTGCCCGACGAGCGCCGGGGGATGGTGTGCGACGATGGGGTGGAGCGGTTTTTGTGCTATGCCAAGCCCGTGACCATCGGACACGACTGCTGGTTCGGGGCAAATGTGGTGGTCTGCCCCGGCGTGGCCATCGGGGAGAACTGCGTCATCGGAGCGGGGAGCGTAGTGACCCGAGACATCCCTGCGGGCTCCTTCGCCGCCGGCAATCCGGCTCGGGTCATCCGCCCGATTACGGCGGCGGATACCGTCCGCGGCCGCTTCCCCGGCATCCGGGGGTAAAAAAGGAGGGCCCGACCAACGCGTCCAGGCCCTCCGGCTATTTGGTCTGAAAAATCTCCCGGAACAGGGTGTAGTCCTGCTCCAGCTTGGGCAATAATGGGTAAGAGCCCCGGTGGAGCACCCAGTCGATGACCACGCCGCGGAAGTGGCGGAAAAAGAAATCGGCCGTCCACTCTACCGACCAGCCGGGCAGAAGGGCGCCCTCCTCCTCCGCCTGGCGCAGGCAGTCGAGCATGGCGCGCAGCGTGTAGCGGGTGGGATCCATGGAGGATGCGTCGTCAGGGGCGTCCAGCCGCCGCTGGTAATAGCGGGCCACCAGCTCCCAGCCCTGGGCCTCAATGAAGGAGGCGTAGGTGGAGAGAATCAGCCAAAGCCGCTGGGGCGGGGCGTCAGTCTCGTGGCCGGACAGGGCCTCCTCCATGTGCCGGTCCAGGGGGGAGAAGCCACGGGAGAGCAGATCCTCCTTGGAACGGAAGTGGTGGTAAAAGGCACCGGTGGTAATGCCCGCCCGCTGGCAGATATCCCGGACGGAAACCTTGTCAAAGCTGTTTTCACGGGCCAGCTCCATGGCGGCCTGGAGAATGGCCTGCTCGGTCTGCTGCGCCTGCTCCTTCCGGCGCTGGCGGTAGTCCATGGATTGTCCCTCCTTCCCCTTGACACGGCTGGTATTCAGCCGCTATAATAGTGACATAACGATGTTATGCGGGTTTTGCCACTCTGATTATAGAATAGGATGATTGCCTTGTCAAATCCGGAAAAGATTGCGCTGCTCACCGACTCCACGGCGGATCTGCCCGCCCCGATGCGGGAGGGTAAGCCCATCTATGTGGTGCCGCTGAAAATCCGCTGTGAGGACGGCGAGTACTCCGACGGGGTGGACATCACCGCCGAGGGGGTATATGAGCGGCTCCACCGGGGAGAGCTGCCCCGCACCTCGCTGCCCGAGGGCGGCGTGGTCAGCGACACGCTGGATCAGATCCGTGCCGACGGGTATGAGAGGGTGATCGCCGTCATGCTCTCCTCCGGCCTGTCCGGCACCTACAACATGGTGCGCCTCCAGGCCGGACAGCGGGACGATCTGGAGATCGCCGTCTTTGACTCCAGGAGCGGTTCTCTGGGCATCGGCATCATGGTGCTTCAGCTCTGGGAGGAGATCCTGTCCGGGGCCTCCTGGGATACCCTGGTGCGCGAGCGGGCGCCCCATCTGGTGGCAAACACCTTCCCTTTCTTCTCGGTGGACACCCTGGAGTACCTGCGCCGGGGCGGCCGCATCGGCCGCATCACCGCCCTGGCGGGCACCATGCTGTCCATCAAGCCCATTATCACCTTCTCGGACGACGGCCAGCTCCAGAGCATCGCCAAGGTGCGGGGCCGCAGACAGGTGCAGGACAAGATCCTGGAGCTGCTCAGGGCCCGGTTCCAATCCGGCAGACGGTACAACCTGGCCGTGGCCAACGGCGGCGCGCCGGAGGAGATGGCGGAGTTTGCGGCCCGGCTGAAGGCCGAGTTTCCCAACTACGAGCATTTTTGGGAGGGGGTCATGGACGCCACCCTCAGCGTCTATATCGGCGACGGCGTTATCGGCGGCGGCATCCAGTTCCTGGACTGAAGTAAAACTCCCCCGGCAATGCCGGGGGAGTTTTGTGTTTAGTCCACCACGCGCAGCTCCTTGGAGGCGTGGTTGAGCACCTCGCAGCCGTCCTCGGTGACCAGCACCAGATCCTCGATGCGCACGCCCAGCTTGCCGGGCAGGTAGATGCCCGGCTCCACGGAGAAGACCATCCCCGGTTCGGCGACGGCGGGGCTGGAGGCGCTGTTGTCCGGCGGCTCGTGGCAGTCCAGGCCGCAGCCGTGGCCCAGCCGGTGGGTGAAGAAGGGGCCGTAGCCCGCGTCTTCGATGAGCTTCCGGGCCGCCCGGTCGATGTCCTTCATCGGGATGCCGGGGCGGATGACGGCTTCGGCCGCCAGATTGGCGGCCTTGACGGTCTCATATACCCGCCGGCCCTCGTCGCTCACCGAGCGGAAAAACACCGTGCGGGTCATGTCGCACCAGTAGCGCCGGATGGGGATGAAAATGTCCAGGACCACGCTGTCCCCGTCCCGGAGCACCGTCCCGTTGGGGGCGTGGTGGGGATCGGCGCCGTTGGGGCCGAAGCAGACCAGCTGCCCCTCGCCGGAGCGGTCGGCGCCGTGCTGCCGGTAGAGGCCCTCCACATAGGCGGCCAGCTCACTCTCCACCGCGCCGGCCTTCACGGCGGCGATGGCCGCCTCCACCACCTGATCGTTGATCTGGGAGGCGCGGCGCATGGCGGAGATCTCGTCGGCGTCCTTGTACTTGCGGGCGTCGTCCACCGGGGCGGAGCCCAGCACCGGCGTCACGTCGGGCCGGGCGGCCAGAAGGGCGATGAGGAACTTGCTGGGCCACGCCTTGTCCACCCCCAGCGTGCCGGGGAGGAGGGCGGCGGCCAGCGCCGCCGTAGGCTCATCACTGTCCTGGTGGAGCACCAGCTCCAGCCCCTCCTGGGGCTCCAGGGCGAAGAGGGCGTTGGCGAACAGCCGGCATGTGCCGTCGGCGCGGATGTAGAGGGCCAGCATCCGCTCCATCGGCTCCACCCAGTACCCCGTCAGGTAGTACACCGAGGCGGTGGAGGAGATTACAATCTGGGTCAGTCCGTCCCGCTCCATGTTGCGGAGCACCCGGGCCAGTCTCGCTTGATTCATAGGACATGTCCTTTCTGTCTGTAAGTTCTAACCTTATTATAATCCGGACTGTCAAGCGCACAAATCCCTCCCCCGCCTTTCGGTGGGGGAGGGATTTTGTGTCACACGCGGTAGCGCTTCTGCTTGATGTAGGAGCAGTGGAGGAGGGCGTGGGCCTTGTGGCTGCCGGGCTCGCCCAGGAAGTCGGCGTAGACCTTCTGCACCACCGGGTTCTCGTGGCTGCGGCGGTAGGTCATGCCCTCATCCTGCCTGTAGAGGGCGGCGGCCCGGAGGGCCTTGATGTCGGTGAAGTTGCGCACGTTGGCGTGCTGGATGGGCTGGCCGCCGCCGTTGATGCAGCCGCCGGGGCAGGCCATGAACTCCACAAAGTCGTACTGGAGGGAGCCGTCCCGGATGCCGTCCAGCACCCGCTTGACGTTGTGCAGGCCGGAGGCCACGCAGACCCGGACGGTTTTGCCGGGCAGCTCGTAGCTGGCCTCCTTGACTCCCTCCATGCCGCGGACCTCTTTGTACTCCAGAGGGGCCATGCCCTCGCCGGTGAGCTGCTCCACCACGGTGCGCAGGGCGGCCTCCATGACGCCGCCGGAGGCGCCGAAGATGGCGGCCGCGCCGGTGGAGACGCCCAGCATGGGATCGAACGCCCCGTCGGGCAGGTGCTCGAAGAGCAGGCCGGCCTGGGTGATCATGCGGCCCAGCTCCCGGGTGGTGAGGGACACGTCCACCGGCATGCAGCCGTTGGGCAGCCGCTGCTCCTCCCGCAGTACCTCGTACTTCTTGGCGGTGCAGGGCATGATGGACACCACGAAGATGTCCTGGGGGTCGATGCCCGCCTGCTCGGCGTAGTAGGTCTTGACCAGGGAGCCGAACATCTGCTGGGGGGACTTGCAGGAGGAGATGTTGCGGATCATGTCTGGGGCGTGCTGCTCCAGATACCGCACCCAGCCGGGGGAGCAGGAGGTGATGAGGGGGAGGTTGCCCCCGCCGTTGAGGCGGCTTAAAAACTCGGTGCCCTCCTCCAGAATGGTGAAGTCGGCGGCGGTGTCCACGTCGAACACCTTGTCGAAGCCCAGGCGGCGCAGGGCGGTGACCATCTTACCCTCCACGTTGGTGCCGATGGGCAGGCCGAAGCACTCGCCCAGGGTGACCCGGATGGAGGGGGCGGGGCCCACCACCACGTGCTTGGCGGGGTCGTTCAGGGCGGCCAGCACGCGGGCGGTGTCGTCCTTTTCGGAGAGGGCGCCGGTGGGGCAGGCCACGATGCACTGGCCGCAGGAGACACAGTCCACCTCGGCCAGATCCCGGTCGAAGGCACAGCCGATGTGGGTGTGGAAGCCCCGGTCGTTGGGGCCGATGACGCCCACCTCCTGGGTCTTGCGGCACACGGCGGTGCACCGGCGGCAGAGGACGCACTTGGAGTTGTCCCGCACCAGGTGGGGGGCGGAGGCCTCAATCTGGGGGGGCATGTTGTCGTTGGCGTACCGCACCGCGTCAATGCCCAGGTCGCCGGCCAGCTGGAGCAGCTCGCAGTGGCTGTTGCGGGAGCAGGTGAGGCAGTCCATCCGGTGGTTGGAGAGGATCAGCTCCAGGGTGAGCTGGCGGGATTTGCGTACCCGCTCCGTGTTGGTGTAGACCTCCATGCCCTCGGCCACGGGGTAGACGCAGGAGGCCACCAGGCTCTTGGCCCCCTTCACCTCCACCACGCAGATGCGGCAGGCGCCGATCTCGTTGATGTCCTTCAAGAAACACAGCGACGGGATATTGAAGCCCGCGGAGCGGGCCGCCTCCAGCACCGTGGACCCTTCGGGAACGGTGACGGGGATATCGTTGATGCGCAGAGATACCATCTTTTCGTCCATATCCGTTCCCTCCCTTACTGCTTGTAGATGGCGTCAAAGCGGCAGTGATCCATGCACGCGCCGCACTTGATGCACTTGGACTGGTTGATGATATGGGGGGCGCGCACCGCGCCGGAGATGGCCCCGGTGGGGCAGCCCTGGGCGCAGCGGGTGCAGCCCTTGCACTTGGTGGGATCCACGATGTACTGGATGAGCGCCTTGCACACCCCGGCGGGGCAGCGCTTCTCGTAGATGTGGGCCTCGAACTCTTCCCGGAAATGGGTGAGGGTGGAGAGCACGGGGTTGGGGGCGGTCTGCCCCAGGCCGCACAGGGCGGACTGCTTGATGTGGTGGCACAGCTCCTCGATGGTGTCCAGATCCTCCGGCTCGCCGTTGCCCTCGGTGATCTTGGTCAGCAGATCCAGCAGCCGCTTGGTGCCGATGCGGCAGGGGGAGCACTTGCCGCAGGACTCGTCCACAATGAACTCCAGATAGAACTTGGCGATGTCCACCATGCAGTTGTCCTCGTCCATGACGATGAGGCCGCCGGAGCCCATCATGGAGCCGATGGCGCTGAGGGATTCGTAGTCGATGGGGGTGTCGATGAGGGAGGCGGGGATGCAGCCGCCGGAGGGGCCGCCGGTCTGGGCGGCCTTGAACTTCTTGCCGCCCGGCACGCCGCCGCCGATGTCCTCCACCACCGTGCGCAGGGTGGTGCCCATGGGGACCTCCACCAGGCCGGTGTTGGTGATCTTGCCGCCCAGGGCGAAGACCTTGGTGCCCTTGCTGGTCTCGGTGCCGATGGCGGCGTAGGCCTCGGGGCCATGGTTGAAAATCCAGGTGATGTTGGCGTAGGTCTCCACGTTGTTGAGCAGGGTGGGCCGGTCAAACAGGCCCTTCACCGCCGGGAAGGGGGGGCGGGTCTTGGGCTCGCCCCGGTGGCCCTCGATGGAGCGCATGAGGGCGGTCTCCTCGCCGCAGACAAAGGCGCCCGCGCCCAGGCGCAGCTCCAGATCGAAGTCAAAGCCGGAGTCGAAGATGTTCTTGCCCAGCAGACCGTACTCCTTGGCCTGCCGGATGGCGGTCTCCAGCCGCTTGACGGCGATGGGGTACTCGGCCCGGACGTAGATGTAGCCCTGGTGGGCCCCCACGGCGTAGCCCGCGATGGTCATGGCCTCCAGAATGGTATGGGGGTCGCCCTCCAGCACCGAGCGGTCCATGAACGCGCCGGGATCGCCCTCGTCGGCGTTGCAGCAGACGTACTTCACCCCGTCGGGGCTCACCGCGTCGGCGGTGAACTGCCACTTTTTGCCCGTGGGGAAGCCCGCGCCGCCCCGGCCCCGCAGGCCGGAGGCCAGCACCGTGTCGATGACCTGCTGGGGCGGGATGTGTTCGGTGAGGATTTTGCCCAGGGCGGCGTAGCCGTCCACGCCGATGTACTCGTCGATGCTCTCCGGGTTGATGACGCCGCAGTTGCGCAGGGCGATGCGGTGCTGGTGCTTGTAGAACCGGGTCTCGGCCAGGGAGGTGGCCGGGCCGTCGCCCCCCTCGTTCCTGTTGAGCAGGCGCTTGACGATGCGGCCCTTGACGATGTGCTCGGCCACAATCTCCTCCACGTCGTCCACCGTCACGTGGGTGTAGCACGCCCCCTCGGGATAGATGGTGACGATGGGCCCCAGGGCGCACAGGCCGAAGCAGCCCGTGCGCACCACCTGGGCCTCCTTGTCCATGCCCTGGGCGGCCAGCTGCTTTTCAAACTCCGCGATGATCTTGGGACTTTCGGAAGAGGTGCAGCCCGTGCCGGTGCAGACCAGAATATGGGAACGAATCAAGCTCATCTCACGCCCTCCCTCATTCCGCCGCGCCGATGGTGTACTCGGTCACCACGCGGCCGTTGACTAGATGCTCGCTGACGATGGAGGCCACCTTGTCCGGGGTCATCTTTACGTAGGTGACCTTCTCCTGGCCGGGCACGTACACCTCCACAATGGGCTCCAGCCGGCACACGCCGATGCACCCCGTCTGGGACACGGTGACGTTTTTCAGCTCCCGCTTGGCGACCTCCTCCAAAAAGGCGTTGAGCACTGGGCGGGCGCCCGCCGCGATGCCGCAGGTGGCCATACCCACCACCACGCGGATGCGGTCGTCCCCGGAGTCCCGCAAATCAATCTGCTGGCGCATCTTATCACGGATGGCCTGTAGCTCCGCTAGACTTTTCATGGTTTTACATCCCCTTCTGTTCTTGTAACAGCGCTTCCTGTTCCTGTAGGTAATCCCGGATCCAGAGGATCAGCTCCGGCTCGGCCAGGGAGAGCTCCGGCCCGAGCAGGGCGTGCAGCTCCTCCGTGTCCAGGCGGGCCAGGGCGTCCCCCCTCCGGTGCGTATAGTGCAGTTCCAGCTCCGGCGCGCCCTGGATGAGCAGGGTGATCGTGCCGGCCATGTCCCCTACCGGGGGGCAGTCGATGTGCGAGGCGACAAAAACGGCGGTGACGGCGGTACCGACCCCCAGCGTACTTTCAATCGACAGGGAACCGCCGGTCTGCTCCGCCGCCAGACGCAGCAGGGGCAGCCCAAGCCCCATCGCTCGGGTGGTGCGGGTGGTGGTGAAGGGGTCGCTCACCCGGGCCAGCAGCTCCGGGGCCATGCCCGTGCCGTCGTCCCGGATGGAAAGGGTGATGGTCTTCCCCTCCTCCGTCAGGGTGATGTCCAGGCGCCTGGCCTGGGCGGTGATGGAATTCTGGGCGATATCCAGGGTATAGAGGGCGATCTCTTTCATGGGGTTCCCTCCCTTGCGGCGCTTTGGAGTCAAAACCAGAGCCTTCCGGCTCCACGGGCGGGGACAAGCCCCGCCCCTACATTACAGCCCTTGAAGATATCCTCCGTAGGGGCCGACACCCCAGGACGGCCTCTCTTGCCCCTGCGGGGCAATTCGCCTTCTGCCCTCATCGGCCCGCGGCAGCTATCCTCCACCCTCGCCGTAGGGGCGGCCCTTGTGGCCGCCCGTCCTCTCCGGCCTGCCGCAGCGTTTTCCTGAACGCGCCGCCGGCCCGCGGGCGGGTGTGGGCACCCGCCCTACCTCCCGACGCGGGGTACGCCCTGCGCTCGGGGCCCCGCACGAACCCAGCGAAGCGGTTCGCGTGGGGAAAGGAGGCCCAGCGGCGGGAGTGAGCGTTCGGGCCTGCCCGGAAGCGAATGATCCAAAGCTTAGGCCGACGCTGTCACGCTGCGGGTTGGGCGCATGGCCGGGTCGCTAAGCGGCCATTCCGCGAAAAATGCCGCTGGGCTTCGCCCAGCCTGTTTTTTCGCCTCCATGTCCTCTTAGCTCCCCTATACGCCTACCCTCCGCGCTTCTACTTATACATATCCAAAATCGGGCCGACCTGGTCGGGGGTGAGGCGGCCATAGACGTCATTATTGATCATCATGACCGGGGCCAGACCGCAGGCGCCCACGCAGCGGCAGGAGTCCAGGGAGAACTTGCCGTCCGGGGTGATGGCGCCGGGGACAATGCCCAGCTTCTGTTCCACGGCGTTGAGCACGGCGGCCGCGCCCTTGACATAGCAGGCGGTGCCGAGACAGACGGAGATCTGATACTTTCCCTTGGGGTTCATGGAGAACTGGGCGTAGAACGAGGCAACCCCGTACACCTCGGACAGGGGGATGTCCAATCCTTCGGCCACCATGATCTGAACCTCCTCGGGCAGATAGCCGAAGATTTCCTGAGCGGCTTGGAGCACCGGCATGGTGGCACCTGGCTGCCCCCTGTGCTCGGCGATCACCTGCCGCAGGCGCTCCTCCTGTTCCGGGCTTCCGCGGTAGGGGACGACGGTTTTGCAGTTTGGCATGGATGCGTCCTTCCTTTCTGAAACTGGTTAGTTTAGTTTCACTTTTTCTATTATAACGCCAAATCATTTCTTGTAAAGACTGTCCAAAATAACAAAATGTGAACTATTAAGTTCAAAAATTAGCCCAAGAAAAAATGAAGGGTAGAAAAAAACCGCTCCGTTGGGCAGGGCGGGCGTATCGGAGTGGCGTCGAATACAGACCATGCACAGGAAAGCGGTTCTTTATTGTTAAATCTTTAACAAAAACGAGTATAACACATCTAACTATGTTTGTAAAGAGAAAAATTTACCTTGTACCCTGCAGCCAATAGAGAACGGCGGCAGCCGTCCGCTCCGGCAGCTCCATGGTGTGCTCCGCCTCCCAGACCTGATCCAGGTAGTGGGCGTCAGAGTTGGTGATGAGCCGAAGCCCGGCTAGATCCGGGCGGAGGCGGAACTCCGGCGGGCATTGGCGGGATACTTCCGCCAGTGGGAATCCCAGCTCCGGCATCCACAGGCCAAGCACCCCCAGAAGAGAAAAGGAGGGGCGGTCGATGTGTGCAGGAAAGGCAGCTCCACCAAAGGCGGCGGCCAGCCGGGATACCTCCTCCAGGCCGATGTCGGTGTGTCCGGCGAGGAAGCGGGGGTCCTCTCCCAGCACCAGGTCTCCCGCGTCCATATAGATTTGATGGCCAAAGACGGCGGGGTGATTGGACAACGGGGGCAGGCGGCGGGATACATACGCCTCGAACTCCTCCCCGTGATGGGGGGTGGGGAAGAGACAGACTACGTGGATCTCCTCCCGGGTGCACAGCTCCATCCCCGCCAGAGCCAGCAGGCCCCGCTCCTCCGCCGCCCGGCAGAAGGCGGCGCAGTTGCCGCAGGTGTTGTGGTCGGTAAGGGCCACAATATCCAGCCCCGCCAGCGCGCACATGGCCGCCAGGTTGGCGGGGGTCATGTCCTCACTGCCGCAGGGCGACAGGCAGGAATGGAGGTGGAGATCGTAGTAATACTTCATGTAGAACTCCTTTTCGAGATAACGGGAAGGCGTCGTGCCTGTCGCCCGAAACGCGCCGGAAGGCGCGCCCGAGCGTTTTCGCCGGAGCGAAAACCTCGCCGCAGGGCGGATTCACTCCGCCCGAGGGAGAAAAAAGGGGCCCCCGCCCGGCTGAGCCGGGTGGGGTGACAGGCAGGAGTGAAGGTGGAGATCGTAGTAATACTTCATGTAAAACTCCTTTTCAGGATAACAAAACGGCATCGTGCCTATCGCCCGAAGCGCGCCACAAGGCGCGCCGAGGGTTTTCGCGGAGGCGAAAACCTCGCCGCAGGGCGGATTCACTCCGCCCGAGGAAGCAAAAGGGGGTCCCCGCCCGGCGTTGCCGGGTGGGGCGACAGGCAGGAGTGTAGGTGAAAATCGTGGAAATACTTTGTGTAGAATTTGCTTTTAAAATAACAAAATGATATCGAGTGAGGAGGCATTACCCGGCAGCCAGCGCCCCGGACAAACGGGCGGCGGTGTCAAAGGTATCCTGTCCGGCCCCTAGCAGATTGACGCCCTTCTCCTGAGCGCGGCGGAGCAGGTCGCCGTCGGGGGCGACCCCCTCGGTGAGAATGACGCAGGAGACCTCAGCCATGAGGGCCACGGCGGCCACATTCTGGTTGGACATGATCGTGAGCCAGGCGGCGTCCTGTCCGGCCCGGCCCAGCACCCAGCTCAGCAGGTCTCCGGCGTAGCCGCCGGAAACCGGGCGGTCGGGCTGGGCCAGATGGAAGGGGGTCAGGGAGAGGGCTTCGGTCAGTTCGCGTACCGTCATAAAAAACTCCTCCTTGTTGTATAAAGAGGCCGCCGTGAGACGCAGGGCGCTTCACGGCGGCGGTAGGGTCTATTCGGACGGCTCCTGGCGGCGGCGGAAGGGCGGGGGCAGGTAGTCGTCCGCCTCCTCCTTGCTGCCCGCCATGGAGCGCATGCGCTCCCGCACCTTGAAAATGCAGTCGTCCTCCGAGGCGCGGCCCAGCACCACGTCCTCCGCGAAGGCCCGGCAGGAGGGCGCTCCGCAGGAGCCGCAGTGGAGGCCGGGCAGGTGGGACTCCAACTCCTGGATACGCAACTGTTTGCTGATGGCCATCTCCCGGTCCTGATCCAGCACGAAGGCAGGTAAGTACTGTAGCTCCTTGTCCCTCCGCACAATATCCCGCGCCTCTCCATGAAAGAGGAAACGGTTGCGGGAGACCGGCAGACCCTTGAGCAGGCCCTTGATGCGAAGCTTGGCCGCGTAGGGATTCTCCACATTGAAGCAGCCCCCTACGCACCCCTGGGTGCAGGCTGACAGCTCCAGAAAATCGGCCTCCGGCAGACGGCCGTCTTCGATCTCCTCCAGCATGCGGATGACGTTCTGAATACCGTCCACCGCCACGCAGCGCTCCCCCAGGCGGGCGGCGCTCTCGCCGCCGCAGGAGGCCCAGCCCAGGCCTAGGATACCGGCGGAGGCCATGGGGGTGATCTCCTCCAGCTCCCGCATGGGATTGAGCAGGCGCAGGTAGATGTCCCGGATGGCGAAGGCCCCGTCCAGCACCGGGCGGCTGAGCCCCTCGGAGACCCGGGCGGCCGTCACCTTGGAGGAGCAGGGCACGATGGCGAACACACCGATGGCCTCCGGCGGCAGGCCGGTCTCCTCGGCTGCCTCCCGCCGGGCCAGAATGGCGGCCAGCTCCATGGGCAGAATGGTACAGGCCACATGGCCCATGAGCTTGGGGAAGCGCATGCGGATGAGGCGGAGCACTGTGGGACAGGAGGAGGAGATCTGGGGCGTCACCTTGGACGGGCCGCCGCTGATGCTCTGCCGCTCAAAGTCGGAGATCATCTCGGCGGCCTTAGCCACCTCATAGACCTTGTGAAAGCCGATCTTCAACAGGCCGTTGAGCACAATATCCACGCTGTCCAGGTGCTGGAACTGCCCATACAGGGCGGGCTCCGGCAGGGCCACGCAGTATTGGTACTGCTTCAGAATGTCCAGACTGTCGCCCACCGACTTGATGGCCTTGTGGGGACAGATGCGGATACAGCTTCCGCAGTCGATGCACCGGTCGGGCAGAATGGTGGCCTTGCGGCCGCGAACCCGGATGGCCTCGGTGGGGCAGCACTTGATGCAGGTGGTGCAGCCCCGGCAGCGCTTCAGCTCCAGGACCACCGAATGTCTCATGGACATGGAGCCGCGTCACCTCGCTTTTCCAAGCTCATCGCGCTCAGGAAACCTTGATTTTAACCGTAACGGTGGTACCCTTGCCCACCTCGGTGTCAATGGTCATCTCGTCGGAGTAGCGCTTCATATTGGGCAGGCCCATGCCAGCGCCGAAGCCCAGCTCCCGGGCGGTCTGCCCGGCGGTGGAGTAGCCCTCCTGCATGGCCTGCTCCACGTCCGGGATGCCCGGCCCGGTATCGGTCATGCGGATAACAATCTGATTGGCGTCCACCTCCACCTCGGCCTGGCCGCCGTCGGCGTGGATCACCATATTGATCTCGCCCTCATACATGCAGATGGACGCACGGCGGATCACGTCCTGGGGCAGTCCCAGCTTCTTCAGCGTCAGCTTCATTTTGCTGGAAGCCTCGCCGGCCTCGATCAGATCGCCGCCCTCCACAGGGTAAACCAGTCTAATTGTCTCCATCACAATTCCCTCGCAATCCATTGGAATATAACAGGCCGCACGCCTCGTACATACGCTTGGGGCAGGTCATAACTACAATGTCACGCTCCTCCGCCAGAGACAGAATGTCCGGCCCCGGCACCTTACCCCGCACAAAGACAATACATTTCATCTCCACCATATCTGCGGTGCGCACCACCTGGGGGTTGACCAGGCCGGTGAGCAGCAGCGCCTGGTTCTTGACAAAGGCCAGCACATCGCTCATGAAGTCGCTGCCGCAGGCGGAAAAAACCTCCCGGTCCAGATGCTCCTCCCCCCACAGCACCTCGGCGTGCAGAATCGTCTTGATATCAGACAGCCTCATTGGCCACTCCTCCTCCCGGAAGGGAAAACTAAACTGTAAGTTCAATGGTATTGTACCACAAACCGGCGCAAAGTGCAAAGGGTTCGTTGAAATATTCACAAAGTTTTGAGATTGAACGGCTTGGTTTTGGTCAATCCGTGCAGTTGACAGTTGGATAGGACATCCGATATAATATACTTTAACGGAGTAAAGCGATAACCCGGTGCGAAGCCCCGTTCTATTTCAAATTGGAATATCGAGGAGGCCATCTGTCATGGGAAACGAACGTGTTTACAACTTTTCCGCCGGCCCTTCCATGCTGCCGCTGGAGGTATTGGAGCGGGCAGGAGCCGAGATTACAAACTACCAGGGCTCCGGCATGTCCGTCATGGAGATGAGTCACCGCTCCAAGGTGTTCCAGAAGATCTTTGACGACACCAAGGCCAAGCTGCGCGCCCTGCTCAACGTGCCGGAGGGATACCAGATCCTCTTCCTCCAGGGCGGCGCCTCCACCCAGTTCTCCATGGCGCCCCTGAACCTCATCGGGGCCACCGGCAAGGCCGACTACGCCGTGACCGGCAACTTCTCCAACATCGCCTACAAGGAGGCGCAGAAGTACGGCCAGATCCATCTGGCCGCATCCTCCGCCGACAAAAACCACACCTACATTCCCCAGCAGAGTCAACTGGAGCTGGACCCTGAGGCCAGCTATTTCTACTACTGCGCCAATAACACCATCTACGGCACCGAGTGGCAGTATATACCCGAGACGGGCGGCGTGCCCATCGTGTGCGACATGTCCTCCGACATCCTCTCCCGCCCGGTGGACGTGTCCAAGTACGGCGTCATCTTCGCCGGGGCGCAGAAGAACATGGCCCCTGCTGGCCTGACGGTGGTGATCATCAAGGAGGAGCTGGCCGGGCATGAGCTGCCCTTCACCCCCCTGATGATGAACTACAAGACCATGATCGACAAGGACTCCATGTACAACACCCCGCCCTGCTGGTGCATCTATATGCTGGGGCTGGTCCTGGACTGGCTGGAGGAGCAGGGGGGCATACCCGGCATGGAGGCCATCAAGCACAAAAAGGCGCAGATGCTCTATGACGTGATCGACTCCTCCCGGATCTTCACCTGCGCGGTGGAGCCCGGCTCCCGCTCCGATATGAATGTGGTGTTCCGTACCGGCAGCGACGAGCTGGACGCCAAGTTTGTGCAGGAGAGCGTGACCGCCGGCTTCACCAACCTGAAGGGCCACCGCTCCGTGGGCGGCATGCGGGCAAGCATCTATAACGCCATGCCCACCGAGGGCGTGGAAAAGCTGTGCGACTTCATCCGGGCATTCGATAAGAACAACTGAGCGTTCGGCTTACCCTGGGGCCCCGCAAAGTGGGGCGCGTCTTACGCCGCGTACAGGCATTTTGGCCAGCGGACAAAATCTTGCCGCAGGGCGGATTCACTCCGTCCGGGGAAGTAAAATCAGGGGCTCCCATGGAAGGCGTGTAGTTTCATTCAGGCATCTGATAAAAACAATGAAGGGGAGAGGGCTATATGTATCGCATCAAGACACTGAATAAGATTTCCCCCGCCGGGCTGTCCGTACTGGACCAGACCCGCTACACCATCAGCACCGATGTGGAAAACGAGGACGGTATTTTGGTCCGCTCGGCGGACATGCACGACTATGCATTCCCCGATGCCCTGCGGGCCGTGGCCCGGGCGGGCGCGGGCACTAATAACATTCCCATCGACCGCTGCTCCGAGGCGGGCATTGTGGTATTCAATACCCCCGGCGCCAACGCCAATGCCGTGAAGGAGCTGGCGGTGTGCGCCCTGCTGCTGGCCTCCCGAAAGATCAGCGACGGCGTGGCCTGGGTGAAGGAGCAGGCCGCCGCCGGGGCAGACGTGGAGCAGGCGGTGGAGAAGGGCAAGAGCCAGTTTGTGGGCCCGGAGCTGTCCGGCAAGATGCTGGGCGTCATCGGCCTGGGGGCCATCGGCGTGCAGGTGGCCAACATCGCCACCAAGCTGGGCATGACTGTGTTCGGCTACGACCCCTTCCTGTCGGTGGACGGAGCTCTGTCCCTGTCCCGGCTGGTCCACCGGGCCATGGATCTGGAGACCATTTATAAGAACTGCGACTACATCACCCTCCACGTGCCCCAGACCCCCGAGACCAAGGGAATGTTCAACGAGGACGCATTCCATATGATGAAGGGCGGCGTGCGCATCCTCAACCTTGCCCGGGGCACCCTGGTCAACGACGACGACATGCTGGCCGCCCTGGACAGCGGCAAGGTGGCCTGCTACGTCACCGACTTCCCCAACGGCAAAATCCTGCGGGGCAAGAACGTGGTGGCCATCCCCCATCTGGGGGCCTCCACGCCGGAGAGCGAGGAGAACTGCGCCGTCATGGCGGCCCAGGAGCTGAAGGACTATCTGGAGAACGGCAACATCCAGAACTCGGTGAACCTGCCCACGCTGGTGCAGCCGTGGAGCGGCGTGTCCCGCCTGTGCATCATCCACCGCAACGCCCCCGGCGCCATCGCCAGCATCACCGGGGTGCTCTCCAAGGACGGGGTAAATGTGGCCAACATGACGAACAAGTCCAAGAAGGACTATGCCTATACCGTGGTGGACGTGGACAGCCGCATCGGCGAGTCCGTGGCCGACACCATCCGCGCCCTGGACGTGGTGTTGCGGGTGCGCCTGCTCAATCACTAAACATACAACGGAGGATCACTGAGATTCTCTTTCACGTTGGAGCAAACGACTCCTGAAAGCGCTTTGAAATTTAAAGAGTCCAACAGGTTTTATCAGAGTTTCGCCGCATACAGGAGGCGGAATCAAACGAAAAGACGAAAATTCCGGGGACATGTGCCTCGGAATTTTCTTTTCTGGGTCCAAACGTATATGTGCGGCGGGCCGCATTTCCACTCAAAAATTCTTGCATGATAAGAAATGTCTCAAAGCGTTTCTGTACGCTGGGCGGCGAAGCGGAGCTTCGCCGCCGTTTGCGTTTGCAAGGAGAAGGATCTCCTGCATCAACAGGAAAAACAAATAAAAATATGAATCTCATATTGCGGGTATTTGGTAAATCTGCTATATTGAGAGACGGACCCGGCATCTGGTTGGAGTGTGGAGCACGTCCTGCGCAGCGTGTCTGCGGGGGACGTGTATTGGTTGAGAAGGGAGGCGGCAGTGAGAGATAGCCGGGGAATGTCATAGCCTGGGCTCCATGGCCCAGATCCCTGCGGAGTCGGGAGGATATTTCAAAGGAGGATATACGAAGTGAAACTGCACAAGAAGCAACTTGGTAGTGCGCTCTCCCTGTTCCTGACGCTTTCGATACTCTTATCCATGCTGGCGCTGCCCGCCATGGCAAAGGCCCCGGCGGAGGGCGCCACCCTGACCCTGGACGATACGCTCCTCGCTCTGGATCAGAGCGAGGAAACCTTTGTTGCCACCCTGAAAGTCCCTGTGTCCCAGGAGCAGAAGAACTGGGCGGATAATCAGTGGAAGGACTGGGCGGACTCCATCCAGTGGAGCCTGACCCGTGACAAGGTAGATGTTCAGAGTCCGGAGTACTATCCCAATATCTATACCGGTGACGATCTGGAAAATTGGATGAGCTGGGGCCACATCAACCAGCACGGCGCCGACGGCGAGCCTTATTTTTCTCTGGAGGAGCCTGAATTCTCCGTCCGGGATGGCTTTGTCACCGTGGTTCAGCAGTTCAGCCATGGGATCTTTTTCAACATGAAGGATGAAACTCTGCCCCTGGTGACGAACTCCCTGCAGGCCATCGGCAGCAACACCTTCCGCTACGCCCGCAACGTCTGGCCCAGCTTTATCGGTAACTATGAGCTGGCCGCCCGCGTGGACGGGGAGAAGCTGGCTGGTACTCCGATGGAGATTAACGTCTATGAGAGCAACGTCCGCTATGACGAGCTGTATCATGAGCTGATGGAGATTAAGGGGCTGGCCGAGGCGAATGGCCGCTATTTCGACGTGCAGTCCTTCGGCAAGAGCACTGACGGCCGCGACCAGTGGTATGCCGTGGTGTCCGACAGCGCCGAGTCCGTTGAGAGCTTCAAAAAGATGAATGCCCAGGCCCAGTCCGACCCCGAGGCCGTGCTGGAGGCCATTGAGGGCGGCATGGATTACCGCATGCCCATCATGATGAACAACTGCCACCCCGATGAGGCCGGCGGCGTAGATGCCCACACCAACCTGCTGCGCACCCTGGCCACCGAGGACACGGTGACCTGGAACACCATCACCGGTCTGACCGGCGGCAAACAGGTGGACATGGGGATGTACGATCCCAAGATCGTGGACTTCGCGCTGGAGAGCGATGACGGCGGCACCGAGTACGCCTTCACCGGCTACGGACTGAAAATCAGCGCTACCACCATCAACGGCAATGGCAACGACGGCCGCACCGATGCCAGCGAGTACTACACGTTCAGCGAGGATAAGCAGATGAGCGTGGACGAGATTCTGGACAACCTGATCATCATTGTCGTGCCCGATGAGAACCCTGACGGCCGTACCTACAATACCCGCCCCAACGGCAACGGCTTCGATCTGAACCGTGACGCCTCCAACCAGACCCAGGCGGAGACAAGCAACATCGCCCGCCTGATCTGCCAATGGAATCCCGTGGCCTTCATCGAGTTCCACGGTTTCACCGCTCAGTTCCTGTGTGAGCCCTGCACCCCGCCCCACGAGCCTAACCTGGAGTATGACCTCTTTGTGGAGCAGTTTCTGCTGGGGGCCGAGGCCTTCGGCAATGCCGCCCTGGCCACCATGTCCGTGCAGCACAAGGATGAATTTGAGACCAAGTATCAGACCTACTATACCCCCCTGCGCGATAGCTATGATGCCGAGACCGGCTGGGATGCCTGGGATGACCTGAGCACCAACTACACACCCAGCTATGCCATGCTCAACTGCGGCTCCATGGGCTTCACCATCGAGACTCCCTCCGGCGGGGAGAGCTCTGTCCGCTTACTGGAGAGCGGCATGTATGGCCTGTGGCAGTTCCTGTCCGACTGTAAGGATACCTGCTATGAGGCGCAGCTGGAGTTCTTCCGCCGCGCCGTGAACAACGAGGATCACCGCGACAAGATGGAGCAGTGGTACGTGGACATGAGCAACCAGACCCTGACGGAGGATACCTGGCGGGTGCCTTATGCGGGCAATGGCAAATACTTTCCCGAGTACTATGTGCTCCCCGTGGACGCGGCCGCCCAGCGTGACCCCGCCGACGCCTATGCCATGGCAGAGTTCCTGATCCGCAACGGCGTCCAGGTTTCCCGCCTGACCAGGGACACTGCGGTGGACGGCGTGACCTACAAGGCCGGCTCCCTGGTCGTGGATATGTATCAGGCCAAGCGCAACTACGCCAACTGTGTCCTGAACCAAGGCTATGACGCCTCCGCCTCCGGTTTCCCCAGCCTATACTCCGAGTCGGTATCCAGTTTCCCCAACATGCGCGGCTTTGACTGCGCCCCCATCGACACCGTTGGGGCCTTTGAGGGGGCTCTGGAGGCGGTCACGGAGGTTCAGTCCGCCAGCCAGAGCACCGGTTCCGGCTCTATCGCCCTGCTGGCCAACAACGGCACCGAAACCGTCCGTGCCGTCAATGCGTTGCTGGCCTCGGGCAAGACGGTGGGCATGGTAACCGAGGGCGCCAATAAGGGCGACTTTGTCGTGCGCGCCTCCGATCTGGCCGCCGTGGAGCAAGAGTATGCGCTGGTGATTACCCTGACCGAGCAGATGCCCGCTGCCCGCGCTATCTCCGCCCCCACCCTGTATCTGGCCGGCCGCCACGCCGCCTTCGGCGACGACAAGGTGACTTCCGGCTACTATACCAAGTGGTTTGCCGACGGATACGGCTTCATCAACTATGACAACATCCATAACAACGGCACCTCCAACTACGATGTGATGGCCTACACCAAGCACATGGGCTTCCGGGTGACCGACGATCCCGCCAAGGCGGATGTCATAGTGGGCTCCGTGGCGTTGGACAGCGGCGCCTGGGGCGAGGCCGCGGTGGAGGCCGTGAAGAGCGGTACCCCCTACATCGCAACCGGTGCCTCTACTTTGGACTACCTTCAGACTCTGATTCCCGGCCTGACCTACGAGGAGAAGGGCCAGGAGGCCCTCCACCGCGTCACCTACCCCAGCGACAGCCTGGTGACCGCCAGTCAGACTGGCGACGGTGATCATGTCATCTACACCCTCAACTGCGCGGTGCTCACGGGCTACCCGGAGAACGCCGAGGTGCTTATCCGCGCCCAGGAGAAGGACAGCTTCATCGTCGGCTGTATGGCCGGCGGCAGCATGGACAACGGCGTGGAGGCCATTGCCTGGACGGACGGCACGATGGATATCACCGTATTTGCCAATTCCATTGTCAATCGCGCCCACCAGCAGGACGACTACCTCTTTGCCTCTAATGCCATCTTTTCGGAGATGCTGGCCGACGGGCCCCTGGAGTTCTCCGCCGTGACCCGCGGCACGCTGGCCCAGGAGCTCTATGAGCGGGAGGGCAAGCCCACCGGCGGCGCGGCCGGCTTTGACGATATGGCGGAGGACGCAGCGTACGCGGACGCGGTGAACTGGGCGGCCTCCGAGGGGATCATGAAGGGTTACAGCGCCGCAGCGTTTGGCCCCGGGGACAGCCTGACCCGTGAGCAGCTGGCAGTGGTTCTGTACCGCTATGCGCAGAAGAAGGGCTATGAGCTGGCGCAGGACGGCCACGCCCTCAAGGACTTCACCGACGGAAATGCGGTGTCCGGCTGGGCCTTGGAGGCCATGACTTGGGCAGTGAACACCGGCGTACTTACCGGCAAGGAGGACGGCACACTGGCGCCTCAGGGCGCCGCCACCGCCGCCGAGGTGACCCAGGCGCTGGAGCTCCTGGCCGCTGCGGCCGGCTGAGCCTGTTTTCCCGCAGGACTGCGGCCCACACGACACAGAGAGAAGCCCGGCGCATCTGCGCCGGGCTTTTCCTGTGGGGCGGAGCAAAAAATGGGGCGGATGCGTCAGGTTTCCGGGCTTGGAACCGTACTGTAAGGTGAAAGGGGGCGAACCAATGGAGGAGGTTTTGGATCATAACCAGGAGGCGGAGCAGATTTTCCGGCAGTACGGCAGGCTGCTGGAGCTGGTGGCCGCCGCTCAGCTCCCCGGCCGCCCGGAGGACGCGGAGGAGTGCGTCCAGGACGCCGTCTGGGCCTTTGTAGAGGGCAGGGCGCCGTGGGATCCCGCGCAGGGGAGTAAGCAGACCTGGCTTTGCGTGCTGGTGCGCAGCCGGGCAAAGGACCGCCGCCGCGCCCTGGCCGCCCGGATGGAGGAGCCACTGGAGGAACACTCTGGCCTGGCGGCGGCGGATCACGCGGAGAGAGCTGCGGTGCGGGACGGACTGCGCCGGGTGCTGGAGGGGCTGAGCCGTGAGGAACGGAGGCTGTTCACCCTGCGGTTTGTCTACGGGCTCTCTTCTGCGGAGCTGGGTGGCGTACTGGGGCTGTCGCCCAACGGGGTGGACGCCCGGGTGAGCCGCCTGCGGAAGAAGCTGAAGCGGCTGCTGGCCCGGCAGGGGCTGGGCCTGTGGGAACAGGAGGGAACCAAATGAGATACTGTGATTGGGACGAGGTACTGGACCGGGATGGTCTGCTGATACTCACGGAGGAGGCGCTGACGCCTCCCAGGCGGAGCCGGGCACCCATGAGGCGGCTGGCGGCCGCGGCGGCCTGCGCGGGGCTGGTGCTGGGACTGATGAACTACCGGGCTGTGGCCGCCGGGGTGGGGGAGCTCTGCCGCTATTTCGCAGGCATCGGCGCCACGGCGGACGACAAGGCGGAGCTCTGGGTGCTGGAGGAGCCGGTCACCTGGACGGAGGGGGACTGGACCTACGAGGCGGATGCTACCCTGCGCAGCGGGGTGCTGGAACTGGAACTCACCATGAGCAGCCCTTTACCTGCCGATCAGTTGCCCTCTCCGGTGAAGCTGCGGCTGGGCCTGTCGGCGGACGGGGAGCCGCTGCACAATGCCGTCCACACCATCACTCCCTACAGCGTGGCGGATGCCGGGGAGGGGAGCGGTTACCCCCGCTACCGCCTGGAGCAGGGTTATCAGACCACTGCATCCACCCGCCTCCGCTGTACGATGGCCGCCCCGCCGCCGGAGGACTGCGCCCTCCATGTCAGCGGTCTGGGCGTCCAGGGGGGAGTGTTCTCCCTCCGACTGGTGCCGGCAGAGACGCCCCCCACGGTACAGAAGACTTGGACGCTCCCCCAGGGGGATATGACCATCTGGGTGGCGGAGGACGGCTCAGCCATATCCGCCAGCTTCGACAGCACAGAGTGGTGGGGCTGGCCCTTCGACATCTCCTTTATCGGCGCATCGGGAGAGCGCTATCCCTGCCACGACATCACAGGCGCCTATGAGCTGGACGGCACCGAGCGGTTCGAGGCCATCAAGCCGGAGGGCATGGAGGAACCGGTGGACGCAGTGTGTATCGGCGGAGTGGCTGTGGAGAGAATTCAGGATGCCGGCGGCAGGGCCGACCACCTGTATGAAAGTCTCGACTGGGTTATCGAGCTGCCCTGAGCCCCGCAAAAACGTCCCCGGAGGGAATTCCCTCCGGGGACGTTTTTGGATACGGGACAGACAGAGGCTTACAGGGGGTGTCCCTTGGCGGCCGCCCGCAGTTCCTCGTCCGGCCGCAGCGTGGCACACCCGGCGGGCGGGGACAGGCCACGCCCCTACAGTTCCTTTTTACAGTAAATCTTCCGCGCGATGCACCAGGAGGCGGCGTAGGCCGCCGCGCACAGGACGGTCACCAGCCAGGGCAGGGCGGCGGCCAGGCCGGGGGTGGGCGGGGGAAGAAGGCCCCGCTGGAAGAGCAAAAGCAGAGCCATGCCGCCGCCGAAGAAGAGGATGAACACAAAGTAGAGGGCTGCCCGGCTGCGGCTCACCCCCAACAGCAGGAGAAGGGGCAGGTTGACGGCGTTGACCGCCAGGGCCAGGCCGGTACAGACCAGCACCGCCAGGGACAGAGCGCTCTCCGGCCCCTCCATCAGGGCGGTGAGGAAGAGGGAAATCCCGCCGCTGAGGGCGGCCAGCAACAGGGCAAGCAGGTACTTGCCGTCCACCGTCCCGCGCCGTCCGGCGGGGGTGGCGGCGGCGTACCGCTCCCAGTGCACAGCCTCGTCATAGCTGAAGCAGGTGGTGGGGAGAAGGGTGCCGTAGAGAACCGCCAGGCCGCACAGAAAAGAGGCGTCCAGCACTCCGGCGGCAGTGAGCGCCAGATAAAGCCCCAGCAGGAGGGCATAGTACCAAAGCTGCCGCCGGAGCAACAACCAGTCCTTGTAGAGCAGTCCGGCCATGCTTAGAACTCCTTTCGGGCATAGATGGCCTGGGCAATACAGTAGGAGAGGGCGAAGCCGCCCACGGCCAGGATGGCAAGCAGGCCGGGCAGGGCGGTGAGCACCCACGCCGGGGGCGCGGGGAGGGCGAGGCCCCGGTCGGCCGCCAGGCCCAGCAGGGCAAAGCCGGCGAAGACCAGTAAAAAGAGCGCCATGCTCACCATGCGGGCCTTCTCCGCCCCAAACTTGAGCAGCAGGGGGAGCGCCACCGCGTTCATAATCAGGGCGATCCCCGCACAGGCCAGGGCGGACAGCAGCAGCTCGGACAGGGGCTCCTCCAGCCCGCCGGCCAGGGCCAGCACGACCAGCAGCAGGGAGACAAACACGGTGCTGGCCAGGGTCACCAGCAGGGTGAACAGGTACTTGCCTGTCACCACCCCCCGGCGGCAGGCCGGGGTGGCGATGGCGAAGCGGTTCCAGCGGCTCACGTCGTCGGAGGTGACGGTGGTCATAGGGGTGATCAGGGACATGAGCACCACCATGCCGCACAGCACCGAGGCGGTGAACACTCCCGACAAGCACAGGCCGCCGTAGACCAGGAAAAAGACCAGGTAGGTAGTCAGATGGCCCTTAAGGGCCAGAAAATCCTTGTAGATGAGGCCGGTCATCGGGCATCCCCCTTTACGGTAAAGACCATAATATCCTCCAGCGACACCGGCTCCACCGCCAGCTCGGGGTGGAACCGGGCGAAAGCCCGCCGGTTTTTCACCAGGGCCTCACAGCCGAACTGGCCGGAGCGCACCCCCACCAGCAGGGCGGGGTCCACCCGCTCCAGCTCGGAGCGGCCGCACACCAGCTTGCCGTAGGTGTCCAGCAACTCATCCTTGGCCCCCGACACCGCCACCCGCCCCCTGTGGAGGTAGGTCACATAGTCGGCCACCTTCTCCAGATCGCTGGTGATGTGGCTGGACAGGAGAATGGCGTGCTCCTCATCCTGAATGAACGCCAGGAACTCGTCCAGAATTTCGTCCCGCACCACCGGGTCGAGGCCGGAGGTGGCCTCGTCCAGGATCAGCAGGCGGGGCCGGGCGGCAAAGGCCGCCGCGAGGGACAGCTTCATCTTCATGCCCTTGGAGAAGGTCTTGACCAGCTTTTTGCTGGTGAGGCCGAATTTCTCCAGGTAATGCTGGTACAGGGCTCCATCCCAGCCGGGGTAGAGGCGGGCGAGAATGTTCCCCACTTGGGGGGCGGAGAGGCCGTCGTGGAAGGTGGTCTCGTCCAGCACCACCCCCACCTGGGCCTTGACCGCCCGCTCGTCCGCCAGGTTGTCCAGGCCCAGCACCTGGATCTCCCCGCCGTCCCGGCGGACCAGGTTGAGGATGCACTTGATGGTGGTGGACTTGCCTGCGCCGTTCTCCCCGATCAGGCCCATGATGGTGCCGCCGGGTACGGTGAAGGACACGTCGTCCAGCTTGAAGGAGCCGTAGTCCTTGGTGAGATGGGACACTTCCAATGCGTTTTTCATAGTGTTTCGTCTCCATACAGAAGGTTGAGGGTCTCGGTGAGCTCGGCCAGGGTGACGCCGCCGGCCTTGGCGACGTCCACCGCATGGGACAGGTGCTCCTCGGCCCGGCGGAGGGTGTCCTCCCGCACCAGCTCCGGGTTCTGGGGCGCCACAAAGCACCCCTTGCCCGGCACAGTGGTGAGAAAGCCCTCCCGCTCCAGCTCCTCATAGGCCCGCTTGGTGGTGATGACGGAAATGCGCAGCTCCTTGGCCAGCAGCCGCATGGAGGGCAGGGCCTCGCCCTCCTTCAGCTCTCCCCGGAGAATGAGGCCCTTCATCTGCCGGGTGATCTGGTCATAGATGGGTACGCCGCCGGAATTGCGGATGATGATGTCCATGGTACACCTTCTTGATGTCATACTGTATATATTCAGCATACACAGTATGACATATGGAATTCCCCTTGTCAAGAGGGAAAATGAGGGTTACACTGTTGGTAGCTACAAAGGGGGTTGGAAAGCATGTACGCACCCATACTGGAGATTGACACCAGGAAAATCGAGGAGAACGCCCGAAAGCTCCACACCTTCTGCGCCCTGCGGGGGGTGGAGCTGGCCTTTGTCACCAAGGGCTTCTCCGCCCGCCCCGGGGTGATCCGGGCGGCCCGGGCCGGCGGCGTCACCCGCTTCGCGGACAGCCGCCTGAAAAACATCATCGCCGCCAAGACCGCCATACCCGGCCTGCACTACCTGCTCATCCGCATACCCGCCATTGACGAGGCCGAGGAGGTGGTGCGCTGGGCTGACTGTAGCCTCCAGAGCCAGATTGAGGTCATCCGCGCCGTGTCCGATGCAGCTGTCCGGCAGGGGAAGATTCACCCCATTATTCTCATGGTGGACGTGGGGGATCTCCGGGAGGGGGTGTTCGGCCGGGAGCAGCTGGAGGAGATTGCGGGGCAGATTCTGGGCTGTCCCGGTGTGGAGCTGGTAGGGCTTGGCACCAACGTGGGGTGTTACGGAAGCATCCTCCCCTCGGTGGAGAACACACAGATCCTGGTGGAGTTGAGGGACTTCCTCAATGAGAAGTACGGCTTCCATATCAAAACCCTGTCCGGCGGCTCCACCTGTACACTCAAGCTGCTGGAGGAGGGGCGGCTCCCTGCGGGCATCAATCACCTGCGGGTGGGCGAGGGGCTACTCTACGGCGAAGACACCACCGGCATGCGCTTTCTGGAGGGGTACCATACCGACGCCTTCCACTTCAAGGCCCAGGTGGTGGAGCTGCGCCGCAAGCCGTCGGTGCCCATCGGGGAGCACGGCCGGGACGGCAAGGGGGAGCTGCCCGAATACCCCGACCGGGGGGTCCACCTGCGGGCCATCTGCGCCGCAGGCAAGCAGGATGTGGCCTGGGCCGCCCTCACCCCCACCCTGCCGGGGGCGGAGATGATCGGCGCCAGCTCCGACCACCTGATTGTAGACGTGGAGGGGTGCGGAGGCCGGGTAAGGGTGGGGGACTGGCTGGACTTCCGCTGCGGCTATATGGCGGTGCTGGACGCCACCACCTCCGCCTATGTGGACGTGCGGGAGATGTGAACGGCCTCCTCCGTGGGCAGAACGAAAACGAGAGCGGAGGCCGGATGGCCTCCGCTCTCGTTCACTTTGTCGAAAAAGCCTCGCAGAGTTCGCACCCGCAGGCGCGAAGCAAATAAAAGCCGTTTTCTCCAGCGGCATGTACGCCGGAGAAAGCACTTCTCAGCCCGCGCGCGGTGGGCTGCATCCGGCTCGAAAAAGCGGCGAAGCCGCTTTTTCGACGGTCAAAGAAAGCGGAAGCCGTCCGGCTTCCGCTCTCTTTGGTTGGATTCACTTACTTGTGGTCCACAGAATACATATGGGTGATGAGGTCCAGCACCTTGTTGGAGTAGCCAATCTCATTGTCGTACCAGGACACGACCTTCACGAAGGTGTCGGTCAGGGCGATGCCGGCGGTGGCGTCGAAGATGGAGGTGCGGGTGTCGCCCAGGAAGTCGGAGGACACCACGGCGTCCTCGGTGTAGCCCAGGATGCCCTTCAGCTCACCCTCGCTGGCCTTCTTCATGGCGGCGCAGATCTCGTCGTACTTGGCGGGCTTGGCCAGGTTGACGGTCAGGTCCACCACGGAGACATCCAGGGTGGGCACGCGCATGGACATGCCGGTCAGCTTGCCGTTGAGGGAGGGGATGACCTTGCCCACGGCCTTGGCGGCGCCGGTGGAGGAGGGGATGATGTTGCCGGAGGCGGCGCGGCCGCCGCGCCAGTCCTTCTTGGAGGGGCCGTCCACAGTCTTCTGGGTGGCGGTGGTGGAGTGGACGGTGGTCATCAGGCCATCGGTAATGCCCCAGTTGTCGTGCAGCACCTTGGCGATGGGGGCCAGGCAGTTGGTGGTGCAGGAGGCATTGGAGACAAAGTTCATGCTGGAGTCATAGGTCTCGTGGTTGACGCCCATGACGAACATGGGGGTGTCGTCCTTGGAGGGGGCGGACATGACCACCTTCTTGGCGCCGGCGTCGATGTGGGCTTGGGCCTTCTCCTTGGTCAGGAACATGCCAGTGGACTCCACGACATACTCGGCGCCCACCTCGCCCCAGGGGATGTCCTTGGGATCCATGCAGGCGAAGAACTTCACAGTCTTGCCGTTGACGATGATGGCGTCGTCGGTGTACTCAATGGTGCCGTCAAACTGGCCGTGCATGGTATCATAACGCAGCATGTAGGCCATGTAATCGGGGGTCATGAAGGGATCGTTGATACCCACGAACTCGATGTCGGAACGGGAGATACCCGCGCGGAACACCAGACGGCCGATCCGGCCAAAGCCATTAATGCCAACTTTAATGCTCATAATGAATCGCTCCTTCGTTCTAATTTGATTCTTAAATGATTTCCAATTGCGCGCCTCCATTATAAACGAATCCGCGCCGAATGAAAAGGGGGAAAACAGAAAACTTACTGGGGAAACTGTATAAATTTACACCGGCACTATCGGTAAACGCGGTGGTTTCGACATGATTCGACATTTCTGCTTGAGCGGCGGGGCGGATTTTGCTATACTGACGTTATCATACCCTTACAACTTTACGGAATTCCTGCGCAAGCTATGGCAGGACTGGAAAGGAGGTCGGCGGCATTTGGATGAGAAGAGAGAGGATCTGGGACCGCTCCTGGTAGAGCAGTTCCGTCAGCAGATGAACAACCTGTCCGCAGCGATTCAGTTGCTCACGCCGGTGGTGCGGGAGAAGGCGGGGCCGCAGTACGACCCCTATTTGGCCATTCTGCACCAGAGCCTGTACCGGTTGATTCGTATGGTGGGCAATCTTGAGTATCTGGAACTGCCTGAGGGAGAGCTCCCCCTGCGGGAGGGCACGCTGGATCTGGCCGGGCTGTGCCGGGAGCTGGGGGAGCAGGTGTCTCCCCTGACGGCGCTGGCTGGCATCCGCTTTTCCTATGAGGAGGAGATAGGGAGCCTCCTTACCCATGGAGACGGGGCCCAGCTCCGGCGGCTGCTGCTCAACCTGATCGCCAACGCCGTCCGCGCGGCGGGAGAGGGCGGAGAGTCCGGCCTGCGCCTGGCCCGCCGGGGCGGGCGGGCGGTCCTCACCGTGTGGGACAACGGACCGGGTTTTCTCCCGGAAACCGATGAGCGGGAGCTGCTTCAGCGGCCGGGCAGCCTGGGTCTTGGACTGAAGGTGGCCCGCCGCATCGCCGCCCTCCACGGGGGGAGCATCGTCTTTGAGCAGCGGGAGGAGCGGGGCTCCCGGGCGATCGTGTCCCTGCCCCTCCGGCCGCCGGAGCCGGGCGAGCTGCTGAAAACGCCCCGGATGGGGTTTGACGGCAGCGGCGGATTTTCCGACACGCTCATCGAGCTGGCAGGCGTGCTGCCCTACCGGGCCTTTTTCCCGGAGGATGTGGAGTAATACAGTGCAGACGGCGCATGGCTGAGGCCATGCGCCGTCTGCATATCAGGGAGGAAAGGAAGGGAAAGAATTTAGTTGGGCAGGTATTCCAGGGGGTCAACAGTGGAGCCGTCCAGCGACATGCTGAAGTGCAGATGGCTGGCCAGGGCGCTCTCGGCGATGGCGGTGCCGCCCACCGAGCCCAGCACGGAGCCGGCGCCAACCGTGTCGCCCACCGCCACCGTGGGTACGGAGGCCAGGTTGGCGTAAGTGCTGGTCAGTCCGCCGCCGTGCTCCACCACAACGGTGGTGCCCATCATGGCGTCCTGGAGGACGGCGGTGACCGTCCCCGCGGCGGCCGCCTTGACCTCAGTACCGGCGGCGGAGGCGATGTCCAGACCGTCGTGGGTGCGCCAGTCGTCCATGGTGGGATTGTAGGAGAGCACCTCCAGGCTGTAGTCCGTCAGAATATCTCCCTGTACCGGCCAGGTAAAGACGGTGGGGGCAGCCTGTGGAGTGGGCTGGGGCGTGGCCGACGGCATCGCCGAGGGCGTGGCCGCCGGTACAGCAGGGGACGCAGGGACGGTGTGCTCCGGCGCAGGGGTGGCCGCCGGGCGGTTCATGAGGCCCGCGTCCACCGGCGTGGGCCGGGGAGAGGGGGTGACGGTGATCTGGGCGGTGCCCGCCACGGGGGCGTCCGGCTCATCCGGGGTGAGAGAGGAAAAGAGATAATAGCCCGAAATTCCTATTGCGGCGACGCAGAGGAACAGGACTATGTAGAAGCCCTTGCCCTCCAGAAAGTCGCCCATTCGTTTCAAGAATGGTTTTTTCATGCTGTTTAGCACCTCCGAGCCTATTGTGGACAGGCCTGGGCTTGGATATACATGGAAAACAAAAAAATTTCCCTTGACCTTCCACGGGGTGCAGGGTGTATTAAGAGAACGGCGATTTAAGAAAATTTTAATCTTCTCTTCATGGCGTCTTACATAGGATTCTGGTATGCTGGTAGCCTATCTGGAAAATATGAACGAACTGCGAATTTTTTGCCGGAGGCGTTGACATATGACAACTTGTCGTCTAAGCTTATGACAGCTTGTCAGGCGAGGAGGTGCCCTATGCCCAGCGCGACGTTTTACAATCTGCCGGCGGAGAAGCGGGAGCGCCTGCTTCGGGCTGCCAGGGAGGAGTTCTCCCGCGTTCCCTATGAGAGTGCCTCGGTGAACCGGATTATCCGGTCCGCCGGCATCCCGCGGGGCAGCTTTTACATGTACTTCACCGACAAGGAGGAGCTGTTCGGCCACCTGATGGACTCCTATGGCGCACTGCTGGAGCGCCGGATGGGGGAGCTGCTGGAGCAGCGGGAGGGGGACCTCTTTGCCGCCTTCCTGGACCTGTTTGACCACATTCAGGCCCATTGGGGGGACGGGAAATACCGCGAGATGGCGGACATACTCCGCTGCAACCGGCAGATGCAGCCCGGGGTCCTGCTGAACCGGGAGGGGCCTGAGGCGAGCCTGGCTCGCCTGCGGGACAGGGTGGACCTGTCCCGACTGGATCTGCGCACGGAGACCGACCTTTCCGATATCTTCCACTTGCTGGTCTCCGCCGTAGCCGGTACACTGGTAGCGGCCGGGGCCTCAAGCGATCCGGCGGGCGCGCGGGCCCGTCTGATGCGTGTATTTGGCATCCTTCGGCGGGGCGCGGCCTCCAAGGCGGTCCGCCGCGAAGAAGCATAGCAAAGAAAAGGAGAAACCACTATGGAAGCAACCCAAGTTAAGCCAGAAACGACGGTCGCCCCTCCGGAGGGGCCGGGGAAGAAAAGCCCGCAGCTCACGCCCCCGAAGAAGAAGCGGAAGTGGGTCAAGCGGCTGGTCATCCTCTTGGTGATCGCGGCGCTGCTGGTGCTGGCGCTCTCCCGCTGCATGAGTGCGGGAACCCAGGTGCTCAGCAGCGCGTACCTGCCCTACACCGCCGCGATGCACGACATGACGGTGGCCGTCTCGGGCACCGGCACCATCGAGCCCATCCAGTCCTACAAGGTGACCACGCTGGTCAGCGGCGAGATCCTGGAGGCCCCCTTTGAGGAGGGGCAGACCGTCCACAAGGGCGACGTGCTCTTCCGCATCGACGCCAGCGACGTGGAGAACAACATCGAGCAGCTCCAGCTCAACGTCCAGTCCGCCCAACTGGCCCTCAACGACCTGCTGAAGACCCAGAGCGACAATCAGAAGGACCGCAATGTGAAGGCCGACGACGCCGGTGTGATCACCGAGCTGCACGTGGACCGCGGGGACAGCGTCACCGTCGGCACCGTCATCGCCGACGTGCTGGACCGGGATCACATGAAGCTGAAGGTGCCCTTCCACTCCGCCGATGCGTCGGGCTTCTATGTGGGTCAGGCCGCGACCGTCACCGTGAACGGCACCGCCGAGACGGTGAGCGGAACGGTGGAGTCCATCGCCGCCACCGACGAGGTGGGACCCGGCGGCACCCTGGTCCGCCAGGTGACCATCTTGGTCAACAACCCCGGCGTCCTGTCTGAAACCAGCCAGGGAACCGCCTCCGTGGGAGGGGCGGCCTGCGCCTCCGGCAGCAGCTTTACTTATGCCTCCTCCTCCCAGATCACGGCCAAGGCCGCCGGCGATCTGGACGTGCTCAATGTCAAGGAGGGCGACCGGGTGTCCAAGGGCCAGGTGATCGGCGTTATCTCTGAGGCCGACCTGGAGACCCAGATTGAGAATGCACGCATCGCTCTGGAAAACGCCCAGCTCTCCCTGAAGAACGCCCAGGAGAAGCTGGAGGACTACACCATCACCTCCACCATCGACGGCGAGGTGATCGAGAAGAACCTGGATGTGGGCGACAACATCAGCGGTCTGTCCAATTCCGGCGCTTCCGTCACCTACCCGGCCATCATCTATGACCGCTCCGAGCTCACCTTTGACATGGACGTGGATGAGAAGGACATCAGCAAGATCCAGGTGGGCCAGAAGGTGGAGATCACCGCCGGCGCACTGGACGACCAGAGCTTCACCGGCGTGGTGGATAAGATCAACATCAACGGCACCACCACCAGCGGCCACACCAGCTATCCCGTCACCGTGAAGGTGGAGGGCTCCCCCGAGGCGCTCTACCCCGGCATGAACGTCTCCGCCAAGATTATCGTGGAGGAGGTGGGCAGCGTGCTCGCCCTGCCGGTGGAGGCGGTGGAGCGGGGTAACACTGTGCTGGTGGCCAAGGAGGGCTGCCTGGATGAAAACGGCGTCATCAAGGATCTCTCCGCCGCCGAGGAGCGCCAGGTGACCCTGGGCCGCAATGACGACGAGTACATCGAGATCGTGGACGGCCTGGAGGAGGGCGAAGTGGTGCTGGCGCTGAGCCCCCAGGGCTCCAGCCTCATGAGTGCGATGGGGATGGGTTAAGCCATGGAACACCTCATTGAACTCAAGGACGTCTACAAGATTTACCAGATGGGCGAGGAGACCGTCCACGCCCTGGACGGCATCTCCCTGACGGTGGACCCCGGGGAGTTCGTGGCCATCGTGGGCTCTTCCGGCTCCGGTAAGTCCACCGCCATGAACATCATCGGCTGTCTGGACGTGCCCACCTCCGGCACCTACCATCTGGGCGGCGTGGACGTGTCCACCATGGACGACGACCAGCAGGCCGAAATCCGCAACAAGATGCTGGGCTTCATCTTCCAGCAGTACAATCTGATTCCTAAGCTCAACGTGCTGGAGAACGTGGAGCTGCCCCTCCTCTACGCCGGAGTGTCCGCTGCCGAACGCCATGAGCGGGCCATCCGCTCTCTGGAGCGGGTGGGGCTGGCGGACAAGTGCAAAAACCTGCCCAGCCAGCTCTCCGGCGGCCAGCAGCAGCGGGTGTCCATCGCCCGGGCGCTGGCGGGCAACCCCTCGGTGATCCTGGCCGACGAGCCCACCGGCGCCCTGGACTCCCGCACCGGCCGGGAGGTGCTGGGCTTCCTCCAGAAGCTCAACGCCGAGGGGGATACCGTGGTGCTCATCACCCACGACAACTCCATCGCCGTCAAGGCCAAGCGCATTGTGCGCCTACAGGACGGAAGGATCATCTATGACGGTGATGCCCACGACCCAAAGGCCGTGGTACAGCCGGAGCTGGACGAGGAGGTGGGCGCGCTGTGAATGTGAGCCAATCCTTCCGCCTGGCCCTCAAGAGCCTGATGGTCAGCAAGGTCCGCGCCCTGCTGACCATGCTGGGCATCATTATCGGCGTGGCGGCCGTCATCGTCATCGTCTCCCTGGGCAATGGCATGCAGCAGTATATGAACGCCCAGTTTGAGCAGATCGGCGTCAATCTCATTCAGGTGGCCATCTACTCTTACGGCGGAAACCGGGAGGTGGAGCCGGACGACATGTACGCCCTGGCGGAGAAGTACCCCCAGTACATTGACTCCGTCAGCCCCTACCTCAGCGCCTCCACCACCGTGCGCCACGGCGCCGACGAATACGACCACACCAGCGTGTACGGCGTCAGTGAGACCTTTTACAACGCCGAAAAGGGCCAGACGGCCAGCGGCGACCAGCTTGAGGAGGGGCGCTTCCTCAGTTATGTGGACGTGGAGCGGGACCAGAAGGTGTGCGTCATCGGCAGCTACCTCAACGAGGATATGTTCGGCGGGGACGGCCTGGGCCAGACCCTGACCGTGGGGGGCATTCCCTACAAGATCATCGGCACCCTGGCACAGAAGGCCGACTCCACCGAGGGCAGCGGGGATGACCTCATTTACCTGCCCTATGGTATGGTGGAGCAGCTCAACGCTGCCAGCGGGGGTATGGGCATGAAGATGTACCTGGTCACCAGCACCACCAAGGAGACCTCTTCCGCCGCCAAGGGCGTGGTGGAGAGCCTGCTGTTCCGCATCTACCAGGATGAGAACGCCTACATGGTCATGACCTCCGCGGAGATGATGGACATGATGGACTCCATGCTGGGGGTGCTCATGACCATTCTGGTGGTCATCGCCGCCATCTCCCTGGTGGTGGGCGGCATCGGCATTATGAACATCATGCTGGTGTCGGTTACCGAGCGCACCCGGGAGATCGGCATCCGCAAGTCCCTGGGCGCCAAGGGCCGGGATATCCGCAGCCAGTTTATCATCGAGGCGGGTACCACCTCCGCCATCGGCGGCGTCATCGGCATTATTCTGGGTGTGGTGCTGGCCAACGTCTTTACCGCCCTGGTGGGCGTTGTGATGGCCGGTGCGGAGGGCTTCTCCGCCGTACCCAGCGCTGGAGGCATTGCGGTGTCCTTTGGCGTCAGCGTGGGCATCGGTATTCTCTTCGGCTACCTGCCCGCCAACAAGGCCGCAAAGCTGAACCCCATTGACGCGCTGCGCTATGATTGACGGTACGCCGGCCCGCCCTTGCCGAACCGGCGCGGATGGTATATGATAAGAGGCAGGGGCCGGCGCTCCCGCCGGCCCGCCGTTTCCATTTTCACGAGCATGAGAAGGAGAAAAGCAATGAAACAACGATTGTTAGCCGGCCTGCTGGCCGTGGTGCTGGTGCTGGGGCTGGCTCCGGCGGCCTTGGCCGCCGCGCCGGCCGAGGAGGAGGCCGCCCAGGTGCTGGCCGCCCTGGACATTATGGTGGGCGACGAGAGTGGTAACCTGAACCTGGGCGCCACCGTTACCAGGGCCGAGTTCACCAAGCTGGCGGTGGCCGCCTCCACCAGCCGGGACGCCGTAGGCGACACGGTGTCCGTCAAGCCCTACCCCGACGTGCCTCAGAGCCACTGGGCCGCTCCCTATATCAAGGCGGCGGTGGATCTGGGGCTGGTGCAGGGCGATCTGCACGGCAACTTCAACCCCGGCCGTTCCATTACGCTGGCCGAGGGCGTGACCATCGTCCTGCGCCTGCTGGGCTACCAGGACAGTGACTTCACCGGCGTCTGGCCCTCCGGCCAGATGGCCCAGTACCGGGCCCTCAAGCTCAACGAGGGCGTCACCGCCGGACAGGACAGCGCCATGACCCGCCGGGACGCCCTGTACCTGTTCTACAACCTGATGATCACCAAAAACAAGGAGGGCTCCTACTACCTGAACGTGCTGGAGCCCACCCTCAGCCTGGTGAATGCCGCCGGGGAGCTGGACCGGGTGGCTCTCATCAACTCCGCTATGGAGGGCCCCGTGGTGGCCGCCGCTGGCTGGCAGTCCAGCGTGCCCTTCGACGCCGGCAGCGCCACGGTCTACCGCAACGGCTCCAAGAGCAGCCTGGCCGCGGTGCAGAATCAGGACGTGGTGTACTGGTCGGAGTCCATGCATACCCTGTGGGCCTACTCCGACAAGATCACCGGCACCTATGAGGCGGCTTCTCCCTCGGTGACCAACCCCACCTCCGTCACCGTGGCGGGCAAGAGCTACACCATTGAGACCACCTCCGCCGCCTATGCCCTCTCCGACCTGGGCGGCTACCAGATTGGCGACAGCGTGACCCTGCTGCTGGGCCGCAGCGGCGGCGTGGCGGCAGTGGGCGAGGCCGTGGCGGCCGACAACCTCATCTACGGCGTCGTCACCAAGGTGGAGAGCACCTCTTACGACGACGGAAAGGGCGGCACCTACAACGCCCGCACCGTCACCGTGGCCGGTACCGACGGCGGCTCCTACCGCTATCAGACCGACAATAAGAGCCTGGACGAGGGCGATCTGGTGCGGGTGAATACCGACGGCGACACCATCGAGGTCAAGCGCCTGACCACCTCCACCCTGACCGGAAAGATGAGCAACGACGGCACCAAGCTGGGCACCTACCCCCTGGCTGACGACGTGCAGATTCTGGACACCTACGAGAGCTGTACCCCCATCCGCATCTATCCCGACCGCCTGAAGGGCGTGAAGTTTGACGGCAATATGGTCCGCTTCTATGCCCTCAACGCCCAGGGGGAGATCAGCCATCTGATCCTCAACGACGTGACCGGCGACCTTCACCAGTACGGCGTCATCACCAGCGTGGAGGAATTGGATCTGGGCACCATGATGGGCATTTCCTCCTCCTATACCTACGACGTGGGCGGCCAGAAGCTCACCTTTGGCTCTACCAACGCCATCTACAATCTGAAAGTAGGTCCCTGCCAGATCAAAATGGAGGGCCCCAACGCCGTCGAGCGGCTGTATAACCTGTCCGAGCGCAAGCTGGACAGCGTCAGCGGCAGCACCGCCGTGGGCACCAACAACCAGAAGTACACTCTCTCAGACAATGTGGCGGTGTACGTCTATGAGGGCGGGGAGTATCAGCTCTCCAGCCTGGCCCGCATCAGCGGCGGGAACTACTCCCTCACCGGCTGGTACGACAAGGACGAGAGCGCCGGCGGGCGCATCCGCGTCATCATCGCCCGCTGACCAGCACAAAAATCAAACGGAACCGCCCCGGAGCCATTTGCTCCGGGGCGGCCTGTTTCTACAGCACCAGGGCCACGCACCAGCATACCGTAGCCCCCAGGGCGCCGGCGGCCACGTAGGCGGGGGCGGGGATATGCCGCCACAGGCGGCTCCAGCGGGAGTTGCGGCGGATATACCCGTCAGCCACCCGGCGGGCTTCCTGAAGCACATCGTCCGCCGTCACGCCTCTGCCGAAGGCGTCCTCCTTCAAAATAAAAATCGCCTGCTCAAAAAAGCGGGGGTCAGGCGCTTTGACCACGATGACCTGTCTGGACACACCTTTCACCAACCGGGACACATCCTTTCCTGTTTTCTTCCAGTATGGCCGCTTTTTAGAATACCTATTCCGGCGGCCGGAAAGAATTGCCGCTCATATCCGCCCGTTTGCCGCCGTACACTATTGCCAGGAATGGAGGCGAAGGCATGACGCAGAAGCGGCGGCTGGCGTGGGCGCTGGCCCTTTTGTTTGTGGTGAATATTGCGGTGATCTCCCTGGCCCAGCAGGCCGAGGCGGCCACCTACCGGCAGGGCTCCAGCGGTGAGCAGGTGCGGACCATCCAGACCAAGCTGAAAAATTGGGGCTACTATGACGGCGCGGTGGATGGCATCTACGGCAGTCAGACGGCCCAGGCGGTCAAATACTTTCAGCGGAAGAACGGCCTGACCGCCGATGGCATCGCCGGGCCGGCCACCCTCAAGGCGCTGGGAATGTCCTCTGGAGGCGGGGGGAGCAGCAGCCAGCAGAACAGCGCGGCGCTGCTGGCCAGGGTGATCTCTGCCGAGGCCCGGGGCGAGCCCTACAGCGGCCAGGTGGCGGTGGGGGCGGTGATCCTCAACCGGGTAGAGCACCCCTCCTTCCCCAACACCATTGCAGGGGTGGTGTACCAGCCGGGGGCCTTTACCTGCATGGTGGACGGGCAGTTCAACGAGCCGGTGGCCGACTCGGCCTACCGGGCGGCCCAGGACGCCCTCAACGGGGCCGATCCCAGCGGCGGAGCCATCTACTATTTTAACCCGGACACGGCCACCAGCGCGTGGATCTGGAGCCGCCCCCTCATCAAGACCATCGGCAAGCACCGCTTCTGCGCGTAATAAAAAGCAGCCCCCGGAGTGAACTCCGGGGGCTGCCGGGTTAAAATTCGATTTCCCTGCGGGCGGTTACGCCCCGGTCGTAGGGGTGCTTCTCTTTGACCATGTGGGTGATGTAGTCTGCCCGGCGCTCCAGCGCCTCCGGCAGACTGTGGCCGGTGAGCACAACCTCCAGGCCCGCGGGCCGCTCGTCCAGAAAGGCGCAGAGCTCCTCCTGGGGCAGGAAGCCCCGGAGGGCGTCGATCACTTCGTCCAGCACCAGCAGGCGGGCATCCTCCGCCCGGGCCAGGGCAACGGCCTCCTGGAACAGCTTCCGGCAGTTCCGGGCCACCACGGCCTTCTCCTCGTCGTTCATCTGGAAGGTAAATTTATGGATGCCCTTGCTGCGCAGGACGGTGAGGGTGGGAAACCGCTCCGCCGCAGTCAGCTCCCCGCAGGGGCTGCTTTTGAGGAACTGGGCGATCACCACCCGCCGCCCCCAGCCCGCACACCGGAAGGCCAGTCCGGAGGCCGCTGTGGTCTTACCCTTGCCGTCTCCATAATAGATCTGTACCAGGCCATTTTCTTCCGCCATGCCGCCACCTCATTTCGCTCAGATAAGATCAGTATAGCAGAATGGGGCATGGGGCGCAACGAAAAAAGCTGTCCCCGCGGCTGCGGGGACAGCTTTTTTGGAGAGGCTCAGAAGCGGTGCAGCTTACTTCTTGTGGGCCGCCATCCAGTCGCGGTTGTACTTGTGCTCGTTGACCATCAGCACCAGGAGCACGTTCACCAGGGCCACGCCGGCGAACACCAGGTAGGCCATGCGGATCTGGCCGCCGGTAATCTTCTGCACCACGCCGTTGACCAGGAAGCACAGGGCAGTGACTGCACCCTGGATGGGGAAGATGACACTGTTCACCTTGTCGAAACCCTGGCGGCCAAAGATGGAGGTGGGCAGGGAGGTGGTGAAGTTGGCGGAGCCGCCGATGCCCATGGCAATCATGAACAGGGACACGTAGACCAGCGGGGTCACGGAATCCACAGCGGTGAAGTTGAGCAGCAGGGCGATAGCATACCAGATACCGAACATGACCATGGTCTTCTTGGTGCCGATAGCGTCGTCAATGACGCCAACCAGCCAGGAGCCAACCACGCCGCCCAGGGCCAGAATGGTCATGACGTTCATAGCGGCCTGCTGAGAGAAGCCGAGCTGAGTGTTGCGGATAACCAACTGGCTCATGACGCCCACAGAGCAGATCTGGAAAAAGCCGGTGGTAATGGCCGCCAGCCAGAGCTCCTTGGTGGCCAGCAGTTTGCCGGTGGTCCACCCGCCGTCCCCCTCGACGGCGTCCTTGGTGTCATACTCCTTCTGGTAGATCTCGTCGGAGACGTTGTCGGGGTTGATGCCACGCTCCCAGGGCTCGTTGCGGATGAAGATCATACCCAGGATGCCCAGAACAATGGCGGCGATGCCGATGGGTACGATGCCGGTGGAAAAGTTCTCGCCGATGTTGGTGGTGCCCGCCACGGTAGGGGCGATCAGAATGGCTACCAGCTGCACATAGAAAGCGGAGGCGAAGTTGTGGCCCATGGTGGTATAGCCCATGACCACGCCCTTCTTTTTGGGGAACCAGGAGGCCACCAGGGTGCCGCCCGCCACATAGCCGGCGGACATGATGCCGCCGTACACGAAGCACATGCAGACGGTGTAGATAACGATGCTGGGGGCGTTGCAGGCCAGGATGTAAGCGATGCCGGAGATGATGCAGCAGATACCGGAGGTCATGCGCGCGCCGATCTTCCGGTTGACCTGGCCGGCAATGATGAAGAACACGACACCTACCAGACCGGCCAGGGAGTTCATGTTCATGATGTCGCCCTGCTCCAGTCCCAGGCGGTAGGCCACATTGGGGGCGGTGATGTTGGCGCCGTCGTTGCACATGCCGACGTACAGGAAGAACATCAGCAGGCAGTAGATGATGACGACCCAGCCCACGCCGAAGTCGACTACGGACTTGCGGTTATCCTTGGTTGGTTTTGCCATACGTTTCCCTCTTCTCTCTGTGATAGATTTTGCCGGAACACAGCCCGGCATCCTTTGCGGACTATAATTTAACGGTTTGCAGGCTATCTTTCAATCCCCACAATTCGGTAAGCAAATAACCAAAAAGTAAGTAGAAACAGTGTGGTAAGTGCGCAGATTTGTGCAATATAGCAAAAAGAGGTGGGGAAATTTTGGCGGAGTGTTCCATAAAGAAGAGAGGTCAAAATACTGATATCGTCAGTTTCCACAACCTTATTGTTAAATATTTGTCATGTGGGATAAGGGTATAAATGGAAGAGCGCCGGAGGGCGGAGATTTCACAAAACGTTCACAGGCCTGTTATACTTTATCCAACTCTGAATGGGAAAAAGGTGGTATCTTATTTTTACAGCCAAGGTACCAGACAGGCAAGGCGATAGACCGGGAATGCGCGGGAGGAGAAATGCTATCCGGGGCGCGTTCGAATCACCGGCTTCCCTGCATACTGCTCCCCGGCTGTGGGGGCAGACAAACAACAACACGCCGCAGGCGTGAGAAGATAAAAAAACGCCTCCCGGAGCTGGTACCAGCTCCGGGAGGCGCTGTTGTCAGGTCTTACTTGCCAACGATCTCGGCAGTGTCCATGGCGATCATGAGCTCCTCATCGGTGGGGATGAGCAGCACCTTCACCTTGGAGTCGGCGGAGGAAATGACGGTTTCCTTGCCGCGGACGTTGTTGGCCTCGGCATCCATCTTTACTCCCATGAACTCCAGGCCGGAGGCCACGGCCATGCGGGTAGCGGCGTCGTTCTCACCCACACCGGCGGTAAACACGATGGCGTCCACCCCGCCCATGGCGGCGGCATAGGCGCCCACCAACTTCTTAACACTGTACTGGAAGGCCTCCAGGGCCAGCTCAGCCCGCTGGTTGCCCTCCTTGGCGGCGTTCTCCAGGTCGCGGAAGTCGGAAGACACGCCGGAGATGCCCAGCACGCCGGACTTCTTGTTGAGGATGGTCATCATTTCCTTCATGTCGTAGCCGTGCTTGCCCATCAGGTACTCCAGGATGCCGGCGTCCAGATCACCGGCGCGGGTGCCCATGGGAACGCCGGCCAGGGGGGTGAAGCCCATGGAGGTGTCCACGCTCTTGCCGCCATCCACGGCGGCCACGGAGGAGCCGTTGCCCAGGTGGCAGGTGATGATTTTCAGCTCCTCAATGGGCTTGCCCAGCATGGCGGCAGCGCGGGCGGAGACATAGCGGTGGGAGGTGCCGTGGAAGCCGTAGCGGCGGACCTTGTCCTGCTCATAGAACTCATAGGGCAGGGCGTAGATATAGCTCTTGGCGGGCATGGTCTGGTGGAAAGCGGTGTCGAACACGCCCACCATGGGCACACCGGGCATGACCTTCTCGCAGGCCTTGATGCCGGTGATGTTGGCGGGATTGTGGAGGGGGGCCAGGGGGATGCACTCTTCCAGAGCGGCCATAACCTCGTCGGTAATGCGCACGGAGGAGGCGAACTTCTCGCCGCCGTGGACGACCCGGTGGCCCACCGCGTCGATCTCAGAGGCGCTCTTGATCACGCCGTGCCCGGCGTCCAGCAGGGCGTCCAGCACAGCCTGAATGGCCTCGGAGTGGGTGGGCATGGGGATCTTGAACTCATACTTGGCGTCCTTGGCGGGCACCTTGTGAGTCAGGCGGCCGTCGATGCCGATGCGCTCGCACAGCCCCTTGGCGAACACCTCACGGGTGGCGGGGTCCATGAGCTGATACTTGAGGGAGGAGCTGCCTGCGTTGATGACCAGAACTTTCATGAAATCTTCTCTCCTTACGTTAAACTATGGCTTGTGAGCCGGATATTCCCGTAGTAGAATAAGAGCACATACATATTTTATTTTAGCCCCTTTTTTCCCAAAGGACAACCCATATTTTGCTTGAAAGAGAGAAAAATTTTACTCTTGCGTTTGGAGGTTCAGCCCATGGCCACAGCCGGAATCGTCGCAGAATACAACCCCTTCCACCGGGGACACGCCTGGCACATCGCCCGGACGCGGCGGACCCTGGGGGCGGACACGGCGGTGATATGCGTCATGAGCGGCCACTGGGTCCAGCGGGGGGAGTGCGCCCTCACGGACAAATGGAGCCGGGCGGCCCTGGCCCTCTCCGGCGGGGCGGATCTGGTGCTGGAGCTGCCCACCCCCTGGGCCATGGCCTCGGCGGAGTCCTTCGCCCGGGGGGCGGTGGGTCTGCTGGCCGCCACGGGGGTGGTGGACGTGCTCTCCTTCGGCAGTGAGACGGGGGAACTGGCGCCCCTGCGGGCGGCGGCGGCGGCTCTGGATGGTTCGGACTACCCGGAGCGTCTGCGGGCCGGGCTGGCCCGTGGGCTGTCCTTCCCGGCGGCCCGGCAGGCGGCGGTGGGGGCCGACTGCCTGGCCAGCCCAAACGACAACCTGGGGGTGGAGTATCTGCGGGCCCTGCCCCCTGGCATGGAGGCCCTGACCATCCCCCGGCGGGGGGCGGCCCACGACGGCCCGGCGGCCGGGGGCTTCGCCTCCGCCTCGGAGCTGCGGGCCCTCCTCCGGGCCGGACGGGCGGCGGAGGCGAACCCCTATCTCACCGCTCCCTGGAGCGGGGAGGCGGCGTCCATGGCGCACATCGACCGGGCGGTGCTGGCCCGTCTGCGCACGATGGACGAGGTGGACTGGGCCGCCCTCCCCGACGGCGGGGCAGCGGAGGGCCTGCCCGCCCGGCTGGCGCGTTCCGCCCGGACGGCGGACAGCCTGGAGGACTTTTACGCCCGGGCCAAGACCAAGCGCTACCCTCACGCCCGGCTGCGGCGGCTGGCCCTGGCCGCTTTCCTGGGGCTGCGGGCGGCGGAGCGGCCCCCGGCGGCGCCCTATGTACGGGTGCTGGGCCTCAGCGGCCGGGGGCGGGCGCTGCTGCGCCGCATGAAAGAGACCTGTGCCCTTCCGGTGGTGGTCAAGCCCGCCCAGGCCAGGGCTCTGGATGGGGACGCCCGCGCCCTCTTTGAGGCGGAGGCCCGCCGCACAGATCTGTTCGGCCTGTGCTTCCCCACAGCCCGGCCCTGCGGGCTGGAGTGGACTCGCAGCCCGGTGGTGAAGGAGCGTCAGGGCTGACGACGGCTCCGGCGCTGAAGCAGGAAGATCAAGAGGGCCGGAAGCGCCAGGAGAGTCAGGGGCAGAATGAGAAGGAAAAACGCGAAGGTGAACTGATAGGAGGTCAGTACGGCGTGAAGCCGGTCGGCCAGGGTGATGGAGAGGCGTGGATAGAGGGTGAAGGTGAGCTCCCCGTCGGGCAGGCTGTCGAAGTGGGCGGTGTAGCACCGCTCTTCCGCCTCACGAAGGGGGAGGAAGGTGAGCTGCTCGGCGGTGACAGTGACAGGGCAGCCCTCGTCCACCGTCAGGGCGGAACCGCCCGTACCGCCCAGACGGGTAGGGGCCGAGTTGGCGGAGGCCGGCGTGAGCAGTACCAGCAGCAGCGCCAGGGTGCAGGCTATGAGCCGATTCATATGAGACCTCCTTTTTTAATAACAAATAGTATCTATTCAATCAATTATAACAGAATATGGGGTGGGAAACCACCGCAGCCCGGTTACAAAAACGCGGCGGACGGCCTGAAGGCCGTCCGCCGCGCTGCTTTTTTATTGTATGTGAACGTGGTTGTGGATGTGCTCCGAACAGTAGCAGTAATAGCCGTTGCACTTGGAGCAGTAACGAAATTCCTCGTTGGGGTAGTCGGTGTCGGTCTTGCCGCAGACGGCGCACTTGTGGATATAGCCCTTCTGCTGCTGGGCCTGCTTGGTGGCCTTCTTGAAGTTGACGGTCTGGCGGGAGGTCTGGTATTTGACCCGGCCGAAGAGCTGGAGGAAATTGTCCCAGAAGAAGATAAAGTAGTTCAGAATGGCAACCAGGGGGATGATGACGCCGGGGAGGGCGGCCAGGCCGGAGGTAAAGACGCCAAAGAGGCTGCTGAGGACGCTCCAGCCGAACAGGGCGGCGTCGATCCACGCCAGCCACTTGATCTTGATGGGGATGATGAAGAAAAGAAGCACCTGCATGTTTGGATACAGGGTGGCGAAGGCAAAGAACAGGGAGAGGTTCACGTAGGTCATGCTGGCGGTGGTGAGAAGCGGGAGCAGATGGGAGGGATAGAGAGGGGCGGTGACCGCATAGAGCAGGAAACCGACCACCACGTTGAGCAGGATACCCAAGCCATAGAACACATTGAACTTAGCGGTACCCCACTCCCGCTCCAGCACTGAGCCGATCATATAGTAAAAGTAAAGAGAGACGGCCAGGAAGAAGAGGTTGCTGTCCAGCGGGACAAAGACAAAGGTGATGATGCGCCAGATCTGTCCGTGCAGAATGTAGTACGGCGAGAAGGCGAGCAGGGCGGACAGGGACACGCCGTAGCTGAACTGATCCATCAGCCAGACAAGTACATTGCCGACCACAATGACCAACATCAGGTTGGGTATGCCGAACCGGGGGTGCTTGTAGCAGAACCGGTCCAGCCAGCGTTGAATTGCACTCAAGTGAAGTTACCTCCCGTTGGGCGGAATGCCCGCCCCGTTGTGACGTACAAAGTAGTGTACCAGACGGCCGGGAAAAATTCCCGAATAAATTGTAAACATTTCGCTGCCGTTATTTCAGCAGCTTGCGGATTTTTTCCTTCATGGCCGGGGTGAGCACCTTGGCCGCCGCCCGGTAGGGCAGGGAGGGGAGGGCCAGAAAGCGCTTTTCCACCTCGGCGAAGGGCAGGGCAGCGAAGGCGGCGAAGAAGGCGGCCCGGCGGGGGTTGGCCTTCAGGGGGGAGGCCAGCCGGGGGTTGCCCGCCACCGCCTCGGCCAGGGGGCGCTCCACCTGGCCGAACCGGGGGGAGAGGGCATCGAACACAGCCTGCCCCCGGGCGGAGTTCACCAGCACCATGGAGACCCCCTTGTCCCGCTCCACCGGCAGGGCCAGCTTCTCGTCCAGGCCCCAGTAGTCGGCCAGGGTGAAGTCGGCGGGGCGGCTGGTGGAGGTGTACCGGCACCGGGCGCAGGCGGGGCGCAGGAAGAGCTGCATCCCGAAGCCCCGGCCGTAGCCGGTGCGGTTGAAGTCCTCGGTATAGACGCTCCCGTCGGCAAACTGAGCGGTGAACCAGGGGTGAGACCAGCCGTGGGACTTGTCCTTGAAGCGCACCGAGACAACCTTGGAGCCGCGGGCGGCCTCCAGGCCGTCCAGGTAAGCCCGGAAGACCGCCGGGGAGGGCACCCCGTGGCACACCAGATCACAGGTGAGCAGGTTGGGGTAGTCCTTCCCCAAGTAGCGTTTGAGCCCGTCCACCTGGCAGGGCACGCCGGAGAAGAGCACCGCCGTCCCCTCCTCCAGCAGCGCCTTGACCTGGGAAAAGCTGCCGCCCAGATCGCTCTGGACGTACTTGGAGCCCCGCATGGGGGCCAGCTCGTCCACCGTGCGGGCGCACACGTGGCGGGCGGTCATGTCCTCGTCCAGCGCCGCGCCGAACACCGCGCCCCCTTGCTCCAGCACATGGCGGGCCAGCAGGGAGAAGAAGCCGCCCGAGGAGCTGGCTGTCCGCTCGGCCTCGTCGCGGTTCCAGACCGCGTGGGCCGCCGCCGGGGCGGGGCCGGGCACCGGGGGGTGGAGGATGGGGCAGGTCTGCTCGCACCTGTGGCACAGGATACACCGCTCCCCAATGACAGGCCGCAGGAAGCCTTCATGGTCGGGCTCCATGGCAATGGCGTTCACCGGGCAAACCGACGCACAGGCGGTGCAGCCGGTGCAGTCCTCCGCCCTGCACAGCACCGGACGGGGGGCGGCCTGGGGCTCCGGCTCCTCCGCGGGCAGGGGGGCGCCCTCGATGGCGGCCCCCAGATAGGACAGGGAGTCGGCCCGGGCGGCCGCCAGCTTCTCGTACACCGCGCCGTAGTCTATGGGGGCGTCCACCGGGGCGGTGGTGTCCAGGCCCAGGATGCGGTCGGCACAGCCCAGCCGGGAGAGCAGGCTGTAGATGCGGGAGAAGGTGGGCTCCGCCCGCTCCCTGGGGGACATGGAGGTGAAGAAGTCCTTCTGGAACTGGAGGGAGAAGGCCGCCCCGTGGAAGGAGTTGGTCACCACGGCGGAGGCGTGCCGGAACAGGCCCAAAAACTCCCGGGGGCCGGCGTCAAAGACCAGCTCGGCCGCCCCGTCGATCTTCCGCCGCGCCCCCGCGAGCTGCACGATGGGCCAGCCGGTGCGCGCCGACAGGGCCAAAGCGTAGGGGGCCGCCTCGCCGGGGTCGGAGACAAAGTAGCACAGGATATAGGGCCCCTGCCGTTTGGGGGCCGCAGCCAGCTCTCCCCAGTCCTCGCCGGTGAGGAGGAGGGTGGGATCCAGCACCACCCGGGCGTCCCGCCCGGCAGCCTCCCGCAGCAGAACCTGCCCCCGCTTTTCCCGCACGGACAGGGCGGAGAAGGGAGTCAGAAAGCGGCGCAGCTCCTCGGCCTTGTCCTCCGGCAGCTCAGGCACGCCCAGGCTGGGGGCGTAGGCGATGCGGCGGCCCTCCCGGACGAAGCCCAGCAGGAAGGAGGGGTCAAACTGCTTGTCCTGGAAGATATAGGGGTTCCAGATCTGGTCGCTGCCCGCCACATACACGTCGTAGGCCGGCGGGTCGGCCCGGAGCTGCTCGAAGGCGGTGTACCGCCGGGGGGAGAGGGCCATCTCCTCGGCCACAAAGGCCTCGAAGCGCCGGAAGCGGCGCTGGAACGCCCCGTAGTGGAGGGCGGTGTGGGCGTCGGAGGCCATGCCGCGCACGCCGCCGCTCTTTTTGAAAAGCTGGTTGGTGCGGGTGGTGTGGGGCAGGCGGTAGTCGATGATCTCGCAGTCGTGCCCCAGGGACTGGATGGCCCGCATGGTGGCAAGTGCCTGGAGCTGTGCCCCGTAGTGGTGGGCGAAATGAAAGGTGATGAGTCCGGTGCGCATGGCGCTCACTCCTAGAAAATCTGAGATGAAATCAGTTCAGTATATCCCGGAACTGCGGGGCTTGTCAACGCCGGCTGTTAGACACTCTTGCCATTGTGTCTGAAATTCCAACAGGAACCGCAGTTTTGTCTATGGCGTTGCGGCGATGGATGCATTATGATACAATTATAAAAATCGTCCGTGGGAAAGGAGCGTGCAGATTCATGAGCTTGCCGGCCAGACTCAGGGCCTTCGGCATCTCCAAGGCCCTGGACTACCTGGAGCGGGACCCGGACGCCAACCTTCCCAAGCTGATGGACTGGTTGGATAAATACACGGGGGAGCGGCTGGCCTCACCCTACCGGGAGCTGTTTCACAGGGCCATGAGTGACCCCGGCAACAACTGGCACCGCCTCATCAAGAGCATGTATACCGATATCGACAGCCGGGTACTGAAAAAGATTTTTGAGAACTTTGTGATTCACGCCGGGCTGATGGACTGGCCCAGCCGCAACGCGGCGGGGGAACTGGGAAACGGCCGCGCCCCCTGGGCGGTGATCATCGACCCCTCCTTTCCCTGCGAGATGGGCTGCCGCGGCTGCGGCGCGTCCATCTACGGCGTGCGGCCCTATATGGAGTTCGACAGCCTGGACGAGGAGATTGAGGCCCGGAAGGGGCGGGGCTGTCATCTCTTTATCTTCAGCGGTGGCAACCCTCTGGCCCGGGAGCAGGAGACCATTGCCCTGTGCAACAAGCACACCGACTGCGTGTTCGCCGCTTTCACGCCGCCCCGGTTCATCACCGGCGAGCTGTGCGCGGATCTGTTGCGGGTGCGCAACCTGTTCCCCGCCATTCAGGTGGACGAGGACGGCGCCGACGCCACACGGGCCGCGGCCCTGCTGCGGCGGTACAAGCTGCCCTTCGGCGTGGCCTGCCGCTGCACAGCGGAGAACGCAGAGCGGGTGGCCACCGAACTCTATTATGACCGGGTCATTGCCACCGGAGCCAAATTCTGCTGGTTTTTTACCTGCCCGGCCTACGGACCGGAGCAGCCGGCCAGCCTGGAGCAGCTGGAGGCCATTCACCGGCGTGTGCAGGAGTTCCGCAGGAGCAAGCCCCTTCTGACATTGGATTTCTGGGACGGCCCCAGCCCCTCGGCGGCCGCCCCGCAAGGAGGAACAGCATGAGTATTGTAAAGGATCAGAACCTGGCCCCGGCCGGCCGCCGGAAGATCAACTGGGTGCGGGACTTCATGCCCGCCCTGGGCGGCATTGAGGCCCGCTTCGAGCGGGAGCAGCCCTTCGCCGGCCTGCGGGTGGCGGTGTCCGTCCACCTGGAGGCCAAGACCGCCAACCTGGGCTATGTGCTCGCCAAGGGCGGGGCGGAGGTGCGCCTCACCGGCTCCAACCCCCTGTCCACCCAGGACGACGTGGCCGCCGGACTGGCCGACATGGGCGTGGAGACCTTCGGCATCCACGGCGCCATGGGGGAGGAGTATGAGAACCTCCTCATCGAGACCCTCAAGTTCAAGCCCCATCTGGTGGTGGATGACGGCGGCGATTTGATCCACCTGCTGGGCGGCAAGTGCGCCGACCTGGGCGAGCACCTCATCGGCGGCTGCGAGGAGACCACCACCGGCATCCTGCGCCTTAAGGCCCGGGAGCGGGAGGGCATTCTGCCCTGCCCCATGATGGCCGTCAACGACGCCAAGGCCAAGCACTACTATGACAACAAGTACGGCACCGGCCAGTCTGTTTGGGACGCCATCATGCACACCGCCAACCTGGTGGTGGCGGGCAAGACCGTGGTGGTGGCCGGGTACGGCTGGTGCGGCAAGGGGGTGGCCATGCGGGCCGCCGGCATGGGGGCCAGCGTCATCGTCACCGAGGTGGACCCCTTCAAGGCCCTGGACGCCACCATGAACGGCTTCCGGGTCATGCCCATGGACGAGGCCGCCAAGTACGGCGACATCTTCGTCACGGTCACCGGCTGCAAGGACGTCATCACCCCGAAGCACTTCGCAGTGATGAAGCACAACGCCATCCTCACCAACGCCGGCCACTTCGACTGCGAGGTGGACGTGGCGGGCCTGGCGGCCATGGCGGTCAAACGGGAGGTGCGCCGGGACAACATCGAGGGCTTCACCCTGCCCGACGGCCGGGTGCTCAACGTCATCGGCGAGGGGCGGCTGGTCAACCTGGCCGCCGGCAACGGACACCCCGCCGAGATTATGGATATGTCCTTCTCCGTTCAGGCCCTGGCCCTGGAGTGGCTGGTCAAGCACCGGGACGGCCTGGAGAAGAAGGTCTACCAGGTGCCCGCCGAAATCGACGACGCCATCGGCCGGGTCAAGCTGGCCGCCATGGGCCTGTCCATCGACGCCCTCACCCCCGAGCAGGAGGAGTACCTCAACGGCTGGAAGGCGTGACGGCCGCTCCCCGCGCAGGGGCCGATGCCCATCTGTGCAAATCCGGCGGCTTGCACAACGGCGCCCCCGCCGGCGCTATACAAAGCCCCTGTTTTGTCTATTGCATATCGGGAAAAAAGTCGATAGAATAGCTACAGTCAATTGAATAGCCTTATCGAGAGTGGTGGAGGGAACGGCCCGATGAAACCCGGCAACCTGCAATGCAAGGTGCCAAATCCGGCGAGGAAATCGAAAGATGAGGATGGATGAGCACCGCGCGCTCCGCCATCCGGCGGGGCGCGTTTTTCGTGCCCGAGTGAGAAAGGAAGGAACTACATTATGGCAAAGCGTCTGTTTACCTCGGAGTCCGTCACCGAGGGACACCCCGACAAAGTCTGCGACCAGATCTCCGATGCCGTCCTGGACGACATTCTGGCCCACGACCCCACCGCCCACGTGGCCTGCGAGACCTTCACCACCACCGGTATTGTCACCGTGATGGGCGAGATCACCACCAAGCACTACACCGATATTCCCTCCATCGTCCGCCGCACCGTGGAGCGCATCGGCTACACCGATCCGGCCTACGGCTTCGACTACCGCTCCTGCGCGGTGATGACCGCCATCGACGAGCAGTCCCCCGACATCGCCATGGGCGTCAACCAGTCCTATGAGCACCAGGAGGGCGGCACCGACGCGGCCGATCTCATCGGCGCCGGCGACCAGGGCATGATGTTCGGCTACGCCTGCGACGAGACGGATGTGCTGATGCCCGCCCCCATCGACCTGGCCCACAAGCTGGCCCGCCAGCTCACCGACGTGCGCAAGAGCGGGAAGCTCTCCTGGCTGCGCCCCGACGGCAAGAGCCAGGTCACCGTGGAGTACGGCGACGACGGCAAGGTGCTCTCCTGCCCCGCCATCGTGGTGTCCACCCAGCACGACCCCGACATCGCCCTGAAGGACCTGCGGGAGGCCGTGGTGGAGGAGATCATCAAGCCCATCATCCCCGCCCATTACATCACCAAGGACACCAAGTTCTACGTCAACCCCACCGGCCGCTTTGTGGTGGGTGGACCCGTGGGCGACACCGGCCTGACCGGACGCAAGATCATCGTGGACACCTACGGCGGCTCCGCGGCCCACGGCGGCGGCTGCTTCTCCGGCAAGGACCCCACCAAGGTGGACCGCTCCGCCGCCTACATGGCCCGCTACATCGCCAAGAACCTGGTGGCCGCCGGTCTGTGCCGCAAGTGCCAGATTGAGTTGGCCTACGCCATCGGCGTGGCCCACCCCGTCTCCGTTCTGGTGGACACCTACGGCACCGGCGTGCTGGACGAGGAGAAGCTCTCCGCCATCGTCAACGAGTGCTTCGACATGCGCCCGGCCAAGATCATCGAGCACCTGAATCTCCGCCGCCCCATCTACGAGCAGACTGCCGCCTATGGCCACTTCGGTCGCACCGACGTGGATCTGCCCTGGGAGCACACCGACATGGTGGAGAAGCTCAAGAGCTATCTGTAAGCGCCGGCCGTCCCTTTGCATCATCTGTACGCCCGCCGCAGGTTCTGCCTGCGGCGGGCGCTTTTTATGCAACAGCAGGGCGGCCTGGCGCCGGGCCGCCGCATCTTTTCATGGCGCGCCCTGTGCGCATGAAGTTTTATACCGTTGACAAACGGGCGTGATCTGTTAAAATGAACAAGGTTCAGAATGGGGGGAGGCGTGTGCGCATGAATACCGTGGTCACCTCCCGGCAGGCGCTTCTGGCGGCCAGCCGGACGGTCGCCCGGCGGCAGGGGCTGGACGGGCTGAGCATCCGCGCGGTGGCGGCCGAGGCCCGGGTCTCCGTGGGCTCGGTCTACAACTATTTTTCCGGCAAGACGGAGCTGCTGGCCGCAACAGTGGAGGAGATCTGGATGCAGATTCTGTCCGCGCCGGAGGGGGAGGCGCCCCGGGACGGCTTTGCGGCCTACGTCCACTGGCTGTTCCACCGCATTCAGAGCGGGGCCGGGGAATACCCGGGCTTTTTCCAGGGACATGCGGCGGGCTTCCTGCCCGAGGGGCGGAGCGCGGGCCGGCGAACCATGGAGGAGGCCCTCGGGCGCGTCCGCCGGACGCTGCTGGAGGCGCTGGAGGCGGACCGCGCGGTGCGGCCGTCCGCCTTTGATGCTTCCTTTTCCCGGGAGCAGCTTGCCGCTTTCGTGCTGGACAGCCTGCTGGGGCAGATGAGCCGGGGCGCGGACAACTGTGAGGGGCTGGAGCAGGTGCTCCGCAGGCTGCTCTACCGCTGAGACGGGCGCGGGAACCCGCGCCCTGTTTTGCACATAAAATGAACAATGTTCATAATGAGGAGGAACTTACCATGGTAAAAAAAGAAACATTGCTTTTGCTGGCGGGGCTGGTGTGGGGGGCGGCAGGCTTCAACATCCTGCGCATCGGGCTGCTGGCTTACCCCGGACATGTAACCCTGTGGAATCTGGCGCTCTCTGCGCTGGTCTTCGGGCTGTTTCAGGGCATGGTGTTCGGAAGGCTGGTTCAGCGGCACACCGCGCGCATACGGGGGTACGGCACGGAGCGGAAGTGGTTCTGGCAGTTTTTTGATGGGAAATCATTTTTGATCATGGTATTTATGATGGCCTTCGGCATCGGCCTGCGGGCCAGCGGACTGGCGCCGGAGGGCTTCATCGCCGTGTTCTATACCGGCCTGGGGGCCTCCCTGCTGACGGCAGGGCTCCGCTTTTTGCTGGCAGTTTCCCGCGGGTAATTTTGAAACCCTGCCTTTACTTTTTCCCCTCATACTGCTATAATGGCAGAGAATTCAATGCACATGCAGTTGCGGCGGTGCCGCAGAACGGGGAAGCCGGTGGAACTCCGGCGCAGTCTTACCTCTACTGTAAGCGCGGACGAAGGTGCACAAGCCATTGGCCCAGCGGGGCTGAGAAGGCGCGCCGGAGGAGGAAGCGCAAGCCAGGAGACCCGCTGCAGAGTGGCAGTTGCGTAGCTCTGAGGTGGAGAGGTGCGGTGTACCCTGGGATTAGGGCCCTCCTCAGCTCCGAGGAGGGCTTTTTTTGCGCCGGAAGGGGGACATATATGGGGAAATTGGAGCTCTATATCCCGGTGGGGCGGGAGCGGCTGCGCTGCGGCTATACCACCGGCACCTGTGCGGCGGCTGCTGCCGCCGGGGCCGCCGCCCTGCTGCTGGAGGGGGCGGCGCTGCCCGCCGTGCACATCGACACCCCGGCGGGGGTGCGGGTGGAGGCGGAGCTGCTGGAGCACGCCGCCGGGGAAGGCTGGGCCGCCTGCGCGGTGCGCAAGGACGGCGGCGACGATCCCGACGTGACCGACGGGGCGCTCATCTGCGCCCGGGTGGAGCGCAGCGCCGAGCCCGGGATTGTCATTGACGGCGGCCAGGGGGTGGGCCGGGTGACCCGGCCCGGTCTCGACCAGCCGGTGGGGGAGGCGGCCATCAACTCCACCCCCCGCCGCATGATCCAAGAGCAGCTGGAGGCCGCCGCGGCCCGGGCGGGCTACGCCGGCGGGCTGCGGGCGGTGATCTCCGTCCCCACGGGGGAGGCCCTGGCGGGGCGCACTTTCAACCCGCGGCTGGGCATCGAGGGGGGCATCTCCATCCTGGGCACCAGCGGCATCGTCCGCCCCATGAGCGAGGCCGCCCTGCTGGACTCCCTCTACCTGGAGATGGATCAGCAGAGGGCCGCCGGGGCCCGGGACATCGTGGTCACCCCCGGCAACTACGGCGAGGCCTTCGCCCGGGAGAAGCTGGGCCTCAGCCTGACCCGCTGGTGCACGTGCAGCAACTACATCGGCGCGGCCATCGACCACGCCGCCGGGGCGGGCTTCCGCTCGGTGCTGCTGGTGGGCCACCTGGGCAAGCTCATCAAGGTGTCCGCCGGGTGCATGAACACCCACTCCAAGGTGGCCGACGCCCGGCGGGAGACCCTGGCCGCCCACGCCGCCCTGGCGGGGGGAGACCGGGCGCTGGTAAAGGCCCTGTTCGACAGCCCCACCACCGACGCGGGGGTGGAGCTGCTGAGGGGGGGCGGCCTGCTGGAGCCGGTGATGGACTCCATCGCCGGGGAGCTGGACGCCCAGCTCAAGCGGCGGGCGGGGCCGGAGCTGGCCATCGAGGGCATTTTCTTCTCCAACCAGTACGGAATTTTAGGAAAGACACCCGGCGCGGAGGGCCTGCTGGCCCTCCACCGGGCATAGGAGGTTAAAACCATGGTACATTTTATCGGCGCGGGCCCCGGAGCGGAGGATCTGATCACGGTGCGGGGGGCGAAGCTGCTGGGGGAGGCCGACGTGATCATCTATGCCGGCTCCCTGGTCAACCCCGCCCTGCTGAACTACAAGAAGGAGAGCTGCGCGGTGTACGACAGCGCGTCCATGACCCTGGAGCAGGTTATCGAGGTCATGAGGGACACCGAGGCCCGGGGGGGCATGACCGTCCGGCTCCACACCGGCGACCCTTCCCTCTACGGCGCTATCCGGGAGCAGATGGACGAGCTGGACAAGCTGGGCATCGGCTACGACGTGACCCCCGGCGTGTCCTCCTTCTCCGGCGCGGCCGCCGCCCTTTGCGCGGAGTATACACTGCCCGAGGTATCACAGTCGGTTATCATCACCCGCATGGCGGGCCGCACCCCCGTGCCCGAGGGGGAGGAGCTGCGCAAGATGGCCTCCCACGGCTGCACCATGGTGCTGTTCTTGTCCACCGGCCTGCTGGAGGATGTGGAACAGGAGCTGGCGGCGGGGGGCTATGCCCCCGACACCCCGGCGGCCATCGTCTACAAGGCCACCTGGCCGGAGCAGCGGGTGTACCGCTGCACCGTCTCCACCCTGGCCAAGACCGCCCGGGAGAATCAGGTCACCAAGACGGCGCTGATTACCATCGGTCATTTCCTGGGGGATGATTACGAGCGGTCGAAGCTCTACGACCCCACCTTCACCCACGAGTTCCGGGAGGCCAGCAAGTGACCACGGCGGTCATCGCCTTTACCCGCCGGGGGACGGCGCTGGGCCGCAGCCTGGCGGACGCCCTGGGGGGTACCCTCCACGTCCCGGCCCGCTTCGCCCCTGAGGCGGGGGTGGAGGCCTACTCCTCTCTGGAGGGGTGGACGGCCTGGGCCTGGGCGCGGGTGGACGCCCTGGTATTTGTGGGGGCGGCGGGGATCGCCGTGCGGGCCATTGCCCCCCATGTGCGGGACAAGTTTTCCGACCCCGCCGTGGTCAGTGTGGACGAGGCGGGGCGGTTTGTGGTTCCCCTCCTCTCCGGCCACGTGGGGGGCGCCAACGAGCTGGCCCGAAAGGTGGCCGCCCTCACCGGCGGACAGGCGGCGGTGTCCACCGCCACCGACGTCAACGGCCTGTTCGCCGTGGACGTGTGGGCCCGGGAGCGGAACATGGCCATCACAGACCGGGCCCTGGCCAAAGAGGTGTCCGCCGCCCTGCTGGAGGGAAGGCCGGTGGGCTTTGTAAGCCAATTCGGCCACCCCTGCCCGGAGGGCCTCACCACAGGCCCGGCGGAGCTGGGGGTGTGGATCACCGACCGGACGGGGGAGGGGCCCTTCCCCCGCACCCTGCGTCTGGTGCCCCGGAGCCTGATTCTGGGCATCGGCTGCCGCCGGGGGACGCCGGAGGCAGCCATTGCGGCGGCGGCGGACGCCGTCTTGGCGGGCCTCGCCCCCGAGGCGGTGGCGGGCGTCGCCACCATCGACCTCAAGAAGGACGAGCCCGGCCTGTTGGCCTTCTGCGCCCGGCGGGGCCTGCCCCTGACCACCTACTCCGCGGAGGCGCTGGCGGCGGTGGCGGGGGACTTCACCCCCTCCGCCTTCGTGCAGGGGATCACCGGGGTGGACAACGTGTGCGAGCGGGCGGCCGCCGCCGTCGGCGGGCGGATTATCGTCCCCAAACAGGCAGACAACGGCGTCACCGCGGCGGTGGCGAGAAAGGATATGCTATGAAAGTAACGGTAATCGGGCTTGGCCCCGGCGGCGGCGCGGATCTCACCGGCCGGGCCCGGGCGGCCCTGGAGGCCTGCGACCTGATCGTGGGCTACACCGCCTACATCGATCTGGTGCGGGCGGATTTTTCCCAGAAGGAGACCCTGTCCACCGGCATGCGCCGGGAGGTGGACCGCTGCCGGGCGGCGGTGGAGGCCGCCCGCACCGGCAAGGACGTGGCGGTGGTGTGCTCCGGCGACTCCGGCGTGTACGGCATGGCGGGCCTCATCTACGAGGTGGCCCAGGAGTATGATCCCATCGAGATCGAGGTGGTGCCCGGCATCACCGCCGCCTGCGGCGGCGCGGCCGTGCTGGGCGCCCCCCTGACCCACGACTTCGCGGTGGTGTCCCTGTCCGACCTGCTCACCCCGTGGGAGAAGATCGAAAAGCGGCTGACCGCCGCGGCCCAGGCGGACTTCGTGCTCTGCCTCTACAACCCCGCCAGCCGCAGCCGGCCGGACTACCTCCGGCGGGCCTGCGACATCCTGCTCTCCGCCGGGAAGGATCCCGCCACCGTGTGCGGCACCGTCCGCAACATCGGCCGGGCGGGGGAGGAGGCGGCACTCCTCACCCTGGGCGAGCTGAGGGACACCCAGGTGGACATGTTCACCACCGTGTTCGTCGGCAACAGCCAGACCAAGGTGATCGGCGGAAAGATGGTGACCCCCCGGGGCTATCTCCAGCGGGGGGAATAAGGAAATACGCCCGGCGAAGGCGGGCCTGAAAACAGCACAGGGGGAGGAAGGCGCATGAATAAGGTATTGCTGTTCGGCGGCACCGGAGAGGGCCGGGCGCTGGCGGAGTGGATGGTGGCCCGGGGCATCCCACACACCGTCTGCGTGGCTACCGAGTACGGCGAGACCCTCCTCCCGGCCGGGGCGGAGGCCCATGTGGGCCGGATGGACAGCGGGGAGATGGAGGCGCTCATGGGGGCCGGGGGATACTCCCTGGCGGTGGACGCCACCCACCCCTACGCCGTGGAGGTGACGGAGCACATCCGGGCCGCGGCGGAGGCGGCGGGCCTGCCCGTCCTCCGGCTGGTGCGGCAGTCCGACGGCGGGGAGCTTTGCCGCAGGGCAAAGGACATGGCCGGGGCGGCGGACATGCTGGAGCAGATGCCCGGTCATGTGCTGCTCACCACCGGCAGCAAGGAGCTGCACCACTTTGCCCGCCCCGGACTGGCAGAGCGGTGCTATCCCCGGGTGCTGCCCATGGCGGACTCCCTGGAGCGGTGCCTGACCCTGGGCTTTCCCCCGAAAAACATCATCTGCATGCAGGGGCCGTTCTCCAGGGAGCTGAACGTGGCCCTGCTGCGGCAGTATCACATTCAGACCCTGGTGACCAAGGACACAGGGGGGTATGGCGGCTTCCGGGAAAAGGCGGAGGCCGCCCGGGAGGCGGGCTGCGCCCTGCTGGTGGTGGAGCGCCCCAGCCGGGAGACCGGCCTGACCCTGGAGGAAATTCAGAAGAAGCTTATGGAGGAGGAGCACGCATGAAGGTCTATCTCATCGGCGTAGGCATGGGCAACCCGGCCACCCTGACCGGCCAGGCCCTGGAGGCCATCGGGGACAGCCCGGTGCTGGTGGGCGCCCCCCGCCTGCTGGAGCCCTGGACGGAGGGGCACGACTGCGTCCCCCTCATCGCCGCGGCGGACATCGCCGCGTATGTGGACAAGGCCCCCCGGGGGCCGGTGGGGGTGCTCCTCTCCGGCGACACCGGATTTTACAGCGGGGCCAAGGGGCTGTGGCCCCTGCTGGGGAACCACGAGGTGATCACCATCCCCGGCATCTCCTCCCTGTCCTACTTCTGCGCCAGGCTCCAGACCACCTGGCAGGACGCCAGGCTGGTCAGCGCCCACGGCCGCAGCCACAACGCGGTGGGGGAGATCCAGCGCAGCGCCAAGGTCTTCGCCCTTACCGGCGGGGCCACCAAGGCGGAGGACATCTGCCGGGCCCTGGCCGAGCGGGGGCTGGGACAGGTGCGGGTCTCCGTGGGCGAGCGGCTGAGCTACGCCGACGAGCGCATCGTCACCGGCACGGCGGCGGAGCTGGCGGGGGAGACCTTTGCCGACCTCTCCGTCCTGCTGGCGGTCAACCCCGATCCGGTGGCGCGGCCGTGGAACGGCTCCGGCCTGCCCGACGGGGCCTTCCTCCGGGGGGACGTGCCCATGACCAAGGAGGAGGTGCGCGCGCTGGCCCTGTCCAAGCTGCGTCTGGAGGCGCACCATGTGGTGTGGGACGTGGGGGCGGGCACCGGCTCGGTGTCGGTGGAGTGCGCCCTCTCCTGTCCCGCCGGCCGGGTGTACGCCGTGGAGAAGAAGGAGGAGGCCCTGGCCCTGCTGGCGGAGAACAGGGCCCGCTTCCACGCCGCCAACCTGGAGGTGGTGGCGGGCACCGCGCCGGAGGCGCTGGAGGCCCTCTCCGCCCCCGACCGGGTCTTCCTGGGGGGCACCTCGGGCAGTCTGGAGGACATTTTGAACGTGATCTTCCGCAAGAACCCCGCCGCCCGGGTGGTGTGCACCGCCGTCACCCTGGAGACGGTGGGGGAGGCCGCCCGGTGCTTTGCCGGGCTGGAGGGGGCGGACATGGTGCAGGTGGCCGTCACCCGCACCCGGCCCGCCGGGCGCTACCACCTGATGGACGCCCAGAACCCGGTTTGGATCTTCTCCGGGGAGGGCCGGGCATGAGCGCGCCCCGTCTGCTCCTCTGCGCCCCCGCCAGCGGGGGCGGCAAGACCACCGTCACCTGCGCCCTTCTCCAGGCCCTGGTCAACCGGGGGGCCGGGCCGGTGGCCTTCAAGTGCGGCCCGGACTATATCGACCCCATGTTTCACAGCGAGATTATCGGGGCCAAAAGCCGCAACCTGGATCTCTTCTTCCTGGGCCGGGACACCGCCCGGTACCTGCTGGAGAAAAACAGCCGGGGCAGCGGCCTGGCCCTCATCGAGGGGGTCATGGGCTACTATGACGGCATCGGCCTGAGCGCCGACGCCAGCGCCTATGACCTGGCCCGGGCTACCGGCACCCCGGCGGTGCTGGTGCTGGACGGCCGGGGGCGGGCCCTCACCGCCGCCGCCGCGGTGAAGGGGATGAGGGATTTCCGGCCGGACAGCGGCATCCGGGGCGTGATTCTCAACCGGGTGTCCCCCATGCTCTACCCTCGACTCAAGGAGGCCATCGAGGGAGAGACCGGCGTGACGGTGTACGGCTATCTGCCCAATCTGCCCGGCTGCGCCCTGGAGAGCCGCCACCTGGGGCTGGTCACCGCCGCCGAGGTGGCGGGGCTGCGGGAGAAGCTCTCCGCCCTGGCCGCCCAGGCGGAGAAAAGCGTGGACATAGACGGCCTGCTGGCCCTGGCGGCCTCCGCCCCGGCGCTGGCCGCCGCGGCTCCCGCCCTGCCGCCCCCGGTGGAGGGGCGGCCCCGCATCGCCGTGGCCCGGGACAAAGCGTTCTGCTTCTACTACGCCGACGGCCTGGAGCTGCTGGAGGCGCTGGGGGCCGAGCTGGCGGAGTTCTCTCCGTTGGCGGACGAGGCGCTTCCCGAGGGTACCTGCGGCCTCTACCTGGGGGGCGGCTATCCGGAGCTGTTCGCCGGGGCCCTGGCGGCCAACGCCCCCATGCGGGAGGCGGTGCGCGCCGCCGTGGCGGGGGGGCTGCCCACCGTGGCCGAGTGCGGCGGGTTCCTCTACCTCAACCGGCTGCTCTCCGACGGAGAGGGCCGGGACTGGCCCATGGCGGGGGCGCTCCCCGGCCGGGCGGCCAACACCGGCAAGCTGGGCCGCTTCGGCTATGTGACCCTCACCGCGAAAAAGGACGGCCTGCTGGGCCCGGCGGGGACGCGCCTGCCCGCCCACGAGTTCCACTACTGGGACAGCGACGCGCCGGGGAGCGGCTTCCGGGCGGACAAGCCCCAGAGTAGCCGGGGGTGGGACTGCGCGTTCCACACCCCGACGCTGTACGCCGGCTTTCCCCACTTCCACTTCTGGGCCGCGCCGTCGGCGGCCCGCAATTTTGTGGCGGCGGCCCGCCGCTATGTACAGGAGGCATCGCTATGACACTGGATCAGGTGATTGCAGGAATTACCCCCGCCGATACGGCGGCCATGGAGCGGGCGAAGGCCCGGTGGGACTCCATCGCCAAGCCCCTGGGCAGCCTGGGGGCGCTGGAGGAGGCGGTCATCCGCATCGCCGGCATGACGGGCAGCGCCGACGTGGACATTTCCAAACGGGCGGTGGTGGTCATGTGTGCCGACAACGGCGTGGTGGCCCAGGGGGTCACCCAGACCGGCCAGGAGGTCACCGCCATCGTGGCGGAGAACATGTCCACCGGCGACACCAGTGTGTGCGCCATGGCCCGCTCCGCCGGGGCGGAGGTGGTGCCCGTGGACATCGGTACGGCCGTCCCCCTCACCGGGGCGCGCATCGTGCAGCGGTGCGTCCGCCGGGGCACCGCCGACATGACCCAGGGCCCCGCCATGAGCCGGGGGGAGGCCGTGCAGGCCGTCCTGACCGGGGTGGAGATTGCCCGGGAGCTGTGCGCCGGGGGCGTGCGCCTGCTGGCCACCGGGGAGATGGGCATCGGCAACACCACCACCTCCTCCGCCGTGGCCGCCGTGCTGCTGGGCCAGGAGCCGGTGGTGATGACCGGCCGGGGGGCCGGCCTGTCCGACGCGGGCCTACAGAAGAAGATCCACGCCATCGAGACCGCCGTGGCGGTGAACCGGCCCGACCCCTCCGACGTGCTGGACGTGCTCCACAAGGTGGGCGGCCTGGACATCGCCGGGCTGGCCGGGGTGTTCCTGGGGGGCGCCCTGTGCCATACGCCGGTGCTGGTGGACGGGTTCATCTCCTCCGTGGCCGCCCTGGTGGCCGCCCGGTTGTGCCCGGCCTGTAAGGACTACATGCTGGGCTCCCACGCGTCGGAGGAGCCGGCCAGCCGGCTGGTGCTCTCTGAATTGGGCCTGCGCCCCTTCCTCTACGCCGGGATGCGCCTGGGCGAGGGCACCGGGGCCGTGGCCGTCATGCCCCTGCTGGATATGGGGCTGGCGGTCTACCGAGAGATGGCCACCTTTGAGGACACCAACATCGAGGCCTACCAGCCCTTAGGCTAGGGGGGGATTGCATCCCCCCATGGATACGGCGGCTCCACACAGATTTTTATTTGAATTTGCCGCAAGTGGGCGAAACTCTGCGAGGCGGTAGGGCGGGGGCTTGCCCCCGCCGAAGGAGGTGCATCCATGCTGATACTGGTCTCCGGCGGCTCGGCCAGCGGGAAGTCGGAATTTGCCGAGGGGCTGGTCGCCGCCTCCGGCCTGGAGACGCGGGCCTACCTGGCCACCATGCAGGTGTGGGACGCCGAGAGCGAGCGCCGGGTGGAGCGCCACCGCCGGATGCGGGCGGGCAAGGGGTTTGCCACCGTGGAGTGTCCGGTGAACCTGGCCGGGGCCGTCCTGCCGGCCGGATGCGCCGCCCTGCTGGAGGATCTCTCCAACCTGACCGCCAACGAGTTTTTCGGCCCCCAGGGGCGGGAGGGGGCCTTCGGCCGGGTGCTCTCCGGTGTGGAGCGGGCGGCGGAGCAGGCCGCCCTGCTGGTGGTGGTCACCAACGAGCTGTTCTCCGACGGAATGGACTACGACCCCGAGACCCTGGCCTACCTGGACGTGCTGGCCCGGCTGAACCGGGCGGTGGCCCAGCGGGCCGACCGGGTGTACGAGGTGGTCTGCGGCATCCCCATCGCCTGGAAAGGAGCAAACCCGTGAAATCCCTCATCATTGCCTTTGCCATGTACTCCAAGTTCCCCATGCCCCGGGTGGACTGGGAGAAAAAGGCCCTCTCCTGGGCCCTGTGCTGGTTCCCGCTGGTGGGGCTGGCCGTCGGGGCGGTGCTGTGGCTATGGCTGGCCCTGGCCGGCTGGCTGGGGTTCGGCGCGGTCTTTACCGCCGCCCTGGCCCTGCTGCTCCCCATCGCCCTCAGCGGCGGCATCCATCTGGACGGCTTCTGCGACACCTGCGACGCCCTGTCCTCCCACCAGAGCCGGGAGCGGAAGCTGGAGATTCTGAAGGACTCCCACACCGGGGCCTTCGCCATCATCTGCTGTGGGCTGTACCTGCTGGTGTTCTTCGCCGCCTGGTGTGAGGCGGCGCCCGCGGGGGGGGCCGCCCTGGCGCTGGCCCTGGGGCCGGCCTTCTCCCGCAGCCTCTCCGGCCTCTTCGCCGTCACCCTCCCCAACGCCCGGGGCACCGGCCTGCTGGCCACCTTCACCGGCCCCATGGACGCGGTCAAGGCCCGGGGAGTGCTGGCGGCGTGGGCCGTCCTCACCGGAGGGGCCATGGTGGCCGCGGATGTGCGGACGGGTCTGGCCGCCCTGGCGGGAGCGGGTCTGGCGTGCGTCTACTATGTGGTGACCGCCCGGCGGCAGTTCGGCGGCGTCACCGGCGATCTGGCGGGGTTCTTCCTCCAACTGTGCGAGCTGGGGATGGTGCTCTGCGCCGCGGTGGGGCAGAGGCTGGAGGTGCTGTTATGATTTTGATTATCGGCGGCGCGGGCCAGGGCAAGCTGGACTACGTGCTGCAAAAGACCGGGTACGGCCCCGCCCAGGTGGCCCGCACCCCGGAGGAGGCCCGGACACGGCCCGTCTTTGCCGGGCTGGAGGACTGGCCGGAGCTGGACGAGGCGGCGCTGCTGGAGGCCAACCCGGACGTGATTTTGATCTGCGACGAGGTGGGCTGCGGCGTGGTGCCGGTGGAGCCGGCCCAGCGAGCGCACCGGGAGGCGGTGGGACGGCTTTGCTGCCGCCTGGCGGAGCGGGCAGAGCGGGTGGAGCGCATCTTCTGCGGCCTGCCCATGGTATTGAAAGGAGAAGGCCCATGGAACTGATTCTGATGCGCCACGGTACCACCCAGGGCAACCTGGAACGGCGCTTTATCGGCACGCTGGACGTGCCGCTGCTCCCCCAGGGGGAGGAGTTGGCCCGGCGGGTGGGCGCCACCCTGCCGGCGGTGGAGCACATCTACCGCAGCCCCCTCCAGCGCTGCCGCCGCACCGCCGAGCTGCTGTGGCCCGGCGTGGAGATGACGGTGGTGGATGAGCTGCGGGAGAGCGATTTCGGCCCCTTTGAGGGCAAGAACCACGAGGAGCTGAAGGACGACCCCCTCTATCAGGCGTGGCTGGGCATGGGGGACAGGCCCAACTTTGCCGCCATGCCGGTGGGGGAGAGCGCCCAGCAGGTCACCGACCGGGTGTCCATCGGCCTGGAAAAGACGGCGGCCGACGCCGCCCGCCGGGGCTTTGGCCGGGTGGGAGTGGTGTCCCACGGCGGGGCCCTCATGGCCCTGCTGGCCAAGTACGGCCGGCCGGAGCGGGACTACTACGGCTGGATGTGTCCTAACTGCGGCGGCTTCCGGGCGGAGCTGAATCCGGACACCCTGGAGCTGACCATTCTGGAGGAGTACAGGGGGGAGAAGGGGCTATGAGCTGGGGGGTATCCCACCTGCTGGCCCTGCTGACCGGCTTCTGCCTGGATCTCCTGCTGGGGGATCCCCACTGGGCGCCCCACCCGGTGCGGGCCGTCGGTGTGCTGATCGCCGCCCTGGAGAAGCTTCTGCGGCGGCTCTTTCCCAAGTCCCCCGGCGGCGAGCTGGCCGGCGGCGCGGCGCTGGTGTCGCTCACCATCGCCATTCCAACCGGCCTCACCGCCCTGCTGCTGTGGGGGTGCGGCCTGCTCAGCCCCTGGCTGGCTTTCGCGGCGGAGGCGCTGCTGTGCTATCAGCTGCTGGCCGCCAAGTCCCTGCGGGACGAGAGCGACAAGGTGTACGAGGCCCTCAAGGCCGGAGACCTGCCCGGCGCGCGGCACGCCGTGTCCATGATTGTGGGGCGGGACACCGAGCGGCTGGACGAGGCCGGCGTGGCCAAGGCGGCGGTGGAGACCGTGGCGGAGAACGCCTCCGACGGGGTGATCGCCCCCCTCATCTTCCTGGCCCTGGGCGGCGCGCCCCTGGGTATGCTCTACAAGGCGGTCAACACCATGGACTCCATGGTGGGCTACAAAAATGACCGCTATCTCTACTTCGGCCGGGCGGCGGCGCGGCTGGACGACGCGCTCAACTTTCTCCCCGCCCGCATCGCCGGGGTGCTCATGTGCCTGGGCGGCGCGGCGGCGGGTTACGACGGGAAGAACGCCTGGCGGATCTTCCGGCGGGACCGGAAGAGGCACAAGTCCCCCAACTCCGCCCACACCGAGGCGGCCTGCGCCGGAGCGCTCCAGCTCCAGCTGGCAGGGCCCAACTACTACTTCGGCCAACTGGTGGACAAACCCACCATCGGCGACGATCAGCGGCCGGTGGAGGCCCTGGACATCCTGCGGGCGGGCCGGATTCTCTACGCCACCGCCTTTTTTGCCCTGCTGCTCTTCTGCGGCGTGCCCCTGCTGATTCTGCTGTTCCCGTAACACCGGCCCGCCGCCCCACCCGTCCACCATCCTGACCAGAGAGAAGGGAATCACCATGACCCCATATACCCACGGCGGCGACGTGCTCACGGCGCGGGCCCGCTTCGGCGGCGACGTGCTGGACTGCTCGGCCAACCTGAACCCCCTGGGGATGCCCCCGGCGGTGCAGGCGGCCGCCGCGGCCGCCGCCGCAGACTCGGCCCGCTACCCCGACCCCCTGTGCCGCGCCCTCCGGGCGGCCATCGCCGCCCACGACGGGGTGGCGCCGGAGCAGGTGCTCTGCGGCGGCGGGGCGGCGGAGCTGATCTTCCGGCTGGCCTACACCCTGCGGCCCCGGCGGGCGCTGGTCACCGCCCCGGCCTTCTCCGAGTACGAGGAGGCGCTGACGGCGGCTGGGTGCGCCGTGACACGCCACCCCCTGCGCCGGGAGAACCGCTTTGACGTGGACGGCGGGCTCCTGGACGCCATCGCGCCGGGGGTGGAGCTGGTCTTCCTCTGCACCCCCAACAACCCCACCGGGCGGCTGGTGGACGGGGCGCTGCTGCGGGCGGCGGCGGAGCAATGCCGGGCCGTGGGGGCGGTGCTGGCGGTGGACGAGTGCTTTTTGCCCCTCTCCGACGGGGCTGGGCCGGGGCTGGCCCCCTGTCTGGCGGAGCACCCCAACCTGCTGCTCCTGCGGGCCTTCACCAAGAGCTACGCCATGGCGGGCCTGCGGCTGGGCTACGCCCTCTCCGCCAACGGCGGACTTCTGGAGCGGATGGCTGCCGCCGGCCCGCCCTGGAGCGTCTCCACCCCCGCCCAGGCGGCGGGGCTGGCCGCCCTGGAGCAGTGCCCCGACTGGCCGGGGAAGGCCCGGGCCCTGCTGGCGTCGGAGCGCCCCGCCCTGTCGGACGGCCTATGCGCCCTGGGGCTGGAGGTGGTGCCCGGACAGGCCAACTACCTGCTGTTCCGGTCGGCGGGCGCGGCCGATTTGAAGGAGCGGATGCTCACGCGGGGCGTGCTCATCCGCTCCTGCGCCAACTACCACGGCCTGGGGAACGACTGGTACCGGGTGTGCGTGGGACAGGCGGAACAAAACCGGCGGCTGCTGGCCGCCTTAAAGGAAGTGCTGTGATGGCCAACGCGATTATGATCCAGGGAACCGCCTCCAACGCGGGCAAGTCCCTGCTGGCGGCGGGGCTGTGCCGCATCTTTGCCCAGGACGGCTATAAGGCGGCCCCCTTCAAATCCCAGAACATGGCCCTCAACTCCGCCATCACCCCCGACGGCTTTGAGATGGGCCGGGCCCAGGTGGTGCAGGCCGAGGCGGCGGGGGTGGCCCCCGATGTGCGGATGAACCCCATCCTGCTCAAGCCCACCAGCCACGTGGGCTCCCAGGTGATCGTCAACGGCGTGCCCCGGGGCACCATGGCGGCGGGGGAGTACTTCCGCTACCGCAAGAGTCTCATCCCCGAGGTGATGGCGGCCTACGAGTCCCTGGCGGCGGAGTACGACATCATCGTCATTGAGGGGGCGGGCAGCCCGGCGGAGATCAACCTGCGGCAGGACGACATTGTGAACATGGGCATGGCCCGCCGGGCCAACGCCCCGGTGCTCCTGTGCGGCGACATCGACCGGGGGGGCGTGTTCGCCTCCCTCTACGGCACGGTGAAGCTGCTGGAGCCGGACGAGCAGGCGAGGATCAAGGGCCTGATTATCAACAAATTCCGGGGGGATGTGGATATCCTCCGCCCCGGCCTGGGGGAGCTGGAGCGGCTTTCCGGCAAGCCGGTGCTGGGAGTTGTCCCCATGCTGGACGTGGATGTGGACGACGAGGACTCCCTCTCCCACCGCCTGAGCGGCGGGGGAAAGGTGGGCCTGGTGGACATTGCGGTGGTGCGCCTGCCCCGCCTGTCCAACTTCACCGACTTCAACCCCCTGGAGCGGATGGAGGAGGTCACCCTCCGCTACGTCCGCAATCCCCGGGAGCTGGGGCACCCCGATCTGGTGGTTCTCCCCGGCACCAAGAACACCATGGACGATCTGCGCTGGCTGCGGGAGAGCGGCATGGAGGCCGCCGTGCTCAAGCACGCCTCGGCCGGCGGAGCGGTGATCGGCATCTGTGGCGGCTATCAGATGCTGGGGAACACCGTCTCCGACCCCGACGGGGTGGAGGGGGGCGGCTCCCTCCGGGGCCTGGGCCTGCTCCCAGCCGACACGGTGTTCCAGGGGGAGAAGACCCGCACCCGGGTGACGGGGGCCTTCCGCGCCCCGGAGGGGCTCTTCCGCGCCTTGGCCGGCGTGGCCTTCGAGGGCTACGAGATCCACATGGGCCGCACCGAGAGCGGGGCGGCCCCCCTGGCGGAGTTCACCACCCAGACCGGGGAGCGGCGCTCCGACGGCCTCAGCGCGGGCAACGTGTGGGGCTGCTACGTCCACGGCATCTTCGACAAGGCGGAGGCGGCCGCCGCCCTGGTGAACGCCCTGCTGGAGGCCAAGGGGCTGGAGCCGGGCGCGGCCAGCGTGGACTGGCAGGCGTACGCCCAGCAGCAGTACGACAAGCTGGCGGCCGGCCTGCGGGCCAGCCTGGACATGAAACGCATTTACCGGATTCTCAACGGGGAGGAATAGAGCCATGAAACACATTGAATTGCAGCGGGTGGCCCCCGCGGACATTGAGGCCCGGAGCATGGAGCTCATCGGCCAGGAGCTGGGGGAGCGGGTGTTCCCGGCGGAGCAGTTGCCCGTGGTCAAGCGGGTGATCCACACCACCGCGGACTTTGAGTACGCCGACAGTCTGGTCTTTTCCGCCGGGGCGGTGGAGGCGGGCGTCGCGGCCATACGGCAGGGCTGCACCATCGTGACTGACACCCAGATGGCCTTCTCCGGGGTGAACAAGCGGGTGCTGGAGAAATTCGGCGGCCGGGCGGTGTGCTTCATGTCCGACCCGGACGTGGCCGCTGAGGCCAAGGCGCGGGGGGAGACCCGGGCCACCGTGTCCATGGAGCGGGCCGCCCGGCTGGAGGGGCCGCTGGTGCTGGCCATCGGCAACGCCCCCACCGCCCTGGTACGGGCCTGCGAGCTGATTGACGCGGGGGAGCTGAAGCCCGCCCTGGTCATCGGCGTGCCGGTGGGCTTCGTCAACGTGGTGGAGAGCAAGGAGCTGCTGCTCACCCTGGACGTACCCTATATCGTGGCCCGGGGGCGGAAGGGCGGCAGCAACGTGGCCGCCGCCATCTGCAACGCCATGCTCTATCAGGCCAGCAACAACGCGCGGGAATAACGGGAGGGACGCACAATGACAGAGAGAGCGGTTCTGGCGGTGTCCTTCGGCACCAGCCACCGGGACACCCTGGAGAAAAACATCGCGGCCATTGAGGCCGAGCTGGCCGCGGCCTTCCCGGAGCGGACGGTGCGCCGGGCCTTTACCAGCGGCATGATCCTCCGCAAGCTGGCGGGGGAGGGTACCCACATCGACAACGTACCCCAGGCGCTGGAGCGCCTGCTGGCCGAGGGCTGTACCGACGTGGTGGTACAGCCCACCCATGTGATGAACGGGGAGGAGTACCACAAGCTGCTGGCCCAGGCGGAGCCGTACCGCGCCCGCTTTGCCCGCATGACCTTCGGCCGCCCCCTGCTGACGGCGGCGGAGGACTACGCGGCCCTGGGCCGCGCCCTGATGGAGGCGCTGCCCGCCCAGCGGGCGGACACCGCCGTGCTCTATATGGGCCACGGCTCGGAACACCAGGCCAATTCGGCCTATGCCCTGATGGAGTACACCTTCCACGATCTGGGGCGGAAGGACGTGGTGATCGGCACGGTGGAGGGCTACCCCGGCTTTGGGGAGGCCCTGCGTCGGCTGAAGGAGCGCCCACAGGTGCGGAGGGTGGAGCTGCGCCCCCTGATGACCGTGGCGGGGGATCACGCCAAGAACGATCTGGCGGGGGATGAGGAGGACTCCTGGCGGCGGCGTCTGGAGGCCGAGGGCTACGAGACGGCCTGCGTGCTCACCGGCCTGGGGGAGTACCCGGCAGTGCGGGCGCTGTTTGTGGAGCACGCCAGGCAGGCGGAACAGCTCCAGGCGGAAGCCTGTTGATATAGATCCGGGAGCCGGAAACGGGAAGACGGGTGCAAATCCCGCGCAGTCCCGCTGCCGTAAGAGAACAGTCGGTGCGCATGGGCCACTGGGGCGACCCGGGAAGGCGCGCAGCGGCGGAGACGCTCAAGCCGGAAAACCGTACCGGCTCCGAATTCACAGCCACCTACGAGCGATAGGAAAGGATGAAACACATGATGAATCAACGAAACACAAGGCTTCTGCGCACGGCGGCGGTGCTCGTCGGCCTGCTGGGCGTACTCACCATGAGCGCCTCGGCCATGCACATTGCCGAGGGCTACCTGCCGGTGGGCTGGGCCGCCGGCTGGGGCGTGGTATGCGTCCCCTTTGTGGTGGCGGGCTTCCTCTCCATCCAGAAGAAGGTCGCCCAGGCCCCCAAGGCCAAAATCCTGTTGGCGATGTGCGGAGCGTTCGCCTTCGTGCTCTCCGCGCTGAAAATCCCCTCCTTTGAAGGTTCCTGCTCCCACCCCACCGGCGTGGGGCTGGGCGCCATCCTGTTCGGGCCCATGACCATGGCGGTGCTGGGGCTGATCGTCCTGCTGTTCCAGGCCCTGCTGCTGGCCCACGGCGGCCTGACCACCCTGGGGGCCAACACCTTTTCCATGGCCATCGCCGGCCCCATCGTGTCCTGGGCGGTCTACAAGCTGCTGCGCAAGGCAAACGCCCCGGCGGCAGTGGCGGTCTTCGCCGCGGCCGCGCTGGGCGACCTGTTCACCTATGTGGTGACCTCGGTGCAGCTGGGCGTGGTTCACGGCGGCATTGGGAAATTCCTGATGATATTCGCCGTCACCCAGATCCCCCTGGCCATCGCCGAGGGCCTGCTGACCGTGGTGGTGTTCAACGTGCTGGAGAAGTACAGCCGGGAAGAGCTCCACGCCCTGTGCGTGCTGTAAGGAGGGAACCGGAATGAAGGTATGGCAGAAAAATCTGATCCTGATCGTGCTGGTGGTGCTGCTGGCGGCGCTGCCGCTGTGGCTGCTGCCCGACGCCGAGTTCGGCGGCGCGGACGGCCAGGCGGAGGAAGCGATCCTGGAGCTTCAGCCCGACTATGAGCCCTGGTTTGAGCCGATTCTGGAGCCGGCCAGCGGCGAGGTGGAGTCCCTCCTCTTCGCCCTCCAGGCCGCCATCGGCGCGGGCGTGGTGGGCTTCGTCCTGGGCCGCATCACCAAAAAGCCGGAGAAGAGGGAGCAGGGCTGATGGGAACCGACCGCTACGCCTATCAATCGCGGCTGCGGCGGATCTCCCCCATGCCGAAGCTGCTTCTGACCGGCTCGGCGCTGGTGCTCTGCCTGCTCTGCGACAGCGTAACGGTCGGCCTGGTCACCCTGCTGGCGATGTGGGGACTGGTTACCGCCCTGGGCGGGCTCAGCCCCCGCGTCTTCCTGCGGTTTCTGTGCGTCCCGATGGCCTTCCTGGCCATCGGATGCGTGACGATCCTGATCAACAGCTACCCCCAGGGCGCGCCGGTGCTACTTGCCGTGCCGGTGGGGGAGCGGCTGTGGGGCTTTGACCGGGCGGCGCTGCTCCGGGCCGGGCGGCTGTTCTGCAAGGCGGTGGGGGCGGTGGGGGCCATGTACTTCCTGGCACTGAATACCCCGGTGACCGATGTGACCATGGCGCTGGAGCGGCTGCACGTACCCCACCTGCTGGTGGAGCTGATGGAGCTGATCTACCGCTTTATCTTTGTCCTGACCGAGACCGCCTCCCGCATCCGCCTGGCTCAGGAGTCCCGGCTGGGCTATCAGGGGGTGCGCCGCTCCCTGTCCTCCCTGGGCACCCTGGCCTCCATGGTGTTTCTCCGGGCGTGGCGGAAGGCGGACCGGGTGTATACCGCCCTGGAGTCCCGCGGCTACAGCGGAAGCCTGGTCACCCTGTCCGGCGGCTATGCGCGGGGGGCGTGGCTCTACCCGCTGACGGCGGCGGTGGCGGCGGTTCAGCTGACGGCATGGTATCTCGAGAGGAGCGTGATGGGATGATGGAGGCCGCGATTGAGGCCAGAGAGCTGCGCTATACCTATGAGGACGGCACGGCGGCGCTGAAGGGCATCAACCTCCGGGCCGAACGGGGAAAGATCACGGGCATCCTGGGGGCCAACGGGGCGGGCAAGTCCACCCTGTTTCTGAACCTCAACGGCGTGCTCCAGCCGTCCGCCGGGGAGATCCTGCTGGACGGCGCGCCGGTGAAGCGGGACCGGAAGGGCCTGACCGAGCTGCGCCGCCGGGTAGGCATCGTGTTCCAGGATCCGGACGACCAGCTCTTCTCCGCCGACGTGTACCGGGACATCTCCTTCGGCGCGGTCAACCTGGGCCTGCCCGAGGCGGAGGTGCGCCGCCGGGTGGAGGCGGCCATGGAGCGCACCGGAGTGTCCCACCTGCGGGACAAGCCCACCCACGCCCTCTCCTTCGGGCAGAAGAAGCGGGCGGCCATCGCCGGCGTGCTGGTCATGGAGCCGGAGGTGCTGATTCTGGACGAGCCCACCGCCGGGCTGGACCCCCAGGGGGTGAGCGATCTGCTGGAGTTGCTGGCCAGCCTGCGGGACGGCCTGGGCATGACCATTCTCATGGCCACCCACGACATGGACGTGGTGCCCCTGTGCTGCGACTACGCCTATCTGCTGGGCGGGGGAAGCGTGCTGGCCCGGGGGACGCCGGAGGAGCTGTTTGCCCAGGCGGAGCTGCTGCGGGCCAACCACTTGCGCCTGCCCCGCATCGCCCACCTGATGGCGATTCTCCGCGACCGGGACGGCCTGGACGTGGCCCCGGTGGGCACCATTGGGGCGGCCCGGCGGGAGCTGCTGCGATTGTTGAAACAGGAGGAGTTATTGTGAAACGAGGCATTCTGTACGGCGTCGGGGTGGGCCCCGGCGATCCGGAACTGATCACCCGCAAGGCCCAGCGGATCATCGCCCAGGCGGCGGTGCTGGCGGTGCCCGACAAGGGCAGCGGAGAGAAGACCGCGCTGACCATCGCCGGCGAGCTGGCTGAGGGGAAGGAGATTCTCCTCTGCGACGCCCCCATGGTGCGGGACGAGGCCGCCCTGGACGCGGCCTATGAGGCCAACGCCGACCGGGTGTGCGCCCTGCTGGACGGGGGGAAGGACGTGGCCTTCCTCACTTTGGGCGATCCCACCGTCTACTCCACCTACCTCTACCTCCACCGCAAGGTGACGGCCCGGGGGTACGAGGCGGAGATCATCCCCGGCGTGCCCTCCTTCTGCGCGGTGGCGGCCCGGCTGGGCGCCGCCCTGTGCGAGAAGTCGGAGCGCCTGCTCATTGTCCCCGCCTCCCACAAGGATGTGGACGACTGCCTGGACGTGGATGCCAACCTGGTGTTCATGAAGGCGGGCCGGGAGATCGGCGCGCTGAAGGAGAAGCTGGCGGAGAAGGGCCTGCTGGAGCGGGCGTCCATGGTGGCCAACTGCGGCATGGAGGGGGAGGCGGTCTACCCCCGCTTCGCCGAGCTGACCGATGGCAGCGGCTACTTCTCCGTGGTGCTGGTGAAGAAGGGGGAAGAGGCTTGAACATCCGTATGACCGGCCTGGACTGGCGGAAGGCCCCCATCGGTCTGCGGGAAGCCCTCTCCTTCACCCGGAGCCGGGTGGTGGAGCTGGACCGGCTGCTCCGGGCGGCGGAGGGGGTGGAGGGCTGCGTGCTCCTGTCCACCTGCAACCGCACGGAGCTCTACCTCTCCTGCGCCTCCGGGGCGGAGCCGGAGCCGGGGGCGCTGCTGTGCGCGGCGGCGGGGCTGCCCTACGCCCCCTTCGCCGGGGCCTTCGTCACCCGCACGGGGGAGGAGGCCGCCCGGCACCTGATGGAGGTGGCCGGCGGCCTGCGCTCCCAGATCTGGGGGGAGGATCAGATCCTCACCCAGGTGAAGGGGGCGGCGGCCGCCGCCCGGGAGGCCGGCACGGCGGACGGGGTGCTGGAGATCCTGTTCCGCAACGCCGCCGCCGCGGGCAAGGAGATCAAGACCAAGGTGCCCCTCACCGGAGTGCCCCGCTCCGCGGCCCAGAGCGCGGTGGAGCGGCTGGCGCGGGACGCAGGGGGCCTGGAGGGCAAGCGGGCCCTGGTCATCGGCAACGGGGAGATGGGCCGCCTGTCCGCCGCTCTGCTCCACCGGCTGGGGTGCGCCGTCACCGTCACCCTGCGCACCTACCGCCACGGGGAGACCGTGGTGCCCGCCGGGTGCGCCGTGGCCCCCTATGAGGAGCGCTACGCCGCCATGAAGGGGGTGGACCTGCTCCTCTCCGCCACCACCAGCCCCCACTACACTATCTCCGCCCGGGAGCTGGCGGCGGTGGAGGACCACCCCCGCCTGCTGGCCGACCTGGCTATCCCCCGGGACATCGAGCCCGCCGTGGGGGAGCTGCCCGGCGTGACCCTCTACAACGTGGACTCCCTAGGGGTGGACACACGGCGGGAGGTGCCCGCCGCCGCCGCGGAGATCGTGGAGCGGCACCTGGAGCAGATGGCCCAGTGGGAGAACTACCGCTCCTGCCTGCCCGGCCTGGAGCGGGTGAAGCAGGCGGTGGCCGCCCGGGTACTGTCCACCGATCTGGACGGCCCGGAGGCCAGGGGCCTGGTGGAGCTGGCCGTGGGGCGGGCGGTGGACCTCCTCTCCGGCGCGCTCAAGGAGAACCTGACGCCGGAGGAGCTGGAGCGCTGCGCCCGCAAGATCGAGGTACATACCGCCGCCAAACCCAGGTGGCCCCTGCCCGAGCAGCGGCCCCTCCGCTTCCCGCTGTTCGTCAATCTGGCGGGGGAGAAGGCGGTGGTCGTGGGCGGCGGGGCCGTCGCCTGCCGCCGGGCGGAGGTGCTCTCCCGCTTCGGCGCGGAGGTGACGGTGATCGCCCCCCGCTGTAAGACCCCGCCCCAGGGCATACAGTGGGAGGGGCGGCCCTATGCCCCCGGCGATCTGGCCGGGGCGGCCCTGGCAGTGGCCGCCACCGACGACCGCGCCGTCAACCGGGCGGTGGGGGAGGAGGCCCGCGCGCTGGGGATTCCGGTCAGCGTGGCCGACTGCCCGGAGGAGTGCACCTTCTTTTTCCCCGCCGTCTGTACCGGCGAGAATCTGGTGGCCGGGGTCATCGGCCGGGGCGACGACCACGCCCGCACCGCCCGGGCGGCCCGGGCCATCCGCAGCGCATTGGAGGGATTGGAATGAAGACCATACGTGTCGGCAGCCGGGAGAGCCGGCTGGCGGTGGTGCAGTCTGAGCTGGTGATGGACGCCATCCGCGCCGCCCACCCGGAGGTGGGGCTGGAGCTGGTGACCATGAAGACCACCGGCGACAAGATACTGGACCGCACTCTGGACAAGGTGGGAGGCAAGGGCCTCTTTGTCAAGGAGCTGGACGCCGCCCTGCTGGATGGCCGGGTGGATCTGACCGTCCACAGCTGCAAGGACCTCCCCATGGAGGAGGATCCCCGCATCCCCCTGGCGGGCTTCTCCCGCCGGGAGGACCCCCGGGACGTGCTGGTACTGCCCCAGGGGGCGGAGGAGCTGGACCCCTCCAGGCCCATCGGCTGCGCCTCCGCCCGGCGGGCGGTGCAGCTGCGGGCGCTGTTTCCCGGCGTGGCGGTGGCCCCGGTGCGGGGCAACGTGCTCACCCGCCTGCGCAAGCTGGACGAGGGGCAGTTCTCCGCCTTGGTGCTGGCCGCCGCCGGCCTCAAGCGGCTGGGGCTGGAGGAGCGCATCACCCGGTACTTTACGGTGGAGGAGCTGCTCCCCGCGGCGGGTCAGGGTATTCTGGCCCTCCAGACCCGGGCGGGGGAGGAGCTGTCCTGCCTGGACGGCGTACTGGACGCCGACGGAACCGACTGCGCCCGGGCCGAGCGTGCCTTTGTCCGCGCCCTGGACGGGGGCTGCTCCGCCCCCATTGCGGCCCACGCCCGGCTGGAGGGCGATACCGTGACCATAGACGGACTGTATGTAACCGACGCGGGCGAAGTGCGGCGGGGGCGGCTCAGCGGCCCCCGCGCCCAGGGAGAGGCCCTGGGTGAGGCGCTGGCCCGCAGGCTGAAGGAGGGCGGAACATGCCTGGAAAAGTGACACTGGTGGGCGCCGGCCCCGGCGATCCCGGCCTGCTGACCCGCAAGGGGCTGGAGGCCCTGGAGAAGGCCGATGTGGTGGTGTACGACCGCCTGGTCAGCCCCGCCATCCTGGCCCTCATGCCCGAGGGGGCGGTGAAGATCAACGTGGGCAAGGAGGCGTCCCGCCACCCCGTGCCCCAGGAGCAGATCAACCGGATCCTGCTGGAGCAGGCCCAGCAGGGCCATAACGTGGTGCGCCTCAAGGGGGGCGACCCCTTCCTGTTCGGCCGGGGAGGCGAGGAGCTGGAGCTGCTGGCGGAGCACCGCATCCCCTTCGAGGAGGTGCCCGGCATCACCTCCGCCATCGCGGCCCCGGCCTACGGCGGCATCCCGGTGACCCACCGGGACTGCTGCTCCTCCCTGCACATCGTCACCGGCCACCAGCGGGCGGGGAAGGAGCTGGCCATCGACTTCGAGGCCCTGGTGCGCACCGGGGGCACCCTGGTCTTCCTCATGGGCGTGTCCGCCCTGCCCACCATCTGCGCCGGGCTGCTGGACGCGGGGATGGCCCCGGACACCCCCGCCGCCGTGGTGGAGCGGGGCACCACCCCCGCCCAGCGGCGGGTGAGCGCGTCCCTGGCGGAGCTGCCCCGGGCGGCGGAAGCGGCCGCTGTCCAGAGCCCCGCCGTCATTGTGGTGGGGGGCGTGTGCGCCCTGGCCGACCAGTTCGACTGGTTCGACCACCTCCCCCTCAAGGGGAAGCGCGTGGTGGTCACCCGGCCCCGGGAGCGGGCCGGCACCCTGTCGGCCCGCCTGCGGGCGCTGGGGGCCGACGTGTGGGAGTACCCCTGCATCGCCACCGTGCCCATCACCCCCTGCCCCGCCGTAGACGGGGCGCTGGAGCGGCTGTCCGGCTATGAGTGGCTGGCCCTCACCAGCCCCGCCGGAGTGGACGCGGTGTGGGCCTGCCTGGACGGGAAGGGCCTGGACGCCCGCGCCCTGGGCGGCCTGAAGCTGGCCGCCATCGGCCCCGGCACCGCCAAGGCGCTGTCCGCCCACGGCCTGCGGGCCGACTATGTGCCCGAGGTCTACGACGCGGCCCACCTGGGGGCCGGCCTGCCCGCCCGGGGCCGGGTGCTCATTCTCCGGGCGGGGGAGGGCTCCCCTGCCTTGACAGAGGCCCTGAAGGGGCGTAACATTGGGTATGACGACGTGGCCTGCTACCGCACCGTGTACGAGAACCCCCGCTCCGACGAGCTGCGGGCGGCGGTGGAGTCCGGCGCGGCGGGGATCGTCACCTTCACCAGTGCCTCCACGGTCAAGGGGTTTGTCGCCTCCGTGGGGGAGGACGCGGACTTCTCCCGCATGGTGGGGGCCTGTATCGGGGCGCAGACCGCTGCCGAGGCCCGGAAGCACGGCATCCCCGCGGCGGTGGCCCGGGAGGCCACCATGGACGCCCTGGTGGAATTGATTACCGCCCTGCGGGATTGAGAAAGGAAGCACATATATGGAACTCATTCAACGCCCCCGCCGCCTGCGGGGAAGCGACGCGGTGCGCCGCCTGTGCCGGGAGACCCGCCTGTCCCCCGACAGCCTGATCTACCCCATCTTCGTGGACGAGACCCTCCGCGGTAAGCGGCCCATCGAGGCCCTGCCCGGCCAGTTCCACTACGGCCTGGACGCGGTGTGTGAGGCGGTGTCCGACTGCCTGGCCGCCGGGGTGACCCACTGCATCCTCTTCGGCCTGCCCCGTGAGAAGGACGCCGTGGGCTCCTCCGCCTGGGCAAAGCACGGCGTGGTGCAGGAGGCCATCCGGGCCATCAAGGCCAAATACCCGGATTTCTATGTGATCACCGACGTGTGCATGTGCGAGTATACCGACCACGGCCACTGCGGCATCCTCTGCGGCCAGAGCGTGGACAACGACAAGACCCTGGAGGTGCTGGCCAAGACCGCCCTCTCCCATGTGGAGGCGGGGGCGGACATGGTGGCCCCCTCCGACATGATGGACGGCCGGGTAGCCGCCATTCGGGCCGTCCTGGACGAGCACGGCTATGAGACCACCCCCATCATGGCCTACTCCGCCAAGTACGCCTCCGCGTTCTACGGCCCCTTCCGGGCGGCGGCCGGCTCCACCCCCTCCTTCGGCGACCGGAAGGGGTACCAGATGGATCCCCATAACCGCAAGGAGGCCCTCAAGGAGTGCGCCCTAGACGAGGCGGAAGGGGCGGATATCCTCATGGTCAAGCCCGCCCTGAGCTACCTGGACGTGATCCGCGAGTGCTCCGACGCCTTTGATCTGCCCATGTGCGCCTACTCCGTCTCCGGCGAGTACGCCATGATCAAGGCCGCCGGGGCGGCGGGGCTGGTGGACGAGTACCGCATCATGTGCGAGAGCGCCCTGTCCGTGTTCCGGGCCGGGGCCAACATGCTCATCACCTACTACGCCAAGGAGCTGGCCCAGGCCATACAGAAGGGGGACATCGGCTGATGGATATCTCGGAACAGCTCTTTGAGCGGGCCAAGCGGGTGCTCCCCGGCGGGGTCAACTCCCCAGTGCGGGCCTACCGGGCCGTGGGCATGGCCCCCCGCTTCATCACGCGGGCCGACGGGGCCTATATCTACGACGAGGACGGGAAGCGGTACATCGATTACGTCTGCTCCTGGGGCCCCATGATCCTGGGCCACAACCACCCGGTGATCCGGGAGGCGGTGGAGCGGGCGGTAAAGGACGGCCTCTCCTTCGGCGCCCCCACCCGCCGGGAGGTGGAGATTGCCGAGTTGATGATCGGCATGGTGCCCAACATTGAGATGGTGCGCATGGTGAATTCCGGCACAGAGGCGGTCATGTCCGCCCTCCGGCTGGCCCGGGGGGCCACCGGCCGGGACAAGCTCATCAAGTTCGAGGGCTGCTACCACGGCCACTCCGACTGTATGCTGGTCAACGCCGGCTCCTCCGCTCTGGCGGGGGGCCACCCCAGCAGCGCCGGCGTGCCGGTGGGGGCGGCCAGGGACACCCTCACCGCCCAGTTCAACGATCTGGCCAGCGTGGAGGCCCTGCTGGAGCAGAACCCCGGCCAGGTGGCGGCGGTGATCGTGGAGCCGGTGGCCGCCAACATGGGCGTGGTGGGCCCCGCCCCCGGCTTCCTGGAGGGCCTGCGGGCCCTGTGCGACAAGCACGGCGCCCTGCTGATCTTCGACGAGGTGATCACCGGCTTCCGCCTGGCCCCCGGCGGCGCCCAGGCGTACTTCGGCGTGCGGGCCGATCTGGTCACCTTCGGCAAGATCATCGGCGGCGGAATGCCGGTGGGCGCCTACTGTGGCAGCCGGGCGCTGCTGGAGCAGGTGGCCCCCTGCGGCCCGGTGTACCAGGCGGGCACCCTCAGCGGCAACCCGGTGGCCATGGCCGCCGGCCTGGCCCAGCTCACCTACCTGCGGGAGCATCCCGAGGTGTACGAGCACATCAACGCCAGGGGCGCGGCTCTGGCGGAGGGCCTGCGGGGACTGGTGAAGCGCACCGGCGCGCCGGTGGTCGTCAACCAGCTCGGTTCCCTGCTGGCCCCCTTCTTCACCCCCACGGCGGTGACCACCTTCACCGACGCCAAGGGCAGCGACGTGGCCAAGTACGCCCGTTCCTTCCAGGGGATGCTGGAGCGGGGCGTGGCCCTGGCCCCCGCCCAGTTCGAGGCTATGTTCATCTCTGAGGCCCACACCCAGGCGGAGCTGGACGCCACCCTGGCCGCGGCGGAGGCCGTGTTCCAGGCGCTCTGAGTCAAACGAAAAACGGCCCCCGGAACCTATCAGGTTCCGGGGGCCGCTCTGCGTTCAGCCTTCGATTTTGTCCACCCGCCGCTGGTGGCGGCCGCCCTCAAAGGGCGTGTTGAGGAAGGCGTCCACGATGCGGTCGGCCATATTGTTCCCGATCAGTCCACCGCCCATGGCCAGCATGTTGGCGTCGTTGTGCCGCCGGGTCATCTCGGCGGAGAGGGGCTCGCTGCACAGGGCACAGCGGATGCCCTTCACCTTGTTGGCGGCGATGGAGATGCCGATGCCCGTGGTGCAAATAACGATACCCCGGTCGCACGCGCCGGAGGCCACCGCCTCTGCAGCCGCCCGGCCGAAGTCGGGGTAGTCGCAGCTCTCTGCGGTGTAGCAGCCGAAGTCCTGATACTCCAGGCCGCGGGCGTCCAGGTACTCCATGACGTGGCGCTTGAGGGCGAGCCCTCCGTGGTCGGAACCCAATGCGATCATATATATTTCCTCCTTATCCGAGTGTGTGGAACACGGGCTGGTGCTTTTCATAGGTGCAGACGCGGCGGAAGCCGCACTCCCGCAGCAGCGCGCAGGCGGCCTGGACGCCCTTGCCCACGTCCGCCGGGGTGTGGGCGTCAGAGCCGACGGTGACGATCTCGCCGCCGCAGTCCCGGTAGAGGGCCAGGATGGGCCGCCACTCCTCCAGGGTGCGCCCCCGGCAGGTGTTGACCTCCATGCCCCTGCCCTTCTCCACAGCCGTGCGCAGGATGGCCCGGATGGCGTCCTGGTAGCGGTTCAGGGTGACGGGGGCCTGCATATAGCGCAGGGGGTAGATGAGGTGGGCCAGCACGTCGTAAAAATCCGTGGCGGCCAGCAGAGCCAGGGAGGCAAAGTAGTCGTCCAGGGCATCATAGCAGGCCTGGACGGTGGAGAAATCCAGGAAGAACAGGTCGGTGCCGCCCCTTTCCGGCGAGAGGTTGTGGACCGAGCCCAGGATGAAGTCGGCCTCCGGGCGGGCACAGATGGCCGCAGCGGCGGCCGGATTCAGATGGGGCATGCCCAGCTCCAGGCCCAGCTTGAGGGTGAGACGCTCCCCGGCGGCGGGGAGGGCCTGCTGATGCTGGGCCACGGCGGGGGCCCAGTCGTAGCCCTCCGCCGGAACCCCATTTTCGTCGAGGAAGTCGAAGTGGTCGGTGACGCACAGTTCATCCAGGCCCGCGTCTGCCGCCGCCTCTGCCAGCTCGGACAGGGGGGCGTGGGCATCAAAGGAGAGCCGGCTGTGGGTGTGATAGTCGGACAGATACATACAAATTACCTCACAAGTGCCGCTGGGTGGGGGATTAGAAGGGCCAGGAGGGGAGCCACCGCAGCAGGCAGGTCCCATACCAGGAGGGGATCTGGATGCCCACCAGCACGGGATAGAACAGGGCGTAGAGGGCCGCGGCCCCCGCCGTGACGGCGTACATGGCGGGCTTCCAGGCGATGAGCTCCTCCTGCTCGGACAGGCTGTAAAATACATAGCACAGGGCCAGAATGAGAAACAGCACCGAGGGGAAGTAGTGATAGGCGAAGGTGATGCGGCCGATGAAGAACCAGGGCACCAGCTGGGCCAGGTAGCCGATGACGATGAACAGGGCCTTGGCACACCGCCGCCGCACCGCCTGCGCGGCGCAGGCGAGGACGGCCAGCAGGCCGCCCCAACACACCACCGGGTTGACAAAGGCGGCGAAGCGGGTGGTGTACCCCGGCACCGAGTTGTCCATATAGTAGAGGATGGGCCGGATGTCAAAGAGCCACTGATACCAGCGGGAGGAGTAGGGGTGGGTGTCGGTGACGCCGCTGTGGTAGGAGAGCATATACTTCTGGTTTTCCCACATGGCACCGACGAGGCCCGTGAGGCTGCTGTCTCCCTCCGCCCAGGCGTAGGGGAGATAGGACAGGGTATAGATGGCCGCCGGGATCAGGGCGAACACCAGCACCGAGAAGGCGAGAATCTGGAAGGCCCACTTCAGCCGCCCGGGCTGCCGCGCCCCCGTCTCCCCGTCCGCCGGCCAGTCCCGCAGCTTTTGGTACAGGCCGATGAAGTAGAGTACCACCAGCCCGGTGCAGCCGTAGATCACCGTCCACTTGGAGGCCGCGCCGATGCCCCAGAACAGCCCCGACAGGAACAGGGGCAGGGCGCATTTGCGGAAGGGGGCGCCCGCCGGGAGGGTGAGGTAGCGGTACATGAAATAATACATCAGAAGGATGAAGAAGAAGGCGTAGGTGTCGATGGTGGCAAGCCGGGTCTGGGTCAGGTGCATGAAGTCGGCGGCCAGCAGCACGGTGCCGCAGGTGGCGATGGAGGTGCGGCCGAACAGGTTCTTGAGGAACACATACAGCAGGGGGAGCATCCCCACGCCGAACAGGGTGCCCATGAACCGCCAGCCGAAGGGGGTCATGCCGAACAGGCGGATACCGACGCCCATGATCAGCTTGCCCAGGGGCGGGTGGGAGATCTCATAGGGTTCAATGCCCCGGATGTGCTCCCAGGCGGTGCGGGGGTGGTAGATCTCGTCAAAGTAGGCCGAGTCGTAATAGGTGGTCTTTTCGGGCACCGTCTCCTGCTCGTCGAAGAGGGGGCTGGCCGAGGCGGACAGATTCACCCGGTTCCCCTCCAGATCGAACAGGGCCACCTCTCCCAGCTCCAGCAGGCCCTTATTGGCCTGGCCGGTGATGCGCAGGTATCGGATATACTGGGGGTTTTCGAAGGTGAGTTCATTCCACTTGAAGAGCTGATTGTAGTTCTGGGTCATGGCGTAGCTCTCGCCGTAGCCCTCCGGGTCGGCCCAGTAGTAAACGGTCTCCTCACTGCCCGTTTCATCGGTCTCCGTCCGGCTCCAGAGGGTGAGCCACTGGGTGCCGTCGGCGGAGATCTCCACCTGGTATTTGCCGGTGCCCAGGTTGGGGTAGTACCACAGCCTGGACACCTGGACGCTCTCCGGCAGGGAGAAGGTGGCCGATTCTCCGTCCCCAAAGTCCCAGGCGCTCTGGGGTGCCTGGAGGGAGCCCAAGTGGGCGAAGGCGGTGACGGCGTAAATACAGGTGATGAGCAGGATGGGAATGGCATCCCGGCGCGCCAGGGGATGGCACCGCCCGGCAAAGGTGAAGCGGCGCTTCGGCTGCGGCGCGGGGGCGAGCTGCTGGGCCAGGGGAGAGCGCTGGGTGCGCCAGTACCAGCAGAAGAAGCCCAGCAGCGCCAGCAGGGTGAGGACGGGAAAGAGTATGACAATATAACGAATGGGGCCCACGGGGGCGGTCACCTCCAACGACAGAAATAGACTAGAGGACGGGCAGTTGCCCGTCCTCTAGTTTATTTCTTTTTCTTCTTTTTGTCAAAGAAAGATTTTACGCCCTCCATGGGACCGGGTGAAAGCTCGCCCATGGCTTCGCCATAGGCACGCAGCGCCTCCTTCTGTTCGTGGGTCAGGCCGGTGGGCACCTGTACGTTCACGGTGACGTACTGGTCGCCCCGGCCCCGGCCGTTGACGCTGGGGATGCCCTTACCCCGCAGGCGGAAGGTGGTGCCGGGCTGGGTGCCCGCCGGCAGGCTCCACTTCACCTTGCCGTCGATGGTGGGAATCTCCAGCTCCGCGCCCAGTGTGGCCTGGAGGAAGGTGACGGGGTGCTCCAGATAGACCGACGTGCCGTCCCGCTTGAAGAATTCGTGGGGGCGGACGGTGACGCTGATGAGCAGATCGCCCGCCGGGCCGCCGTTTTTGCCCGCGCCGCCCTGTCCCCGGAGGGAGACCGCCTGGCCGTTGTCGATGCCGGCGGGGATGGAGACGGTGAGCTTGCGCTGACGGCGGACGCTGCCCGCGCCGCCGCAGCTCTTGCAGGGCTGATGGATGATCTTGCCCTTGCCGCCGCACTTGGGGCAGGTGGTGGTGGTGGCGAAGGTAAAGGCCCCGCCGCCCCGCTGGATACGGATCTGGCCGCTGCCGTGGCAGTCGGGGCAGACCTCCGCTGTGGTGCCCGGCGCGCAGCCGGTACCGTGGCAGTCGTCGCAGGGTTCGGTTCGGTTGAGGGTGATCTCCTTCTCACAGCCGAAGGCCGCCTCCTCAAAGCTGATTGTAACCGACGCCCGCAGGGTGTCGCCCTTCATGGGGCCGCTGCGCGCACGGCTGGAGCCGCCGCCGAAGCCGCCCCCGAAGAAGGAGCCGAAGATATCGCCCAGGTCGATGTCGCCCATGTCAAACCCGCCGAAGCCGCCAAAGCCGCCCCCGGGTCCGCCCGCGCCGAAATTGGGGTCCACTCCCGCATGGCCGAACTGGTCGTAGCGGGCGCGCTTCTCCTTGTCGGACAGCACCTCGTAGGCCTCGTTGGCCTCCTTGAATTTGGCCTCGGCGGTCTTGTCGCCGGGGTTCAGATCCGGGTGGTACTGCTTGGCCTTTTTCCGGTAGGCCTTCTTGATCTCCTCGTCCGTGGCGCCCTTGGACACGCCGAGGACTTCATAATAATCTCGTTTCTGTTCTGGCATAGGGTTCTATCACCTCTTAACGGGAGAAACGGGCGGGTCTGAGGGCCGCCCCCTACTGCGTAGGAGCCAACTCCAGACCGGCCCGTGCTCACCGGACGAATTTACTTCTGGTTGTCGTCGTCTACCACTTCATAATCGGCGTCCACCACGTTGGGATCGGAGCCGGCGGAACCGGCCTGGGCGCCGCCCATGTCGGGGCCGGGCTGCTGACCGCCCTGGGGATTGGCCTGCTGATACATCTTCTCCGCGATGGGATAGAAGGCCTTGCTGGCCTCCTCAGTGGCGGCCTTGATGGCGGCCACGTCGGTGCCCTTCAGCGCGTCCTTCAGCTTGTTCAGCGCGGCCTCCACGGTGGCCTTGTCACCCGCGTCGATCTTGTCCTTGGCATCCTCCAGGGCCTTCTCGGTCTGGTAGACCACCTGGTCGGCCTGGTTGCGGACGTCGATCTCCTCCTTCTTCTTGGCGTCCTCGGCGGCAAACTGCTCGGCCTCCTTGACGGCCTTGTCAATGTCCTCCTTGGACATGTTGGTGGAGGAGGTGATGGTGATGTGCTGCTCCTTGCCGGTGCCCAGATCCTTGGCGGACACGTTCACGATGCCGTTGGCATCGATATCGAAGGTGACCTCGATCTGCGGCACGCCGCGGCGGGCGGGGGCGATGCCGTCCAGGTTGAAGCGGCCCAGGGTCTTGTTGTACTGGGCCATCTCGCGCTCGCCCTGGAGCACGTGGACCTCCACGCTGGTCTGGTTGTCGGCCGCGGTGGTGAACACCTGGCTCTTCTTGGCGGGGATGGTGGTGTTGCGCTCGATGAGCTTGGTCATCACGCCGCCCATGGTCTCGATGCCCAGGGACAGGGGGGTGACGTCCAGCAGCAGCAGGCCCTTCACGTCGCCGGTGAACACGCCGCCCTGGAGCGCCGCGCCCATGGCCACGCACTCGTCGGGATTGATGCCCTTGAAGCCCTCCTTGCCGGTGAGCTTCTTGACCATCTCCTGCACGGCGGGGATACGGCTGGAGCCGCCCACCATCAGCACCTTGGAGATGTCGCTGGAGGACAGGCCGGCGTCACTCATGGCCTGCTTCACGGGGCCACTGGTGGCCTCCACCAGGTTGGCGGTGAGCTGGTCGAACTTGGCCCGGGTGAGGGTCAGATCCAGGTGCTTGGGGCCGGTGGCGTCGGCGGTGATATAGGGCAGGTTGATGTTGGTGGAGGTGACGCCGGACAGCTCGATCTTGGCCTTCTCGGCGGCCTCCTTCAGGCGCTGCATGGCCACCTTGTCGCCGGTCAGGTCAATGCCGGTGTCCTTCTTGAACTCGGCGGCCATCCAGTCCATGACGGCCTTGTCGAAGTCGTCGCCGCCCAGGCGGTTGTTGCCGGCGGTGGCCAGCACCTCGATGACGCCGTCGTCGATGTCCAGGATGGACACGTCGAAGGTGCCGCCGCCCAGGTCGTACACCATGACCTTCTGGGCAGTCTCCTTGTCCACGCCGTAGGCCACGGCGGCGGCGGTGGGCTCGTTGATGATGCGCTTGACGTCCAGGCCCGCGATGCGGCCGGCGTCCTTGGTGGCCTGGCGCTGGGCGTCGGTGAAGTAGGCGGGGACGGTGATGACCGCCTCGGTGACGGTCTGGCCCAGATAGGCCTCGGCGTCCGCCTTCAGCTTCTGCAGGATCATGGCGGAGATCTCCTGGGGCGTGTAGGCCTTGCCGTCGATGTTCACCTTGTAGTTGGTGCCCATCTCGCGCTTGATGGACATGATGGTGCGGTCGGGGTTGGTGATGGCCTGGCGCTTGGCCACCTGGCCCACCATGCGCTCGCCGTCCTTGGAGAAGGCCACGACGGAGGGGGTGGTGCGGTTGCCCTCGGCGTTGGGGATGACGACGGACTCGCCGCCCTCCATGACGGCCACGCAGGAGTTGGTTGTACCAAGGTCGATACCAATAATCTTAGACATAAAGCAGTTCCTCCAATAATAAAGAAATTGGTTTTTTACAAGGTTGAGTGGTGGGCGCACCATGTGCGCCATGATGTCACGCTATGGGTTGGGCACATGGCCGGGCCGCTAAGTCCAGACTGCGCGAAAAATGCCGCTTCGGGCTGCGCCCGTCGCCTGTTTTTTCGTCTCCGTCCCGCCTTAGCGCCCCTATGTGCCTACCCTCCGCGCTTCTTAGTTGGCGACCTTTACCATGGCGAAACGGACCACCTTGTCGCCCGACTTGAAGCCGGTCTGGAACACATCCACAATGGTGTTCTCGCCAGCGCCCTCGTCCTCCACGTGCATCACGGCGTTGTGGAGGTTGGGATCGAAGGGCTCGCCCAGGGCAGGGATCTCCTCGATGCCCAGCTTGGTGAGAACCTCCTTGAGCTGGGTCATGGTCATCTCCACGCCCTTCTTGTAGGCCTCGTCGGCGGTCTCCTGCTTGAGGGCCCGCTCCAGGTTGTCGTACACCGGCAGGAAGGCCGCAGCGGTGTCCGCCTTGGCGTCCGACCAGGCGGATTCCTTCTCCTTCTGGCTGCGGCGGCGGTAGTTGTCGTATTCAGCGGCCAGGCGGAGAAATTTGTCCTCCTGGTCGGAGAGGCTCTTCTTGAGGGCCTCCAGCTCCTCCAGCAGGGGGTTGGGAGCCTCGGCCTCCGTCTCCTCGGTGGGGACGGCCTGCTCGGTCTGCTCTTCCGGGGTCACGTCCTCCGGCTTTTTTTCCTTCTTGCTCATGGGATGCATTCATCTCCTATTTCTCGTCGTCCCTGCCCTGGGGCAGTTCACCCTGTCCAAACAGCCGGGAGAGGCCCTCGGCCAGATAGGACAGGCGGGCGGTTATCTTGGCGTAATCCATCCGGGTGGGCCCAACCACGCCGATGACACCCCGCATGCCGTCGCCGATGTCGTAGCTGGCGACCACCACGCTGGTGTCCTTCAGCGCGTCGGCCACGTTTTCCGGGCCGATGAGGATCTTCATGGGATCGTCCTTGGGAACGGGGAAGCGGGCAGGGTCGGCGTCCTCGGAGAGGTAGCTCATCAGCGGCTGCGCCCGCTCCAGGCTGCGGTACTCGGGCAGCTCCAGCAGATGGGCCAGACCCGAGGTGTGGACGGTGCGCTGCTCCAGGCTCTCCAGCACATCCATAGCGAAAGACACCACCAGGGAGATAAGCCCATAGGCCTCCCCGGCCGCATGCTGGGCCACCCGCATCAGCTCCGGGGTGATTTCCTCCAGCGTCAGGCCGGTAAAGGTGGTGTTCAGCAGGGTGTTGAGCATCTGAAGCTGGGCTTCCGTCAGGTCGGAGGGCAGGCGGATGAGCCGGTTACGCACGATGTCCGTGTCGGTCATCACCACGATGATGAAAGCGTTGCGCTCCACCATCAGCAGATCGAACCGCCGGATGGTCATACGGCTCAGACCGGAGGAGAGGGCGAAGGAGGGGTAATTGGTGAGCTGGGACACCACCCGGCCCGCCTGGTCCAGCACCCGGTCCAGCTCCCGCATCCGCATGGCCAGGGCCTGGTTGATGCGCTGGGTCTCCTGGAGGGAGAGCTTGTGCTCCTCCATCAGCTCGTTGACATAGAGCCGGTAGCCCTTGGGCGAAGGGATGCGCCCGGCGGAGGTGTGGGGCTTTTCCAACAGGCCCATCGCCTCCAGATCCGCCATTTCGTTGCGGATGGTGGCGGAGGATACCTCCATATCGATGGAGGCGGCGATGGCCTTGGAACCCACCGGCTCCGCCGACTGGATGTAGCTCTCGATGATGGCGCGGAGAATCCGTTTTTTGCGCTCTGTTAAATCCATTCCGGCCACCCTTTCACAATGTTAGCACTCAAACTCTCTGAGTGCTAAAGATAATGTAGCACCGTCCCCCGAAAAAGTCAAGTGTTCTGGATGTAAATTAAATGTGAACGTAGAAAATTCAGCAGGCAAAGGGGTGGACTGCAAGTTTCGGGCGTTGACGGGGCGGCGGAACAATGGTATTCTATGTAAAAAAGGAGGGGTGAATCCGTGGACGAGGGCCGAGGCTTCACGATTATCGACTATGAGGATCGCTACAAGCAGGCGCTGGAGGACATCTCCCTGCCCTGGCTGCTGGAATACGACCTGCTGGAGCCGGTGGATCTGGAGATGCTGGCGGAGCCCCACCGCTTCCTGTCCGGCGGTGGCCGGGTGCTGCTGGCCCGCTGGGGGGAGGAGATTGTGGGCATGGTCATGCTGGAGCTTCAGGGGAAGGGCCAGTGCGAGCTGCTCAAGTTCGGTGTGAAGGAGGCATACCGGGGCCGGGGCATTGGTACGGCCTTGATGGAGGCGGCGCTCCAGGCCGCCCGGGATGCAGGGCAGAAGAAAGCGGTCCTCACCTCCAACCATCAGCTCAGGGAGGCCCTGCGGCTGTATGAGCGGTTTGGGTTCAAATACGTCACCTATTCTGATAAATGGTTCCAGCTCTCCGACATCCGCATGGAGCGGGAGCTGTGAGCCGGCTTACAGAGAAAAATACCCCGGCTCCGCGCCCACAGGCGGAGCCGGGGTATTTTTTACAACGCGGTCACTCCGTACGGGAGAACTGGGTGACGTCGTTGATCCACTCCCGGGAGCGGAGGCGGTACAGGCCAATGCCGAACTTGACGAATTGCTCGGCCATGATGCCCACATAGACCCAGAAGATGCCCCACTGGAACACCAGGCCGAACAGGGCGGCCAGGGGGAGGGAGACGAACCACAGGGGGGTGGTGTCGATGATGGTGGCGGCCCGCACGTCGCCGCCGCCCCGCAGGACGCCCACGGTGTTGACCGAGTCGAAGGCCCGCAGGGCCAGAAAGACGCCGATGAAGGTCAGCATCATGGTGGTGATGGAGCCGGCGGTCTCCGACAGGTGGAAGAAGGGGTAGACCAGCCAGGGGAAGACGAACCAGGCCCCCAGGATCAGGGGGATGCCGATGATCAGGCCGCAGAGGAAGGCCAGGGTGTCCAGGGTGGCTCCCACCTCGTAGACGTGCTCCCGCCGGCCCGCGCCGATCTCCCGGCCCACGATGATGGCGGTGGTGTTGCCGATGGCGAAGATGGACACGGTACAGAGATCCTCAATGTTGCCCGCCAGGGCGCGGGCGGCCAGGATCTCGGTGGAGCCCTCCATGTGGCCCATGATGACCTTGTAGAGGGAGGTGCCCAGGCCCCAGAGGGTCTCGTTGAGCACCACCGGCCCGGAGTAGTGGAGGAATTTGGCCAGCAGGGCGCGGCCCGGCCGGAAGAGCACGGCGGGCTTGAGCCGGAAGCGGTGGTTGGTCAGGGCGTAGGAGAACATGATGACGAACTCCAGCACGCGGGCGGACAGGGTGGCCACCGCCGCGCCCACCACGCCCAGGGCGGGAGCGCCCAGGTTGCCGAAGATGAACACCCAGTTGAGGAAGGCGTTGGTCAGCATGGACGCGCCGAAGATGATCATGCCCAGCTTGGGGTTCTCCATGGAGCGGTGGGCGCCCACGTACACGCCGGTGAGGCTGTTGAAAATATAGGAGAAGCCCACGATGCGGGCGTACTGGGCCGCCAGGGGTACCAGCTCCTGGTTGTCGGTAAGCAGGCCCATCAGCTGCTCCGGCAGGAAGAACATGACGGAGGCAAAGGCCAGGGAGATGGCCCCGGCCACATAGCAGCCCAGGCCGATGACCCGGTTAATGGACTCGGTGTCCCCCTTGCCCCAGAACTGGCTGATGAGGACGGAGGAGCCGCTCTGGAGTCCGAAAATGACCAACTGGATGACGAAGACGGGGATGTTGGCCACCAGCACGGCGGCCAGGGGGGCTTCCCCCAGGGCGCCCACCATGAAGGTGTCGATCAGCCCCAGCAGGGTGGTGCACAGGTTCTGGAGCAGGATGGGCAGGGCCAGCCGCGCCACGTTGCGGTAGAAGGCCGCCCCCCGGTTCATATAGTGGAACAAACGCTCACCTCGCTGCAATTCTGGTCTTAGTGATTTCGGTCAGTCCCCCGGCCAGGGCGTCCACGTCGGCGCGGGTGCTCTCCGGGGAGAAGGAGACGCGGAGCACCCCCATCAGGGTGCGCTTGGGCAGGCCCAGGGCCGCGAACACGTGGCTGGGCTTCCCGCGGTGGCAGGCCGAGCCGGAGGAGACGTACACCCCCCGGTCGGACAGCTCCCGCACCAGCATTTCGCTGGGGTAGCCGGGCAGGGAGACGGCGCAGATGTGGGGGGCGTCCCCCCGGCTGATGATCTCCAGCCCGGGGACGGCGGAGAGTGATTCCAGCGCGTATTCTTTGATTTCTTGAATACGAGCGGGATAGTCCTCCTGCCACGCCGCGCAGGCGGCCGCCAGGGCCGCGGCCTGGGCGGTGGGCTCGGTGCCGGGCCGCAGCCCGCCCTCCTGCCCGCCGCCCGTCAGCAGGGGCTTGAGGTTCAGCCCCCGGCGGATGTACTGCACGCCGATGCCCTTGGGGGCGCGGATTTTATGGCCGCTGAGGGTGAGCAGATCCACCCCCAGCTCCGCCGGGGTGAAGGGTACCTTCAGAAAGGCCTGCACCGCGTCGCAGTGGAGCAGGGCGGGGGAGCCGGCGTCCCGGATGGCCTGGGCGGCCTCCGCCACGGGGAGAAGGGTGCCCAGCTCGTTGTTCACCAGCATCATGGACACCAGCACCGTGTCGGGCCGCAGGGCGGCCCGGAGGGCGTCGGCGGACACGTGGCCGCTCCGATCGGGCTTGAGGTAGGTCACCTCGTACCCCTGGGCGGCCAGGGCCTTCACCGGCTCCAGCACGGCGGCGTGCTCGATGGCGGTGGTGATGATGTGCCGTCCCTTCCGCCGTCCGTACTCCGCGGCGGCCCGGACGGCCCAGTTGTCCCCCTCGGTGCCGCAGGAGGTGAAGACCAGCTCCTCCGGCGCGCAGCCCAGGCGGCCGGCCACGGCGGCGCGGTGCTCCTTCAGCGCGGCGGCGGCGGCCTGCCCCAGGGCATACCCGGAGGAGGGGTTGCCGTACCCCTCAGTCATGGCCTCCAGGGCGGCCCGGGCGGCCTCCGGACACACCCGGGTGGTGGCGGCATTATCTAAATATACGGGCATGGTGCGGTCACCTCATCCATGGATGGAATAAAGACAGTATTAAATATTTTATGCTCTGCCCGGTTGAAAGTCAAGGCCCGCCCGGGTTTTGGGCGGGCCTTGTCAAAAATGCTGCTTGCGGTGGCTATTCGGCAGAAAGCGCCGCCACAGTCCAGTGTGGAAGAAGAGAAGACCCAGCGGGGTAGAGAGGAAAATGATTGCACGAAAGGCAAAAAAGGCGGGCGGCCCCACGGGCCGCCCGCCGCTGCGGGAGAGAGCTTACTTGAGGGTGCGCACCGGCACGTTCCAGATGTCCCGGGCATAGTCCCGGATGGAGCGGTCGGCGGCGAAGATGCTGGAGCGGGCGATGTTCATGAGGGCCATCCGGTTCCACCGCTTGGGGTCCTGATAGGCCAGGCCGGCCCGCTGGTGGGCGTCCCGGTAGCTCTCGAAGTCGGCCAGCAGCAGGTACTCGTCCGCCGGGCCGCCGTCGCCGAACAGGAGGCGGCGGGCGATGTCGTCATAGGCCACGCCGTCGCCGAAGCCCACGTTGAGCTGGTCGATGACCGCGCGCAGCTCGGGATTGTGGACATAGTACTCATAGGACTTGTAGCCCTTCTGCTTCATCTCGGCCACCTCGTGGGCCTTGAGGCCGAAGAGGAAGATGTTCTCGTCCCCCAGCACCTGGTGCATCTCCACGTTGGCGCCGTCCAGGGTGCCGATGGTCACCGCGCCGTTCATCATGAACTTCATATTGCCGGTGCCGCTGGCCTCCTTGCCGGCGGTGGAGATCTGCTCGGAGAGCTCGCTGGCGGGCATCAGCTTCTCCGCCAGGCTCACCCGGTAGTTCTCCAGGAAGACCACCTGGAGCCGGTCTTTGCAGGCGGGGTCCCTGGCGATCATGTCGGCCACGGAGTTGATGAGGCGGATGATCCGCTTGGCCACCGCGTAGCCGGGGGCCGCCTTGGCGCCAAACAGGTAGGTGCGGGGGGTGAAGTCGAAATGGGGGTCGGCCTTCATGCGCTGGTAGAGGTAAATGATGTGCAGCACGTTGAGCAGCTGCCGCTTGTACTCATGCAGCCGCTTCACCTGCACGTCAAAAAGGGCGTCGGTGTTGAGAATGACGCCGCTCTCCCGGGCCACCCAGGCGGCGAAGGCCTTCTTATTGTCCGCCTTGATCTGCCCCAGGCGGGAGAGCACGCCCGCGTCGTCCCGGTACTGCTCCAGCTCCTTGAGGGCGTCGGGCTGGAGCAGGTATTTGTCCTTGCCGCAGCAGTCGCGGATCAGGGCGTCCAGCTCCGGGTTGCACTCGCTGAGCCAGCGGCGGTGGTCAATGCCGTTGGTGACGTTGGTAAACTTGTCGGGGGTGCGGGCATAGGCGTCGTGGAAGACGTCCCGCTTCAGAATGTCGGAGTGGAGGGCGGACACGCCGTTGATCTTGAAGCAGGCGCACACGCACAGGTTGGCCATGCGCACCTCGCCGCCCCAGATGATAGCCATGGGGGCCACCTTGGACAGATCGCCGTGGAAGTAGTCGGTCAGCGCCCGCTGGTAGCGGTTGGAGATCTCGATGAGGATCTGCCAGATGCGGGGCAGCCACTTCTCAATGAGCTGCTGGGGCCAGCGCTCCAGCGCCTCCGCCAGGACGGTGTGGTTGGTGTAGGCGATGGTGTGGGTGACGATGTACCACGCCTCGTCCCAGCCGTATCCCTCCTCGTCCAGCAGGATACGCATCAGCTCCGGGATGGCCAGGGTGGGGTGGGTGTCGTTGATCTGGATGACATGCTTGAGGTGGAAGTTGCGCAGGGTGCCGTACTCGGCCCGGTGCTTGCGCACGATGGACTGGATGGTGGCGGAGACGAAGAAATACTGCTGCTTGAGGCGCAGGGACTTGCCCTCGTAGTGGTTGTCCTCGGGGTAGAGCACCTTGGAGATGGACTCGGCCATGGCCCGCTGCTCCACGGCCTTCAGATACTGGCCGGAGGAGAACAGGTTCATGTCTACCGGCGTGGGGCTGTTGGCGTCCCACAGGCGGAGCAGGTTGCCGTGCTCGGTGCCGTAGCCGGCGATCTCCATGTCCTTGGGCACGGCCAGCACCACATCATACCCGGTGTGCTTTACCCGGTGGCGGCCCAGCGCGTCCCACTCGTCCTCCACCTTGCCGCCGAAGCGGACCTCCTCGGTCTCGTCCATCTTGGGGATGAGCCAGGCGTCGCCCAGCCCCAGCCAGTTGTCGGGTAGCTCCACCTGCTGGCCGTCCACGATCTTCTGCTTGAAGATGCCCAGCTCGTAGCAGATGGAGTAGCCTGTGGCGGGGATCTCCAGGGTGGTCATGGAGTCCAGGTAGCAGGCGGCCAGGCGGCCCAGGCCGCCGTTGCCCAGGCCGGCGTCGGGCTCGGCCTCAAACAGGTCGGGCGCGGAAAACCCAAGGCCCTCGATGGCCTGCTTCAGCGGCTCCGCCACGCCCAGGTTGTAGGCGTTCTTCATCAGGGACCGGCCCATCAGAAACTCCAGGGACAGGTAGTGAACCTGGCGCAGGTGCTCCACGGCCACCCGGTCGGCGGTCTTCATTTGCCGCTCGGACATGATGTCCCGCAGCACCAGGGCGCAGGCCTTGAACATGTGCAGGCTGGTGGCCTCCTCCACGTCACGGCCGAAGTTGCGGCGCAGTTTGCCCGTGATGAGGGTCATCAGCTCTTTTTTGGTATATTTGTGCAATGCAGACATCTCCTGTTTCTGTTGAGATCAACATAGGAACGCTCCGCGGAAGGACACACCCGCCACGGAGCGCTCATTCTATCATGGGAATATGGTACTGTCAAGCGTAAAAAGCGGCCCTATTTCCCGGTCACCCAGCCGTAAATCTCCTCATAAGCCTTGGCCGACTTTTCCCAGGAGAAGTCGGCGGTCATGGCGTTCTTCTGGAGGGCCTTCCACGCCTTGGGCTCGTTGTGGTAGAGGTTCACCGCCTCGCTCAGTACGCCGGTCATCTCCTGCACATTGATGTTGGCAAAGGAGAAGCCGGTGCCCTCGCCGGTGAACTTGTTGTAGGGCACCACGGAGTCCCGCAGGCCGCCGGTTTCCCGCACCACGGGGATGGTGCCGTAGCGCATGGCGATCATCTGGCTCAGGCCGCAGGGCTCGGAGATGGAGGGCATGAGGAACAGGTCGGCGCCGCCATAGATGGCGGTGGACAGGTTGGGGGAGTACATCATGTGGGCGGCGAAGCGGCCGGGGTACTGGTTCTGAGCTTGGCGGAAGGCCTCCTCATAGTTCCAGTCGCCGGTGCCCAGGACGATCATCTGTACGTCCATACCCATAATCTCGTGGATGGCGGCGGTGACCAGGTCGAAGCCCTTGTGCCGCACCAGGCGGGACACGCAGGCGATGATGGGGGCGTCCGGGTTCTCCCGCAGGCCGGACATCTGCTGCAGGGCGGCTTTGCAGTTCTTCTTGCCCGCCATCTGCCGCGCCGAGAAGAACTTGGTCAGGCCCTTGTCCCGCCAGGGGTCATACACCTCGGTGTCGATGCCGTTGAGGATGCCGCGCAGCTTGTGGCGGTTGTCGGCGATAACCCCCTCCAGGCCATGGGCATAGAAGGAGTACTGGAGCTCGTCGGCGTAGGTGGGGGAGACGGTGGTCACGTAGTCGGCGGCATAGATAGCCCCTTTCATCAGATTCACGTCTCCGTGGTAGGCCAGCATGTGCTCGTTGAAGTACCCGTCGTTGAGCCCGAACACATCCTTCAAAGTCTGGCTGCCGTATCGGCCCTGGTACTCGATGTTGTGGATGGTGAACACGCTCTTGGTGTCGCAGAGCTGGGGGATGCGGTGGCGCTCCTCCAGCAGATAGATGGGCACCAGGGCGGTCTGCCAGTCGTTGCAGTGGAGCACGTCTGGATGCCAGTTCAGCCAGCCCATGCTCTCCACTACAGCCCGGGAGAAGTAGGCGAAGCGCTCGCCATCGTCGTAGTGGCCGTAAATGTTGGAACGCTTGAAGTAGTATTCGTTGTCCACAAACCAGTAGGTGACGCCGTCCCGCTTCAGCTCAAAGATGCCGCAGTAGGGGCTGCGCCAGGCCAGGGTGATGTGGAAGCACTGGAGGTAGGTCATCTGACTGCGCCATTCCTCGCCGATGCCTTCGTAGAGGGGGAGGATCACCCGCACGTCATGGCCGTTTCCGGCCAGCGCCTTGGGCAGAGCGCCGGCCACGTCGGCCAGTCCGCCGGTCTTGATGAAGGGCGCACACTCAGAGGTGGCAAATAAGATGTTCATAGGCTCTCCTTATGTCGAAATTGAGCGGCAGGGGCAACCACCCGCGCGAGCGTGGGTGAGGGGTATCGCGGCCATTGTGCCGCCCAGAGGGCGGCACGGTGACCGCGTATCTAGGGGGGGACAGCGTCCCCCCTGGAGTCGTCATACAATTTCGTTCTTCGCAATGGACAGCGGATAGGTGTTGTGGCCCATCAGCATCCGGCCGGGGTTGACCCGCACGTTCTTGTCGGTGATGGCGTACTTGAGCACCGCGCCGGCCTGAACAGCGGTGCCCTGCATCAGCACGCATCCCGAGACCTTGGCCCCCTTCTCCACACGGACGCCGCGGAAGAGGATGGAGTTCTCCACCTCGCCCTCAATGATGCAGCCGTCAGCCACCAGGGAGTTGACCGCCCTGGAGCCTGGGCCGTAGTAGGTGGACGGGTCGGAGCGGTCCTTGGTGCGGACAGGGCGGCCGGGGGCAAAGAGGTCGGTCCGTACCTCGGGGTTAAGCAGCTCCATGCTGCGGGCGAAGTAACCAGCCACGGACTGGAGGCGGGCGGCATAGCCGTCAAAGACGTATGGGCAAATCTTGAGCTGGCCGGCCATGGCCTGGAGCACGCCGGTGCTGAAGGAGGGGATATTGTGGGCCGCACAGTGGTCCACCAGGGAGAGCAGGAGCTGCTTGGAGAGAATGTAGACCTCCAGGGATTCGCAGCCCTGGGCAATGGGGGGGTGCACCAGTACGTCGGTGATCCGCCCTCCGGCGCCGATGGTGAAGTAGTCGCAGTCCTTGGGCGAGCCCATGGGGCGGCTGGTGCACACGGCGGTAATGTCCGCGTCATTGCGGATATGGGCCTCAAAGATGTCATTGAGGGGCAGGTTCACCGCCAGATCACCTCCAGCCAGCACCACGTAGTCCTGCCGGATGTACTGCAAATAGGAGCGCACGCCCGCCAGGGCGTCCATGCGGCCCCGGTAGACGCCCTCCCGCCGGCCCGAGTAGCCGAAGGGGGGGAGGATGCGCAGGCCGCCGTGCTTGCGGCTGAGGTCCCAGTCCTTGCCGGAGCCGACGTGATCCAGCAGGGACTGGTAGTTGGCGTGGACGATCAGGCCCACATCGGAGACACCGGCGTTGACCATGTTGGAGAGCATGAAGTCAATCACCCGGTACCGGCCGCCATAGGGGATGGAGCAGGTGTTGCGGTGCTGGGTCAGCTCCCGCAGATCCGGGTTGGAAAGGTAGGCGAAGATGATGCCGTGCAGCTTGTTCATCATTTCACCCCACCTCCTTTCACGTTACGGGTAATCATAGCTTTAGGGGAAACCACGGCGCTGGGGCCGATGTTCAGGTGCTGGGCAATGACAGCAACCCCCCAGTCCTCACTGCCGTCGGGAGAGGCGCCCACCCGGGCGTTCTCACCGATGACTGATTCCTCGGCCACGATGGCGTACTCCACCACCGCGCCCTTCTTCACCACCGTGCCGGGCATGAGGATGGAGTAGCGCACCACCGCGCCCTCCTCTACGGTGACGGAGTGGAAGAGCACAGAGTTCTCCACTGTGCCGTACACCTCACAGCCGCTGGTGACCATGGAGTGGTCCACCTTGGCGTCCTTGCCCATGAAATGGGGGGGGCGGATGGGGGTGCGGGCGTAGATGGGCCATTCAGTGTCGTAGGGGTCGATGCCGTTGTCGGGGGAAAGCATATCCATATTGGCGTCCCACAGGGAGTCGATGGTGCCCACGTCCTTCCAGTAACCCTGGAAACGGTAAGCGGTCATCTTTTCGCCGGCGTTCAGCATGGCGGGGATGATGTTCTTGCCGAAGTCGTTGGAGCTCTTCTCATCGGCCTCGTCAGCGATGAGGTACTCCCGCAGCTTGGACCAGGTGAAGATGTAGATCCCCATGGAGGCCAGGTTGCTCTTGGGGTGCTTGGGCTTCTCCTCGAACTCATAGATGTCGTCGTTCTCGTCCACATTCATAATTCCGAAGCGGGAAGCCTCCTCCATGGGGACCTCCAGCACCGCGATGGTGCAGGCGGCGTCGGCCTCCTTGTGGCGGCGGAGCAGTTGGGTGTAGTCCATCTTGTAGACGTGGTCGCCGGACAGGATGAGTACATATTCCGGGTCATAGGTCTCCAGGAAGTTGATGTTCTGGTAGATGGCGTTGGCCGTGCCTTTGTACCAGGTGCCCTTTTCTCCCTCCCGCATGTAGGGGGGCAGGATGTGGACGCCGCCGTAGGACCGGTCCAGGTCCCAGGGCTCGCCGTTGCCGATGTAGGCATTCAGCTCCAGCGGCCGGTACTGGGTGAGCACCCCAACCGTGTCGATACCGGAGTTGATGCAGTTGGACAGGGGAAAGTCGATGATGCGATACTTTCCTCCAAAGGGGACCGCGGGTTTTGCCACGTGGCTGGTGAGGGCGTGGAGACGGCTGCCCTGTCCGCCCGCCAGCAGCATGGCGACACATTCCTTTTTCACTTCTTATCACCTCAGCGTTTAACTGGAAAAAGCGTCAGGATTCCTTGGACTTGCGGGTGGTCTTTTTGGGGGCCGCCTTGGCTGCCTTGTCGGACTTTGCAGCCTTGGGCGCGGCTTCGGCGGTTTTTTTCCGGCGGGACGGGAACTTGCGGGTGCACTTGTAGATGGCGGCGCTCATGGGGGGCAGGGACAGAGTGATGGCCTGCTCCCGGCCGTGACACTCGATATACTGGCTTTTGACTGGCCCGGCATCGCCCCGGCCCAGTCCGCCGAAGGCGGGGTCGTCGGTGCTGAACAGGCAGGTATAGGTACCCGCCGTGGGCACGCCGATGGTATAGCCGGTACGGTCCACAGGAGAGAAGTTGCACACTGTCACCAGGGTGCTGCCCTTCTTGTCCTTGCGGAGGAACGCAATGGTATTGGCCTGGTTGTCGTCGGCCTCGATCCACTCAAAGCCCTCCCAGGAGAAGTCCAGCTCCCACAGCTCCGGGTGGGCCAGGTAGAAGGCGTTGACCGCCTGGAAGAACGCCTTAAGGGCCCGGTGGCGGTCTCCGTCCTCCCCCTCCAGCTCCAGCAGGTGCCAGTCCAGAGAGTGCTCATAGTGCCACTCGTTCCACTGGCCGAACTCGCTGCCCATCATCAGCAGCTTCTTGCCCGGGTGGGTGAGCATATAGGTATAGAAAGCCCGCACGCCGGCAAATTTCTCCTCGTCCGTTCCGGGCATCTTGTTGATGAGGGAGCCCTTCATGTGCACTACCTCATCGTGGGACAGGGGGAGCACAAAATTCTCAGAGAAGGCATACATCAGCGAGAAGGTAATATCGTGGTGGTTGAACTGGCGGAAGTAGGGGTCCATTTTAATGTAGTGGAGAATGTCGTTCATCCACCCCATGTTCCACTTCAGGTTAAAGCCCAGGCCGCCCTCCAGTCCCCCCTTGTCCACCGGATGGGAAACCCGGGGCCAGGCGGTGGACTCCTCGGCGATCATCATCACGTCGCTGTGGGCGCTGAAAATGTGGGTATTGAGCTGCTGGAGGAATTCAACGGCCTCCAGATTCTCGTGCCCGCCGAATACGTTGGGCACCCACTGGCCGTCCTGCCGGCCGTAGTCCAGGTAGAGCATGGAGGCCACCGCATCCACCCGAAGGCCGTCGATGTGGTACTGCTCCAGCCAGAACAGGGCGGAGGAGTAGAGGAAGGACCGCACCTCGCTTCGCCCGTAGTCAAACACCCGGGTGCCCCAGTCGGCGTGCTCCCCCTTCCGGGGGTCGGCATACTCGTAGCAGGGCTCCCCGTCAAACTCGTACAGGCCGAAGGCGTCCTTGGGGAAGTGGGCGGGCACCCAGTCCAGGATGACGCCGATGCCGGCCTGGTGGAGCTGATCCACCAGCCACATGAAGTCGTGTGGGGTGCCGAAGCGGCTGGTGGCCGCGAAGTAGCCGGTGCACTGATAGCCCCAGGAGGCGTCCAGGGGATGCTCCGTGACGGGGAGCAGCTCCACATGGGTGAAGCCCATCTCCTTCACGTAGGGCACCAGATATCTGCCGATGTCCCGGTAGGAGAGCATTTGGTCGTCGCCGGTGCGCCGCCAAGAGCCCAGATGTACCTCATAGATGTTCATGGGCTTCTGGTAGACCGGGTTGTTCTTCCGGTAATCCAGCCAGCTCCCGTCGCCCCACTGGTAACCGGACAGATCGTACAGCTTGGAGGCGGTGCCGGGGCGGGTCTCGGCATGGAAGGCATAGGGGTCGGCCTTGGCCAGGACCTTGCCCGAGCGGGTGTGCACGGCGTATTTATAGTTGTCATACTGCTGCAGGCCGGGGAGGAAGAGCTCCCACACGCCGCCCTCCAGGGCGGCCATGGGGTTGGCCCTGTCATCCCAGCCGTTGAAGTCGCCCATTACGGCGACGGCCTGAGCATGAGGAGCCCAGACGCGGAACAGCCAGCCGGACTGTCCGCCGCGTACAGTGGGGTGGGAGCCCAGGAATTCCTGCGCCCGGACCGCCTGTCCCGCAAGGAACTGCGCCAGGGGCGCGGTGTCATTGGATATCGGCATAGGTGTCACTCCTTATTGGCAAAAATCCCCAAAAAGAGGGCTGGGAGCCAGGAGATCCTTGTCATTGGTGATAAAATAACTCCAGAAGAGGTGGAAATTATTTGTATAAATTATACAACGTGATGGAGACATAGTCAAGACATGTATGGAAAAGCAAGTGTAAAATTTCCCATATTGGGCGGACGGGCGTTTTGGAGAGATTGCGCAGAGGGGGGAGCGGCATTGCCGCTCCCCCCTGCTCAATCGGATTATTCCGCCATAAACAGTGTTTTGAGGAACCGGGAGAAAATACCGGGAAGGGTCAGCCGTGCCACGGCCCGGTCGGCCACGATGGGGATGGTCTGCTGCTCCTGCCCGCCCACGGAGATCACCATCTCGCCCAGCTTTTGCCCCTGCTCCACCGGGGCCTCCACATTCTCGCACAGGCGCAGTTCGCTCGTCACGTTGTTGAGCTGGGCCTTGTCCACCAGAATCCGGCTGGACTGGGCGAGGACGGGCTGTACCGTGTCCTGCTCGCCCAGCAGCACGTCGACAGGAGGGAGGGCCTGTCCGGGGTAGACGTCTGTGAGGGTATAATTGGCAAAGCCGAAGTTCAGCAGGCTCTTGGCCGACTCAAAGCGCTGCTCGGAGGTCTTGGCCTTGAGCACAACGGCGATGAGCTCCATACCGTCCCGCTCGGCCGTGGCGGACAGGCAGTAGCCTGCCGCGTCGGTGGAGCCGGTCTTGAGGCCAGTGGCCCCTTCATAGAAACGCACCAGCTTATTGGTATTGGCCAGTTGGAACTGACCGCCCCGGATGGAGTCCATCCAGATGGTGGTGTAGTCCCGGATTTTGGGGTGCTGGATCAGGGCGCGGCTCATGACCGCGATATCATGGGCGCTGGTCAGGTGGCCCGCCGCGGGCAGGCCGGTGCAGTTGACAAAGCAGGTGTCGGCCATGCCAAGCTCGGCGGCCCGCTGGTTCATCTGCTCCACAAAGCCCTCCTCGCTGCCTGCCAGGTGCTCGGCCAGGGCCACGGCGGCGTCATTGCCCGACACCACCGCCACGGCCTTGAGCATGTCGTCCACGCTCATCTGCTCCCCCTCTTTTAAATAGACCTGGGAGCCGCCCATGGAGGCGGCGTGGGCGGAGACGGTAACCATATCGTCCAGAGCCAGACGGCCGTCGTCAATGGCCTCCAGCACCAGCAGCAGCGTCATGACTTTGGTGACGCTGGCGGGCTCCAGCTTGTCGTGGGCGTTCTGTTCATAGAGGATGGCGCCGGTTTCCTTCTCCATCAGCACCGCAGCGGCGGCGTCCACCGTGGGCGCGCCGCTGACGGCCTGGGCGGGGAGGACCAGAAGCGCGGCGGCCAGCAGGGCCGCAGCCAGTTTTTTCATAACGTGTGATGCCTCCGTTTTTGAGATTCTCTGTCTCAGAGGATATGGAATCGGCGGGAATTCTATACGGAAGCGGGGCTTTTTTGGGGCGGGGAAAAATTTTTCCGTTTTTCTCTTTACAATATCGCTTTAGTGTGGTAATATACGAAAGCGAAGAGGAAAACGACCCAACTGAGGAGGAACTGCTATGAAACGAAATTGGACGGCTCTGGCCCTTGCTCTGGGCCTTACCCTGACCCTCACCGCCTGCGGCGGAAATCCCGGTGCGGCCGAGACACCCGGCAGCGCGGCGCCGACCGGCTTTCAGACGCCTGCGGCAGAGAGCGACCTGGATTATGTCAAGGGCAACGGAGTCCTAAAGATAGGCTATACCCTGTTCGAGCCCATGAACTACCTGGGGGAGGACGGCGAGCTGACCGGCTTTGAGACCGAGTTTGCCACTGCCGTGTGCGCCAAGCTGGGGGTGGAGCCCAAGTTTGTGGAGATCAACTGGGATGCCAAGCTGCTGGAGCTGGAGAGCAAGAACATCGACTGCATCTGGAACGGTATGACCATCACGCCGGAGCTCCAGGAGACCATTTCGATTTCCGACCCCTACATCAAGAACTATCAGGTGGTGGTTATCCGCGCCGCCGACGCGGACAAATACACCTCCACCGAGTCCCTGGCCGGCGCCAATCTGGACGCGGAGGCCGGCTCCGCCGGTGAGGCGGCGGTTGCGGCCGACGAGTTCCTCAGCCAGGCCAGCTATACCTCTGTGGTGAAGCAGACCGACGCCCTGCTGGAGGTCAAGAGCGGAGCGGCGGACGCGGCGGTTATGGACTTCGTGCTGGCCAACACGCTGGCCGGCACCGGCGACTACTCCGACCTGATGGTCATTCCCGATCTGGAGCTGTCCGTGGAGGAGTACGGCATCGGCTTCCGCCAGGGCTCCGACCTCACCGCGGCGGTAAACCAGGCCATGCAGGAGCTCATTGACGACGGCACTCTCAACGAGCTGGCCGTCAAGTACGAGCTGGCCGACCTGCTGCTGGCCAACCAGTAAAACGTTCCGACACAAGAGGCAGGGGGTATATGCCCCCTGCCCCTTGTCCGCGTTGGACAGAGGAGAGAGAACATGTCATTCCAAACGGTAACCATGACCCTGCTGGACGGTTTTCTGCTCAATATTGAGCTCTTTGCCGTCACGCTGGTGTTGTCCCTGCCCCTGGGACTGGTGGTGTCCTTCGGCACCATGAGCCGCTTCAAGCCCCTGAGCCTTCTGGTGCGCCTGTATGTTTACATCATGCGCTCCACCCCACTGATGCTCCAACTGGCGGTGGTGTTCTATCTGCCCGGCATCGTCTTTGGGCCTGGCCACTCCCTGGGGCGGATGGGGGCGGCCGTCCTGGCCTTTGTGCTCAACTACGCGGCCTACTTCTCCGAGATCTTCCGCGGCGGCATCCAGGGTGTCCCCGCCGGCCAGCGGGAGGCCGGGCAGGTGCTGGGCATGACCCGCAGCCAGATCTTCTTCCAGGTCACCCTGCTCCAGGTGGTCAAGCGCATCGTGCCTCCCATGGGCAACGAAATCATCACCCTGGTGAAGGACACCTCTTTGTCCAACTTCATCATGGTGGGGGAGATCATCAAGCTGGCCAAGGACTTCGGCAACAAGGGCATGATCTGGCCCCTGTTCTACGCCGGCGCTTTCTTTCTGGTGTTCAACGGCATTGTGACCCTGGCCCTGAGCCGCACCGAGAAGAAGCTGGACTATTTCCGGGTTTGAGAGGAGCGCACAGCATGGCGATTTTACAGGTAGAGGATATCCAGAAGCGATTCGGCAGGACGCGGGTTCTGGAGGATATCAGCTTTTCCCTGGAGCAGGGGCAGGCCATGGCCATCATCGGCTCCTCCGGCTCCGGCAAGACCACCCTCCTGCGCTGCCTCAACTTCCTGGAGCAGCCCGATCGGGGCCGTATTACAGTGGGGGGAGAGGTGCTCTTTGACGCGGACGACCCCGCCACCCAGCGGGAGAGCGAGGTGCGCAAGAAGCGCCTCCACTTTGGGCTGGTGTTCCAGTCGTTCAACCTCTTTCCCCAGTACACCGCTCTGGAAAACGTGACCCTGGCCGGCCAGCTCCTGGCCCGGGAGCGGCCCGACTTTAAGGGGGAGAAGAAGCGCATCTTCGCTGAGATTGAGGAGAAGGGACGGACGCTGCTGGCCCAGATGGGTCTGGCCGACCGGGCGGGGCATTACCCCCACCAGCTCTCCGGCGGCCAGCAGCAGCGGGTGGCCATCGCCCGGGCCCTGGCCCTCAGCCCCGATATCCTCTGCTTTGACGAGCCCACCTCCGCCCTGGACCCGGAGCTCACCGGCGAGGTGCTGCGGGTGATCCGCGCCCTGGCCGAACAGAAGACCACCATGATCATCGTCACCCATGAGATGGCTTTCGCCCGGGACGTGGCCGACCAGGTGGTATTCATGGACGGCGGCGTGATCGTGGAGCAGGGCGACGCCCGGCAGGTCATCGAGCACCCCCGGGAGGAGCGCACCCGCCAGTTCCTGGCCCGCTACAGCGAGAATTGAAGAATTGAAAATCGGACAAAAGCGTGGTATCATTTGAGATACCACGCTTTCACATGGATAAGGAGCTGAACACATGGACGAGGAACTGTTCCTGCCGGTGCTGTCCCACTTTGAAAACGGCAACTTCTGGACAGCCAGCGGCGGGGCCCTGCGCTACAAGGTGGTGCCCGATACAGGGGAGAGCCCCAGGCTCACTGCCGAGGTGTGGGAGGGCCCCTGGCGCTATCAGGACAGCACAGTGGAGGAGACAAAGGAATTTCCCCTCAGTGAGGAGGGGCTGGAGGAGCTGCGGGGCTGGCTGGCCCGGTGGCGGACGGAGATGAACGCGCGCCCGAAAAAGACCCTGGAGGAGACTTTGGCCGCCCGGGCTGCCCGCCGGGCGGAGCTGGAGGCCGCAGCGGCCGGGAAACAGGAAGGAGAAACAACATGACCTGGGGAACCTATTACTTTTTCTATGAGTGCCCTCAGTGCGGCAAGAAATACCGCTATGAGCTGGAGGGAAGCGCCGACGAGGAGTTCGGCTTCTGCCCGGAGTGCCACGTGATGGGCACCTTCGTGGGGGAAACCAAGGATAACCAGCAGGGCGAGGACAAGTTCGCCGACTACGAGTTTGTATAAACAGGGGGCTCCCCGGCAACGCCGGGG